>Ga0326726_10003238_pt1 | contig 14949 bp, 7 predicted proteins | sample MHFenrmetagenome_2_FD_207603 | JGI IMG/M metagenome (GOLD analysis project Ga0326726, IMG submission 207603) | Lab enriched peat soil microbial communities from Michigan Hollow, Ithaca, NY, United States - MHF15MN | ecosystem: Environmental > Terrestrial > Soil > Wetlands > Peat | place: USA...
TGATGTAGAGCTCCTCGGGGCCGTAGTCGTTCGCCAGGTAGATGTCCGGCCACCCATCCTCGTTCAGGTCCGCGGCGGCCGCCGCCAGCGTCCATCGCGTGCTCCCGACGCCAAGCTTGTCGGTGACGTCCTCGAACTTGCCGCCACCGAGATTGTGGAACATCAGGTTCTTGCCGCCATTGGAGGCGAACTCGAAGCTGTCGTGCATGATGCGCGTCGTCGACAGGTGCCACAGGTCGATGTTGCTGCGGAAGTACGCCGTCACGTAGAGGTCGAGCAATCCGTCGCGGTCGTAGTCGACCCAGATGGCGCCGTTGCTGTTCACCCAGCGACGCAGTCCGGCCTCCTCCGTCGCGTCCTTGAAATGGTGCCCGTCGACGTTCTTGAAGAGCGCGAGGTACCCGTAGCGATAGACGAGAACGTCCTCTCGGCCATCGTTGTCGAAGTCGCCCCACACGCTGCCCATCGAGACGCCTTCGCCCGGCCGGTTGAGGTCCGCCAATCCCGCGCTCGCGGCGACTTCCTCGAAAGTTCCGTCACCGCGATTGTGATACAGCGCATTCGGCTCACCGAACGCGCTGTTCGTGAAGTACAGATCCGGCCATCCGTCGCCGTCGAAATCGGTGACCGCGACGGACGCCCCAAGGGCGGCGACGTGCGGCTCGATGTTGGCGATCTTGTGATCGAACGTCGGCCGGTGGTGGACGAAGTGAATGCCGGCCGCGGCGGTCTCGTCGCGCAGCGTGAATCCGGGATGCATGAGGTCCGCGCGCGAACGGCTCGGTCCCGCATCCAAACGGATGGCCAAGCCGATGGCGCCGAAGAATGGAACGGCGACGGCGAGGCGCCTGAGACGTTGACGCGCCGGAACGCGAGCGGCCCCTATTGGGGAGGGGGAGGGGGAGGGGGACCTCACATCATTACGCTGGGCGCGCGCACACGGGGAAGCAAGCCCGCGAGACCAGCTACTGCTTGCTCCTCGTCAACTCGGCGCGCTTGACAACGCGCGTGTTGTACTCGCGCAGATACCACCGGTGAATCGAATCCGCCGGATACGCTTCGCCGGCGCTATACGGGTATTGCCGAATCGCGTGGAAGGGCAGCGGCTCGACCGTCGTCCCAAATGCCGTGTTGAGATCGGAGTCCTTGATCCAGCCATCGGTGTAGAGGAGAAAATCGCGCGTCCAGCCGCGCGGCAACGAGCCGGCGGAGCTCGCGTCGAACTGCAGGGTCATCTCGTCGCCCGGCGCCATGATCACGTACATGTCATCGGAGCGTTCGAGGAGCGGGGTCACATTGCCGAATCGCGTGAACGCTCCCTCGATCGGTCGCCACCGCGGCTCTCGGCTCACGCTGTCGTAGTCGAACCACCAGGGACCGTAGCGACCGCCCTTGCGGTACGTGCGTGAATACCCCCGCGCGTGCAGGTCGGCGGAGAGCGCGGGGAGCGCCGCAATGCGCTCGCTAGCGCTCCGTCGAGTCACCGCGACGAACGCCTCGTCCCAGTAGATCTGCAGGTTCGTTCGAACGCGAACGTGGTGGTCGTTCGTCGGGAACTTGCCCGCGAGGTCGATGACGATCGTCTTGTCCTTGCCCGACGGGAATCCCAGGTTCGCGATCGCCGTCGTCCAGCGTCCGCGCGCGTCGCGCACCTCGAGCGACGGCATCATCGTCCTCGCACGCGTTTGCTGCGACAGCGCGACGTTGATGCTCGCATCGGTGGGGTAAATCCACCCGCGCAAGAACAGGAACGAGCTGTCGCGCCCCGCGTCAGGACCGAGATCGAGAATGAGATCATGAGGCTCGACCAAACCCTGGTATTGCAGCGGCGTGAGATCGGAGACGTACTTGTCGTCCGTCGCCAGCAGGGCCGGGAGCACGTCGTTGCCACGATCGTCGACTGCCGACCGTGGGGGCTGGCGATGCGCCACGAAGAACGGACGCAGCTCGACCGGTCCCGGTGGGACAAAACGCTCGTCGACGAACACGTCCACGGAATCCGGGTGGTCCACGGCGAGCAGCTCGAGGTGATCCGCGTACGCGGTCTCCCACAATTCCTCGGTAAGCTGCAGCACGTACTTGCCGTCGCGCGGTTGAAGGGCGCTCGCCGGGATCCGCAAGTATTCCTGCGACGCACCAGCCGGTGCGTACGACGCGTTGCTGCCGAGGAGCCCGAGCGGCATCCCGAGCGCACTGCGCCACATCACGTCCGTCACGAAGCGGAAATGCGTTCCGTCCCACGTATAGAGGAAGGCGCAGGAGCCCTTGAGCACTTCGTTTTCGAGCACGTCCTGGTCGCTGCCAGGGAAGTACACGGTCTGGGGTACGCCGTTCGGCCACTCGATGCGAACGACATCGGCTTTGAGATGCGGGCCGAGTCCGAATGACGTCACGCGGGACGTGACGACGCGCGTCTGAAGCAAGTTGGCCGCGCGAACCTCGACCTTGGCCCCAACGCCGAAGTCGTTGTTCTTGCCGCTCCCCGTGCGCAGACCGACGAGTTGTACCTGCATCGACAAGCTGCCGTTCCCACCAAGATTGCGAAGCAGACGCGGGCCCGTAGGACCGGCGAGAAGCAAGTCCTGATCGCCATCACCGTCGACGTCGCTGGGGACGACCGATGTCGCGGATTGCGCCGTCGACGGAAGGATGCTCGAGCGATCGACGAACTTTCCCGTACCGTCATTGCGGAAGAGGAAGGCGCCGCGACCGCCGGAGGCTGTTGGAGTGCCCACGGCGACGAGATCCAGCCAGCCGTCGTTGTCGTAGTCGACGAACGTCGCGTCGAGGGCCTTCTCCGTCCGGAGCGTCTTGAACACTTCGTCGGAGCGTGTGTCGCGGTGGAACTTTCCGGTGCCGTCGTTCAGCCACAAGCTCGGCGGCGTTCCAGCTGCACCGGCGATGAAGACGTCGAAGAATCCGTCGTTGTTGTAATCGGCGATCGCGACGGCTGTGCCGCCGCTCACGGTGATCCCGCTCGCGGCGATGACGTCCGTCAGTGGGCCGGTCGCTGTGTTGTGGTAGAGCGCGGCGCCGTGGGCTCCCCCACCCACTGCGACAACGTCCATCCGCCCGTCGCCGTCCAAATCCGCGAAGGCCGCGTCGTTCACGTTGCCGGACGTGCTGCGTCCAAGCCCAACCGACTCCGACATCTCGGTGAACGTTCCATCCATATTGTTGCGATAGAAGACCAGCGTCGGCCCGCCGACCAGCAGCAGGTCCAAATCGCCGTCGTGATCGAGATCGACGAAGAGCGCCTTTCGGGCGTTCCCGATGTTCGCGATCCCCGATGTTGCCGTGACGTCCTGGAACCCTCCTTTCCCGTCGTTGCGAAAGAGATATGGTCGTCGATCGCCGCCGATCACGAAGAGATCGAGGTGGCCGTCGTTGTCGTAGTCGGCGAAGGTGGCGAAGGCGGCGCCCGCCGGCAGCGTCACACCGGACTGCTGCGTGACGTCGAGGAATTGTCCGCCTTTGACGTGATACAGGTGCGTTTCCGCCCTTTGTCGCTCTGGGGACCAGAAGGATGCGAGGAGGTCGTCGCTGCCGTCGCCGTCGAAGTCGCCGACAGCGATCGCGCCCGGGCCATGCGCCGATTGGTCGCTCGTCGGCCGCATTTCGGGAAGTCCGATGTCCGTAGTCACGTCGATCAATCGGACGAGATCGGGTTGAGGTCTTCCACGGCCGCCGCCCATGCTGCGCAGCATGGCGATGGACTTGGGCGTGAAGGTCAGCACCGGCCGCCCGACGAGCGGACCCTCGAGCCATTTGACCTCGTCGAGCGACGCCTGATAACCGGACGTGAGCTCGATGGCGCCCAGAAATCGGTCGAGCGACGCGCGAGCCCCGGCCGTGTTTCCGCCGCGCAGCAGACGAATCGTCTCTTCTAGCGGCGCTTTGACGGAGGGCGGCAGCTCCGGTCCGATCCGCCGGACTTCTTCGAGCTGCTTCACCGCGCTGTCGGCCTCGCCACGCTGCACGAACGCGTCGATCAGCTTGACGCGGACCGCGATGTTCGCCGGACTCAGGCCGAGAACCTCGCGAAGTTCGCTCACGTAACGCCGATCGGCCGCCGAGTCCGCGGCTCGCCCTCGCGGGGGGGGGGGCGCGTCGAGCTCGGCGAGCGCATACGCGACGTGCGGATTGCGCGGCGCGCCGCGGCGAAGCTCCTCGAGCGTGGCGCGCGCGTCCGCGGCGCGGCCCGTCACCGAGTAGAGCTTCGCCACCATCAGGCCGATGTCGGTGTTTGCCGGATCCATCTCGCGCGCGCGACGTAACTCGGCCTCCGCTTCGGCGTATCGCGATCCACGCATATAGGTCACGCCGAGGTTCGCGTAGCCGGCCGGATCCTTCGGCGCGAGCGCCACGACCTTTTTGAACGCGGTTTCAGCGTCCGCCAGCCGACCCGTCTCGAGGTCGCCGAGACCGACCGCCTGCGTCTGGAAAAGCTCTTCCGGTCGAACCTCTTTCTGCCTGCACCCCGCGCCGGCGAGCAGCGCGCCGCCGATGACGATGGAGGAGCGCAGCAGCTGCAGCGCAGAGCGAGTCCCCGCGGCCTGACGACGCTCTTCGCGATCTCGGCTCATTGTGCTGGTGCTCAGCGGTCCTAGGCCTCTCCGAGACCGCTGCTTGGGATCGGCTGCGCCGAATCCTGGATGAGCAGGAGCTCCGCGTCGTCGGCTCGGGTGACGGCTGCCTCGGGAATGACCATACCACCCACGTCGCGCACAAACCCGACGCACATCGCCGCGCCGATCAGAAAAACTCCGCCGAGCAACACCATGTACAGCGGTGCGTTCGGGTTGTCCGTGCCGAACGCGACTCGTATGAGTGGGCCGAACGCCAGCGCGGCGAGAATCTCGGGAATCACGATGAAAAAGTTGAACACGCCCATGTACACGCCCATGCGGCTCGGCGGCAGCGCCGTCGAAAGGATCGCGTACGGCATCGAGAGGATCGACGCCCACGCGATGCCGACACCGACCATCGACAGAAGCAGTGCGTACCGGTCATGGATGACCGATACGGATAGCAGTCCCAGCGCGCCGCAGAGCAGCGCGCCCGCATGCACCGCTTTCCGGCTCGTCGCCGCCGCGAGCTTCGGCAGCGCGAGCGCCACTACGAAGCAAGTGATCGAATAGAACGCGAAGGCGAATCCGCCCCACTCCATCCCGCGCGCGTAGAGCGGCGACTGCACGTCGGTCGCCCCGAATACGTGGCGCGCCGTCGCCGGGACGAAGAAGAGCCACATGCAGAAGAGCCCGAGCCAGGTAAATAGCTGCACCACGGCGAGCTGTCGCATCGTGGCCGGCATCTCGCGGATGGCGACGAGAATCTCGCCGACGAGTGGTCGGAGACCACGGCGTGCGTGCCGCGCTCGTTCGAACGCGGCCGGATCTTCAGGAGGGAATTCCGACGTCGTGACGACGGTCCAAAGGACGGCGACCAGAAACACCGCCGCGCCCACCTGGAACGAGTACTTCACCGATAGCGGAATGCCGCCCGCCGTGCTCGACGTGACGCCGAGACGGCTGAAGAGCAGCGGCAGTCCGTTCGCCAGGCTCGCGCCGACGCCGATGAAGAAGGACTGCATGACGAAGCCGGCGGTCCGCTGCGACGCGTCGAGCTTGTCGGCGACGAAGGCGCGGAACGGCTCCATCGAGATGTTGATCGATGCGTCCAGAATCCAGAGCAATGTCGCCGCCATCCAGAGGCTGGTGGACGTCGGCATGATGAACAGCGCGATCGACGCGAGAATGGCCCCGGTGAGGAAGTACGGTCGGCGCCGGCCCAGCCGTCCCCACGTCCGGTCGCTCAGCGCTCCGATGATCGGCTGAACGAGAAGGCCGGTGACGGGAGCGGCCAACCACAGGAGCGGTACCTGATCCGGCCGAGCACCCAGCCGCTCGTACACGGCGGACATGTTCGCGAGCTGCAGGCCCCAACCGAACTGGATGCCAAGGAACCCGAGGTTCATGTTTGAGAGCTGCCAGAAGCTCAATCGCGGGCGTCTCATACCGAGAGTTTGGCCCTGGAGCGTCGTTTTGTGAAGGAGGGACTTTGCGCGCAGCCGCCAGGCATTGTTTGTGGCTCCTCGTTCTCACTCCAGGCGTCGAAGGAGTCGCCCAGGGAGGGGCCAGCGCCAGCCCAATCGCGAGCTGGCAGCGCGGAGCCGTCTGCTACGAGGTGTTCGTTCGCTCGTTCTATGACAGCGACGGCGACGGCATCGGCGACCTGAAGGGGCTCACCGCCAAGCTGGACTACATCAACGACGGGAACCCTGCGTCGCAAAAGGATCTCGGCGCGCGATGCATCTGGCTCATGCCGGTCGTCGCGTCGCCGAGCTATCACGGCTACGACGCCACGAACTACTACCGCGTCAACCCGCAGTACGGCACGAACGACGATTTCAAGCGCCTGGTCGCGGCGGCGCACCAGCGCGGAATCCATGTGCTCGTGGACATGGTCTTGAACCACGTGTCGAACGAGCACCCGATGTTCAAGGACGCGTTGCTCACTCCCACTTCGCCGTACCGCGACTGGTTCCGCTGGGCGGCGACGAATCCCAATACGAAGGGACCGTGGGGGCAGATCGTCTGGCACCGGTCGCCGGTTCGCGAAGAGTGGTACTACGGCGTGTTCTGGGAGGGCATGCCCGACCTCAACTACGACAATCCGGCCGTTCGGGAGGAAGCAAAAAAGATCGCGCGCTTCTGGCTCACCGAAATGGGCGTTGACGGATTCAGACTCGACGCCGTTCCATACCTCGTCGAGGAGGGCGATCAGCTCGCCGGCACTCGAGGGACGCACGCGGTGCTGCGCGACTATGCGGCCTACGTTCGGCGGGTCGCGCCGCGCGCCTTCACCGTCGGAGAGGTGTGGGACAGCGTGGGTGCCATGCTTCCCTACTATCCGGATCAGCTCGACTCGTACTTCGCGTTCGAGTTGTCCGACGCGTTGATCGACGCGGTCCGCACCGGTTCCGCGAAGAAACTGCTCGGCGGATACCTCCGCCTGCAGAGCGCCTTGCCGGCGAACCGGTGGTCCCCATTCCTCCGCAATCACGATCAGACGCGTACCGCGACCGCGCTTGGCGCCGACACCGATCGCCAAAAACTCGCGGCAACGCTCCTGCTGACGCTTCCCGGGCTGCCGTTCGTCTACTACGGCGAAGAGATCGGGATGACGGGGGACAAGCCCGACCCGCGGCTTCGAACACCGATGCATTGGCGACGCGGAGCCGCCGCGGGCTTCACGACCGGCCTTCCCTGGGAGCCGCTGCAACCGGATTCGTTGACGGCGAACGTCGAAGCCCAGGAGCACGACCAGAATTCGCTCCTCGCGCTCTACCGAAAGCTGATTCATCTGCGGTCCGCCAACGCGGCCCTCGCTGTCGGCGAGCTCGTGCCGTTGACGACGAACAATGACGCCGTGGCTGCGTACCTTCGCCGCGACGGAACGCATTGCGTTCTCGTCCTGGCGAATCTGGCCAACCAGCCGATGACAAGCGTGATGCTGGCGTCTCGGGAAGCGACCCTCAGCGCGGGGCAGTACAGGTTGAAATCGCTGCTCGGCGGCGCCGACATCGCGTCGCTGACCGTCGGCTCCGATGGCCGGGTTCGCGACTATGTTCCCGTTGCGTCGATGCCGGCGAAGACGAGCTACATCCTGGAGCTCTCCGCGGTGCCCCCCCGCCCCCCGTCGAGCGGCGCGTCCAGGCGATAGTCTCTCGCGGTCAACGGAGCGAGGAATTCGTCGTACGCCCGGCGATCCTCGTCGTCGAGCGCGACGAATGCGGCGACGAGTTGTTCGGTGCGTGTCGAGCCGAAGCGACGCGCGCCAGCCCGAAGGAAATCCAGCACGTCATGGATCGTACGCACGCCGCCGGCAGCCTTGACGAGACAACGGCCGGCGACCGCGTCGTGCATGAGGCGCACATCGTCGAGCGTGGCGCCGCCGGCCGCATAGGCCGTGGACGTCTTCACGAAGCGAGCTCCCGTTTCGGTGATCCATTCGCAGGCCCGCCGCTTCTCGTCGTCGGTCAGCAGGCAGTTTTCCGTGATCACCTTGACGATGCTTCCAGTCTGCGCGGCGGCAGCCACGACGACGGCGATGTCGCGCAGGAACACGCCCTTCTCATGATTCTTGAGCGCGGGCACGTTCATCACCATGTCGATCTCACGCGCGCCGAGGTCGACAACCTCGCGGGCCTGGAACTGCTTCATCGACGGCGTCTCGTTGCCATGCGGAAAGCCGACGACGCTCCCGACCAAGACGCCGGTTCCCTGCAGCTCGTGCGCGGCCAGTCGGATGTAGTGCGGCTGCACCGTCAGCGTTGCTGTACCGAGAGTCGCCGCCAGCTCCGCGGCGTGCAGCACCGCGTCGCTGGTAGCGTCCGGGCGGACCACGGAATGGTCAAACAGCTTGGCGAACGCTCGTTCGGACATGACTAACGAAAGCGTGGCGGCGCGGGGGCGAGGACCGCGACGTTACCGGTCACCGTGAAATGCGCTTCGAGGGTCGCCACGGAGCTGCCACCGGCCCAGACGGTAAAACCGCCCGGCTCGACGACGCGACGCATGTCGCGGTCGTACATCGCGAGATCCTCTGGACCGAGACGGAAAGAGACTGTTTGACGCTGGCCGGGTTGCAGCGCAAGGCGCCGGAAGCCGCTCAGCTCGCGCACGGGCCGCGTGACGGAGGCCGCATCGTCTCGCAGATAGAGCTGGACGATCTCGGCGCCGGGCCGCGTGCCAGTGTTGCTCACATCGACCGTAACGGTGAGCGAATCCGTGCCCCGCATCGTCGGGTGAGAGACGCGCAGATTCGCATAGCTGAACGTCGTATACGAAAGACCATGCCCAAACGGAAAGAGCGGTGTCCACGCGACGTCGATGTACTTCGAGTTCCACTTGACGGCGTCGGAAGGCGGGCGACCGGTGTTCTTGTGGTTGTAGTAGATCGGCACCTGGCCCGTGACCCGGGGGAAGCTCACGGGCAATTTGCCGCTCGGCGCGCTATTCCCAATAAGGATGTCGGCGACTGCGTTTCCGTGCTCCACGCCGAGCTGCCAGCTCTCCACGAGCGCGGAGGTGCTGTCAGCGAGCCACTGCACGGCGAGCGGGCGTCCGTTCACGAGCACGGCGATGACCGGCTTGGTCGAACTAGACGCGCGCGCCGCGCGAACCACCGCTTGGGCGAGCTGAAGCTGAGCGCCTGGCAACTCAATCGACGTTCGGCTCGCGGCCTCGCCGCTCATCTGCTCGAGCTCTCCGAGCACCAGGATGACCGCGTCGGCGCTTCGCGCGGCCTGTTCGGCTTCCGCGATCGCCGGGGTATTCACCGGTCCGGTCACGACCACGGTATCGATGGGAACTCCAGCGGCGTATGTGACGCGTGTGTTCTCCAGCCCCCGCCTGAGACCGTCCAGCACGGTGATTGCGTCCTCCTTTCGCCCGATCGCATGCCAGGCGCCGAGCACCGAGTTCGAGTCCGCGGCGAGCCGGCCGATGACGGCGATGCTGCGCAAATCGCGTCGAAGAGGAAGTGCCGGAGCGCCGCCGACGGTCTTGTTGGTCAGCAACACGATCGACTCGCGTGCGACTTCGCGCGCGGCCGCGCGATGCTCTGTTGTCAGAATGTCGCGGCGCTCTCGCTCGGCGCTCGTCCCTCGATACGGGTCGTCGAACAACCCCAACTGCGCCTTCACGAGGAGCACCCGACGCACCGCGTTGTCGACGAGCGACACGGGTAGTCGTCCGGCGCGCACCTCGGCCGCCAGCTTGTCGCGATAGAGCGTGCTCGACATCTCCATGTCCACGCCGGCGCGCAGGGCACGCGCGGCAACCGTGACGCTGTCGCCCAAACCGTGCGCGATCATCTCCGGGATCCCCGTCCAATCGCTCACCACCATGCCGGGGAAGCGCCACTGCGTTCGGAGCACGTCCGTGAGCAACCAATCATTCCCGTGCGACGGCGTTCCGTTCACTTCGTTGAACGATGCCATCAACGAGCCCACGCCAGCGCGCACCGCGGCGCGGAAGGGCGGCAAGTAGACACTCCAGAGGTCCCGCTCCGAGACACTCACGGTGTTGTACTCGCGCCCCGCCTCGGCGCCGCCGTAGGCAGCGAAGTGCTTCGCGGTCGCGAGGAGGGACGTCGGGTCTCCCAGGTTGACACTCTGAAAGCCACGCACCTGTGCCGCGGCCATGACGGAGCCGAGGAACGGATCTTCGCCGGCCCCCTCGACGATGCGCCCCCACCGCGCGTCGCGGGCGATGTCGACCATCGGCGCGAAGGTCCAGTGAACACCCATCGCCGTCGCCTCGACGGCGGCCGTCCGCGCCATACGTGCCGCGGCGCTGGAGTCGAACGTGGCGGCAATGGCGAGCGGGATGGGAAAGATCGTCCGCATGCCGTGAATCACGTCGAATCCGAAGAGCAGGGGGATGTGCAGGCGCGATCCTTCAACCGCCTCGCGCTGCATGCGGCGCGTCACCTCGGCGCCATAGAGATTCAGGAATGAGCCGAGCTTGCCGTCACGAACCTGCTGCCTGCCTTCCGCGTCCACGGTGGGACCCGTCTGATCCGCCCCGGCCGGGGTTTGTGTGAGTTGGCCGAGTTTTTCCTCGAGCGTCATGAGTGCGAGGAGCGAATCCGCGACGCGGGCTGGGCGGCGAGAAGACTGCGCGCGCGCGCCGGCTGGAAGTGTCGGCAAGAGCAACAGGAGCGCGGAAGCCGCAACAGTGCGATGCCAGGGCAACGACACCTCCGGACAAGGAGCGGAACGTCAGTTCAGACTACCGTCGCTGCCCGCATCGCGGGCGCATGACCGTAGGTGAGCGTCCTCCAGAGCCATTCCGCGGGGCCGAATCGATACCGCTTCAGCCACCACGTGCTCACGGCCATCTGAATCGAAAACATCACGACGGTGATCGTGAACATGCCGGTGTAGCCGACCGTACCGAACCACTTGAGGCCAAAGCTATAGAAGAGGAACGTGCAGACGACCGACTGCGTGAGATAAGTCGTCAGCGCCATTCGCCCGGTGGCGGCGAGCGGAGCGAGCACGCGAGAACCTCGCTCGGTCTGGAACGCGAGCAAGAGCAGCGCGGCGTAGGCCAGTCCCATCGGAACGGTCGGGTCGAGCGCGGTGAACACGAAGCGTCGCCACGCGAGCATGACATCCATCGTGGTCGCGGGCGGCCCCGAGGGGCGCGGCAACACGTGTTCGCCGAGCCATCCCCCGGCGAAGCAGACGAGCGTGAGGCCAACCGTCCAAGCGAGGAATCGGCGAGTTGTGCGTGGCTCGCTCACCACGCGTCGGAAGTATCCCGATCGAAGCGCCCACAGGCCGGCGAGGAACAGCGCCAGGACGTAGAAGTAGGTGGTGAGGCCCCAGCGCCCGAACCAGTCGGCGACGTCCAGGACTCGTTGATGTTGGATCTGGGCGATCGACCCATGGCCGTAGATCCAATTCGCTGTGGTCGAAGGCACGCGTGGAACCATGATGCGCTGGCCCGCCAGCCAACGGAGACGAGTGATGACGTCGGTCGCGCATAGGTAGAGGCCGAATGCCCACGCGAGCTGCCGCCTCGGCGTGACGTCGCGGAAGAGCAGAAGGGCGAACGAGACGAGCGCGTAGGTCGTGAGAATGTCGCCGTGCCAGATGAGCAGCGCGTGTACGAGTCCGATCGCCAGAAGCGCGGCTGATCGTCGCAGGTACGTCGTCTGGATGCTCACTCCGCGCTCGGCTGCGCGCGTGAGCTGGATGCCGAAGCCGATGCCGAACAGGATGCAGAGAAGCGTGAAGAATCGGCCCTCGACGAAATATTCCTGCGCGAATCCGATCCCGCGATCGAGTGACGTCGTCTCGTCGGCAACGCCGTACCAGTCGTTGAGATTCGACCAGAGGACGCCGAACATGGCCCAGCCGCGGAGCAGGTCGAGCGCTTGAATCCGCTCACCGGGCGCGACGGGCTCGAGGACTGTGGCCGTGGGTGGAGCGTAGACGCCGACCGCCGGAGTGGTGCTGGTCGTCGACATCGGACCTTCACGTGGGTGGGGGCGCAAAATCATCGCCCCCGCCGGCCCGCATGGCAAGAACGGACTGGCGGCCGAATCAGCTACCGGTACTCGTCCATCAGCTCCGACAGCTTCGCGCTCCCCGGGCACAGCTCCTCGAACGGCAGCTCGACGAGCGGTGTCTTCGCCGTCTTCGCGATGGCGTGCATGTCCGAGCCGCCCTCGTCGATGTAGAGGAGCCCGGTCACCACCTCTCCCCGCGCCATGTGTTCGCGCACGTGCGCGTACGCGGCGTCGCGGTTGCGTGGATCATAGTCCGACGCGACCTGCCGGAAGCGCACCACGCTTCCGTCGTGCATCGTCACGCTCACCGCACCTCCGCCGTTAGTCGACGCGCCAGTATCGGCGGTGATCTCGCGGCGCAGCGGCACGAAGTCCACCGGAGCCAGCTCGGCGTAGTGCTCGCGCGTGTAGCGGTAGCTCTTCGTGGACGAGTCGTGGTCGTTGAAGCTCACGCAGGGTGAGATGACGTCGACCATCGCGAAGCCGGTGTGCTTCATCGCGGCCTTGAGGATCGGTGTGAGCTGCGCCTTGTCACCGGAGAAGCTGCGCGCGACGAACGTCGCGCCGAGCGTGAGCGCGAGGAGCACGGGATCGATCGGCGGCTGGAGATTCGGCTCGCCCTTCTTCGATTTTGACCCGACGTCCGACGACGCCGAGAACTGGCCTTTGGTCAGGCCGTAGACGCCGTTGTTCTCGAGGACGTACATCATGTTCACGTTGCGCCGGATCGCGTGGCACATCTGCCCGAGCCCGATCGACAGCGAGTCGCCGTCGCCGGAGATGCCGATGTACGTGAGATCGCGATTTGCCGCGTTGGCGCCCGTCGCCAGCGCGGGCATGCGGCCGTGGACGCCGTTGAACCCGTGCGACTGCTTGAGGAAATACGCGGTCGTCTTCGACGAGCAGCCGATGCCGCTCATCTTCGCGGCGCGATGGGGAGGAAGCTCGAGCTCCCACAGCGCCTGCACGAGCGCGGCGGTGATCGAATCGTGCCCGCAGCCCGCGCACAGCGTCGACATCGCGCCTTCGTAGTCGCGCTTCGTTAACCCGAGTGAGTTCTTCGGGAGCGAAGGGTGCCGGACGGCTGGTTTCGGAATCGAGGTCATTGATGCACCGGAGGGTCAGACGCGAGCCGGTTCCCGGCGCGTCGGTTCAGGTCCGGCAGTCTGCGATTTCTTGCCGACGATGCCGGCGATCACGCGATCGGCGGTGAGCGGCAGGCCGCCGTAGTCGAGAACCGACATCATGCGGTCGCGCGCGATGCCGGTCTCGATCGCCAGGAGAGAGCGCAACTGTCCGTCCCGGTTCTGCTCGACTACGTAGCACTTGGGATGCGCTTCGATGAACTCACGAACAGTATCGGCGAACGGGAACGCGCGAATCCGCATGTAGTCGACGTGCAGCGGTCCACCCGTCCACCCGTCCACCTGTCCACCCGCCTTCAATCGATCGATCGCTTCCATGACCGCGGCGTGACATCCGCCGACCGAGACGATTCCGACGTCCGTCTTCTTGCCGCTCATGCGGATCTCGGGACCGGGCACCGTCCTCGCCGCCGTCTCCATCTTCTTCACCAGCCGGTCGACGACCTCCTGGTACTCGGCCGCGTCCTCGGTGTACGTGCCGAACTTCGTATGGCCGGAGCCGCGTGTGAAATAGCCGCCTCGGGGCGAGGCGCCCGGGATCGTTCGCGCGGCGATGCCGTCGCCGTCGACGTCGAGGTAGCGCGAGAACTTCTCGACCTTCTCGAGCTCCGCCTCCCCGAGCACCTTGCCGCGATCGGGGCGATAGCTGTCGTTCCACGCGAAGCGCGGGCACATCCAGTCGTTCATGCCGATGTCCAGATCCGACACGACGAACACGGGTGTCTGGAACCGCTCGGCGAGATCGAACGCCTCGACGGCCATCGTGAAACACTCGCCCGGATTCGATGGAAAGAGCGCGATGTGTTTCGTGTCGCCGTGGGAGAGATAGGCGATCGAGAGCAGGTCGCCCTGCTGCGTGCGCGTCGGCATGCCCGTCGACGGGCCGGTGCGCTGGATGTCGAAGAAGACGCCCGGGATTTCCGTGTAGTACGCGAGTCCGATGAATTCGCTCATCAGCGAGATGCCCGGGCCCGCGGTGGAGGTGAATGCTCGCGCGCCCGCCCAGCCCGCGCCGATCACCATGCCGGCGGCCGCCAGCTCGTCCTCGGCCTGGATCAGCGCGTACTTGCGTTCGCCGGTCGTCGGGTCGACGCGGAAGCGCTCGCAGTATTCCTTGAAGGCCTCCATCAACGACGTGGACGGCGTGATCGGGTACCACGCGCCGACGGTGGCGCCGGCGAACACCGCGCCGAGCGCGCCGGCGGCATTGCCGTCGATCAGAATGCTGTCCTTGGTCTTGTCGACGCCCCCCCCCAGCCGTTTCAAATGGAAAGGGAGCGGGCAGTCGTAGTTGGCCTTGGCGTAGTCAAAGCCAAGCCGGATCGCGCGGAAGTTGGCGTCGAGCAGGGCGCGCTTCTTCGCGAACTTTTCCCGCAGCATCTCGTTGACGACGTCCATGTCGAATTCGAGCAACGCGGCCAGCGCGCCCACGTAGACGATGTTGCGGAGGAGTGTGCGGTTGCGGTCGCCCTCGAACGCCTCGACGCACATCTTGCCGAAGGGAATGCCGAGGATCGTGATCCCCTCGCGAATCAGCTTGTCGTCGAGCGGCCACGACGAGTCGTAGAGCAGATAGCCGCCCTCTCGCACGGCGGCGACGTCCTTGGCGTACGTCTCCGGGTTGAGCGCGACGACGAGGTCGACGTGCTCCGGCCGCGCCGTATAGCCGTCCTCGCTGACGCGGATCTCGTACCAGGTCGGCAACCCCTGGATGTTC
>Ga0326726_10003239_pt1 | contig 14948 bp, 7 predicted proteins | sample MHFenrmetagenome_2_FD_207603 | JGI IMG/M metagenome (GOLD analysis project Ga0326726, IMG submission 207603) | Lab enriched peat soil microbial communities from Michigan Hollow, Ithaca, NY, United States - MHF15MN | ecosystem: Environmental > Terrestrial > Soil > Wetlands > Peat | place: USA...
GGCGAACCCGAGAACCCGCTGCGTCACAAAACTTGGACGCAGAGGCTCGTCGGGATGCCGAAGAGGGCCGCGGGGCGGGGGGCTGCCGGCCCGGGAAGAAGGGGCCCGGGGAACAGGCTCGGATCGGGCCCGACGTCGGTCTTCAAGATCAAATAAAATAACGCTTGACTCGCCGGAATATTGAGTGTTTAGTAAGCTCAGGAGTCCCCGATGATTAGTCATTTTGCCTCTAGGTCTAGCTTTCTATCTATCGGATTGATCGCGGCCTTCCTTTTCCTGGCCGTATCCCTTCCGATGGCCGCACAAGATGGGCCAAAGTACGAGGCCCGCCAGGGGGCGCTCAAGGGGACGGTCTATTCGGAAGGCATGAAGTACCGGGTCTCAAGCGCCGTGGTCAAGATCAGGAACCTCAACACGCAGAAGGAATATACAAGCCAGCCGACCGACCCGAAGGGCAACTATAGGATCCTGATGGTCGAGGAAGGCTGGTACACGCTCGGCGTCACGACCTCCGCGGGGGACTTCAACCTGAACTATGGCATCTACATCAAGGCCGGCGAGACCGCTACGCTCTCCGTGGAGACGCTGCCGGGCGGGATGCTCGAGGGGAAAGGCGGCGGGGGCAACGGCAAGAGCTTCTTCTCCAAGCCGGGGGGGATCCTGGTCCTCGTGGCAGCGGCCGGGGGGGCCGGTTTCGCCATTTACGAGCTGACGAAGACAGAGGAAGAGGCCTCCGCGATCCGCTGATTTCAGGCCGGAAAGGGCTCTTTTCAGGGGGCCGCCGGGGATTTTCCCAGGGGCAAAATATCCTCTTGACATAACCCGCTGATAATGCTATCATTATGACAACGCTAGGTTGGGGGAGGTCTCAAATGCGTGGCCTGGTGTCGGTTTTTCTCATTGGGGCGTTCGCCCTGCTCATCTTTCCCTTGGCCCCGCCGGTCTCTGCGGCGCCTAGGGGGAGCGGCGCACTGGCAGGGCACATCTATAAGGAAGACATGAGAACGCCGGTCCGTAACGCCGTCGTCAAGCTGCGGAACCTGGCGACACTGAAGGAATACGAGAGCGAGCCGACCGATCCCGACGGCATGTATCGTATCCCGGAGCTCGAGGAAGGCCGCTATATCATGGGCGTTCTGGGCCCGAACGGCAGCTATAACTTCCATTACAGCATCCTGATCAAGGCCGACGCGCTGGCCAAGCTTTCGGTGGCCATGAAGCCGGGCAACGCCCCGGTGATGCTCCAGACGGGGACGAGCGCTTACAAGAAGAAACCGACGATCATCGACTTCTTCAAATCGCCCGCCGGCTTCCTGACCATCATCAGCGCCGTCGAGGTGACCCTCTTTGCCGTCGCCCTCAGCGAGGGCGAGGCCTCTCCAATCATCGACTGACCAGGGACCTCCCGGACGGGGTCAAACCCATCAAGACTGGGTCCATCAAGACTGGGTCAGACCTACACCTTTTAAGTTTTCCGACATAATCCTCTTCTGCCGGAAAAACTTAAAAGGTGTAGGTCTGACCCCGTCTTTTCCCGCAGGTGAAAGACATGATCGAATCCATCGTGTTCTGGGGACTCTGCGCCGTCCTCATCCTCGTCCCGCTGCCCATCGCCTCGGTCGAGGAGTGGTCCATCTTTGCGTTCGAGGCGGCCGCGATCGGGCTCTTCCTGCTCTACGTCGGGGGCCGGCTTTTCGGCCGCCGCGGGAGATTGACGGCCCGGGCCCCGGTCGGAGAGGATCCGGCCGCGCCGGCTTGGCCTTCCGAGGCGGACTGGGACGATGACCGGGGGTTCAGGGGCCGGCTGCCCTTATTTTTCAAGGTCCTCATCGGGATCTTCCTGGCCTTCTCGGTCCTTCAGGTCGTGCCCCTGCCGGCCGGACTGGTTAAGGTCCTCTCGCCGCACGCCTACGGCATCTACGCGGGCCTGGTCAAGGATGCGGTCCTCGGACCGTCTTCGACACTGACGCTGTCTTTGGCCCCGCGGGCCTCGATCGACAAGCTGATCCTCATGATCTGCTACGGGCTTTTCGGCTATATGGTCCTGCGCACCGTCCGGTCCCGGCGGCGGGCCGAGATCCTGGTCGTCGTCGTTCTCGCCGCTGCCCTGTTCCAAGCGGTCTACGGCTTGTCCGAGACCCTCAGCGGCCACGAGATGATCCTCGGCCATGCCAAGCGGTTCGGCGTCGGCTCGGTTACGGGGACTTTCGTCAACCGCAACCATTTCGCCGGGTTCCTGGAGATGGCCTTCCCGCTGAGCCTCGGCTACCTCCTGGTCAAGGCCCGCTATTTCGCCATGGAGAAGGGGCTGTCGCTGCGGCGGCGGATCCTCTGGTTCGGCCAGGAGAGCCTGCAGTGGACGCTGCTGCTCGGGCTCGTGCCGGTGTTCATCGGCGTCGGCCTGATCTTCTCCAAATCGCGGTCGGGCATCCTGGTCTGGGCCGCGGTCGCCGTCCTGGCCGCGGGCGCGGCCGGCTCCTGGCGGCAGCTCTCGGGCGGGGGCCGGGCAGGGGAGCCGCCCGGCGAGCGGCGGAGGGGCCTCGGCGGCCTCGTCCGCGTCGTCGTCATAGCCGTGCTGGCCGTGGCCGTGTGGATCGGGATCCGGCCGGTCATCGACCGCTTTTCCGTCACCGATATCAGCGCCGAGGGGCGCCGCACCTTCTATCGCAACACCATCGAGATGATCGGCGATTTCCCCTTGACCGGCACGGGCAAGGGCACCTACGTCAACGCCTATCCGATCTACGAGAAGGTCGACGACCGCCTGCGGCTGTCTTTCGCCCACAACGACTACCTCGAGTACGTCGCGGAGAACGGGCTCATCGGGGGGGGCGCGCTCGTCCTGGCCGGGCTCGGGCTCCTCGCCTGGCTGGCGCTCCTGTGGCGCAAGAGGAGGAACTCCTTCGCCAAGGGCATCGGACTGGGCGCGCTACTCGGGGTTGGCTCGCTCTTCATTCACGGCTTCACGGATTTCAATCTCCAGATCACGGCCAACGCCGTTTATTTCACGACCCTGGCCATGCTGGCGGCCGCCGTCCTGTCGAATAAGGGGGAGCGTAAGCCGGGTCCGCGGATCCCCGATGCCGCCGGGGCGAATAGAGGACAGGCATCGGAGGCGCGCGTCCCCAAGTCCGCCCCCAAGACCGCCGGGATCGGCCTGCTGCTTGGCGCTGTCATCGCCGTCGTCGTCCTCGTCCCGGCCGTCCGCGACTATCTCGGCTATCACCACCTGGCCGACTATCGCCGGGCCAGGGCTGAAGCCCGCAGCGTCGAAAACGCCTTCCCGGCCCTCGAAGCGCGACTGGAGAAAGCCGTCGCGGCCTCGCCCCGGGCCGTTTTCCAGGTCGAGCTGGCCCGCCTCTACATGGACATGGCCAAGGTCGCAAACGACGCCGGACGCGACGAGGACCGGGACACGTTCTGCGACCGGGCCGTGGTCCATTACGGCCAGGCCATCGCCGCGAACCCCATCGACGCCGGCGTCCACTACGAGATGGCGGCGACCTACCTGTTCTACAATTTCCCCCTGATGACCTACCAGGACCGGGCCAAGACCTATTTCCGCGAGGCCCTGGCCTTCAAGCCGGCCGACGAGACGATCAACACCAACGTCCTGTTCCTCTATTTCAGCTGGTGGCCGACGCTCGAGGACGCCGACCGGACCTACGCGGCCGGGCTCTACCGGAAGATGGCCGCCCGCGATCCCGCGTTCCCGGCCACGCTCGAAGGCCGCTGGGTCCAGAGCTACGGCGGCCCCGAGGCCCTCCGCGACCTGATCGCCGGCCTGCCCCGCTAGCTTTTCCCCTCCAATCCAATCAGACTCCGCCCGCCGCGGAGCTCTGCCTTCAGGCCTTGATCTGGCGAAGGTCGATCCTGGCCGGGTCGTCCGTCCCCAGCCCGCGCGCGGCGCAGGCGGCCACGTGGGTCGCGATCGAGCGGACCGATTCGAGGCCGTTGGCCGCCCGCTTCTCCTCGAGGATGTCGATCCCGACGCGGTCCATGGCCACCGGGTCGCGGCTGAAGAAGATGCGGTTGTCGAGCGCGATCTGGGCGCCCGCGACGCTGATGGTCGAGATCTTGGCCGCCTCGCCGATGTGCAGGACGGTCTTGTCCTTGATGGCCGGCTGGGCCAGAATGGCCGGGATGGCCGCGGCGCAGTAATCGATATGGAAGCGGACCTTGTTCGTGGTCACGCCGAGGGCGATGTTCTTGGCCGCCCAGGTGACGCCGCTGTCCTCGTTGTGCTTGAGGACGGCGATGTTGATGAGCTTGGTGATGTCCCGGGTCACGATCTTGGCCAGGTAGGACTTCTGCTCGTTCTCGATCTCGTAGCTGTCGAAGGCGTGGGCGACCTCGTCGGCGATCCGGAGGATGCCGGCCCGGTCCTCGGTGTCGGTGTAGAGCCTGCGCAGCTCCTTTTCGTACTTGACGGCCCGCAGCTCGCCTGCCTGGACGAGGCCCCACAGCCAGGTCAGGGAATTGAACAGCTCCCGGTTCGAGGCGTCCTTCAGGAAGCCGGCGGCGACGAGCTCGCGGAAGCGGGCCAGCGTGCCGTCCTTGAACGAGACCCAAACGGCCTTGTCGTAGCCCGGCACCCAGGGCACGACGCCCTCCCATTGGGGCGAGCAGCCCATGACCCGGACCCCGGACGCGCTGCGGTTGAGGACGAGCCCGGTCTTGCGGAAATCGCGGTCCATGCGGTCCCAGATGATGATCGAGTTCTCGGGGACGCCCGCGCCCCGGAGGCCGGCGATCGTTTCGTTGATCGAGGCGATCGAGGACGAGATCCGCGGCGCGCCGATGCAGTTGATCTTGACGCCGACGACGTCGCTCGGGGAGACGAGGGAGGACCAGGCGTGGGCCAGGGTGCGCTCGCCCGTGAGCTCCCGCAGGCCGGCCTCGAAGGCCCGATGGACGGCCGCCGGGTCATAGTCCATGTCGACCAGCATGTCGTTGACGGCGACGCCCACGACGCGGCTTTTGGCCGCGGCAGAGGCCGGCGCGGACGAGTGACGGCAGGCGAACGACGGGCCGAGGAGGGCGGCCCCGCCGGCGAGCAACGCCGAATCGCGGACGAACTGGCGCCGGGTGATCATGGCGTTATGGCGTCCCGGCTAGCGCTTGACCGGCTTGATCAGCAGGTCTTTGTAATCCAGGCTGTCGTCGGTGTCCGGCGAGAAGGCCTTCATGCGGACCTCGACGATGCTGCCGTCGGCGTCGAGGACGAAGGTGGCGAAGGCGTCGCCGGGGTCGCCGCGGTCGGAAAAGCGGAAGATGAAAGTCTCCCGGCTCCAGGGCTCGAGCGGGCCCGACATGCCCGGCGTCTTGGCGAAGCTCATGACGAGATGCGCGGCCTCGCCGGCGCCCGTGCCCTCGACCTTGATGTCGATCGGGCCGTACCAGGCGTCCTCGTAGGCCCCGGCGTAGGCGGCCAGGGGGAGCGTCGGGCGCAGGGACGCGTCGCGCTTTTCGGCTTCGTTCTTGAGCGCGGCGGCCGTCTCGGCCCGGGACCGGTCGCGGACCTTGGCGTAGGCCGTGACCCAGTCCGTGCGCGGCGCGCCCAGGGCCTGGTCGAGGACGGTGAGGGCGATCGAATTGTAGGCCTCGGTGGCGCTCTGGTTGGTCAGGACGGCGACGCCGAAGCCGATCTCGGGCACCATGATCACGCGCGAGACGTAGCCCGTGAGAGAGCCGGTGTGGCCGACCAGGCGCCGGCCGCGATAGTCGCTGACCCGGAAGCCGAGCGCGTAGCCGTAGAAGTTGGCCCGCTGGGCGGCCAGCTCGGGCTCGGGATCGCTGATGGGGATGGGGGTGACGAACGAGGTCAGCTGGCGCTCGGTCCGCTCGCTGAAGAGCCGCGTGCCGTCCGGGAGCTGGCCCTGAGCGAGATGGATGAGCATCCACTTGGCCATGTCGTCGGCGCAGGACAGGATGCCGCCGGCCGGGTTGGTGTTGTCGTTCTCCTCGACGGCGACCGGGGTCAGGCCCCGGTCGAGGACGGCGTGGGGCAGGGCCACGTTGGCGCCCGCGGCGGAGGCGGCGGCGGCTGAATGGCGCGGCCGGCTGGCGGTCATGCCGGCCTTGGCGAAGATGCGCTGCGAGACGAAGTCTTCCCAGGCGAGGCCGCTCGCGGCCTGGATGACCTCGCCCGCGGCGAGGTAGAGGATGTTGTCGTAAGCGTAGGTGCTGCGGAAGCTCGCCGCCGGGCGGAGGAACCGGAGCCGGCCCACGATCTCGCGGCGGCTGTAGGTCGATTGCGGCCAGATGAGCAGGTCGCCGGAAAAGGCGCCGATGCCGCTCCGGTGGACGAGCAGGTCGCGGACGGTCATCTCGCGCGTGACGTAGGGATCGTACATCTGGAACCAGGGGATGTAGCGCGTCACCTGGCCGTCCCAATCGAGCTTGCCGTCCTCGACGAGAAGGCCAAGGGCGGTCGCGGTGAAGGCCTTGGTGTTCGAGGCGATGCCGAAGAGCGTCTGGGGATCGACGGGCGCGGGGTCGCCGAGCTTGCGCACGCCGTAGCCCTTGGCCAGGACGACGTGGCCGTCCTTGACCACGGCGACGGCGACGCCGGGGACGTCGAAGGTCTTCATGGCCCGGGCGACGACGGCGTCGAGATCGGGAGGCAGGACGGCGGGGGAGGAGGGGGCGGGCCGGGCGGGAGCGCCAAGCGTACGGAAGCCGCTGCCGGCGGCCGCAGAGACGGCCGGCCCGGAAGAAGCGAGAGCAAGCCCGCCGCAAACGACGGCGGCGAACAGGACGAACATGACGATCGGCCGGGTCTTCATCCGGCGGGATCGGGTCAGAGCGGGGGCTTGGCGGTGATGTCTCATGGTGAGGCGATAGTAATTCGCGCGCGGAGCGCTTGTCAATCGCCGCAGGTTGGGAATAAGATACGCCCATGAAGAAGGTCATCACCTACGGGACGTTCGACCTGATCCACCACGGCCACATCAACATCCTGCGGCGGGCCCGGGAGATGGGCGACTATCTCATCGTGGCCCTCTCGACCGACGAGTTCACGGCCCACAAGGGCAAGCAGGTTTACTACGCCTACGAGGAGCGGAAGCTGATCCTCGAGGCCGTCAAGTACGTCGACGAGGTCATTCCGGAGAGCTGCTGGGAACAGAAGATCGACGACGTCCTCAAGCACCACGTCTCGGTCTTCGTCATCGGAAGCGACTGGACCGGGAAGTTCGATTTCCTCAAGCCATATTGCCAGGTCGTCTACCTGCCCCGGACCGAGGGCATCTCGACGACCCAGATCAAGACCGACCTTGCCTCCGGCAATAAGAAATAAGACCGGGTCAGACCTACACCTTTTAACTTTTTATGGGTTCGTGCTTCATCGCGATGGGAAAAGTTAAAAGGTGTAGGTCTGACCCAGTCTTGATCTACCTGATCGTTATCGATGTGCCGCTGGAGTAGGCCGCGAATTCGGGGGCGTACATCGACTGCAAGGTGGCCGGGGCGGCCTTGAACGTCCCCGCCATGGCGCAGCGGACCCGGTAATTGAGCGTGTACTCGCCCTCCGGCAGCCACTCCATGAAGAAGTTCGTGCCGCTGTCGCGGATCTCCTCGTAGCGGCCGAGCCCCAGGTCCCACCTGTAGCCCGACGTCAGGGTCACCGGCTCGCAGCCCGCCGGCCGCGGGTCCCGCAGATGGACGTACTCGGCCTGGTGACGGGCCCGGATCGAAAGCTGGACCTCGATCTCGTCGCCCACGGCGAGCTCCGCACCCTCGGCGAGCGGCTTCAGGACGACCTCTTCGCCCCGCGTCTCGCGCTTGAAATAGGTCCTGTCCACGGCGAAAAGATCGCCTTCGCCCTTGACCGGCATCTTCTCGGTGCTGAAGTGCCAGGTCGCGCTGGCGAAGGCCATGCCCGGGCCGCTCTTGACCGCCTTGACCGCGGCGCAGGCGGGGCCGAGCTTGTCGCCGGCGATGACGATCTGGTTCTTCTTGCCGGTGTACTTGTCCGGCTCGAACGTGAACGTCGTCTTGGCGCCGCAGGCCTCGGCCGTGACCGTCTCCCGCGCGGCCAGGGCGCCCGTCTTCTTCAGGAACCAGGCCACCGAGTAGAGGACCTCGCTCGTGGCCCTTGTCGATTCCCAGTGGTTGAGCTTCTTGTTCAGGAAGAGCCACTGGACGAGCCCTTCGCTCCGCGCGTCCGCCGGCGCGAGCTCCAGGAGCGTCCGCAGGGCGAAGGCGTGCGTTTCGATCGTGTCGTTGTACCAGAGCCAGCCGCGGTCCTCCGGGGCCCAGCTGGTGCCGCCGTCCTCCGACGCCTTGGCGCTGTCCATGACGCTGGCCCAGACGAGCGTCGCGTCCTTGAGCCGGCCCGCCCGCTTGAGCGTCAGCGCGAGATAGCCCTTGAGATAGGGCGAATGGTCCTTCCAATGCTTGAACGAGAACTCGAGCATCCGGGTCCGCTCGGCGTCCGTGAAGACGCCGCCCGTCCATGACGCGTCGGGGAAATTGCCGATGACGTAATTGAGGAAGGTCACGAACTCCCAGCCCGCGTCATGGGCCATGAGCTCGGCCACGATCTCGTCGAGATAGTGCCGGTGCAGATACCCGAAGGCCCGGACGACCGGGTCCTTGGGCACGTCGACGCCGAACTCGACCGCCTTAGAGAAGCCGCTCACGATGTAGAGGGTCATGTAGGGTGAGGGTGGCCCGCCCGGCCACCAGGGGAACGCGCCGAGCGAGGTCTGGGCCTTGAGGAGCTTCTCGAGCGACGTCTCGCGCTGGGCCTTGGCCACGCGCGGGTCGAGCACCTTTTCGAATCCCAGTCCCGCGTCTTTGCCGCCTCGCGCGTCCTCGAGCCAGGGCGTTTCTTCGAGAGCCATCTTCCGGTTCGGGTCCGTGGCATCGAACGTCTCGTAGACCGTTTCGCGCTTGCTCAGCTGCTGGGCCATCGCGCCGACGGCGGGATACTTGTCGTAGAGGCTGGTCAGGATGCCGGTCGAAAGGAACCGGTTGAGCGTCTGCTCGGTGCACTCGTAAGGGTAATTCACGAGGTAGGGGAGAGCGTCGAGGAGCCCGTAGAAAAGCTGGGCGTCGACCGTGACCACGAGCTGTTCGTTGATGCGGCTCGGGTCGTCGGCCTTGGCCAGGTCGTCGAAGCGCAGCTCGCGGGTCCGGCCTTGCTTGAGCGTGGCGAACCGCGATTGGACGAGGTGCATCCGCCCCGGCAGCACCGGCAGCGGCCGGAGCTCGCCGTCCGCGAGGGCGCCGCTCCTGGCCATGACCTTGAAGGCCACAGTCCCGACGCGCGCCGGCGCGGCCAGCGGGAAGACGACCGGGGTGCCGCCGCCGGGCTCGACCTTGAACGCCTGCGGAGGGACCTGCGCCGCGAGGCCGAAGGCCGGGGCCAGGTTCTCGCCTGTGGCCGGGTCCGTGATCTCGAGCGTCACCTCGCCGGCAAGCGGGGCCGTGCCGGCGTTGTTGACCATGACCCGCAGGTCCGCCTTGTCGCCCTCGCGGAAGAACCGCGGCAGGTAGGGCCGGACCATGAGGTCCTTAACCGTTTTCGTCTCGGCCTCGAGCGTGCCGCCGGCCAGGTCGCGCGTGACGCCGTGGACGAAGACACGCCAGCTTGTGACGGAGTCGGGGACGACGAATTCGATCGTCGCCGTGCCGTCCGCGCCCGTCAGCAGGTGCGGCTGCCAGAAGGCCGTCTCGGCGAAATTCGACCGCAGCTCCGTGCCCGCGGCCTGGCCGGCCGGGGGAGCCGGCGGCGCCTGCCCGGCCTTGCCCTCGGCCTCCTCGGGCCGCGTCGCCTTGTCCATGCGGGCCTGAGCGGCCATCGCTGGCATCGGCGCCTCCGCGCGCTCGGCCACGACCGCGCCCAGCACGCCGCCGACGACCCCGCCGAGAACGCCGCCGCGCCGGCCCGGCCCGCCGATGCCGTAGCCGCCGAGCGAGAGGAGCGTGGCCGGCTCGAAGCTCGGATAGCCGGGGAGCTCCGACCAGCCCCGTTCTTCTTCGAACAGAGTTTGGGCTTGGCCGAGCCCGGCCTGCCACCGGAGCGAGCCCATCCGGTTCGGATAGAGTCCCAGCAGGCGCGGCGGGTTGTGCGGCGCGAAAAGATCGAGGCTCCGGTCGTACATGTAGGCCAGGAGCTCGGCCGCGCCTTTCTCGGCCGGCGTCCCTTTGGGCGTCTTGACGGTGACGCGCCAGGTCTCGCGGCCGCCCGGGGTGAGCTTGTCGCGGAAAGTCGCGAACGAGAGCCCGAGCTCCTTGTTGTCCCACGGCACAAAGACCGAGGCCTCGCCGCTCATGAACTGGTGATCGCGCAAGGCCGAGACCCTGACGCTGAAGCCGCCCCGCAGGTCCTCGCCGACCGGGACCTGGATGTAGGCGCTGTCTTTGCCGGCTTCGAGCCAGCGACGCTCCCAGAGGTCGCCGCCGCGGAAGGTCTCGAAAAGAAGCGGTTGGCCGCTCCAGCCGGAGGTGACAAGGAACGCGGCCTTGCCGCCGACCGCGACGCTCGTCTTCTCCGCCCTCACGACGAGCGGCAACTTGAGGTCCGGCTTGGCGTCGCCGGCGGCCAGGAAGTCGAAGTTCTCGCGGCAAATGGCCCCGAAGTCGTCCTTTGTTTCGTAGATGAGACGATAGGCTCCGGGCTTGGGCGGAGGCACGGCGATGATCCCGGCGCCGAGGGCGTCGTGGTCGACCTGGCCGATCGCGGCCGTCGCGTCCTTTCCGCCTTCTTTCCATAGGCTGAGGATCTCCTCGTCCGCGGAGAGGCCCTCCCAGCGCGGCCGCATCCGGTCGCCCGGCGTCGGCGGATAGGCCGGGCTATCGGCGCCTGGCCCGGCCGGCATCGGCTGGTCGGCCGGAAGGAGCGTCGTTGCGGGCTCGAGCAGGCGGACCATGCGCCAGGACCCGCGGCCCGGCTTGGGCGCGCCATTGAGGTCCGTGCGCGTGATCGTGAAAACGAAGTCGGGATAATCCAGGCGCGATAGCGCGTATCCCGTCCGCGGCTCGATCCGGGCTTCGACGCTGACGAAGCCGAGGCGGAAAGAGCGCTCGGCTGAGCGCGTTTCGCCGCCCTCGTCCGTGACGTCGATCGAAAGCGTGTAGCGGTAGCTCAGGCTGGCCGCGGCGGCGCCGTCCTTCTTTTCCTCGACCCGAGGGGTGAAGGCGACGTCGATCGTCCCGTCCGCGCCGACCTTGGCCCGGCCGCCCGCGACGGTCTGGCTCCGCGTCCCGCCCCTGTCCCACCACCACCAGCGCGGATAGACCGGTTCGCGCTTGACCTGCCAGACGGCCTCGCCGCCCGTGACCGGGAGGCCGAAGTAGTAGCGGGCCTCGCCTTTGAGCGCGGCCGGACGGTTGAGCCGCAGCGGCTTCACCGGGTCCTTGACCGTGACCTCGAAGGTCGGGCGCTTGTACTCTTCGACGCGCACCGATGAATAGCCGTCGGGCGAGGCGCGCAGGCGCCAGCTGCCGAGGGGCCGGCCCGCGGCCGGGATCGTGAACTCGCCGCTCGCCGTGCCGAAGGCGTTCGTCGCCGCCGAGGCTTGGGCCACGCGCTGGCCGTTGATGTCCTCGAGCCAGACGGAGACGGCCGCGCCGGCGTCGGGACTGATCTGGCCGAGGTCCGGCCGGCCCTTGTAGGCCAGGACTTTCCAGTAGAGCTTCTGGCCGGGACGGTAGATCGAGCGATCCGTGTAGATCAGGGAGTTCCGCCTGGCCTGCGGCTCCGTGCGGCCCTGGAGATAGATATAGTCGGCGTCGAAGGCGACGTCGCGGCCGTTGCGGGCCAGCAGGAAGTAGGAGCCGCTGCGGGCGCTCGGCGCGAACCAGACGCGGCCCGCGGCGTCGGTCTTCTTCGAGTCGACCTTGCTGTGGCCCTTATGCCAGTCGAAGGCGTAGAGGTCGACGGTCACCTCGGGGAGGGGTCGGCCCGTCGCGCCCGAGAGAGCGATCACCTCTTCGCCGCCGCCCGTCGCGGGGAGGGGCCCGGCTCCGGCGGGGGCGGGGGCAGGGGCGAGGGCGGGGGCGGGGGCCGCGCCGCCCCCTTGCCGCTTGAGCAGGACGAGATCGCCGACGATGACGCTGAGGCCCACGGTCTTGTTTCCGGGTCCCGAGAAATCCTCCTTGGCGGAAGCGGCCAGGAGATAAAGCCCCGGCGCGAGCGCGGCAGGGAGGTCCGAGTAGCTCCGGTGGTCCCGGTAGTCGGCCGTCTTCGGGAGCGCGACCGTCCAGGAAGCGGCAGGTTTCCGGCCCGCGACGATCTTCTCGGCTTCGTCACCCTGAGGGAAGATGGAATAGTCCTTGGAAGAGGTGATCAAGGCCTCGAGATCGAGCGCGTAGGCGCGCAAAAAGACCCGGTCCAAGTTGCGGTGAGTGACCTCGACCGAGCGGCGGGCGGCCGCGTCGAGGCGCATCGACTCGATGCCGTACTCGGGCGCTTCGATGGACCGGGCGATGTGCAGGCAGTGCTGGCCGCCGGGGGACTTGGGGAAGCGCTCGATGCCTTCGAGAGCGAGCTTGCGGGCCCGGACGAGGGCGTCGGGCGCGTCCTCGCGGCTCGTGTATTCGGCGAGGAGGGCCTGTCCGGTGGCCCACCAGGGGTCCTTGCGATTGGCGTCCAGGAAGTCGGCCAGGTGCGCGCGGATGAGGGCCCGGTTATCGGCGTCATCGAAGGCGTTGTAGAGCGCCTGGACGAGCTCGAAGCGTGACTCGAGCGCGGCGGCCGGGTGGGCGGCGCGCCGGCTCCACGATTCGTGCTCGCCGAGCAGGGCGGCGACCTTCTCGACCGGGTGGGCGGAGGTCGAGGCCAGAAGCGTGGCGGCGTCGGCGGCCTTCGTCTTTCCGGCTGCGGCGAGAAGGCCGGGCAGGTCGATAAGCCAGGCCTCGTTCGATTGGCGCGGAGTCCAGAACGTCGAGTTGGACAGGACGTCGGCCAGGAGATAGACGACGGCGTCGCGGAGCGTGTCACGCACGCCGGGGGGATAATCGCCGGGGCTCCAGAAGTCGGGGAACTCGCCGGGCTTGCGCTCGGCCAGGCGGTCCCGGTCCTGCCAGACGCGAAGGAGGGCCTGCCAAGCCTCGGCGAAGATCTGGTCGCGCGTCCAGGACTTGAGGTCGATCGGGCCGGGCGATGCGACCTGCTCGCGCTGGTTGATCTCCCAGGAGTAGGCGCGATAGTAGGTCAGGAGCGAGTTGGCGTAGAAAAGGTCGAGCATGTCGCGCTCGACGGGGGAGTCCGGCCAGGGCTGCTCCTTGAAGAAACGGACCGCCGTCTCGTAGCCGTGGAGGGAGGTGCGAAGCTGCCCCTCGCGGATGAGCGTCCAGGTCCAGAGCGCGCGGTCGCCCTTCTTGCGCGCCTCGTCGCGGAGGCGGGCGCACTCGGCGGCGGCGGCCTCGAACTTCTGCTCGTTGATGAGCTTCTCGACGGCCTCGCGGGCGGCCTTGGCGGCGGGCTGTTGGGAGCGGCCGGGATCGATCGGGAGCGCTGAGGCTGCGGGCTGGGCCGACGGGCCTTCGGAGGCGGAAGACACGGCCGGACCCGCGACGGCTGCTGGCTCGCAGGCTTGGGCGGCCGGTGCGCCGAGGCCGGCGGTCCGGAAGCAGGGGCGGTCGGATACGACGGCGAAGAGCCCGGCGGAAAGCAAGGCCGCCAGCACCAGGATCGCCGGCAGCGCCGGAGTAAGACTTCGGAGTCGCGCCCTCATCGATGATCTCGAGGGGATATCAAGAGGGGTCCTGTTCGGGGGATGATTGTCCATGGGCTTCTTCCTCCCGGCGTTCCTTTCGCCTCATCGATGATACAACGCCGCCGCGCGATTAGTCCATAAAATGGTGGCGTGATATCCGTTACCCATTTTTCGCTCCCGCCAGGAGCCGAATCCCCAGGGAGAGGCCAGGCCATTAATGTGTAACGGATATCACGCCACCATTTTTCTCTCGCCGGCGCGGATATAAATAGGAAACGGGTATCATGTCCCCCATTTTTATATTAGAATGGGCGCGATTCGTCATAGGAGGGAGCATGACACACGCACGCGTCGTCAAGACCGGCTTGGCCATCCTCGTCCTGGCCATCGCCGTTCAGGCCGGGGCCCAGAGCGAGAAGGGCAAGACCTTCAACGGCCTGGGCATGGGCCTGAGCAGCCTGTCGCGGCTGTCCAAGGCCCAGACCCGCTCGATCAGCCCGGAGAACTTCACCGGCGAGAAGGGCAAGGCCGGGATGTCCACCGACGGGCCGGCCAAGGGCGCCGCTCGCGACCTCGGCCAGGGCTGGAAGGTCTCGCCCTACGTGACCCTCAAGCCCAAGGAGACCTTCGTCATGGCCGACGTCCAGGGCCAGGGGGCTATCCAGCAGATTTGGTGCACGCCCGCCGGCAACTGGCGCTTCGCCATCCTGCGCTTCTACTGGGACGGCGAGACCGAGCCCTCGGTCGAGTGCCCGCTCGGCGACTTCTTCGCCTGCGGCTGGGGCCAGTACGCCCAGGTCTCGTCGCTGCCGGTCTGCGTCAACCCGGGCAGCGCCTTCAACTGCTACTGGGAGATGCCCTTCCGCAAGGGCTTCAAGATCACACTCGAGAACATCGCCGACGACAAGTTCTCCATCTACTATCAGATCAACTACACCCTGACCGAGGTCCCGGACGACGCGGCCTATTTCCACGCCCAGTTCCGCCGGGTCAACCCGCTGCCTTACAAGAGCGTCTACACCATCGTCGACGGCATCAAGGGCTGGGGCCATTACGTCGGCACCTACCTGGCCTGGGGCGTCCATAACAACGGCTGGTGGGGCGAGGGCGAGATCAAGTTCTACATGGACGGCGACTCGCAGTTCCCGACGATCGCCGGCACCGGCACCGAGGACTATTTCTGCGGCTCCTACGACTTCGACGCCCGGGCCGCCGACGGCTCGAGCCAGTACCACGAGTTCACGACGCCTTACACGGGCCTGGCGCAGGTCCTCCGCG
>Ga0326726_10003240_pt1 | contig 14946 bp, 17 predicted proteins | sample MHFenrmetagenome_2_FD_207603 | JGI IMG/M metagenome (GOLD analysis project Ga0326726, IMG submission 207603) | Lab enriched peat soil microbial communities from Michigan Hollow, Ithaca, NY, United States - MHF15MN | ecosystem: Environmental > Terrestrial > Soil > Wetlands > Peat | place: USA...
CAGCACGACTGATGCCGCCATCAGGCCGTGTCCGAGAGATTCGAACTGCACTGAAGCGAAGATACCCGAGGTAACTGCGATGACGGCCGCACCCAGGTAGGGAACGACATGCAGGATTGCCGTTGCCGCGCCCCAGACCGCCGCGTGCTCCACACCCATTGCAGTGAAGGCCGCCCACGTCATCGCACCGATGACGATGTTCGTGATCACGAGGACGCCGAGGTAGCGCTGCAATTGCACGCCGATTTCATCCAGTACGCCCACCGTTATGCGCTGGGTCGGCCGGTGGCCCGACACGGCCGCGAGCAATTTCCGCTTGAACAGATCGCCCGACGCGAGCAGGAAGTAAATGAGAAAAAGGACGACACCGAAGCTGCCGACAGCGGTCATTGCCGCGGCGGACCAGTGGATGAGCGTGCCCTGCATATCGACCGGCGCAGCAGCGCCGGCCGCGAGCGCCGCATTGGAGGAGGCGCTCGAAGTTCCGGTCGCAAGCGGCGCCATCTGATTCCAGGTGGAGCGCAGGTCGTGCAACCAGCTGCCGCGGTCATGCAAAGCGTGATTGAGCACCGCTTGCACGTGTCGCATGGCGTCTGGCGCGCCGTTCACGAGCGCTTGCGCGTCATCGCTCAGCCCGTAGCCGACTCCGCCAACGCCGGCGACAAGCGCAATCAGTACGAGTGCTGCCCCGATTGAGCGCGGCACCCGTAGTCGCTGCAGGCCATTCACGAGAGGCGTGAGCCAGAAGGTAAGGAAGATGCCGACTACCAGCGGCACGAGCAGTGGCTTGGCCCAATGCAGTATCCAAATGCACGCGATAACGGCAATCACCAGGACCGCGCTTCTGAGGTGCGATGCCCAGCCGCGGTTCGATTCGGAGCCTTGCTTCGGGACTGCAACAGTCCGGTCGGGCGTCGTCACAACTTCGTCTGCGTGAGGTACCGCAGCATCAAGGTTCGTCCGATCGCGCCGAGGGGTATCAGCCTTGCGAAACGCACTGCGAATTCGGGCCTCGCAACCAGTATGCCCGCGGCGGCGACGACCGCAATGGCAAGCGCCGGGTGCCTCGTCAGCGCGCGCATCGTGCGGCTGCGCGGAAATACGGCGCCTGCCGCGCGCGACTCGTCGTGATCGATATCGAGCAACTGCCGCAGTTGCGCGCGGGATTCGGCAAGATGCGTCGTGATGCGCTCCCGTGCGCTCGTAACATCGCTACTCATGACACCTCTCCACTGCTCGCCTCATCCGGCGTACTCGACAGGACGCGTTCAAGAATCAGGCGGTCCTCGCGCCACTCTCGCCGAACCGACGCGAACGCGGGCTGCCGACTCGTGCGAATTGCGAGCAATCCAGCCACAAGCGCCAACACTGCAAAGAGCGTTGTCATCATCCCGATGGCGAGCATGCGGTGCGGCGTGTCCCAGGTGGCCGCGATCACCCAGATGCAACCCATGAGCAGCGCAAATACGCCGCAGACGGAAAAGACCACCGTCGACCGCAGCCGCGTCACGAGATCCTTACGCGACGCCACCAGGTCCTGCCCCGCCAGCTCGGCGTAGGCGCTGAGGTGCCGCAGCAGGACCGGGCCAACCCGCCGGAGCGATAAAAGGGTGGCGATGTCCATTGTTACGAAGGCGGGGACTTGCCTTTGAGTGCTATGACCTGCGGGCGGCGGCGACGTAGCCGACAGCGAGACCGACCAGTGCGGCAATCCCCACGGCCTGCCATGGACTTGCGCGTACGTAGTCGTCGGTGCTTCCTGCAACCTGACGCGCACGCTCCTTTAGCGCCTGCGTGCCGTTCGTCACACCCTCCTTGGCGGCATCCAGCGTGTTCCGCACCTTGGTGCGCAGCCGCGCTACTTCGGCGTCCTTCACGTCGCCGAGCTTTGTTACCAGCTCTTCGACATCGGCCACGAAATTCGAAAGTTCACCCTCGGGTGCAAGCTTGGCATTCATGAATCAGGTCTCCTAGGGAATGAATTGCAATTACCGGCGGGCAGCGCCGTCAGGCCCTGCGCGTGAGATTGATGAGCAAAGAGATGATCGCGCCGATGAGAAACACGAAGAACAGGATCTTCGCGATTCCTGCAGCTCCGACGGCGAGACCGGTGAAGCCGAACAGCGCTGCGACGAGCGCGATGACGAAAAATACAATGGCATAGTGAAGCATGGTGTTTCCCTCGATCGACACGTTTCGCGCTCGCTGCTCGGCAAGCGCTCCTGCTGGGTGCAGTTTCGCGCCGATACGCCCAAGCTCGCCATCGGTAGCCGGTCCGTCGCCCTGTAGGAATGCGCTCACACGCTAGACATTCGACCCGCGCGTGGGATACTCGATTCCATGAAGATTTTCGGTGAATCGATTGAGGGGCCGAGCCGCTGGTACATCATGGTGCCGCCGGTCCTGCTCATCGGCTTTCTCACGGGACTCTTCTTTGTCGCAACCGCCAGCCAGACGCGGCTGCAGCCGGCGAACGAGCGCGTTCGTGTTTCACAGGAACGCCAGCGGGCATTGAGCGACTACCTCGCGTTGATTCGCGATGCGGAGACTTCGCAACGCGGATATCTGCTGACGGGCGATGATCAATACCTCGTGCCCTACAACGCTTCGACGCCCAAGCTCGAAACGGCGCTCGAAAATCTGCGCGTCAGCTATGCGGGCAACGAGTCCGCTCTTGCCGATATCCGGCAGCTGCGCACCCTCACCGGCAAGAAAATGGGAGAACTGGAAGCAACCCTCGCTCTCTACAAGGCGCAAGGCGCCGGCCGGGCCATCCAGCTGGTCCGAACGGATTTCGGTGAACAGGTGATGGAGGAAGTACGCAAGACCGTGAAGAATCTTCAGGAAGAGGAGACCACGGAACTCGCGAATGCCACATCGGGCTGGCGCGATGACCTCGCCCTCACGCGCTGGATGACGGCTGGCGGGGCTGCCCTCAATATTTTTCTGGTACTGCTGGCCTTTCAGCTTGTCTACAAGGATATGCGGCGCCGCGCTCGACAGGCGACGGAGCTACGCGACCAGAAACTTGAACTCGAACGCCTGGTTGCGGAGCGCACGCAGGAACTGGCAACGCTTTCCACTCACTTGCAGAACGTCGCGGAGCGCGAAAAATCCTCGCTCGCGCGGGAGCTGCACGACGAACTCGGCGGGCTTCTGGTCGCCTCGCGCATGGACCTGTCCTGGCTCGAGCAGCATTTGCCGCCTATGGACAGCGCGCTACAGCAACGCGTCAAACGCATTCACCAAAACCTGAGCGCGGGCGTGGATCTCAAGCGTCGTGTCGTCGAGGAATTACGCCCTACGCTGCTCGACAGCATGGGCCTCTTCGCCGCCCTGCGCTGGCAATTCAAGGAATCCTGCGGCAGCTCGGGACTCAAATGCACCGAGAGCTACCCGACCGATGAACCTCAATTCGCGCCGGAAGCCGCCATTGCCGTATTCCGGGTCCTGCAGGAATCGACGACAAATATTCTGAAGCATGCGAAGGCGAGCAGGGTCGACGTGGCTGTTACCATCGATGATGCGTCCTTCGTGTTGCGCATCACGGACGATGGCAAAGGGATAGCGCCCGATCGACTTGCGGCGGCAGGTTCGCACGGCCTCGCCTCCATGCGCCATCGCATTCTCGCGCTCGGCGGGCAATTCCAGCTCGAGTGCCCGAGTTCAGGCGGCACGGTCCTCACCGCGCGCATCCCGCTGTCGCGCGCTCTCGCGCCACAATTGGACGACCTGCAAACCGCCGCGAGCTGATCACGCAAGATGCGCGGCGCGCTCAGTTGCCGGCGCGCCGCGCCTCGCAGAGTTCCTGCATCACCTGGGGCAGGCGCACATAGTCGCGCGCCTTGTCGAGAAAGTAACTCGCCCCGAGACCGAGCGCCGCGTTCTGGTACTCCGGCAGATCATAATTCGTCAGCACCACCACGCGCGGCTTGTGCGGCATACGCGACATGGCCCGCATGACACCGAATCCGGTGCCCTGCTTCAGGTGCAGATCGAGAATGACCACGTCAATCGAATCGCGCTGGAGCGCCGCGATCGCGCCCGATTCCGTATCGACGACGCCCACGAGTTCCACGTCCGCGATCGGATTGATGAGTTCAGCGAGACGCTCCGCGAGTACGGTTGAGTCTTCAACCAGCAAAACCCGCAGGCAGGCGGTGGTGGTCATGTTGTCCGAGTGTGTCGCGATCTGGGCTACGCAAGTCTATGGCCGTGCGGGCAGCGTTGTCCGCACATCGTGAACATTGGACCGTGTAAGAATCGTCCTACAGCCAAGGGCTATTGGATGATTCCGCTGCGCAACGCATACGAAGTGAGATCCGCGTTGGTCGTGAATTTCATTTTTTCCAGGATGCGCGTGCGGTAGGTACTCACAGTCTTGACGCTCAAGGACAGCTCGTTCGCAATTTCAGACACACCGCGTCCCGCTGCGATCTTGCAGAAGATCTGAAATTCACGCGTGGACAGTCCGTCATGCAACGGCTTGTCCTGGTTGCCGTCAAGATCGGACACGAGCAGCTCCGCGAGCGATGCGCTGACGTAACGCCGGCCGGCGAGCACCGTATGGACGGCTTTCATCAGCTCCTCGGGTGCCGCGTCCTTCGCGAGGAAGCCCGCAGCCCCGGCCCGCAGCACGTTGAGCGCGTATTGGCGCTCCGGCAGTCCACTCAGCACCAGCACGCGCACCTGCGGATGGCCCGACTGGATGTGACGCAACACGTCGAGGCCGCTTCGATCAGGCATGTTGATGTCGAGGAGCACGAGGTCCCACTCCCTGGCTCGCAGCTGATCAAGCGTTTCCCGGCCGGTGGCTGCCTCACCGATCTCCTTGATCGCTGCATCCTCCTGCAGAAACTGCCGGATGCCGGCGCGGACCACCGCATGGTCGTCCGCTATGAGAACGTTCGCCACCAGGATTCTCCCTGCCGACAGCGCTCAGTTGTTTGCATATTCCTGCTGACGGCAATAGCTGTTGAGCTTGTTATACAACGTCTTCAGGCTGCAGCCCAGAGCATCCGCGGCGCGCCGCTTGTTGCCCTGAAAATACTCGAGCGTCGCCTCGATGAGCGAGCGCTCGACATCCGCGATGCGTGAGCCGACGCGAATCTCGATGTGCTCGCGATCGCTGGCCGCCCCTTGTCGCGCCACCGCAGCGGCGCTCGCAAGCAGCGGTTCGAGCTCCAGGTCACCGTCCGTGAGAATAAAGGCGCGTTCGACGCAGTTGCGCAGCTCCCGGACGTTTCCCGGCCACGAGTGCCGCTTCAACACGGCGCGCGACGCGGAAGAGAATCTCTTTTGCGAGGAGCTCGCGGCATTGAGGTCGTTGAGGAAGTGCTGGGCGAGCATGCCTACGTCATCGCCGCGCTCGCGCAGCGCCGGCACAGCGACCGGGAAGACCGCGAGACGATAGAGAATGTCTTCGCGCAGCTGACCGTCGCGAACTGCTTTGGCAGGACTGCGGTTGGTCGCGGCGACGACGCGTACGTTGGTGAGAATCTGCGCCGTACCACCGACGCGGTAGAACGCCCGCGCTTCCAGAACGCGGAGCAATCGCGTCTGCAGGTCGAGCGGCATCTCGGTGATCTCATCGAGGAGGAGTGTCCCGCCTTCCGCGCGTTCGAACACGCCCGCGTGCAAGCGGCCCGCGCCCGTGAAACTCCCCTTCTCATAGCCAAAGAGCTCTGCCTCGATGAGTCCGGCGGGAATCGCGCCACAATTGATCGCGACGAAGGGGCCGGCGGCACGCGCACTGCGCGCATGAATCGCCTGCGCCACGAGTTCCTTGCCCGAACCACTTTCTCCAGTGATGAGCACGCCCGCCTCCGTAGGTGCGACGCGCTCAATGAGATGCTGCAGCTCGACCATCGCGGCGGACTCGCCGATCAGTGCAGGCAAGCCCAGGGACGCGGCGGGCAGAACACTCACGGCGCGTGAATTCTCTTCAATTGTCATGGGTCGTCTCCTTGGGAGGGCGGGCCCGGATGCAAGCGTTACATCCAACGCGGCACAATTTTCATCGCTGCGACCGAATCCTGCCATCGGCGACGGCTGAAGCTCAGCTCAGAAGTGGCGCTAAGCGCTGTCGGTGTTTGTCCGACAAAGTCTTACAACCCCCTGACGCGCAACGACCGCACCTTGTTACCCACGCCGCGTGCCCCGCACCGTTGACGGCGCACCGGGCGCTGGCACACCGGTTGCAATTCATCCGGACGTAGCCAGCAACCTCGTCCAAACGACGGAGCAGAAGACCTATGAGGCTCGACAGATTGTTCATCATCGGGGCAGTCGGCGCACTCGTCATGACCGCTGGATGCAGTGGCGGCGAAACGCCTGCGCAAGCACAGAAGGATGTGGCCGAGGCGCGGCTGGACGCCGCGCACGACGTTGCCGAGGCCAAGCACGACGCGGCCAAAGACGTCCTGCAAGAACAGAAGGACGTTACGAAGGCCGATGCCCAGGGCACGTACAACGTGACCGTGACCAGGGCCGAGGGCGATCACAAAGTCGCCATCGAGAAGTGCGGCTTGCTCACCGGCTCGGCACTCAAGGCCTGCAAAGACCAGGCGGACGCGGACTATGACGCGGCGAAAGCGCGCGCCACTGAGGTACTCGAGGCAAGCAAGCCCTCATAGAGTTTCACACCTGACTCTCCCGTCAGGTGTGGCACGGCGCAAAGCGGCGCCGTGGAGCGCATCACGTTCGACACCCCCCGGGATGCGCTCACTTATCTTCCGGCGTATTTTTCTTTTTCTAACAGGAGAGAGTGACATGAAGTTCAGAAATCTAGGTATCGCGGGCGTCCTGCTCGCCGCGCTCGGCGCAACGGCCTGCGCTGCCACGCAAACCCAGCGATCGACGGGCGAAGCGGTCGACGACACCGTGATCACGAGCACAATCAAGGCGTCCCTGGTTCAAGACCCGACCACTAAGGCCCGTCAGATCGAAGTCGAAACCTACCGCGGTGTCGTGCAACTGAGCGGCTTCGTCGATACTGCGGCATCGAAGTCCCGCGCTGAGGAACTCGCGCAGAAGACCAAGGGCGTAACCCGCGTCGACAACAACCTCGAAGTCCGCAATACGGAAACGACGGCTGGAACGACGATCGACGATGCGCTGCTCACGACCAGGGTGAAGGCTGCGCTCATCGACAATCCGAAGACCAAGGCCCGGCAGATCAATGTCGAGACGCTGCGCGGAGTGGTGCAGTTGAGCGGCTTCGTTGATTCGAGTGCCGAGAAGGAAGAAGCGGCTGCGGTCGCGGCGGCCATCTCGGGCGTGAAGGAAGTTCACAACGAGCTTGCGGTCAAGCCTGCTTCGTAAACCCATCGGCTGACAAGACTTGTGCGCCGCCGGCGACCCCGGCGGCGCCTTTTTTTTGGCCGGGCTCGCCCGTGCCCCGCCTATAAGCCGCCCGCGCCAAAGTGCGCCACGGGCAGCTCCTCATGCAGGTCGTGGCACATGACCGCGAGGAACACGACCAGCCCCACATAGAAGATGGAGTAAGTCGTGCGCGTTTCCAGGCTGACGTTGTAGTACGCGCGCTCTGCTTCAGATTGTGGTCCGCGCCACGCTTTCATGACCTGAGGCGCCGCGACAATGGCGAAGATGAGCAGGAGCGGATTGGGCCGATACAGAAACAACCCGATCAGGATGGGCGCACCAATCAGCCAGAGCTTGGGGGAAATCGCCGCTGTCACCCTGCCGCCGTCGAAGGGCGATAGCGGTATCAGATTGAAGAGATTGAGAAAGAATCCGGCGTAGCTCAGGGCAAGCAGTAACGAATTGTCGAGCTGACGGCCGAGGTAATAGCACGCGAGAGCTCCCAGTGTGCCGACGAAGGGTCCCGCCAGTCCGACATAGGCTTCGGTCTCCGCGTCGTGCGGCATATCCTTCAGCTGGATCCAGGCGCCCACGAACGGAATGAAGGTTGGGGCACCGACGTTGAGGCCGCGCCGGCGCGCCGCGATGAAGTGACCCATCTCGTGGATGAATATGAGCGCCACGAATCCTGCCGCGTACCACCATCCAAAGAGCAGTGAGTAGGCGGCGACCGAGATCAGCATCGTGCCGCCGGTCAGCAGAATCTTGCCGAACTTCGCCCCCGATAAAAGGAGCAGCAGCAGTTTCACGCCGGTGTGCCTGGACTCTTCCCGCCGCGGCCCTTGATCCACCTCCATACGCCGCCGCCAACACCCGCCGCCGCAAGCGCGAAGACCTTGGCGAACTTCACGATGAACACGCCGATGACGGCGAGCAGCCCGAGCTTCTTCGCCGCCACGCCCGCGATGAGCGCCGCGATGCCATATGCCGCGACCTTGTCCGTCGAGGGCTTGAAGTCCGCGTAGGTCTTGCCTTCATTGAAGTTGACCGCGGCCAGCAATTGCTTCGCCGCCGGCTTGTCGTCCTCAACGGTCGCCTCAGCCGTGATGAGGTTAAGAGAGACATAGCCCGTGCGGCCGAGCACGTAGGTGTTGTAATTGACCCCGGGATCGTTGTCGGCGCCTTCCTTCAGCTTCACTTCGGCCGACCACACCAGGCGGTGCGTCCGGTTGTCGTAGGCCGGCTTCTCGATCCAGCGCGTCACTTGAATGGCGGGAATGCCCAACTTCGCGCGGTCTTCATTCGCCGCCTCGGTGCCCTCCTTGAGACTGTCGAGGAGCTCATCGGCCTTCCAGTCCTTGGCTTCGTCGTCCTTGATATAGCCGGAATCGATGTATTCGACGGCGACGAACCACTGCTGTTCTTCGGCCAGCGGCAGGATGAGCCCGACGAATTGTTCGCCGGTCGTATTGCCCATGACGCGCATGACTTGCGCTGCTTCCTTGCGCGGAATGAACCCGTAGCCAGCGGGGAGGGAAATTTTCGCCTCGTCGCGCACGTCGATCGTACTCGGACCATGAATCATGGCGGCACCGGCGGCTTTCCAGGCCGTTTGCGACGCCTGCTGAGCGGGCGTCAAGGGCTGCTCCGGCGCCGTACTTTCCTCCTGTGCGCTCGCGACGCCAAGCCAGCCGAGAAGCAATGCACCCAGGAACACCGCGAGGCGGCGCTGTGCGGTCCGTGCTGACATTTGTCCTCCCATGGGTGTGACCAGCCGAGCGACGGCGAATCCTAGGCCGCCGCTGCGCGAAATGCCAAGGACGATCTAGCGTGGTGAGATCTTGAACACACGCTCGGCATTGCGATGGAACAGCTTTTCCAGGGACTCGCGCGGTACCGGCGCGGTATTCATGAACTCCACCGAACCGGGCGCTGCCTGGTAGGGATAGTCGATTGCCCACATCACGTTGTCGATGCCGAGTACTTCAATCACGTATTTCAGGGTGGCGTGCGAATTGACGCCGCTCGTGGTGATCGCAAAGTTGCGCTTGAAGGTTTCGCTCGGCGTGAGCTGCATGCGGTTGGCCGGCAGGTGAAACGCGTTGTAGGTGTAGTCGATGCGCCAGAGCCAGTAGGGAATGCCCTCCCCCATGTGGCCGAGGACGATCTTGAGCTTCGGATAGCGATCGAGCACGCCGCTCAGCAGCAGGCGCATGCCGTGCAATCCCGTCTCGGCCTGAAATCCCCAGGTCGCGGACTCGAGGCGATAATCGCGATAGGAAGCCGCCATGGCATCCGCCGGGCAGCGCGGGTGCAGATAGATCGGCGCATCGAGCGCTTCCGCCGCTTCGAGGATCGGCCAGAATTTCGGGCTGTCGAGATACTCGCCGCCCGTGTGCGAATTCAGAATGAAGCCATTGAAATGGAGGTCACGGATCGCGCGCTCCATTTCGCGCACGGCGCGCTTCGGATCCTGCGGAGCAAAAGCGCCGAGTCCCGCGTAGCGGCCGGGATGACGCGCGATCATGGCCGCGAGCCGATCATTGGCGGAGGTTGCGATGTCGGTTGCCGTATCGGCATCGAACATCTGCACGCCGGGCGCCGTAAGGGAGAGCACCTGCATATCGACGCCGAGCTCATCCATGAGCTTGAGGCGCTCCTGATCGACGTCAAGCAGCCGATCCTTGAGCACGCTCGGCACTTTCGGATTGGTCAATTGCCGCCAGAGGACGAGATCGAGGCTGTCCCAGGTCGTGCGGCCGAGCGCCGCCATGGCTTCGACCTGTTCGGGCGTGGCAAAGGCCTCTTCGGTCGCGATCCGGCGCATGCTGCGATCCACGATTTCACTCCTGCGATATTTGTTCCCTGTGAGTGTATCGTGGACCCTTGCCTCGCTGTCGATGCCTCTGCGAGCATGGCGATCCACAGAGGGGTTTGTCATGGAAAACATCGCCGGCAAAGTTGCATTCATCACCGGGGGCGCCAGCGGCGTCGGCTTCGGGCAGGCCAAGGTCTTCGCGGAGGCCGGCGCGAAGGTAGTGATCGCGGATATCCGCCAGGATCACCTGGATGAGGCGGTCGCCTATTTTCGCGCGCGCGGCGTCACGATTCACGCGATCCGGCTCGATATCACCGATCGCGCGGCCTACGCCCGCGCCGCCGACGAAGTCGAGCGCGTCTTCGGCACCGTGCAGCTGCTCTTCAATACCGCGGGCGTCTCGATTTTCGGCCCGCTCGAGAAATCGACCTACGACGACTACGACTGGATGATGGGCGTCAACTTTGGCGGCGTGGTGAACGGCATTCAGACTTTCCTGCCGCGCATGATCGCGTATGGCCAGGGTGGGCACATTGTGAACACCGCATCGCTCGGCGCCTTCATCGCCGGTGGCCCGGCCGGCATCTATAGCGCCTCGAAGTTCGCGGTGCGTGGATTGTCGGAAGCGCTGCGGACGGAAGTCGCCAAATACAACATCGGCGTTTCTGTGCTGTGCCCTGCGAACGTCAAGACGAACATTGCCGAGTCGATCGTGACGCGTCCGGACAAATTCAAGAACAGCGGCTACGTGGTGGACGAGGAAGTCGTCACCTCCCTGCGCACGATCTACTCCGCAGGCATGGAACCGGTGGAACTCGCGCGCCATGTGCTCAATGCTGTCAGGAAGAACGAGCTCTACATCATTCCGTATCCGGAAGCGCGCAAGGGACTCGAGGCGGCCTTTGCGGCGGTGCTCGCTGCGCTGCCGCCCGAGGATTCAGACAAGGAAGGTCAGGCAAAGCGTGCGGCGGCGATGGCGCGGTACGTCGCCGAGCGCACGGCACAGACCAGGAAGCACTACTAGGGCGAGACGATGTGCTCGGTGTGGCAGCCCCCTGAATGAACCACGGTTCCGCCTACGGGCGCAAGCCTCCGCATTCGAACAAGCTGCTCACGGAAGTCGGCCCGGGCACGCCGTGCGGCGAATTGATGCGCCGCTACTGGCATCCGATCGCCGAGTCGAAGAAATTGCTGGACCTGCCGCGCAAGGTGCGCGTCCTCGGCGAGGACCTGATCCTCTTCCGGGATCGCAAGGGCCGTGCCGGGCTGCTCTATCCGCGCTGCATGCATCGAGGCACATCGCTCTTCTACGGCCGCGTCGAGGAACAAGGCATCCGCTGCTGCTATCACGGCTGGCTCTTCGATGTCGAAGGCCGCTGCCTCGATCAGCCCTGCGAACCGGAGGGCGGCCGCCACCGCGGTGATGTGCGCCAGCCGTGGTATCCCGTCGAGGAGCGCTACGGTCTCGTGTTCGCGTATCTTGGGCCGCTCGACAAGAAGCCGGTCTTCCCGCGCTACGACAATCTCGAGAACATCACCGAACAGGAAGAATACTGGTCGAGCGTCGGCGGCTTCGGCTCGACGGGGGATGCGACCTTCGATGTCGTGCCCTACAGCTGGCTGCACATGAACGACAACGTGATGGACCCATTCCACGTACACGTGCTGCACGCGACGATGAGCGTCATCCAGTTTCATCCGCAGTTTGCGCTGCTGCCGAAGGTGGACTTCTTCTTTGCCGATCACGGCATCTGCTACTCGGCCGTACGCCAGCTCGAGGACGGCCAGGAAGTCGACCGCATCTCATCCTGGCTGATGCCGAACATCATGAGCGTGCCTGACATCCAGATGCGCCCGGGTCAATCCGCGGGCATCGCCTGGTCGGTGCCTGTCGATGACAGCCATTACGTGATGGGCATGGTCATGAAGGTACCGCGCGGCTCGGGGCGCTTCGAGCTCAGGCTCAACGGCAAGACCTGGGGCGAGATGACCGAGGAGGAACATCAGCGCATTCCTGGCGACTTCGAAGCGCAGATGGGTCAGGGACCGATCTCACTGCACTCCGAGGAACATCTCGGCACGAGCGATCGAGGCATCATGATGCAGCGGCGGATGCTGCAGAAGCAGATCGAGCTCGTCGCTGCGGGCCGTGATCCGGCGGGCGTTACATACGATCCGGGGCAGGCCCTGGTCAAGATCCGATCCGGCAACTTCTATAAGGGGGCTGCCCATGCTTGAGCTTTATCACGGCGAACCAAGTGCGAACTCGATGAAGCCGATGCTGTGCCTCAAGGAGAAAGGCATCGAGTTCGTGAGTCACTACCTCGATCTCAGCAAATTCGAGCAGCACTCACCCGAATTCGTGAAAATCAACGCGAACGGCCAGGTGCCGGTACTCGTGCACGACGGCGCGATCATCACCGAGTCGACGGTGATCAACGAGTATCTCGAGGACGCGTTTCCCGCGCCCGCATTGCGGCCGAAGAATCTGGTCGAGCGCGCGAACATGCGGATCTGGAGCAAGTTTGTCGACGAGTACTTCTGCCCCGCCCTGAGCATTCTCGGCTGGCAGGCGATCATTCCCGCATTCGTGAAGGGCCTCGCTCCCGAGGAGTTTGAAGCCAAGATCGCACGCATTCCGCTCAAGGAGCAGCGCGATAAGTGGCGCACCGCGGCCAAATCATTCACACCGGAAGTGCTCGCCGAGTCACGGCGTAAAGTCAGCGTGTCGATCGAGCGGATGGAGAAATTGCTTGAGAAATCGCCCTGGCTCGCGGGATCCGGTTATTCGCTCGCGGACATCAACACCTATTCGATGGTCGCGGCCATGCCGCGCCTGATGCCCGACACCGTCAACGAGAAAAGCACGCCGCGGATCGTGGCATGGCTGGCGATCATGAATGCGCGTCCCGCGGTGAAAGCCGCACTCGGCATGGGGCGACGGCCGTTGCCGGACCTTTCGGTCAAAGTATCTTGAAGTAGTGGATCGCGTTGCCCTTCGGCGTTTTCTCGCCGATGCCGACGAACACATGCTTGCTCATCCATGCGTACCGCCCTTCCGGCGCGTCGAACTTGGGTGACGTTCGCATGTAGTAGGAGCCCGGCGGCACGGGCTCGTGGCGCGCCATGGCGGCCATCACTTCCGGAGAACCCCAGCGAAATCCGCGGTTCTGCATATAGATCACGACGCCATCGTCGGTGCGCAGCAAGTAGCGCGCGTCAAAATCGATCACGCCATCCGGCCGCACGAGCGGCCAATCGCCGCCACTCTGGGGAATGACGATGCCGCGGACCGCAGGTCCTTCGATGGTGCCGCTCGTCACATAGACAGCGCCGCGCGTGCTCCCTTGCGTGGTCGGCTTCACCCAATAAAGATCGCCCAGAGTGATCGAGATGGTGAATGCATATTCGGAATGCAGCGCGAACGCCGCGCCACCCGGTTGCGCGGCGGCCCCCTTGCCGCTGTCGGGCAAAGCTGCGGATTGCGCCGGGCCGACACCCAGCGCGGAAGCCGTTCCGGTCACGAGCGCAGCGGTCATGAGTTTGCGCCGGCCGCTATCCATATTGTCGGTGTTCATCGCGTGCGGTACCTCAAGGTGTGCGCCGGCGCGGCGAATCCGCATGCCGCCGCCATCAAGGCGGCGCTGGCGATATCACGCTGCCCGCTGCCGGGACAGAGTCCCGCGGCGGCTCGGCGGTAGCGAGAATGGCGTTCGCCGAGTAGCGATAGGGCCCGAGGAACAGATAGATCACGCCGGCGAGTGCCGTCGCGCCGGCGAGCACCCACAAAGCTCCGTCATAGGACCCCGTCGCTTCCTGGCTCTTGCCGACCAGCGGAGCGCCGAACCCGAAGACGCCGGCCATGATCGCCCCTTGCACACCGCTCACGGCCGCGAACGCCCGCAGGCCGAAGAATCGCGTCTGGAAATAGCCCCCCATCGGCAGGCGTGCGAATGCGCCGAAGCCATAGAGAATCGCCATCGCCCAGAACATCAGGCGGCCGCCGTGCTGCGCCGAAACGGTTGCAAGCATCGCAAGCGCCACTGCCGAGATCACGCAAAACGGCGCACAGACTTTTGCGCTGCGGGTGTGATCGAGGAGAAAACCCGCGGCGAGCGTGGCGCCGGCGCCGGAGAGCACGAAGATCGTCTGGAAATTCGCGCCGTCGGCCTGCGCGAAGCCGTGGGCCATCAGCATCGGCACCATGTACGTACCGACGACACCGAGTGAGATGCCGCCGAGAACGTGCGCGGACACCAGGGCCCAAAAGATACCCGTGCGATAGACCTCGGCCGCCGTCATGCCCACGAGCAACGGCGGCGGCGCTGACACCGTGCCCCTGCGGGCTCCACCGACGCTGCCGGGTTCCTCAAGCGAAAAATAGATGAGCGGCGCCACGCAGATCGTGACGACGCCGAGCCAGAAGTAGGCGCCCCGCCAACCCTGGTGATTGATAAGCCACTGGATGAGCTGCGGAATCACGGCTCCGGCGATACTGCTCTCGACGCCGAGCAGCGCCATCGCCTTGCCGCGATGTTTCGTGAACAGCGCGCCGATCACCTTGCCGTAGCCGATGGCGGTGGAGCCGAAAACGCCGAGCAGCGCGAAGCAGATGTAGAAGTGCGCGAGCGAGTTGACCTTCGATAGCGACATCCCGAGGAGACCGACGACGAGCGTGCCGGCGATGATCATCGGCCGCACGCCGATGCGATCGACAAACCAGCCGAGGAAGGGAGCGGAACTCGCACCGAACCACAGGAGCAGGCTCATTGCGAAGCCGTACTCGCTCGGTTTCCAGCCGAATT
>Ga0326726_10003241_pt1 | contig 14936 bp, 13 predicted proteins | sample MHFenrmetagenome_2_FD_207603 | JGI IMG/M metagenome (GOLD analysis project Ga0326726, IMG submission 207603) | Lab enriched peat soil microbial communities from Michigan Hollow, Ithaca, NY, United States - MHF15MN | ecosystem: Environmental > Terrestrial > Soil > Wetlands > Peat | place: USA...
CGCGCGGGCGGTGAACAAGGCGTTTTCACCGCCGGGCATCATGATTGCGCAACTGAACGGCCCTGCAGCCGGGCAGAGCGTCTTTCACCTGCACTTCCACATCATCCCGCGCTACGCCGGCAAGGATCTCGGGATCCATGCCGCGAATCCGGCGGATCCCGCCGTGCTCGCCGAGCACGCGGCGCGCATCCGCGCGGCGCTCTAGCCTCCCATGGGCCAATCGGCCGATCCCCGCTTCTACGAACGCGTGCTGGCGATCGCGGGCCTCGCGCTGCTCGCGGCGCTCCTGTACCAGATCCTCCAGCCTTTCTTTGCGCCGCTCGCCTGGGCGCTCTTCCTCGCATTCCTGCTGCAGCCGGCACAGAAACGGCTGACCCGCCTGTTTCGCGGCCGCAATTCGCTCGCCGCGTCATTGTTGACGGCCTTCGTGCTGTTGATGTTCATCGGCCCGTTGGCGGCGCTGGCCGTAGCCTTCGGAAAGCAGGCCGCGGGGCTCGCGATCCTGCTGCAGCATTGGCTGGAACAGCACCAGGGCCAGGGCATGCCCGAACTCGCCGACCTGCCGTTGCTGGGCCGCGCGCTCGAATGGCTCGACCAGTACGCCGGCATCAGCCCGGCCGAGGCGCAGGCCTGGCTGCTCGACCGCGGACAGGCCCTGTTCGAACACTTCGCCGCGCTCGGCGGCACCGCGCTCCTCGGCGCACTCGGCACGGTGCTCAATTTCACGGCCATGCTGTTCCTGCTGTTCTTCTTCATCCGCGACGGCCGGGGTATGGCGCGCGCGGCGGCCAATCTCGTGCCGCTCGAACCCACCCGGCGCAAGGACCTGCAGGACCGGCTGGGGGCCGTGACCCGCGCCGTGGTGCTCGGGACGGTCGTGACCGCGATGGTCCAGGGCCTGTTGCTCGGCATCGGCTTCGCGGTGGTGGACCTGGCCGCGCCCGTCGTCTTCGGCGTGATGGCGGCGCTGCTCTCCGTCGTGCCCTTCGGCGGCACGGCGCTGGTCTGGGTTCCGGCCGTCGCCCTGCTGCTGTTCCAGGGCCGATATGGCGCCGCGATCGTGCTGGCCGCCATCGGGGTCGTCGTCAGCACGGTCGACAACTTCCTGAAACCGTTCCTGATATCCGGCCGCGCCGTCGTGCCGACCATCGCGGTATTCGTCGGCGTTCTGGGCGGGTTGCTCGCCTTCGGCGTCATCGGGATGTTCCTCGGACCCGTGGTCATCGCGCTCGCGATCGCCCTCGTCGATTTCGCCCAGGACACGCAGAAAGCCGCAGCTCGGTAACCGGCGGCGCGCTTGCTAGAATGCGCGCCCCATGCCCCGGCACGACCTCCTCGAATCACTGAACGACGCGCAGCGCGAGGCCGTCACGGCGCCGCTTGCGCCGGTACTGGTGCTTGCGGGGGCAGGCAGCGGCAAGACGCGCGTCCTGACTCATCGCGCAGCCTGGCTGATCCGCGAGCACGGCGTTTCGCCGCACGGACTGATGGCCGTCACCTTCACGAACAAGGCGGCCGCCGAGATGCGCGGGCGCATCGAAAGGCTCCTCGACATGCCGGGCGGCGCGCTGTGGGTCGGCACCTTCCACGGCATCGCCCACCGGCTGCTGCGCCGCCACTGGCGCGAGGCGGGCCTGCCGCAGTCCTTCCAGATCCTCGACGAGGAGGACCAGCACCGCCTCGTGCGCCGGATCATCCGCGAGCAGAACCTCGACGAGCAGCGCTGGGTCCCGCGCGAGGTGCAGGGATTCATCAACGCGAACAAGGACGAGGGCCGGCGCGCGAAGCGCCTCGATGACCGCGGCGACCCGACCCGCCAGCAGCTGATCCGGCTCTACGAGCAGTACCAGCAGCGCTGCGAGCAGGCGGGCGTCGTGGATTTCGCCGAGCTCCTGCTGCGGAGCTTCGAGATGCTGCGCGACATCCCTGAGCTCGGCACCTACTATCGCGAGCGTTTCCGGCACCTGCTGGTGGACGAGTTCCAGGACACCAACAGCGTGCAGTACGAGTGGCTCAGGTTCATCGCCGGGCCGCCGGGCATTCCCTTCGTGGTCGGCGACGACGACCAGTCCATCTACCGCTGGCGCGGCGCGCGGGTCGAGAACATGCAGCATTTCCGCCGCGATTTTTCGGCGACCGTCTACCGGCTCGAGCAGAACTACCGCTCGACCGCGGTGATCCTGGGCGCCGCCAACGCGATCATCGCGAAGAACACCGACCGCATGGGAAAGGAACTGTGGACCGCCGCAAAGGGCGGCGAGCCGATCCACGTCTACGCCGCGTTCAACGAGCGCGACGAGGCCGACTTCGTGCTCGAGCGCATCCGCGAGCATCAACGCAAGGGCCTGCCGCTCGCCGCGGCGGCCGTGCTGTACCGGTCGAATGCCCAGTCGCGCGCCTTCGAGGAGGCGCTGATGGCGGCGCGCATTCCCTATCGCGTGTACGGCGGCCTGCGGTTCTTCGAGCGCGCCGAGATCAAGGATGCGCTCAGTTACCTGCGCCTGACGCAGCTGCGCGGCGACGACCTGTCATTCGAGCGCGTCGTCAACCTGCCGGCGCGCGGCATCGGCAACGCGACGATCGACCAGGTCCGCGCGGCCGCCAAGGAAAAAGGCCAGACGCTGTGGGACGCCGCGCAGGCGCTCACGCCAACGCTTCCGGCGCGCGCGACGGGCGCCCTGAAGGGATTCTTCGCGCTGATCGACCGCCTCGCCGTCGAAATCACGGACCTGCCCCTGCACGAACAGGTGCGCATCGTCATCGAGAACTCGGGGCTGCGCGCGCACCACGCGAAGGAGAAGGACAACAAGGGCGAGGCGCGCGTCGAGAACCTCGACGAACTCGTCAACGCCGCCGAGGGCTTCGTCCCGGAGAACGACGACGGCCTCGCGCCGCTGCCCGCATTCCTTGCGCATGCAACCCTGGAGTCCGGCGAGACCCAGGCCGCGACCGGCCTCGACTGCGTGCAACTGATGACGCTGCACGCGGCCAAGGGCCTCGAGTTCCCGACCGTGTTCATCGTCGGGCTCGAGGAGGGATTGTTCCCCTCGGAGCGCTCGGCGTTCGACGCCGACAAGCTGCCCGAGGAGCGCAGGCTCTGCTATGTCGGGCTGACCCGCGCGATGCAGCACCTGTACCTGACGCATGCGGAGAGCCGGCGCATCTTCGGGCACACGTCCTACCGCGATCCGTCGCGATTCCTCGGCGAGCTGCCGCCGGAGGCGATCGAGGAGATCCGGCCGCGCATATCCGTCAGCCGGCCGCTGTACACCGCCCCCGGTCCGGCCATCGTCCGCGGTGGCGGGGACTTTGGCAGCGCCGTTCCCCAGCGTCGTTCGCGCGCCGCGCCGCCGCCGGCGGGCGAGGACATGCCCATGAAGCTGGGCACCCGCGTGCGCCATCCGAAGTTCGGCGAGGGCACGATCCTGCGCTTCGAGGGCAATGGCGACAACCGCCAGGTCCACGTGAACTTCGAGGCTGCCGGCCAGAAGTGGCTGATGTATTCGTTGGCACGACTCGAACAGATTCGCTGACTCCGGTCGTACGGAATGTGCCGGCGTTTCCGGCGCGCGGGATCCGACGGGGTGTCCCCTCGCTCCGCCGGAACTTTATGCTTCGCTCGGGGACACCCCGTCACCTCGCGCGCCGGGGCGCTGCCTCAATCGCAGCCCGCCCACCTGGCCCGCGCGACTGAGGCACTGCCCGGCGCCCGCGAGGTGGCGGGGTTCTCGCGAGCAAACTCGTAAGTTCCGGCGGAGTTTGCGAGCGGGAAACCCCGCCGGATCCCGCGGGCGCCAGGCACATACTTCCGTTCCACCGGCCGGGCCTGCGGGGCTGCGCTAGAATCCGCGGCCATGAAGATCATCATCCTCGGCGCCGGCCAGGTCGGCAGCACCGCCGCGCAGCAGCTGTCCCGCGAACAGGCCAACGACATCACCGTAGTGGACACGCGCGACGAGATCCTGCGCGACCTGCAGGATCGCCTCGACATCCGTACGGTTTCCGGCAATGCCGCGCATCCGGCCGTGCTCGAGGCGGCGGGCGGCGCCGGCGCCGACATGATCGTCGCGCTGACCAGCAGCGACGAAGTCAACATGATCGCCTGCCAGATCGCGTGGACGCTGTTCCGCACGCCGACCAAGATCGCGCGCATCCGCTCGAGCGACTACCACCAGCGGCCCGAGCTCTTCGGCGACGCCGCGATCCCGGTGGACCTCGCGATCAGCCCCGAGCAGCTGGTCACCGATTATGTCGAGCGGCTGATCCGCTACCCGGGCGCGCTGCAGGTGCTCGATTTTGCCGACGGGCGCGTGCGGCTCGTCGGCATGCGCGCGCTGAAGGGCGGCAAGCTCGTCGGCCACCAGCTCAGGGAACTGCGCACGCACATCCCGAACCGCGAGGTCCGCGTCGCCGCGATCTACCGGGGCGGGCAGAACGTGAAGCCCGAGGGCGACACGATCATCGCCGAGCACGACGAGGTGTTCTTCATCGCCGCGCGCGACGACATGCGCACGATGATGAAGGAGCTGATCACCGAGGAGGCGCCGGTGCGGCGCGTCGTGATCGCGGGCGCGGGCAACATTGGCTTCCGGCTCGCGAGCGCGCTCGAGGACCGCGCCCAGGTCAAGCTGATCGAGCGCAGCCCCGAGCGGTCGCGCCGCGCCGCGGAGACGCTTCGCAACACGCTGGTCCTCACCGGCGACGCCGCCGACGAGGAGCTGCTGCTCGAGGAGAACATCGACGACACGGACGTGTTCGTCGCGTTGACCAATGCCGAGGAGGCCAACATCCTCTCCGCGATGCTTGCGAAGCGCCTCGGCGCGCGGCGCGTGATGGCGCTGATCAACAAGCCCTCCTATTCCGAGCTGATGGAGGGAGGGAAGATCGACATCGCGATCTCGCCGCAGACCATCACGATCGGCGCATTGCTCGCCCATGTGCGCCGCGGCGACGTGGTGCGCGTGCATTCGCTGCGCCGCGGCGCGGCTGAGGCGATGGAGGCGATCGTCCATGCCGAGAGCCGCAACTCGCCGGTGGCGGGCAGGCGCATCGACCAGATCGACCTGCCGGAAGGAACGACGATCGGCGCGGTCGTGCGCGGCGAGCAGGTCATCATGGCGCACCACGACACCGTCATCGAGGCGGACGACCACGTGATCCTGTTCCTGACCGATCGCCGTCATGTGGAGGATGTCGGCCGGCTGTTCCAGGCCGGCACGCGCGCATGAACCTCCGTATGGTGCAGCGCATCCTGGGGCTGATGCTCCTGATGTTCAGCCTGACCATGCTGGTGCCGGTCGGCGTGTCGCTCGCCTACGCCGACGGCCATTCGCGGCCGTTCCTGAATTCCTTCGTGATCATCGCGGCGGTCGGCACGCTCTTGTGGCTGCCGGTCCACCGCGTGCGGCGCGACCTCCGGCTGCGCGACGGCTTCCTGGTCATCGCCTCGTTCTGGATCTCGCTGGCGTTCGCCGGCGCAGTGCCATTCCTGCTCAGCGACATGCCGCTGCTCAGTTTCACCGACGCGGTGTTCGAGGCCGTATCCGGATTCACGACCACGGGCGCAACGGTGATCACGGGCCTCGACGAGCTGCCGAAATCCATCCTCTATTACCGCCAGCAGATCCAGTGGCTCGGAGGCATGGGCGTCATCGTGCTGGCGGTCGCGCTGCTGCCCGTGCTCGGCATCGGCGGCATGTCGCTGTACAAGGCCGAGACGCCGGGGCCGGTGAAGGATCAGAAGCTGACGCCGCGCATCACCGAGACGGCCAAGGCGATGTGGGCCGTCTATACATTGCTGACCGCGGCATGCGCGATCGGCTATTACATGGCCGGCATGGACCTCTTCGATGCCGTCGGGCACGCGTTCAGCACGCTGTCGACCGGCGGCTTCTCGCCGTACGACGCAAATCTCGGCCATTTCAACAGCGCCGCGGTAGATGGTGTCGCCACGCTCTTCATGTTCCTCGGCGGCACGAGCTTTGCGCTGCATTTCTCGGCGATGAAACGGCGCAATCCCTGGCTCTACTGGCAGGACACGGAATTCAAGGCCTATTTCTGGATGCTCGCGGTCATCACCGTCGGCACGGCGCTGTACCTCGTGCAGCAGGGCACCTTCACGACGCTGGGTCTCGCGCTGCGCCACGCGGGCCTGCAGGTCGTATCGATGCAGACCAGCACCGGGTTCACCACCGGCGGATTCGCGCAGTGGCCGGGGGCGCTGCCCGCGCTCCTGATGATGCTGACGCTGGTCGGCGGCTGCGCCGGCTCCACTGCCGGCGGCATGAAGGTCATGCGCTGGCTCCTGGTGTTCCGCCAGGGCATCGTGGAGCTGAAGCGCCTCGTGCATCCGAGCGCCGAGATCCCGGTCAAGCTCGCAGGCCGCGCCGTGCCGCAGCGGGTCATCAGCGGCGTCGCCGGGTTTTTCGCGATGTACTTCATCATCTATGCCATCCTGACGCTGCTGTTGATGATGTTCGGACTCGACCAGGTGACGGCCTGGTCGGCGATCGCGAGCTCGATCAACAACACTCGCCCGGGCCTTGGCGCTGTCACGATGACGTTCCGCGACATTCCGGACGCTGCGAAGTGGGTTTGCACGATTGCGATGCTGGTCGGGCGGCTCGAGGTCTTCACGCTCGTGCTGCTGCTGACGCCGTCCTTCTGGCGGCGCTGAGATGGGCCTGCGCGACAACCTGCAATTGATGCTGGAGCGCGGCCAGGACTCGCCGCTGCTACGCTACTCGCTCGGCCTCGAATGCATGAAGGCGGGAGACTTCCTGGCCGCGATCGATCACCTGCGCAAGGCCGTCGAGCGGAATCCGGGCTACTCGGCCGCATGGAAGGCGCTTGGCGAAGCGCATGCGAGCGCCGGCTCGCCCGAGCGGGCTGCGGAGATCTTCGAGCAGGGCATCGCAGCGGCGGAGAAAAGCGGCGACATCCAGGCCGCGAAGGAGATGACCGTGTTCCTGAAGCGCCTTCGCCGCCGGCCAGCGGCCGGTTGACATCGCCATGTACGAACCAAAACACAAACGGCCCCTGTCCCAGGCGCAATTCCTGCGCCGCCTGCTCGGTCATTTCCTGGTCGGTCTCGGCGTCATCGTTGCGTCGCTCGCGCTTGGCATGGCGGGCTATGTCGTCTTTGAGGACCTGCCGTGGATCGACGCCTTCCTGAACGCGGCGATGCTGCTCGGCGGCATGGGCCCGGTGAATATGCCGCAGACCGAGGCCGGCAAATTGTTCGCGGGTTTCTACGCGCTCTACGCGGGGCTCGTGCTGATCGTCGTCGCCGCGATGCTGATCGCGCCGGTGATCCACCGGCTGCTGCACCACTTTCACTGGGAACAGTCTTCAGGCGATGAAGACGAGTGACGGATGATCGGGCTGCTGCAACGCGTGACCACGGCTGTGATCGAGATCGACGGCCATGAAACGGCGCGGATCGGCCCTGGGCTCCTGGTGCTCGTGGCGGTCGAGCGCGACGACACGGAAGCCGAAGGCGAACGCCTGCTCGAGCGCCTGTTGAACTATCGCGTGTTCGCGGATGCCGAAGGACGCATGAACCTGTCGGTCACGGACACGGCCGGCGGGCTCCTGCTGGTGCCGCAGTTCACGCTGGCCGCCGACACGAAGAAGGGCCTGCGGCCGGGCTTCAGCACGGCGGCCCCGCCGGACGAGGGCCGACGCCTGTTCGAGGCCTTCCTGGGGCTCGCGCGGCAGCGGTTTCCGGGCGCCCAGGCCGGCCAGTTCGGGGCCCACATGCGGGTGTCGCTTGTCAACGACGGGCCCGTCACTTTCTGGATTCAGGCGCCGCGTCACGGGGCTTGAAAGCCGTTTGGCGTATCATTGATCACTGCGCCGGGTGCGCTGGCTGGAGTTGCCAATATGGGTATCGGTTTCAGGGAACTGCTGATCATCCTCGCGATCGCGCTGCTGATCTTCGGGGCGAAGAAGCTGCGCACGATCGGGTCGGACCTGGGCGCCGCAGTCAAGGGCTTCAAGAAGTCAATGAACGAGGGCGACGACGAGGAATCCGGCAAGAAGCTCGCGCAGGACGCACGACCGGACGCGGATTTCAGCAGCAAGAAACCCGACAACGCCGACTCCTCGAAGAACGTCTGACGCGCGATGTTCGAGGTCGGCTTCACCGAGATCATCCTGATACTCGGCATCGCGCTGTTGGTGCTGGGCCCGGAAAAACTCCCGAAGCTCGCCAGCCAGATCGGCCGCTGGACCGGCCGCGCCCGCGCGATGGCGCGCCAGCTGCGCCAGCAGCTCGACGATGAGGTGACGCTCGGCGCCTCGAAGCCGCCCGACCCGCCCGTACGCCGGCCACCCGGTGTGCCGCCCGTGGTGCCCCCGGAAAAGACCGACGAGCCGAATCCGCCATGAGCGAGCCCGCGCCGGACGCCGAACAGCTACCCGAAAGCACGCTGCTCTCGCACCTGCTCGAGCTGCGCGACCGTCTGCTGCGGGCGCTGATCGCGACCTGCGTGATCGCGGTTCCCTGCCTCTACTATGCGAACCGCATATTCACCTGGCTGTCGGAGCCGCTGCGCAAGCAGCTGCCGGCGGGAACCAAGCTGATCGCGACCTCCGTCGTCGCGCCGTTCATGACGCCCTTCAAGCTCGGGCTGTTCGCGGCGTTCTTCTTTGCGATGCCCGTGATCCTCTACCAGGTCTGGGCATTCATCGCGCCCGGCCTCTACCGCCACGAACGGCGCTTTGCGCTGCCGTTGTTCATCTCGAGCGTCATCCTGTTCTACTGCGGCTCGACCTTCGCCTACTTCGTCGTGTTTCCGGCGATATTCCAGTTCTTCGTGATGACGACGCCCGAGGGAGTGGAACTCCTGGCGGACATGACGCAGTACATGGATTTCGCCGTGCTGCTGTTCTTCGCCTTCGGCCTCGCATTCGAGATCCCGGTCGCGACCGTGCTGCTGGTGCGCACCGGGCTCGTGAAGCGCGAGACGCTCACGAAGAATCGAGGCTACGTGCTGCTCGGCATCTTCATCATCGCCGCGATCCTGACGCCGCCCGATGCGGTGTCCCAGTGCATGATGGGCGTGCCGATGTACCTGCTGTTCGAGGCCGGCATCATCATGGCGCGCATCCTGGTGCGCGACCGGCCGGTCGACACGGAAGCCGATGCGGCTTGATGTTGCACCGCAACATCGCTGAGACTCGCCGGACTCTGGAGTAATGCCGCATGAGCAATGACCTGCAGATCCCGTCGGGGACCATCCTTGGCCACCCGAGAGGGCTGTTCCTGCTGTTCGTCACCGAGATGTGGGAGCGCTTCAGCTATTACGGGATGCGCGCGCTGCTCGTGCTGTACGCCGCAGCGGCGACACATGCGGCGAACCCGGGTCTCGGCTGGGCAGATGCCCAGGCACTCAAGCTCTATGCCTGGTACACCGGTTTCGTCTACCTGACGCCGCTGGTCGGCGGCTGGCTCGCTGACAATTTCATCGGCCAGCGCAAGGCGGTGATCATCGGCGGCCTCGTGATGGCCGCCGGCCAGTTCACGCTCGCGTCACCGCTCGGCGTCATGGGCATGAGCCCCGCTTTTTCCCTCGGAGCTCTCGGCATCGCGTTTCCCGAGACGCCGACCACCTTTTATGTCGGCCTGCTGCTCCTGATCCTCGGCAACGGCATGTTCAAACCGAATATCTCGACCATGGTCGGCGAGCTCTATCCGCAGGGCGACGGGCGCCGCGACGGCGCCTTCACGATCTTCTACATGGGCATCAATACCGGCGCGTTCCTCGCGCCGCTCGTCTGCTCGACGCTCGGCGAGGACCCGGCCTATGGCTGGCGCGTCGGATTCCTGGCCGCCGGCATCGGGATGATGCTGTCGGTGGTCATACAGCTCGCTTTCGCCCAGCGCTTCATCGGCAATGTCGGGCGCGAACCGGCGGCCCAGCGCTCGCTGCGAATGGCGGGCGGGAAAAAGGAACCGCTCACCCAGGTCGAGCGCGACCGCCTGCGCGTGATCTTCGTGATTTTCACGTTCGTCGTGATCTTCTGGGCGACGTTCGAGCAGGCCGGCGGCCTGATGAACCTGTTCGCCGAGAAATATGCGGACCGTCAGGTCGGCTCCTTCCTTGTGCCGACCGGCTGGTTCCAGTCGCTGAATCCGCTCTTCATCATGCTGCTCGGGATCCCCTTCTCGATGCTGTGGAACCGGCTCGGCGCGAGCGGCCGCAATCCGCCGTCACCCGTGAAGATGTACCTGGGCCTCGCGCAGGTGGCGCTCGGCTTCATCTTCCTCGTGGTCGCGGTGTTCGAGATGCAGGCAAGCGCCGACATGAAGTCGAGCATGATCTGGCTCGTGCTTGCCTACCTTTTCCATACCACCGGCGAGCTCTGCATCAGCCCGGTGGGCCTCTCGATGGTCAACAAGCTCGCGCCGCTGCGGCTCGGCTCGCTGATGATGGGCGTCTGGTTCCTGGTCAACTTCGTCGGCAACACGCTCGCCGGCTACATCGGCGCATTCACCGAAAGGATGGGCGAGTTCCCGTGGATGATCTCGCTCGCGACCGACGTCGGCGTGCGCGCGGAGCAGGCCGGCCTGCTCGGCGTCTTCGGCGGGCTCGCGGTCGTTCTCCTGACATTCAGCCTGATCCTGTGGGCCATTTCCGGGCGCGTCGTGCAGTGGATGCACGGTGCCGAGAAAATCACCAGCTGAGGGACACCATGCACCGCGTCGCAATTGCGTTCTGCCTGGCCGCTGTCCTCGGCGCCTGCGGCGGCGCCGAAAAACCGAAGGAAAGCGCGGACGAGTTCGTCGCGCGGGTCAACAAGGACCTGCAGCAGCGCGGCCACGAGAATGCGATGGCCGGCTGGGTCAACGAGACCTATATCACCCCGGACACGGACCAGCTGGCGGCCAAGGCCGAGGAGCGCGTGCTCGAGTATTACCCGGGCGCGGTCAGGGAGTCGAAGGCCTACGATGGCAAGGAAGTCTCGCCCCAGTCCAAGCGCGCGATGATGCTGCTGAGGCAGGGACTCTCCACGCCGGCGCCGGATGACCCGGCCAAGCGCGAGGAACTGACGACGCTCAGCACGCGCATGCGATCCATGTACTCGGCGGCCAAATGGTGCCCCGGCGGCCCTGAGACCTGCCGCAATCTCGACCAGCTCGCCGACACGCTGGTGAAGAGCCGCGACTGGGACGAAGAGCTCGAGGCATGGAAGGGCTGGCACACGACCTCGCGGCCGATGCGCAAGGATTACCAGCGCTTCGTGGAGCTGGTGAACGAGGGCGCGAGGGAACTCGGCTACGGCGACCTCGGCGAGATGTGGCGTTCGGGCTATGACATGAGCCCGGTCGAGTTCGAGGCCGAGACCGAGCGCCTGTGGAAGCAGGTGAAGCCGCTGTACGACGGCATGCATTGCTACGCCCGGACCAAGCTGCAGGAGAAGTACGGCAAGGACCGCGTGCCGGACGGCAAGCCGATACCGGCGCACCTGTTCGGCAACATGTGGGCCCAGCAGTGGAACAACATCTTCGACCTGCTCGAGCCCTACCCCGGCGTCTCGAACCTCGACGTCAGCTCGGCGCTGAAGAAGCAGGGCTACGACACGACGCGCATGACGAAGTCGGCAGAGTCCTTCTACGTTTCGCTGGGCTTTCCGAAGCTGCCCGAGACATTCTGGGAGAACTCGCTGCTGGCACGCCCGCGCGACCGCGAGGTCGTCTGCCACGCGAGCGCCTGGAACATGGACACGCACGGCGACGTGCGCATCAAGGCGTGCATCCAGCCGACCGAGGAAGACCTCTACACGATCTATCACGAGCTGGGCCACGTCTATTACTACCTGAGCTACCTGGAACAGCCGTTCCTGTTCCAGGACGGCGCACATGACGGATTCCACGAGGCGATCGGCGACACGATCAACCTGTCGATGACCGAGGGTTATCTCGCAGACATCGGCCTGCTGCCAAAAGGGGCAAAGAGCAGCCACGAGGCCTTGATCAACCGCCAGATGAAGGTCGCGGCCGAGAAGATCGCATTCCTGCCCTTCGGCAAGCTGGTCGACCAGTGGCGCTGGGGCGTGTTCTCGGGCGAGATCAAGCCCGCGAACTACAACCAGGCCTGGTGGGACCTGCGCCGCAAGTACCAGGGCGTCGAGGCACCGGTCGCGCGGAGCGAAGAGGACTTCGACCCGGGCGCCAAATTCCACGTCGCGGACAACACGCCGTACACGCGCTATTTCCTGTCGTTCATCCTGCAGTTCCAGTTCCAGAAGGCGCTGTGCGACGCTGCCGGCTGGAAGGGCCCGCTGCACGAGTGCTCGATTTACGGCAGTGCCGAGGCAGGCCGCCGCTTCCGCGAGATGCTGGCGCTCGGCGCGAGCCAGCCCTGGCAGGACGCGCTCGAGAAGCTGACCGGGACGCGCCAGATGGACGCTTCCGCGATCATCGAATATTTCCAGCCGCTGATGGCCTGGCTCGAAGAACAGAATCGCGGCCACAGCTGCGGCTGGTAAGGGGAAGGATCTCTCAATGAGCACACCGGATGCTGCACGGCAGCTGACCTTCCGCGCGATCGCGCTGTCACTCGTGCTGACCGTGCTGCTCGCGGCGGCGAACGCCTACCTGGGCCTGTTCGCCGGCCTCACCGTCGCGACCGCGATCCCGGCGGCGGTCGTCTCGATGGGCGTACTGCGCTTGTTGGGCCGCTCGAGCATCCTCGAGAACAACATCGTCGCGACCGGCGCCTCCGCGGGCTCGTCGATCGCGGCCGGCACGATCTTCACGATTCCCGCGCTCGTGATCATGGGCCACTGGAAGCACTTCGAATACTGGTGGGTGCTTGCGATCGCGGGCCTCGGCGGCCTGCTCGGCGTGCTGTTCTCGGTCCCGCTGCGCCGCACGCTGATCCTCGACCAGAAGCTCCAGTTCCCCGAGGGCGTCGCGACCGCCGAGGTGCTGAAGGTCAGCGTAGACCCGGGCCGTGGCCTGAAGTCGCTGTCGTACGCGGCCGGGGCGGCTGCCCTCTTCAAGCTCGCGTTGTCGGGCCTCAAGTTCTCGCCCGAGTCGTTCATCACCGCGCGCTTCTTCGGCGAGCGCACCATCGGTTTCTTCGGGATCAGCTTGTCGCCCGCACTGCTCGGCGTCGGCTACATCGTCGGTATGAATATCGGCGCGCTGATGCTCTCGGGCGGCGCGCTGTCCTGGTGGCTGTTCATCCCCTGGTACAACACGTTCATGTCGGGCCACGATCCGGCGCTCGCCACGCAGCTGGTCGGCCTGTCGGCCGGGGATGCGGCCTACCTGATCTGGAGCAAGCAGATCCGCTTCATCGGCGTCGGCGCGATGCTGATCGGCGGCATGTGGTCGCTGTGGTCGCTGCGGAAATCGCTGCTGTCCGGCGTGAAGACCGGCCTGAAACTGCGCGGTGTCGCCGGCGCTGACATCCCGGACACCGAGCGCGACCTGCCGATGGGCATGATCATGACCGGCATCGTGCTGTTCGTGATCCCGCTGTTCGCCCTGTATTACGTCGTCGTCGGCAGCCTCGGCATCGCGCTGACGATGGCGGTGATCATGGTGATCGCCGGCTTCGTGTTCTCGTCGGTCAGCGGCTACATGGCGGGCCTCGTCGGCTCGTCGAACAACCCGGTCTCCGGCATCACGATCTCGACTATCCTGTTCGCCTCGCTGATCCTGCTCGCGATCATGGGCAAGGGCTCCACGGTCGGGCCGGTCGCAGCGATCATGATCGGCGCCGTGACCTGCAATGCCGCCGCGGTCGCCGGCGACAATCTCCAGGACCTCAAGGCGGGCCAGCTGATCGGCGCGACGCCCTGGCGCCAGCAGGTGATGCTCGGCATCGGCGCGCTCGCGAGCGCCGCCGTCATGGCGCCGGTGCTGAACCTGCTGCTCGAGGCCTACGGCATCGGCACGCCGGCGCGCGCGGGCGTGAACGCGCTCGCCGCCCCGCAGGCGACGCTGATGGCCTCGGTCGCGAGCGGCATCTTCGGCAGCGGGCTCCCCTGGAACATGGTCGCAATCGGCGCCGTGGTCGGCGCGATCACGATCACGCTTGACGAATACCTGCGCCGCACGGGCGCCTCCTGGCGCTCGCCGGTGCTCGCGGTCGCCGTCGGCATCTACCTGCCGCTCGAACTATCGACGCCGATCTTCGTCGGCGGCCTGATTGCGGAACTCGCCACGCGCTGGCATCGCCGGCGCAGCCCAAATGCCGATCCGGAATTGCTGAAACAGAACGGACTGCTGTTCTCCGCCGGCCTGATCGCCGGCGAGGCGATCGTCGGCGTGCTGATCGCCATCCCGATCGTTGCCTCCGGCAATGCCGACGTGCTCGCCGTCGCGGAGTCGATGCGGCCCGGGCAATGGGCCGGCCTCGCGACGCTCGCCCTGTTCTGCTGGTGGATGCACCGGGTGGCGACACGCGGGGCGCGCGCCTGATCCGCCCGCGCGGCGGTCGATGATCGAAACCCAGGCACCGCGGTCCAGGCTCGCCATCGCGCTCGCGATCATCTACCTCGTCTGGGGATCGAGTTTCCTCGCGGGCAAGATCCTGGTGACCGACGAGCCGCCGCTGGTTGCCGCGGGCCTGCGCTTCTCCGCTGCGGGACTGCTGTTGCTGGCTTTCGCCTGGTGGCGTTCCGGCCCGCCGGTGTTCACGCGCATCGAGATCTGGCATGTGCTCGCGATGAGTTTCCTGTCGGTGTTCTTCAGCAATGCCTGCCACATGATCGCGATGCAGTACGTCCAGTCCAACACGGCTGCGCTCCTGAATGCGACTCCATCGCTCTGGATCGCATGGCTCGGCACCTTCGGCCACCGGCGCAGGCCCCTTTCCGGCACGGCGCAGGTCGGCCTGCTCGTCGGCCTCGCAGGCGTCCTCCTGGTGCTGTCGCCGAAAGGCGGATTCCACATCGAGGGTTTCGGCTGGCAGATG
>Ga0326726_10003242_pt1 | contig 14929 bp, 10 predicted proteins | sample MHFenrmetagenome_2_FD_207603 | JGI IMG/M metagenome (GOLD analysis project Ga0326726, IMG submission 207603) | Lab enriched peat soil microbial communities from Michigan Hollow, Ithaca, NY, United States - MHF15MN | ecosystem: Environmental > Terrestrial > Soil > Wetlands > Peat | place: USA...
GTAGGGGATGATGGCGCGCTTCACGAGCGCCACGATGAGTGCGTGCCAGAGATAGAAGCTGTAGCTGATCGTTCCGAGGAACTGAAACACTCTCCCTTTCAGGAAGGCCGTCTGCCGGTCCGCGCTCAGGCAAATGCTGGCGAACATGTGGAGCGACGCCGCAAACGCCATGAGGGCCGCAAGCCAGCGTCCATCCGCGAGAAAATCAAACAGCGTGTCGCTCAACTCCGCCTTGTCGGCGTCAGTCAAGCGCCACGCCACCAGGAACAGGAGCAGGCTGAGAGCAGGGAATCGCAGCCAACGCCGGTGTTGCGCGAACCATGCCTGATACTTGAACACCGCTACGCCCGTCAGGAAGAACATGGCGCGCGGATACAGCGAGACGAACACACCGGCGAACACGAGCCACACCGCCATTGCCCATGGAGCCCACGGGCGCTCGGAAGCGCGACGGTGCAGAAGCACGCCCGCTGCGGCTGTCAGATAGAACACCCATTCGTAAGTGAGGCTCCACGAGCCGAAGTGAATCAGGGGCAGCGGGATGAGAGGCGGCAGGAGAAAGAAGTTCGCGATAAAAATGCTGAGCCCTTCGATGGGCGTGACATCGGCGAACATCTTCATTCTGAACGCCACGCACACCACGGTCACCGCGACGAGCGCCGGCACCCACGCGCTGTAGATGCGCACGAATCGGTCCTTGAGAAAGCCGCCGACCGTCGCATGACGCAGCAGGCTCCCCAGAATGACGAAGCCGCTGATCATGAAGAACATGTCGACGCCGTAGGCGCACGATGTCCACAGGAAGCGTGCCGCATCGGTCAGCGCCGAGCCCGCCGGCCATGAAACAACGCCCGCGCTGCCGAGATGAAATATGAACACGAGCAACGCGCACAATCCACGGTGGCCATTGACGGCCGCGTTGAAATCATGTTTGGCCTTGTTCGCCGCCATAGTGATCACTTCGGTCCGAATGCACTGATGAACGCGGCGCCCGCACGCGGCTGGTGGCCGTCAGAAAGCTTCGCGTTGAAGGCCGGGTGCGCGTAGTCCCAGTAGTTGTGATAGACGACGTCGTTGCCGCGAATCCAAGCTGCCATCTGCTCGATGAAGTACGGATCGTCGCCGCCGCCGCGACCGTCCTGGCGTTTTCCTGTGCCCCACTCGGGAAATGACAGTGGCTTGCCGTGAACCGCCGCGAACTCCCGGTGCCACTTAAGTCCATGCGGTCCGTTCAGCAGCGAGTCCCAGAGCTGCTGCGCTGTCACGATCGTCGGATCCCAGGTGACGTTGTAGAAATCGAGCCCGACAATGTCGACAAACTCATCGCCCGGATAGGCATCCTCGGCGCGCAATCGGGTCCAGCCCGCGGCCGGACACCAGTCAAATCGGAATGCCGTGCCGGGAACGGATCGCATGGCCGAAACGATTCGGCGCCAATAGGCGATCCACGACGGCGCATCCTTGCTCGCAGCCCATGGGTACCAATCGCCGTTGAACTCCCAGCCGATGCGGATCACGGAATCCCGATAGCCGTGATCGAGAAGAATGGTGGCGTAGTCGCGGAACAGTTCGTCGAACTTCCCCGCCGCTCCATCGGCGAGCGTTGCGGATCGATCGCCCGGCAGCATCGGCAGTGAAAACACCACCGATTTTTCTCCGGCACGGGACCAGCAGCGCACCGCCCACGCGCCGCGGCCTTCGAGCATGTCCCAGGAAATGAACTCCAGCACCTGATCGGGACTGCGTCCGAACCAGCGCACGAACTCCCTCAGGTGCCTGACACCATCGCAGCCGGCACCTTGATAGACGCCGAGCGCAGCGGACGCACTCTGCGCGAGGCACGCGACAAGGCCAACGATGCCGAGCAAACCGAACCTTGTTCTGCGCTTGTGCATGAGCTCATGCCTCGCGAACCGAGCTCGCGGGCGTCCATGTTTGAAATCGCTCGCCACGTACGGAGCACCACACTCCAACTCCCGCACCGGCGATTGCGATGATCAGATCCACGAGCTGCGCAATCGGTTTCACCGACCACCGGTAACCGACAATGGCAGCGATCAGCACCAGCGCGATCCCGGTCAAAGCCGAGGCGGTGTGGCCGGCCGCAACGGCCGCCGCAATGAAGGCACCTGCTGCAAGCGTCAGAAAGTAAATGCCGAGCCACCGCAGCAGTTTGTGAGAGACATACTTGTAGCGCGTGAGCGCATCGAGCTTGCGCAGACGCGGCCAGAGCAGCCGATGGACGTTGAAGGCCTGGCAGGCGATGCGTACCTTGCGACCGAATTCCTCGGCGACGTCGGTCGCCGATGCTTCGTAGGCACGCACGTCGCGTGCCTGCACCACACGATAGCCGTCAACCAGCACCATCAGCGACACGTACATGTCATCGATGATGTGATCGGGCGGAGCCCGACGCAGCGCGCGGCGAATGGCGAATATCGATCCGTCCGCGCACAGCGCCGAGCCTGTTTCCGTCTCCAGACGTTTGACCGCCTCTTCAAAGCGCCAATAGAGCGTGCCCGACGAGGCGGTTACGGACGTCGAACCATTGGTGTAGTTGAGATTGCCGCAGACACAGCCTGCTTCCGGGTCGGCGAAATGACGCGTGAGATCGTCGATGCAGCTCATGTCGAGCACGACGTTGGCATCGGTGAACACGAGCACGTCCGCGTCCGTGCGCGCCGCGAGCAGATTCATGCCATGAGTCTTGCCGTGCCGCTCCGCCGCCACGTGCAGATCAATGACCGCACGATGAGGTTGCAGCAGCGCGGCCGTGCGATCCGAGGACGCGTCCACGTAGATGAGTATTTCGAGATCCGGATGGCGTTCCTTAAGCCTGAGGAGGTTGGCCACTTTCGCCTCGATAACGGCTTCCTCGTTGTAGGCGCACATGCAAATCGCGAAGGTGAGTGGCCGATGCGCAGCCTCGAGCCGCGGTCGCCGTCCGTTGCGCAGGGCCTTGAGCATGAGAAGCGAACAGGGATAGCTGACGAATGGATGCATTGCCAGCAAGAGAGCTGCGAACCCCAGGATGAGGAGTGCCGTCGTCATGCCGTCGCTCCAACCAGCCGCGGATGGGAGCGTCCGGGCGGCTCGACACTCGGCCAGAGGAGCAAGCTCAGCGCAAAGCAGGGGACCGACGTCGCGTAGGCTCCGTTCATGAAAAAGCTGACGGCGACCGCGAAGCGCACGATGAAGGGCGCGGACGTGCTGAACAGGCTGTAGAAGATGAACGTGAAGTAGAGCAACGCACCGAGCACGCCGAATTCGAAGGTGATCTTGCTGTAGGACATCTCTGCCGCGGAATAGCGATAGGCCGCTTCGAAGAACGATCCCGCTCCGTGACCGAACAACGCGGCGCTCGTCGAAGTCCACAGCTGGTCGTCGAAGAGATCGCGCCAACCGACGAATCTTGCGAAACCGCTGGATCCCGTCGAGCCGAACTCCGACGCGCGATTGACGAGCACGTCGAGATGCAGCGGCTCTGCGAACAGCATCGCGATACCGACGAACGCCAAGCCCGGCAGCAGCAGACTCCACCGCCGGTACAGCACGGCGAACAGCGGCAGTGACGCGGCGAGCACGATCAAGCCCGTACCAGAATACGAAACGATCATGGCGCCGGCGTAGATCGCGAGCCGCAGGGTGCGTAACCTGCCGGCAAGCTCGGTAACGAAGCCGAGCGCGCACAGCTGGCTGAATTCTGACGGCTCCAGCATCACGAAGCCGTTGGCTTTGAAGATGTTGGAGCCCCAGTAGAGCGGCGCAATGTTGTGAAAGCCCTGTGTTCGCGCGACTGCGGGCACGTAGGTCTCGATCGGAAATACGGCAGCGCTCCCCGCCACGAACTGCAGTAGAAACTGGCAGATGCCTAGCAGCGCGATAACCGTCGTGAGATCGACGAAAAAGCGCGACGCCTGCGCTGCGTCGATACTCCCCGCGCGCGCGGCAAACACGTAGGAACACCCAAGTGCTGCCATTAGGGCGAGCGATGAAAGGGAAAAGGTGTCTGCGCGCAGAACCTGGATCAGTCCGAGCACCGACAACATGATGAGAAACAGCAGGAGCCGTCGTGGCACGACAAGCATGCATCCGCTGCCAAGGCCGATGAGGAGTGCGGCGAGGGTCAACGGACCCACGACGCCGATACCGTGCGCGCCAAGCGGCGGAATCGCGAACTTGGCAAGCAACGTCGCGCCGATCACAGGCGTGAATACGATGAGCCGCGTCGTCCAATCGGTCGCTGCCGGAGCGAGCGCGATGGGCGAAATGGCGAGCGCGGTCGCCATCAGTCATTCACCACGGCGCCGAGTGCGACTGCGCCCGTCGGTGCGAACCGGGCAGCGGTGGCATGAACGTCGGCGAGTCGCGTTTGGTCGCGCCGCGTGACCAGCAAGTATCCACCGGTGCGCGCGCCGATCATCTGCGCATCGGCGCAGTCAAGCGCGGCGGGCGCGTCGAGGATCACGACGTCGTAACTCTTCTGCAATCCATCGAGCAGAGCCCTGAACGGACACCCGCTCAACAGCTCGTGTGGATTCGGCGGCACTGGGCCCGCGCAAAGCACTCCAAGCCCGTCGAGCGGCGCGATCGACGCCAGCGCATGCTCCACGGGCAAGCGGCCGACGAGCACGTCCACCAATCCCTCATTGGCGGAAAGCCCGAACAGCCGGTGCTGAGCCGGGCGACGGAAGTTGGCGTCGATCAGGAGCGTCCGTTCGCCGAGCTGCGCAAAGCTCACAGCGAGATTCGCCGCAAGAGTGCTCGAGCCCGAGCCGGCGCGCGGGCTCGTGATCGCAACGGCCTTCTTTCCGCGAGCGAACCAGCGCAGCATCAGCTCGCTGCGCAGGACGCGAAATGCCTCGGCGCACGCGCCGAAGGGTTGATAGGCGCTCACGAGCATCGGGCTCAGATCCAGGTCGCCGCGGCGGACGTAGGGATAGCGGAACTGCTGCGCGAGGGCGCTTTGCACATCCTCTTCACCCACCAACCCGAGCGCGATGGCCGCCTCGCCGAAGCGTAGGCCCTGTTTCGCCTGATACTCGATGACTCTGCGAACTTCGTGCTCCGTCAGTTGGCCGGCCGCCGCCAACAGATCGCCGATTCGTGCGCGTATCGGGTCGATCCTCTCGCGCCTCGCCGTAACAGGGTTCAATGCCATCACTTTCCTTCGCGAAATGCTTATGCAGGTTTGACCTCGAGGAACGATCCGATGCGCCGTGAGCGCTCCTCCCCGTCCGCTTGGAAGCACGCGCGCACGTGCGGCACCTGCGCGAGCAACTCGAAGCCCGCGATTTCCGCGAGCTCATCGCCGCACCGAACGCGCCGGTCGAGTCTCTCGAGCAACAGCGCCAGCGCGGAACCGAGCATTGCGCCAAAGACAAGCGCAAGCACGGCGCTCAGAGCGAGTCCCGGCGTCGCCGGCGTCAGCGGCGCGCTTGCCCGATCGAGCACGGCAACACTGGTTTGGTTGAACTGGCTTTCCATGCGCAATTGATTCGATCGCTGCAAAGCGGAGTCGTACGCGCCCTGGGCGTTCTCAACTTCCCGGTCCCGCAGCGTCAGGACATTGCGCTGCTGTCGGAGCTCGAGGATGCGGGTCTTCTGACTGTCAAACGCCCGCTGCAACTCGGCAACCTGCTGCTTTGCGATCTGGGCGGATTGAGCGATCGAACCTTTGGCGTTCTGTATCTCCGCGGCGAGTCTGTCCGCCAGCGTCCGAACCTCGGCGGCCGCACCGATGTACTGGGGATGGTTGCGGTCGTAGCGCTCGGCAAGTTCGGCGAGCCGTCCCTCGGCCCGAGTCAGATCCGTTTTCATCGTCTGCAGCAGGCTGTTGCCGAGAATGTCGGGCAGCTCTTGCAGGCGGCCGCTCGCAACGGCGCGATCCGCCTGATCGAGACGCGCGGTAGCGCTCTTCGCGTTGCGTTGCGCTTCAAGGAGCTGCCGGGAAATCTCTTCCAGGCGCACCGTCTCCACGTCGAGCTTGTCCTCAGCGGCGAGGATGCCGTTGCTCTGTTCATACTCCGAGAGTTTCTGCCTGCGGCCTTCCACAGCCGCGCGCATACCCTGCAGCTGGCCGTCGAACCAGACGCTCTGGCGTTTCGCGGGATCGAGCTTCAGCTCGAGGTCGATCTCGAGGTACGCGTCCGCGAACGCATTCGCGGTGCGCGCGGCGACGTTCGGATCGGAATCCTCGAACCTGATCTGGATGACGTTACTTTCCTGGGAAGGTTTGACAGTCAGCTTCCTGAGCAGAGCTTGCGCCTCGGAATCCGACTGGGCAGCCACGAGCCCAAGCTTGTCGACTACTTTCAGCGCCACGGATCGACTGGAAATCACGTCGCTTTGCGTTGCAAGCATCGCCGCGCCGGATTGCACTGGCACGCTATTGCCGGTGACCGGATCCACGCCGCGCGAGTCCACGACCACCGACGCGGTGGCGACGTATTTTTTTGGCAGCAACAGATTCGCAGCGACGGCGCTCACTACGGCCGCGACCGTCACGATCAGCACGAGCCTGCGACGTGCCCACAGAATGCGCAGCAATTGACTGAAACTCATCGGGACACCTCCACCACGACCAGCCCGCACTCAGAACAAACTTTCCTTGATGAACAACACGTCGTCCGGCTGCAATGCGTCCGATGCTTGCACGGAGAATTTTTTCTCCTTACCGTCCGCCGCAAGTCGTTTCACGACCGCCCGTCGCTCGGAGCCGCGCGGCGTCAAGCCTCCTCCTGCGCTGATCGCGCGGGAGACGGTCATGTTGCGTTCCAGGCGATAGACTCCGGGCTTCTGTACCTGCCCGTAGATGTAAAACTGCTCCGCGCGTGGCACGTAGATCCGATCGCCGCCGCCGAGAACAACGTTCTGCTGCGGATCGCCCTGGAACAAAGCCTCGAGATTGAGTTCGACGTGGGTCCCGTCGACGCGCGTGAGCGTGGCCCGGTCGCCTGCCGTCTGCGGCAGCACGCCGCCAGCCTCCGCCAGAATGTCCAGCACCGTGCCGCTCGTGGAGCGCAGCGGGTACTGGCCAGGCTTTGCTACGTAACCGAGCACGGCGATCTTCTGACTCTGATATTCCGCCACCAGCACAGAAATCTGCGGCTGGCGCAGAAAGCTACCCTCGACATAACGCCTGGCCAGCAGCGATTCGACTTCGTCGGTCGAGAGCTGCGCCACGGGCACCGTTCCAATCAGCGCGCAGGTGATGTTGCCGGAGTCCGTTACGCGCACATCCGTCGACAGATCCGGCGACCCAAACACGGTAATGTGCAGAAGATCACCGGCGCCCAGGCGATAGTCATTGCCGGCTGCGGCCGTGAAGCAACCGACAACGAACATGGCACAGGCCGCGAGGAAAGCGGCGGCCGGCGTCTGTCTCGTTCGTTCAGTACGCATGGCGATCGCTCCAAAGCACCGCGACGGTCCTGAAGAGAATGATCAGATCGAGACCCAGCGACCAGTGCCGCAGGTACTCCAGATCAAAGGCGATGCGCATCGTCATCGAATCGAGGTCGTCGCCCCCACGGTACCCGTTGACCTGCGCCCAACCCGTGATGCCGGGCTTGACCTTGTGTCGGACCATGTAGCCCGGGATCCGCTGCCGATAGCTTTCGTTCACCGCGACGGCGTGCGGCCTCGGACCGACGATGCTCATGTCGCCGAGCAAGACGTTGAAAAGTTGCGGCAGTTCATCGAGCGACGTCTTGCGGATGAAGGCGCCGAAGGCGGTCAGGCGCGCGTCGTTGCGCGCGACCTGTGTGTAGCTCCTCTCGCCGTCTTCGACGACGCTCAACGAACGGAACTTGAGGACCACTATCTGCCGGCCGTCGAGGCCATAGCGTTTCTGGCGGTAGATAGCCGGACCGCGCGAACTCAGCCGCACACCGATCGCGATGACGAAGAGCAGCGGCGCCAGGATCAGCAGGGCGGCGCCGGCGATCGCGATATCGCTAAGCCGTTTGGCGGCGCCGCGAATTCCGTAAAACGGCGAGTCGCACACGGCGATCACGGGTATGCCCTCCACCATGTCGAAGCGCGGCTGCATGAGCTCGAACGAGGTGAAATCGGGAACGAAATAGACGGACGCCGTCGAATCTCGCAACGAGCTCACCAGTTCGACGGTGCGCCGCTGTGGCGTCATCGGCAGCGTGATGTAGACGATGTCGATGCCGTGCTTTCTTACGAACTCGCCCACATCGGCGAATCGTCCAAGTATGCGGGGGACGCACTCCGCGGGCAGGCGCGATACCGCGCGATCCTCGAAATAGCCGGCGACGTGAATACGCATTGCCGCGTCCGCCGTTAGCCGCTGCTCCAGCCGCGATCCGAGATTCGTCGCTCCAACGATGACCGCTTGGCGCGTAACTCGCGCCGCGCTTGCTGAGTGATGCAGCACGCGTAGGGCCACATGTTCGGCGGCCCAGAGCGCGAGCGGCGTCATCAAAGCCCACGTCCACAACATCGGCCGATTGAGGGAGTAACCAAGATCTGAGAGCTTCAGGAGCAGCCACACAAACGCCAGCAACGCCACCCAGCGCAATGTAATGTCGATGAGCGATCGTAGCGCCCGCGCGCCCGCCGACAGGATCCGCGCCGGCATTGCGTCAAGCACATCGGCCACGCCAAAGAACACCAGTACACAGATCAGAAAATACGGACCGCGCCACGGCTCCTGCCATGCGAGGAGGCACACGAAGAGCGTAGTCACGGGCGTGATCGGATAGAGCAGCGACTTCAGCGCGAATACAGAGAATGGCTCGCACGCGCTCACGTCGGCCGAATGGTCACGCAGCGGCTGGTATTGGACGCCGGGTGCCCGCTGGCGGGCGGAATTCTGCATGCCGGTCATCGCGCTACCGACCAAACGAGTGTGTTCGCAGAGACCGATGCTTGCGCCGCAACTGGTAGGCGACGAGCGTCGTTACAACGAAACCCTTCAGCCAAAGGTGAGCAGCGGATTGCTCGCCTTGATCTGTGTCGGCAGACCGACTCTGGCCGGTGTGCTGGACTGCGGCCGTCGGTGATCGGACCGACACAAGCGGCGCCGCGTTGACACCAGCACGTGTCTCCCACGGAGTCACGGACTGGGGAGTCACGCCAATATATGAAGTGAACGACGCTGCCAGCGGGTGCACAGTCGACGGGTGCGTCGCTTCAGGCGCCTGAATTGCGAGGTTGGCAGGTTGGTCGTCGACACCGGCGCCCGCTCTTGCGCTGATTGCGACGATACCGAAGGCAAGCGCTCGGAGAACGACTTTGCTGATAAGCACGATCTGCTCCCCCGCCCCCGGCGTATGTCATGTAGTCGTCGCGTGCGCCCGCCGGCGCACCCTTTTCCGAATTCGATACCCCCTTCTGGAAATTCCGGAAATTGCGCGGCTGCTTCTTGCTTGCGCCTACGCCATTTCCGACATTAGCTCGTGTTCTAGCTCTTACCCTGCTCGTATTCGTCGCATACGATGTGTAGGTTTTCAGTATGCCTCGATGAGTCGAGTGGCTGTCAATGGTCTGCGGCGTCGCGGAATGACGACAAACGAAGAAATATATTTCTCGCAGCGACGAAAATCTTCTGCGCGCGCAAGTTTCACCGTCGATGTCGATGATTAAGTAATGTCGTTCTCGTCGGAGGAATCTGACGCGACGACGGTTGCCGTTATGCACTGCGGCGACAGCCGCGACACTACTGATCGCACGGCTGGTCCTTCAGGATCGCATTGATGCCGGCGTTGTCGTCGCTGATAAGCACTTTTAAGAACGGATAGGAACTCCAGTCGGACTTAGTGAGCGAAGGTGCGGCGTGCGCTGAGGTGGCGAGCGGCGCTGTGTGAGAGGGAACGGGCAGCGGCAACACGGCCCTCGACTCGGCGCGCACAGCCGAGGGGCTCGGCGCCGAGGAGTCGATCATTCGTTTCGCTCCGTCTTTCGTTCAAGCCATTGGAGCGACCAAAGCTTGCTTAGCGATCGAACATTGACATGCAATACGCGCCGAAGAGCAGCAGATGAACGCAGCCGAGCAGCGCGTTCGTCCGCGGCAGTGAAAACGTGAGCATGCTGGTAATCAGCGTGAGCAGCAGCAGCAACGTATCAGGAGCATCCAACCCGAGCACGAGCACCCGCCGCGTGATGAGCGACACGACGATGACCAGGGGGATGGTCAGCCCGATGGACGCGAGCACCGAGCCTAGCAGGACGTTCACCGAGCGCTGGAGTCGGTTGGCCAGCGCGGCGCGAATGGCGGCAATAGACTCCGGCGTGAGTACGAGCACCGCCATGACGAATCCGCCGAGCGCCGCCGGCGCTCCGAGCCTGAACACCATCGCGTCGAGCGGCACGGCCATGAGTTTCGCCAGCAGGATGAGCGGCAAGCCGTAAAGCCCGAGCATCATGGCGTGGTAGAGCGTCGAGCGCGGGGAGTCACGCTCTGGCTCCACAATCGCCGCGTCCGCCGCCTCTTCGGGCATCATGAAGAAGCCGCGGTGACGCCGATTCTGGACATACAGGAAAACGCTATAAATGCCAACGGATATCAGCGATAGGAACACCATCTGAGACGTGGAGAGGGTCGGTCCCGGAGTGGCGCGCGTGTAATTCGGCAGGACGAGGCCGAGCACGGTGAGCGGAAGGATCATCACGAGAAAGGCATTGGCGCTCTGGAGGTTGTAAGGCTGCTCGCCGTGACGGAGGCCGCCGAGCATCAGCGCGAGGCCCATGAAGCCATTGAGCACCAGCATGACCACCGCAAACATCGTATCGCGCGCGAGCGTTGGCTTGTCGACGCCCGTAGACATCACAAACGCGACCATCGCCACCTCTAGCCCGGTGATCGCGAGCGTAAGGAGCAGAGTGCCCGCCGGTTCGCCCAGCCGGTGAGCAAGCACATCCGCGTGACGGACAATGGCGATTGCGGCAACCAGGATCACGCCGCAAATGATCGCGAGAATGGCGATCAACAGCGCCGGCTGGTCGAGCGCAGTGGCAATCCATCCTTTGCCGAGCAGCGCAAGCGTCAAAGCGAGGACGGCGAGGGCTAGCGGCCATTCGCGCCACCACGACTCGCCGGATCGGGGGTCAGCCTCGTTCAATTCGCATCGCCTCGTCAGGTACGGCTAAGACCGAGGAGCGACCACGACCGGTCACTTCAGGCTCAATTCAAGTCTGACCACGCCTCCGCTTGCAGGCTTCGGTGGCGCAACGATGACGAAGACACGCGATGGGTCGACCGCACCGCTGCCGAGTAGCGCATCCTGAATCGCTTGCGCGCGCAGATGTCCAAGCTTCTCTAGATCGCTCTCTGGCACCTCGATACGTGCCCCGAGAGCCGCCTCAAGCTCGGCAATCGCCGGCTCGAACACAGGAGTCTCGTCTTTCTTCTTCCTTGCAGCCTCGATCGCCAGCGCCGCAGCGGGCAGGGCGGCGTCCTTGCCGAGCTCCAGGCGGTACTCGGCAACGAGTAGTCGATAGCGCTCCCCCGGATCGACTGCCGGCGTTTCAGGCGCCGCCGGGCTCGCTCGCTTGCGAGCGGGAGGCTCGCCGGCCTTGAGTGCAAGGAGCTTATCGTCCAGCTGTCTTGCGACAAACGCTGAGCGATCGAGGTCGGGCGCGTATCCAGCCGGTACGTCGACTGCCAGCCCTGGCCGCTCCGTGAGCGCCTTGAGGAGGCCCGCGAGCTTCTCCTTGCTCGGTGCATCGAGTTCCGCGCTCCCGGGCGCGAAGTCGATGAAGTTCATCTCCTCGCCGCCGCCAAACAGCTTACCGAGCAGCGCAAAGGGAGACGTTGCGATCTTGGTGAGCAGCCCGACGAACGCCTTCCAGATGATCGGGCCGACGCGGAAGTGCGGATCATCGAGGCTCCCGGTGACCGGCAGGTCGAGGTCGATCACGCCATTGCGATCCTTGAGTAATGCCACCGCCAGCTTCAGCGGCAGATGCACGGCATCGGGACTCTCGATGCGCTCACCGAGCTGCAGTTGATTGATGACAAAACGATTGGCGGCAGTGAGCTTGCGCTCTTCGACGTGATAGTTGAGATCCGCTGTGAGCTTGCCCTTCACGATCTTGTAGCCGGCGAAGTGCCCGGAGTAAGGCGTGACGGTCGTGAGTTCGACACCGTCGAAATTCATCTTGATGTCACTGTAGGCGGCGGCGGACAACAGGTTGACCTCGCCGCCGATGCGCACCGGCGCGTAGCGATCCACTTTACCTTCAAGTTCGACCTTGGCACGCGAGCTTGGATCGGACGAGAGGCCGACGATACTGCCGTTCAGGCTTTGAATGCCGATGGCGAAATTCGGGCGGATCCACAAGTCCGCGAAGTTCGCCGAGCCATTCACGATGCGTACGGCACCGATAGAGACAGATATCGGCCGCCGATTCTGCGCTGCATCGGCTCGCGGCGGGGCTTGCGAGCGGGGAACCTCGACTGCCGCTGATTCCGGCGCGGCCGGTGATTTCAATACCTTGCTGACATTGACACTCTGGTCCGCAGCGATGATGACCCGGGCATAGGGTGCAGACGCGACGATGCTGCCGATCCGCAAGCGTTCCGGCTGCGAGCGATACTCAATTCCCGCGATACGCAGCCGCTCCCACTTGATGAAGTCTTCCCGGAGCGCGTTGTCCACGGTACGCAGTTTCGTCACATCGGTGTCGACCTTTATCTTCAGAGCGCCGTCAGCGGCACGCTCGACGGCGATCTCGGTCGAAAGCTGACCGCTCAACAAGGTCATTGCGCTGCGCTGGGCGATATACGGCTGAAAAGCCGTGAGGTCGAGCTGCGCGAGCTCGCCTTGCGCTTGCAGGGCTTGAGAGTCGAGCGACACTTTCGCCCTGGCGCTGATCTTTCCCGAGCCGTTGACGGTCGCATCCACCGTCACGTCGAGCTGCGCGTTCGGCGCCGTGCTGAACCCGGTGACACGCACGTTGAGTGGATCAAACGTGAAAGTCGCGGCTGGCTCGAAGTGACGGTCTTCCGCGTGCACTTTGAACCCCTCGACAGAAATGTCCGGCGCACGGATCGACCACGAGGCCTGTGGCCTGCCACCGCCGCCACTTACGGTGTCGTCGCTTTGGGCCCTGGGCGCCGCTCGTGCACGCATGAGGTCGAGCAGGTTGAGACGGTGGCCCTGGGAGTCGAGCCAGGCGCGTACCTTCCCACCGCTTGCACGCGCGTTCCCGATCGCGACCGTGTGCGCGCCGAGATCGAGACGCGTGTCGAGGACCTCGATCCGTGCCAGATTGACATAGTCGGCGGCTGCAGCTTTCGGTCTCAGGCCAAGATCGGTGACGGTCAGATTGTCCACTGTGACCTTGAGGCCGATCGGTTTGCTGGCCATGCTGAACTCGTAGTTGCCCGCCAGCGCGATGAGGCCGGAGGACAGCTCGAAATCGAGCGCATCGCGCAGGTAGTTGAACACGGTCGTGGCGCGCAAATCCGTGACATCGAACTTGCCGTGCGCAACGAAAGGATGCAGGCCGAATGTGCCGCTCCAGGCGAATCGCTCACCCGCCGATGAGGCCCCCGCGAGCGAATAGGCGTTGCCCGTATTCGCCGCCGTGCTGAAATCGCGCAGCTTGAATGTGATTGGCCGCAGCTCTGCGCGAAACGGCGCTGCATGCGTGCGGTCTTCGAAGCTTGCGCGGCCTTCGAGCACGGCGAACCGATCGATGAACACGCGCATGGGCGCGGCCGCCTGCTCAGGTTGCGCGGCCACGTGGCTCGCGAACGGCTTCGCCAGGTCGGCGAGATTGAGCGTGCCATCGCGCCGCACGAGAATGCGTGCGAACGGTCGCTCGAGGTCGATCTCCTCAAAGCTCGCGCCGCGGCGCCAGAGACTCGCGCTGTCGAAATTGACGAGCAGGCGGCCGAAGGCAAGAACCGGCTCTGCATCGGCATCCGGCAACGAAAAGTCGCGTACCTCAAGCGTCAGCGTAAATGGATTGAAGCGAATCTCGCCGACCGCAACCTGCCGTCCGTAATGCTCGGCGACGAATTCCTGCAGGTTGGAGCGCAGCAGCCGCGGTACGCCCCAGAATCCCGCGGCCGCATACAACGCTACCGACAGCGCGACAATCGCCGCCACGACGCGGATGCGGCGTCGATCGCTCAAGACCATGGCTTTGATTCGCGACAGCATCCGCAACGTGGTCGACGGGTCCGTTCGCGGTTTCCGCCAACGTTCCGGGATACACCCATTTGTTGTTTTCGTCGGGTCAGTAGACCGTGCGCGCCGTCAGCTTGTCAATTCAGGTGGCCCAACACACAGTGTAGAATCACTCATGGCCACGGCGTCCGGTTTAAACCATTCGTGCGGCGATGAAAGAGTCACTCACCACGGTCGACCAGCTGAGGACCACGGTCCTCGATCTGCTCGTGAGGTTCGGCCCCAGGCTCCTCGCCGCTATTCTGATTCTGGCCATTGGCTTTTTCGCGAGCCGCTGGACCGCACGCTGGCTCACGCGCGCACTGCAGCGAATCGATCTCGAGCCGCCAGTGAGAGTGCTCCTCGCGCGAATCGTGCAGATCGCTGTGTTGCTGCTGTTCGTGATCATGTCCCTGCAGAATCTCGGCGTAGAGCTTCTGCCCCTGATTGCAGGCCTCGGCATCGCGGGCGCCGGTGTGGCGCTGGCCATGCAGGGCGTGCTCGGCAACGTTGCTGCGGGATTGACGATCATCTTCACGAAACCCTTCCGGGTTACCGAGTACATCTCGATCGCTGGCGAAGAGGGGCGCGTGGTAGCCATCACGTTGTTCAGCACAACGCTGGGTCATGCGGATGGATCGCTCGTCGTGATTCCCAATCGCAAGATCGTGGGCGAGATTCTGCATAACTTCGGACAGACCCGGCAGCTAGATATCACTGTTGGCGTCGCCTATGACACCGACCTCGATGCTGCGCTCGCCGCAATCGCCCAGGTGCTTCGG
>Ga0326726_10003243_pt1 | contig 14928 bp, 13 predicted proteins | sample MHFenrmetagenome_2_FD_207603 | JGI IMG/M metagenome (GOLD analysis project Ga0326726, IMG submission 207603) | Lab enriched peat soil microbial communities from Michigan Hollow, Ithaca, NY, United States - MHF15MN | ecosystem: Environmental > Terrestrial > Soil > Wetlands > Peat | place: USA...
GCGCGCGCGGCTCGTGCTCGACGGCACGATCAAGGCGGGTAAGGGTGGCTCCGTGACGCTGGCGGTGCGGATCCGCGATCCGCGCGATGCGAACAAGGTGCTCGATACGCTGCCGGCCACGGCGTCGTCGCTCGACGGGATCGATGCCGCGATCGAGGAGCTGTCGGGCAAGGTGTTGGCGTCGACCAAGAGCACGCTCGCCAAGCTCGTGGCGCAGGATGCGGAGAACGCGAAGGCGATCGCCGATCGTCACACCGTGGAGCCCCGCGCGCCGGAGACCACGCCGATGCTCGCGGCGGTCTCGATCAACACGCACGCCGTGGGCAACATCCAGCCGTTCGAGGGCGCGTTGAAGAGCGCGGTCGCGCCGTGGGCGTTGCACCGCCATCACGCCGTGAAGATGCTCGAGATGAAGGAGCTCGGCGGCAAGGCCGTGCCCAAGACCGTCGCCGGCGCGCACGCCGACCTCGCGGTGTGGCTGGAGATCCAGGAGGTCCAGCTCGAGCTCGGCGTGATCCCGATGGGGCGCGCGCGCGTGCGGGTGCAGATCTCGGATCCGTCGAAGGTGCTGTTCGATCGCATCGTCGTCACCGACACGGTGATCGGCGACAAGAACCTGAGCCCCGAGAAGCTTGCCGAGCGCGTCGCGCGCGAGGTGCTGGCGATCGCGGAGCCGCACGTGCGCCATGTCATTTCGGGGTGGCGGTGACGCGCGCGCTCGCGATCCTCGTCCTCGCGACCAGCGTCGCGTACGCCGACCAGCCGGCCGTCCCGGCGGCACCGGCCACGCCCGCGGGGCCGGCCGCGCCGGCCGACACGCCACCGACCGAGCCGGCCGCCGCGCTGCGCGAAGCCAATGCCGCGGCGACCGCGGGCGACTGGACCAAGGTCGCCGCGTACGTCCAGCCGCTGCTCGCGCGCTCGCTCGAGCCCACCGATCTCGGCGAAGCGCATCGCCTCGCCGGGCTCGCGGCGTTCTTCGGCAACCACCTGCCCGAGGCCGAGCAGCACTTCTTCGCGTATCTGAAGCTCGATCTCGACGGTCACCTCGATCCGGCGCTGTACCCGCCCGAGGTGGTGAACTTCTTCTACGACGTGCGCGCGCGTCACAAGGCCGAGCTCAACGCGCTGCGCCCGCCGACGAAGCGCTACGCGGTGCTGAATCTCGTGCCGCCGTTCGGTCAGTTCCAGAACGGCGAGCGCACGAAGGGCATCGTCGTCGGCAGCTTGCTCGGTGCGTTCCTGGTCGCGAACGTCACGTCGTACCTCGTGGTGCGCTCGTGGTGTCACAACCCCGGTTCGACCTGCGACGACTCGGGCACCGATCACTTCCGGCGCGCGAACCAGCTGACGACCGTCAACACGCTCACCGGCCTCGGCGCGATCGTCACCTACATCTACGGCGTGTGGGATGGTGTCAGCGGATATCGGCGTCGCACGCGCGAGCAACGCTACACTCCTTATGTAGCGCCCTCGAATGATGGCGCGATGATCGGCGTGTCGACACGCTTCTAGGGGGCTAGCGCCCATGGGCGCGTCACCGCGAATCTTCGTCGACGAGATCGATGGATCGATCGTTGTCGTCGCTAGCCCTCGGTGTGCAGACCATAGTACGATTCAGTTGGAGTGAGGCAGCCCGTACCGTTCGGGAAATACCTGCTGCTCGATCGCATCAGCGTCGGCGGCATGGCAGAGGTTTTCAAGGCCAAGTCTTATGGCGTTGAGGGCTTCGAAAAGATCATCGCGATCAAGCGAATCCTCCCGACGATGGGTGAGGACCGCGACTTCATCAAGATGTTCATCGATGAAGCGAAGATCGCGGGTCAGCTCGCGCACGCGAACATCTGCCAGATCTTCGAGCTCGGTCGGATCGACGGCTCGCACTTCATCGCGATGGAATATATCTGGGGCAAGGATCTGCTCCAGATCCAGAACCGGCTCCGTAAGGTCAAGCGCGAGATGCCCGTCCCGATGGCGTGCTTCTCGATCGCCAAGGTGCTCGAGGGCCTCGACTACGCGCATCGCAAGCGAGATCCACTCGGGCGCCCGCTCGAGATCGTGCACCGCGATTGCTCGCCGCAGAACGTGCTCGTGTCGTACGAGGGCGAGGTCAAGGTCATCGACTTCGGCATCGCGAAGGCCACGTCGCGCAACTCGCGCACGATGGCCGGCGTGCTGAAGGGCAAGTTCGGCTACATGTCGCCCGAGCAGGTGCGCGGGCTGCCACTCGATCGCCGCAGCGACATCTTCGCGATCGGCACGATGCTCTACGAGTGTCTGACCGGCGAGCGCTTGTTCCAGGGCGAGACCGATTTCTCGACGCTCGAGAAGGTCCGCAACGTCGACATCCAGCCACCGCGCGCGATCAACCCGGCGATCCCCGAGGTCGTCGAGAAGGTGATCCTCAAGGCGCTCGCGAAGGACGTCGACGATCGCTATCAGTGGTGCAGCGAGATGCTCGCGGATCTGCAGGCGTACCTGATGTCGCAGGACGTCGTGTTCACCGCGAAGACGCTGTCGAGCTGGCTCAAGGAAGTGTTCCAGGCCGAGATCGATCGCGAGCGCCAGCAGCTCGAGACGTACAAGCGCGTCGGTCGCGATGGTCTGATCGGCGGCTTGCCGTCCGCCGAGGCCGATCGCGACGTGGTCTCGCACCTCGGCGAGGCGGGCGCCCCCGAAGGCGACGCGACCACGCTCGGTGGACCGAGCTTCGACGATATCGAGGCCGCGCTCGCCGCGAATGCGTCGCCGGAGTCCGGGCAGACCGCCAAGCCGGCGCCACGCGGCCGCACCAACAACGACGACGACCAGGGCGACTTCGGCGAGGAAGCGCCGACCGAGATCTTCGGCGAGCTCGATGCGCCGGCGCCGAGCAAGCCGCTGCCGGCCGCGGGCCAGCCCGCGATGCGCCCGACGACGACCCCGCCGGGCACCAAGCCGCCGAAACCACCACCGGGTCGGCCGGGCACGAGCACGCAGCGTCCGCAGGAAGTTCCGGTCGCCGCGAGCGCGAGTGGCGTGCAGCAGGCGATCCGGACGCCGAACCCGAGCCAGCCGCCGATGCAGCAGGCGCCGCAGATGATGTACGCGCAGGCATCCCCGCCGGCCGGCATGCCGCAGTACCCGCAGCATCCGTCGCAGCAAGGCTTCGCGCAGTATCCGCCGGGCGTGCTCGGTACCGATCCCGGCCAGAACGGCCAGATGGGCCAGCTGCCGCAAGCGCCGATGGGCACGCCGGGTGGGATGCCGTCGCAAGGACATATGGGCGGGCTCATGCCGCCGGGCGGTGCCCCGCAGAAGACCGTGCTCGGCATGCAGGCCCCGGTCGGGGGCTGGCCGCAACAGCCGCAGAACCCGAGCTACCGCCCGTCCGGTCCGCAGCCGGCGCAGTACCCGCAGTACCCGCAGGGCTATCCGTCCGGCCAGATGCCGCAGCAGATGGGATACCCGTCGCAGCAGAACATGGGCTACGGCTATCCGGGATCCGGACCGATGTCCGCGACGCCGGTCGATCAGATGGGGCAGCCCATCGAGGGCAAGCGCTCGACGCTCGTCCGCGACATCCTGATCGGCGTCGCGATCGCGGCGCTCGTGCTCGGCGGGTTCTTCATCGTGAAGATCTTCGTTCTCGACAAGGACGATCCGGGGCCGCCGGCGACGTCGTCGACGATCGCCACCGTGCGCATCAGCATGACCGACGGCATCGCCGCGGACATGTTCGTCGATGACAAGCGCATCGGCGCGGTGACCGACAAGCAAGACATCCCGATCAGCGCCGGCAATCGCCACGTCGTGCTCGTCGGTCCGAACGGCGCGAAGTGCGACAAGCAGGTGGCGCTCGAGGCCGGTAAGATCGTCACCCTGAAGTGCGAGATGGCCGCGACGCCGGCCACCGGCTCGGCAGGCTCCGCCGCTGGATCTGCCGCCGGCTCGGCCGCGGGTTCGGGTGCCGGCTCGGCCACGCCGGCGACCGGCTCGGGTGCGGGCTCGGCCGCCGCCACCGGCTCGGGCGCCGCGACCGCGATGGTCGACACGACGCACCCGACGACGGACAAGACCGTCGCGAAGGATCCGCCCAAGACCGACGTGAAGCCGGACGTGAAGCCGGACACGAAGGCCGAGGTGAAGCCGGACACGAAGGTCGAGCCCAAGCCCGATGCGAAGGCCGTGAAGCCGGACACGAAGTCATCGCCGGTCAAGACCGACGTCAAGAGCGACGCCACGAAGGTCGATCCGAAGACGACGAAGGCCGATGCCGACCTGAAGACCACGAAGACCGACGTCGCGATCGTCAAGCCGGATACCAAACCGGACACGAAGCCGGACACGAAGCCGGACACGAAGGCCGACACCGCCAACAAGGGTTACCTCCAGGTGTTCTCGAAGCCCGCCGCGAAGATCCTCGTCGACGGCGTCGACACCGGCATGACGACGCCGGTGTCCGGCCACTCGCTGCCGCTCGGACCCGGCAAGCACAAGGTCACGTTCGTGATGGGTGACGATCGCTACACCTTCCCGGTGACGATCAAGGCCGGCGCCACCGAGACGATGAGCAAAGACCTGCAGTAAGGGGACGGTGTCTCTTTAGGCACCTTGGCTCGCGCATCTCGTGGCAATCACGTCGGGATAGATTCGCCCGCGGGTGATCTCGCGACGATACGCGACGTAAGGTGCCTAAAGAGACACCGTCCCCATCCGCGACCGGTGATCTCGCGACGATACGCGCCGTAAGGTGCCTAAAGAGACACCGTCCCCATCCGCGACCAGGCGCCGCTCGCTCTTACTTGTTCTCGTGCTGCTCGAGCTCGGACAGCTTGGCTTCGAGCTCTTCGATGCGATCGGCGAGCGTCTTGACGTCCTTCTGGACGCCGGCCCACGGGTTGATCGTGTGCGAGATGCCCTCGACGACACCGCGGATCTTGCCGTCGACTTCCTTCTGCCACTCCTCGAGCCGGTGCTTGGAGTGATCGACCCACTCGCGGAGCGCGGCGAGGCTGCGCTTCTTGCTGGCGGCCTCGTCGGCGGCGGCATCGCCGGACGGCGCGATCTCTTCATCGGCGGGCATGTCGGTGCCGTCTTCGCGCTTCTTGCCGGGCAGGATGCTCTGCACGCGACGCTGCGCCTCGGCGAACCACTCACCACCGCTCTGGATGATGTTGCGCATGGCGCCGAGCGGCAGGAAGCTGCGCTGCTTCTTCTCTTCCTCGAAGATGATCTGCGCGAGGGTGACCGTGGTGAGGTCTTCCTTCGTCTTGTTGTCGACGATCTTCACGTCGTCGCCGTGCCGGATCATCTCGCTGATCTGATCGAGCGTGACGTACCGGCTGTGCTCCGTGTCGTAGAGCTTGCGGTTCGCGTAGCGCTTGATGATCCGCGTTTCCGGCATGAAGTCTCCGAGTGATTCCAACGTTATCACGCACCGCGCCATGACCTCAACGGCATGGCACAATCGTGATGTGGGGCCGGACCACATCATCGTGCGGCTGCGGGCCCTTCGGGACCCACGGATGCGCGTCCTCATGCTCGTGGGCGCGCTGGGCGAGGGCGAACCGGATTCGTGGGTCGAGGCGCTGGCGGCGATCATCACCCGCGCCCACGTGGTCGACGATGCCGACGCCCTCGAGACCCTCGAGACCGTCACCCACGCGTGCCGCGATCCCTCGCTCCCGTACGCCACGCGCCAGCGCCTCTACGCGGCCGCGGTGTCGCGGGGCCTGCCGGCGATCGCGCGCCTGTTCATCGTGGTGTCGCCGCCGAGCACCCTGCCGCCACAGCTGTCGAAGCAGCTCGGACCCGAGCGGCCGCTGCGGCCCACGGACCGCCCGCTGACACTCGGCGAGCGCAAGTCGCTCGCGCGCACGCATCGCCGCGACAAGCTCACGCTGCTCGTCCGCGATCCACACCCGGCGGTCGTGGCGATCCTGCTCGACAACCCCCACGTCACCGAGCAGGACATCGTGCGAATGGCCGCGGCGCGCCCGGGGGTCCCCGAGTCGCTGTCGAAGATCGCCTGCCACGCGCGGTGGTCCGTGCGTCAGCCGGTGAAGCGCGCGCTCGTCCTCAATCCCGCGACGCCGCTCGCCGACGCGATCCGCATCGCGACGACGTTACGCGCGCAGGACCTCAGCGAGCTCGCGAACGACGCGTCGCTGCCGGAGCTCCTCCGCCGTCACGCGGCCGAGGTGCTCGCGAATCTGCAGTCGCGGCCGCGCGCGTAGCACAGCCGGACCGTCACTAGCTCTCGGCCTTCTTCTTCTTGCGGCGAACGACGACCTCTTCCCACTCGCCGTCCTCGCCTTCGCCTTCGTCGATCTGCTTCTGCGCCTTGCCGGCGGCGACCTGCTTCACGGCCACCTTGCTGTCATCGGCGTCGGGGCCGTCGACCGCGGAGGCCTTCTTGAAATTCTTGATACTTCGACCGAGCGCGTCGCCGATGCCAGGCAACTTGTTGGCACCGAACACGACGAGGACGATCAAGAGGATGACGATGAGCTCGCCCATTCCGGGCATGAGGTTCTCCTTGTGGTCTCGCGAGAGTAGCACCGTTTACGACGCGGACTGAAAAACTGCCTGAAAACTTGGTGAAAGGCCTTCGCGACGCCTATGTTCTCGACCATGCGCGCGACAATCGTCGTCGGCGTCGTGCTCGCGGCGAGCCTTGGACCGGCCACGGCTCACGCAAATCCCGAGCCCGAACCTACCCACACGGGTGCACAGGTGCCGGCGGTCCATCCGACCGAGCCCGCGCTGGCGCAGGATCTCGAGGCGAGGCGAAATGTCCGTGGCTGCGATCCGAACCAGCCCTGTGCGCGCACGACCGAGGTGCTGCGCGAGTTCGAGCTCGAGGCCTTTCCCCAGCCGGGCAAGAACCCGTGGCTCGACGAGCGGGCACCGCAGCCGAGCCGGCTCGAGACGAGCGCGGGGTTCAAGCGGGTCCCGAGAATCACCAAGCCGAGCGAGCTGCGCCCCGATCAGCCGTGGCTCGACAAGCTCGAGATGCCCGACCTGCCGGTGACGTGGACGCCGAAGCTCGTCGACTACCTGATGTTCTACAAGGACGACCCGCGCGGCCGCTCGATCATGTCGAGCTGGCTCGTCGCGCAGGGCCGCTATCGCGACATGATCGTCGCCCACCTGCGCAAGGCGCACCTGCCGGCGGATCTCCTGTACGACGCGATGATCGAGTCGTCGTACGACCCGGATGATTCGTCGTCGGCGGGCGCGCTCGGGCTGTGGCAGTTCATGCCCCAGGGCGGGAAGATCTACGGCCTGCGCGAGGACCGCTGGGTCGACGAGCGCCGCGATCCGCTGCGCTCGACGATCGCCGTCCTCGATTACTGGCAAGATCTCTACCAGCGCTTCGGCGACTGGCACATCGCGCTCGCCGCGTTCAACGCCGGCTACGGCGCGGTGCTGCGCTCGATCGCGCGCTACAACACGAACGACTACTACCAGCTGTGCGAGTACGAGAACGGGCTGCCGTGGGAGACGTGCCTGTACACGCCGAAGGTGCTCGCGGTCGCGATCGTCGGGCACAACCGCGCCGCGTTCGGGTACGACCAGCTCAAGGACACCCAGCCCGAGACCTGGGAAGACGTCGCCGTGCCGACCTCGATGTCCCTGGCGATGATCGCGAAGGTCGCGGGCGCGACCGAGGCCGACATCAAGCGCCTGAACCCGCAGCTCCGTCGCGGTCGCACGCCACCCGGCGAGGCTGGCTACATCGTGCGCGTGCCGCCCAACAGCAAGGCCGAGTTCGCGCGCAAGCTCGTCGAGCTGCAGACCGACTGGGACGGCTTCGACGCCTACGTGATGGCGCACGGCGAGCGGCTCGAGGATGTCGCGACGACGTTCGGCGTGTCGCTCGGCCAGCTGAAGAAGCTCAACGACATCCAGCGCGATGCCGAGATCGAGGGTGGTACGCAGCTCGTGGTGCCGCGGATCTCCGAGGACACGCGGCGGAAGAACCGCGAGAAGGCCAAGTCGAAGCTGCTCGGCTCCGGCGTCGATCAGAAGGACGGCGAGGCGCTGATCGTCCCGGTGCCCGACAAGGACGCGACGTTCGCCGGCAAGAAGCGCGTGTTCTATCGCGTCGTCTCGGGCGACAGCGTGAAGAGCGTCGCGAAGGCGCTCGGCGTGGACGCGGCCAAGCTCGTCGCGTGGAACGCGCTCGACGATGCCGGCAAGCTGCACCCGAAGATGGTGCTGGTCGCGTTCGTGCCGACCGACTTCGATGCCGACAAGCGCGGCGTGACGCTGCTCGACGAGGCCGATCTCGCGATCGTCACGCGCGGCTCGCCCGAGCACCTCGATCTCGCGGAGGCCCGCACCGGTCGCGTGCGCACCGAGTACGTCGCGCAGGCGAAGGAGAAGCTCGCCGAGGTCGCGAAGAAGTTCGGCATGGGCTCGCACGATCTCGCGCGCATCAACCGGATCTCGTACGACACCGTGCTCGACAAGGGTCAGACGATCATCGTCTACGAGGTGAAGGATCCGTCACGATCGAAGCGCGCGGACGACCAGTGGGGGAAGACTCCACGCGCGCGTCGCGGTAAGGTCAGCGGACAGCGTGCACAGCGCACGGCAAGTAGCCCCACCGACGACAGCGACGATACCGACGAGACGTCCGCGGCGGGGCCGGTAACGCGACCGGATCAGGTCGAGAAGCAGCAGGAGAAGCCACGATGAGCATGACGCGCAAAGAGTTCTTCGGGACGATGATCAAGTACGCCGCCGGCATCGTCGGTCTCGCGACCGTGACCGCGGCCTCGGGCTGCGGCAGTGATCCCGCCCCGGCCGATGCGCCGGGCAGCGTCGGCAACTGCCTCGCGAACGGCACGACCGTGACGATCGCCGCAAATCACGGCCACGTGATGATGGTGACGAAGGCCGAGGTCATGGCAGCCGCCGACAAGACCTACGACATCATGGGCACGGCAGCCCACACCCACAGCGTCACCGTGACGGCGGCCAACTTCGGCACGCTCGCCGGCAATCACGCGATCAACGTCACGTCGACGGTCGGCGGCGGACACACCCACGACGTGACCGTCGTATGCGCGTGAACGCAGCTGCACTCGGCCTCGTGGTGCTCGCGGCCTGTGGTGGCAACGACACCAACAAGCCCGTCGACGCCAAGCCCATCGACGGCACGGCCAACACCAAGGTGGTCACGACCGACTGCGCGACCAGCACGCCGGCCGCGACGGTGATGACCACCGATGCCTCCAACATGTACATGCCGATGGCGACCACCATCACGATGGGCCAGGTCGTGAAGTTCGTCACATCGGCGACGCACGACGTGAACCCGAACCCGATCGGCACGTCCGACCCCGGCCTCAAGGTCGGGTTCTCGACGACGAAGTGCCTGCGCTTCACCGAGACCGGGACGTTCGGTTTCTTCTGCTCGAACCACAGCTTCGCCGGCACGATCACCGTCAACTAGCGACGGCCCGGATCCGTGCCCGCGATCCCTTGGCGATCGTTGCCGTTTTTTTGGGGCCTGCGAGAGATGATGTCCGGCTGTCTCGCCGCGTGACGAGAGATGTGGGCCGATTTCCGTTGACTGTACCTCTCCAAGAGATAGCGTCGGTCCACACTCGGAGCTTCATCCATGAAACGCGCCTGTTTTCTCTTCCCGTTCATCGTTGCGTGCGGCAGCCCCACGCCTCACCCCATCCTCACCGACTCCAAGCTCGACACGACACCAGCACCTGACGCGTTCTCGTGTCAGTTGCCGGCCATGCTCGGCAGCCTCGGCGTGACGTTCTCGATGCCCGTCGCCGCGCAGGCAATCACGAACATGGCGCCCCTGCCGACGGGCAAGCATTGGGTCATCGCCGTGGCGATCCAGATCGTCGACATGAACGGCCAACCGTTGAACCCCACGCAGGGCGTGGTGATGTTCATGGAAGATCAGGTTGGTGCGTTCGCGACCGCTGGCGCAGCGGGACCGTTCACGAAGCCGCCCAAGACCAACATGCCGATCACGATGGATGACGACACCACCGGTGGCGCCAACTTCGACGGTCTCACCGGATTCTCGGGAACGGGCAACCCGTTCATGACCGCGAAGCAGATCTACCAGATCGACATGGCGGAGACCAACACGACCACCAACAGCTTCACGTTCACCTCGTGGCCCGCGCCTGCGGCGGCGGGTGGCATGACCAAGGTCGAGGGTTCGTTCAACAACGTCAAGCTGCACGGCTTCGATGTCGACGCGTCGGGCAATGGAACGGCCAACGGCTGCACCTCCACGCTCACCAAGTTCACGTTCACGAACATGAACGTGACGTGGCCGACGCTGGCGCTGGTCGGTAGCGATCCCGTGGACCCGAAGTCTCCGCACGGCGTCGACTTCTCGAAGGTCCCGGTCGTGAACGCCGTCCTCGAGCAGTAGCTCGAGACGTCGCGGCGGGCGGTCTCCGCCCGCTGTAGATCCGCGCGCTTGCGAAATTGCGCGCGAAAGATCCGGGGGGCTCCACTCCTGTTTGCATGCTCGGAGCCACGCCCGTAAGGGCGATCGTCGTCGCGGTCACCGTCCTCGCCCAGGGCTGCTCGCTCGCGTTCGTGAGCGGTCCACCGTCGAACCACGCCAGGCTGCCGGCATTCGAGTGCTCGACCAGCAAGTGGGCGCCGGTCGCGGACTCGGTGGTCGCGGGCATCCAGGCTCTGAACTTCGCGGCCGCGGCGTCCAGCACCGACGAGAAGTGGCACGACGCGTACTGCCAGCCGGGCGACAGGACGTGCTCGCCGCCGGCGGCGCGCGGCACGACGATGGCGATCAGCGCCGCGGTCGCGCTCGTGTTCGGAGCCAGCCTCTACTACGGCTTCACGCGCGTCGGTGATTGCAAGGACGCGAAGTCCGAGCTCGCGTTGCGCGCCACCACACCGATCGCGCCGGCGGCGCCCGTGGTCGCGTCGCCCACGATCGCGCCGGCGCCCGCCGCACCTGCGCCGGCGGCTTCCGCCACGGGGTCGAGCGTATGGTGAAGCCCCTCGCCATCGCGGTCGTCGCGGGGCTCGCGGCGTGCGCCTCGCGTCCCGTGCCGCTGTCACCGGTCCAACCGAGTCCCGACAGCTATCAACACGCCGGCGATCAGGATCCGGCCGTGCGCGCGCACGCGGCCGCCGAGCTCGCGGATGACCCGCACCCGCACGCCGTCGAGGTGCTGCGGATCCTCACCGAGCGCGACGGCGATCCTGGCGTCCGCATCGCCGCGACCACCGCGATCGCGGACCGTCGCGATCCGGCACTCGATCCGATGCTCGAGCACGCGGCCGCGAGCGACGCCGATCCCGCGGTCCGCGGCGCCGCGCTGACCGCACACGCGCGCCTGTGGCCGCTGGGCAAGGATCCGCGGGTCGCCGCCGGGCTCTCGCTCGTGTGTCCCGGCTGCGGCCAGATCTACCTGCACCAGAGGGCAGAGGGCGCCGCGGAGCTCGTCGCCACGGCCGCGCTGCTCGGCGGCGGCACGCTGCTCGCGGCCGGGCATCCCACGAACCCCGATGGCACGGCTGACTCGGCGACCGTCCCGATCGGTACCGCGCTCGCGCTCGCCGGTCAGAACCTGTGGTTCTACTCGATCTTCGATGCCTACCGGTCGGCGCGCGTGTTGCGTCACGACGAGGGCTACAGCTTCGCGATCTCGCGCGAGTCGCTGCCTTCGCTCGCGGCGGCGCCGTTCACGCCATCGGTGCTCGCGAGCCCGTGGGTCTGGGCCGGCGTGCCGGCCATGCTCGCGGCCGGGCTCGGGGTCACGTACCTCTCCGACCGCCACGCGTTCACCGCGAATCCATCGATCGGCGACGTCAAGGACGTCAACGTGTTCGGCAGTCGCATGGGGCGCGCGCCGGGCTTTGCCGCGGGTGGCGCGTACTTCGCGAGCCTGTTCGCGAGCGTCGGGGTCGGCGAGGAGTCGCTGTTTCGCGGCCTGATCCAGACCGAGATGGAGGAGCGCTTCGGGACCTATGGTGGGCTCGCCATCGCGTCCGCGATCTTCGGCGCGGTTCACTTCGTGAACTTCGCGACGCCCGGCGCCGATCCGAAACAAGCGCTGGTCGCGCTTCCGACGATCGCGGTGCTCGGCAGCACGATGGGCCTCGCCTACATCCACACCGGGCACCAGCTCCGCACCGGAGTCGCGATGCACTTCTGGTACGACACGTTGCTCTCGCTCGCCTCGTTCGCGCTCGATCCGACCCACCAACCGTTCGTCGTCCAGATGAGCTCGACGACGTTGAAGGAGCTGTTCTGATGCTGGAACCAGGATCGATGATCGCCGGCAAGCTACGCGTCGACCACGTGCTCGGCCGCGGTGCGATGGGGACCGTCGTCGCCGCGACGCACGTCGGCCTCGATCGCCAGGTCGCCGTGAAGCTCCTGCACCCCAACCTGATCGACGAGCCCGACGTGGTCGCCCGGTTCATACGCGAGGCGCGCGCCTGCGTTCGGCTGCGCAGCGATCACGTGTGCAAGGTGCTCGACATCGGCACCGTGAACGATCGCGTGCCGTACATCGAGATGGAGCTCCTCGAAGGGAACGATCTCGCGCAGCTGATCGACCAGGCGCCGCTGTCGGTCGCGACGGCGGCCGACTACGCGCTGCAGGCCTGCGTGGCAGTCGCCGAAGCCCACCAGCTCGGGATCGTGCACCGCGATCTGAAGCCGTCGAACCTGTTCGTCACCCACCGCCTCGACGGCTCGGCCCTGATCAAGGTGCTCGACTTCGGGATCGCGACCGCGCCCACCGGGACCGGGCTCAAGCTGACGCAGACGTCGACCGTGCTGGGCTCACCGGCGTACATGTCCCCGGAGCAGCTGCGTTCCGCACGCGACGCCGACGCTCGCAGCGACATCTGGTCGCTCGGCGTGATCCTCTACGAGATGGTGAGCGGCACGCTCCCGTTCGCCGCCGAAACGCTCACCGCCCTCGCGGTCCGGGTGATCACGGACGCGCCGGATCCGCTCCACGGTGTCGATCCGCGCTTCACCGCGATCGTGATGCGCTGCCTCGACAAGCAACCCGCACGACGCTATCAGACGGTCGCCGAGCTCGCCGTCGATCTCGCGGCCGTGGGTGATGCTCGTGCACGCGAGTCCGCGGCGCTCGTCGGCAGCGTCGCGTCGGCGCCGGCTGTTCATTCGGTCCAGCAGCTGCCGATTCGCACCGACAAGCGGAGCTGCACGACGCTAGGCAGTGCTTCGGGGTCGTCACCGATCGAGCCATCGCCACGCCGCGGCTCGAGCATCGTGTTCGCGGTCGGGGCTCTCGTGGTCGCCGGCATCGTCGGGATCGTGCTCGCGAGTCGCGCCGTCGATGGCACCCCGGTTCCCGACCTCGCGCAGCTCGCGAACGGCGCGCCCGACCTCGGCGCGACACCGCAGCCCGACGTCACGCCGGCCCGGGCGCGGCACGCGGACAGCAAACCGACGGCGAGCCCTCCACGCACGGAGCCGCCCGCGCCGGCGCCGCGCACACGCGACGCGAGACCGACGCCGACACCCTCGAACGCGGCACCACGTCGCGGGGTCATGCACGACCCCGATCCGATCGACGACACCGAACCGGATCTGGCCGCGATGCGCGACGCGCTCGCGACCGAGCAGTGGGCAGACGCCATCGCGTCCGCGAAACGCGTGATCAAGCTCCAGCCCGATAACAAGGAGGCGCTGAAGGGGCTCGGGAAGGCCGAATGTCACCTGCGGATGCCGCGCATCGCACGGCGCACGATCGGCGTGTTCTCGAAGCGAGTCCGGACCTGCGGCTCGTAGCTGCTAGTCAGGGCGTCGGTTCTTCCGCGCCGAATTCGATGAAGTGGGTCGGATCGCTGAAGTTCTGGAACTCGGTCGCGAACCACGCGTCGGGCACGTGCGTCGAGAACACGCGGATCTCGTCGACCAACCCGTGCACGAAGTGCGGCCCACCGACGCACAGCAGCTCGGTGGAGTCCAGCGACCCGATCGCGGTGATGTCGACCATGTGATCGAAGAGGCCGTTCCAGTACGTGTAGAACGTATGCTGGTCGCGATCGACGACGGCGCCGAGATAGCCCCAGCTACCGAACACGCCGTCGTCGAGACTCGCCTCGGCGGACTTGCCGGTCGTGTCGGACACGACCGCGTGCCAGACGTCGTTGCCGAGCTCGAAATCGTAGCCGGGATCGTCGACCGACGCGCCGCCCTTGTAGAGCGGTTGATCGTACATGTCGACGGCGTCGATCAGGTTCACCCACGCTGAGTAGCTGAACGACCCCGTGCCGAAGTCGAGCGTCGGTTCGCCGGCGCCAGCACAGAACATGGTGGCGCCATCGAACGCGCGCGCCGCGCCGACCACGCCCGCACCGCTGCCGGGTGTCTTGGTCTGCGGGACGAGGCCATGGCCGTGGCCGGTGAGATCGCGCTCGACCGTCGCGTCGGCCATGTGCCATGCCCCGGCGAACGTGGACCACACGGCCTCGGGACCGCTCGCGATCGGTGGGCCGCCGTAGGCGAGGTAGAGCTCGGTCGTGCCCGGTTGGAGCCGCGGAAGACGCACCCATGCCTCGAGCTCTCCGGCCGGCCCGAACTGCGTGATCTCGCGATCGAGCACGTTGCCGTCGGCGTCGAAGAAGACGAGATCGCCACCGCTCGGGTCGGCGTGCAACGCGAGATCGGCGTCCGTCGAACGGACGATCGCGAGGGGGTAGTTGTCGAGAGCGGTGCTCGCAAGCTGGGTCACGACGATGCGCTTGCGGTAGGCGTAGTTTGGTGGCGTGGCGTGATCGAAGTGATCGACTCGCCACACGACGTCGCACCCGGTGACGACCGCGAGCAGCGCGACGGCCCGCATCATCCGCGATGCGCGCATCATCAGAAGTCGAAGCCGGCCGACATCGACAGCGTGCGCTGCGCCTTGGCGGTGTCCTTGGCGTCGCAGTCGG
>Ga0326726_10003244_pt1 | contig 14921 bp, 11 predicted proteins | sample MHFenrmetagenome_2_FD_207603 | JGI IMG/M metagenome (GOLD analysis project Ga0326726, IMG submission 207603) | Lab enriched peat soil microbial communities from Michigan Hollow, Ithaca, NY, United States - MHF15MN | ecosystem: Environmental > Terrestrial > Soil > Wetlands > Peat | place: USA...
CTCCTTTGATTGTATCGTCGGGAATACCCGCAACAGTGTAGGTAGAATCTGCTTTGAATGCAAGCGTGATAGTACCCAGCTGTTCGTGGCTCTTTGTCCAAGTATGCTTAACAAGCATTTTCATAACCGAAGATGTGTTCTGTTGGGCAATAAGAATCTGGACTGAGCAGATCAGGATCAGAGTAAGAATAATGTGCTTTTTCATTTTGCTTTTATTTATGGTTTTAAACTTCTAATGTGAAATTTCTCAATAAATAAGGGAAATTTCTGGGTCATGGTATATTTTCTAAAAGGCAGATCGTCTGTCGGTACGGCTATGAAACCTAACGGCCCGGCAATATGGGGAGGTTGTGTTCCCGCTTTTTGACACAAAAAGCGGGATGGCGCACTTTTTGCCTGCCGATAGCTATCGGCACGGGTACAAATTTTATTGAGCATTACGAGTGTCGCGCCGAAGGCCATGACTGAGCGTAGCGAACGTCAATGGGTACAAACTAACTCCAAAGTATAAATTTATCAAGGTGCAGGATTAAAATTCGTCCAGATGCGCGTGTCTGGGTGCAAAACCATTACAAATTTGTCTTGAGTGCAGGAGCACCTGCCTGCCGGCAGGCAGGAAAGCAAAAACCGTGACAACCTGTCCCGCTTTTTCAACAAAAAAGCGGGAAACAACTTACCCATATTGTCCGTGTTAGCTGCTGCAATTTTTTTAATATTTTTCAGGTCGATTACTTTTTTAATCTTACGAGCATAAGTATTGGATTATCAGTCTCTTTTACATTTTCAACAAGCTTCTGTAGTAAAACTTTCTTTTCGGGAAATTCACAGGTGAAATTAACGAATTCCTCTCCGGCGACATGCTTTTTAAGTTTGAAGGGATCTATAATACTTAATAAGTATTCCCTGTTATTTTCTGTAAAATAACATTCGGGGAGAAACTTCAAACCTCCATCCAGATTATTTAATATACCATCATCTTTCTCATTGGGGATTGAAGTCAGATAATTTTCTTTCGTCTTTTTGTCAATCAATGCCAATGTCCCCTTTTTGTTATTGCCATACAAGTATAGCAAATACTGTTTTGTCTCAAGAATATTTATAGCAATGTAGTACTTAGAGAAAATCTCCAGAAAATCTTTGGATGGAATTCTATCCAAAGGTATTTTTCCCTCTCCGAGAGAAAATATGTAAGATGGCTTGAAGGTCATATCTGGTGAGACAGTAAAAATTGTATCATTATACCAATCCCAATAAGATATTTTATCTTCAAATTTAAAGGTTCCGCCTCTGCCTCCCATATTGGATGTAAATGTCGGGATGGAATTAAATTTATAAGATATTATATTGCCCAGAGTGTCAAGAATAATCCAGTTATATTTTGCATGTCCCATATTAATATATTGGGAAGCGAATAGATTTGAATTATAGATACTTATATGGGAGAAACAGAATCCATCCTCATTCCCGGGCAATTTCAAGGTACCTTTAAAAACTCCACTTTTGAAGTAAGTTTTAATTTCATTATTGTTGTCCATTACATAGACTGTTTCAGTACGCGGATCAACTGCAACAGACATGCAATAGTACCATTCCCCCGGACCTCTGCTTCTCCTCCCTATCACTTTTGGCATTTTCCCGTCTCTACTGAGCTTTATTATACCAATATCCCTTGCTGACAGGTATATTGTGTTTTTCAGGATATTTATTGAAGTAGGATAGATAAGCGCTATCGGAAAACTGTTGTCAAGGGGAATATAGGTAATATCATCGGCAATATCTGAAAGTTTAATATCATTATCACCAAACGTTCTAGGATCAATTTGATACAAACTTGAATCAGATGTGTTACATGAACAGATACAAATGGCCAATAATGCTAGCTTAATCAACTCTAAATTAAGCAATCTCATGTTAGGGAATAAATCTTTCATATTAAAAGGATTAAAAGCCTAAGTTGTCCTGTTTTATGCACTGTTGTTGCAGCTAACGGGAGTCTGTCTAATAACTCATCAAGATCAATTAAACCACTGGATACGTATCCGGAAAATTTCTCAAATATTCGATTCTCAGAGACATCATTTTAGTTATTAGACAGTCTGACGGCCCGGCAATAAAGGGAGGTTGTGTTACCCGACGTAAGCACCGGGTTGAATCCTGGTACTTTAGCCGGGAAATTGTCACGGTGCAAGGAGGGTATGGCGCATTTTTTGCCATCCAGGTACCGAGTTGGCCGGGCATTACGAGTGTCACGGTACAGAGTTGTCAAAGTGTTAGTCAACTATCCAGGTGCAGTTAAGTTTATTGTGGGCGGTGGCGCGGTCTGGGTTTGTCTAGCATAAGAATCCTGTCTTGGTAGCAGGAGCAAAAAGCAAAAAATGTGACAAGCAACTTACCTTTATTGTCCGTGTTATGTGTAGGGTAAATTTAAAACTGTCCAGATGTCCAATAATTTTGTCGTTAAGTCCCTATCTCATCGATTGGGAGGTCAAGGCTGTCAGGCTCTTTTGCAGCTTTGGGTTTTATTTGGGATTGTGTGAGCTGCAAATGTGCCTGACAGCGAGAAGGTAATGAGGATAATTTGTCTATACTTTTGAATACGCAGAATCGAATTTTCTTGGTAAGAAATATCCTTTTATACAATTTATATTCCGAATACAAATTTGGATATGATTTTTTTCTTTAAATCCTGCGTTAGGATATATTTCTTTACCCTCCCAAAATACTCCTCTTACAGAGTCAAATGGCTTCAGGTCTGAATCAGTTGTCCTAAGAGAATGCAAAGTTTCAATTACAGCACAATCTAATTCTCTAAATAAAAGATCTTTGTTTTCACCTATTGGTTTATTAGTTAATTTTACTCCTAATGTATCAATAGCTGTTTTTAATAGTTCATATCCTCCTTTTAACAGTTGCAGATTTGAATAATCAGTAAAATCCAGACAATAACCTAAATCAATTACTGCACCTATTACTGAAGGAGACTCAATCGGAGATCTAGCTCGTTGAGGATTCTCTTTAAGAAACTCTGCAAATTCCACTGCTCTAGAAGGACTATTCTCCCAAAGATAAATGCCATGACCTAACCAGTCATAAGTATTATCGCTTTGTTTAAGTTCTTTTTTCCCGAGGAGGATATCATTTACAATGGAATCATCACAACCATGAAATCCAAGTACTAACCCTGTTTTGGTGGAATACATAAGTTAGTATATGTCTTGCTAAGATTACCTTTAGAAGTAAGAATTCCAGTAGAAACAAGGAAAGCTCTTGCACTAGTCTTAGATTTTGCAACAGTCTTAGTTTTTGCTTTAATAACTCGATTAAAATCCCTTACTTCTCTAGTTGTCATAGTAAATAAATTATTACTGCAAAGTTGAGAATTTGTTTTCTAATATCAAAATAAATTGGGAATTGAAAGTAGCACTTCTATTCTAATTGCTAACTTACTAGTTATTACCACCACTTTTGTTCCTCATTGAATGCGTGTCTGTTAGATGCATATTCACTTATTCTCAGTAGAACTTCATACTCCTTCTCTAACCTTAGTAAAATAGGCCGACCTATTTTATTCCCTTTTATGTCTTTTAGGATCATATACTTTTCTTTACATAATAGAAATCTAGGGTACCAAGTTCTATTGGGTTTATGCTTTAACTTTTGATCATTTGAATAGGTTAACCTTTGTTCTTTTGTCAAACTATTGTATGTGGGAAAATCCGGAAATTCTGACCCATATATTTCATGCCCTAATTCATATAATTGATTTCTCAAGTTTGTGTAAAATTCATTTAGCCAATCTTTTCCGACTTTTTTAATAATAACATCTTCAGTAATATAATTGGATAAACGAAATACTAATTTCCAATAATCATCATATTGTTTCCTTTCATCTAGTAGAATGGTCCAGTATTCACAGTTTAGTGTTTTTAGATCAATGGCATAAGAAATACTTAAACTTTTAAGATACCAAACTAGATCAGCCCATTTGGCGATATTTTCGTTTTTATATTTTATCCAAAATTTATCAGATTTTATATAATCAACATACTCAAGTATTAGAGCTTTAATTGATGAATAGAAAGGTTTATCAAGTACTTTTAATAATGAGTTGTTTTTTAAAGCGAACCATTTGATTAGAATAATTATATGATGGAACTGGAAATCTTTGTTAGTAAGTAATCTTTTAATACTCAACAAAAGGGAATCAATTTCATGCGACTTAATACTAATTGTTCGTGTATCCTTCTTTACTTTCGGGGTGTCGAAAGAACAAAAACCAAGCAAATCTAAATTCAGATTCTTGATAACGGCACCATGGATAGTACCATTTTCATCATCTTTTATTATTGTAATCAGACTTTCTTTCATAGAAGGATGGTAGTACTTTACTTCAAAAAAGTCATTATTCTGATTTGTCTTCAGAATCCCTCCATCCAATTCAGTCAATATTGATTTGTAAGAATCAATTTTTGAAACTCCAAAATCATTACAAAGATTGCTATATGAATAGCCAATATCTAGAATTTCAGAATTATGTGAGCAGAGCACTGCAAGTAAAATAATTCTTTTAGACGCATCTAACTGAAAGAATAAATTTGTTAGATATTCGTCTGGTGTGTTGAGGTGTGAAATTAACTGCTGATAGATGAGGTATTTTGAGTCCTTTTGCTCAGGTAGATTTGCAAAGAAAGCCCTTACTGTTTCAGGCGAAAACTTTATGTGATGTGTTATTTCTTTTTCAAACGTAAGCAAATAATTTCTTATTGGAACAGAGAGACTTGATAATTGTACATATCTATCGAATAATGCTGATCTCTCCCCTTCAGTAAGTCCTTCATTATTAACAACTATTTTTTCTAAATGCTTCTCATTAAAATTATTTGCATATCTCTGGAATGCGGTATAGACATGTTCTCTACTAGTGAATATAAATTTGTGTGTTATATCCGCAAGAGATAAAATACCTTCAATTTTTCGATCCCACTCATCTGCACTACTATATGATAGTTTATGAGATCCAAATGCATCATCGCATAAAAATATTTGATTTAAGTCTTTGTTATAGAACTGTTCTATCTCATCCGGAGAATCAATTTTTAATGGATTAAAATCATGTTCTCCTTTAAAATTAAAGACTAATATCTCGGCATTGAAAGTTTTGCCGCACTTAGGTGGTCCGGTTAATAATATTGCATGATATTCTAATAATTTTCGGTTAGCTTCTTCATAAAAATTTGTGTAAATAAAATAGGGTCTATATTTACTTATAGTTCTAAACCAACCAAGATTTCTGTTTTGAATTATGGAATCAAAAATTGTCCTACATAATAATTCAAAATCGGGATGGCTAATTAAGTTTGGGAAACTCCATTTAAGATCAATGTTTTGATCAACACAAGATTCAAAATGCCTATAGCCAATAAGGCTAAAGTTTTTCGCTTCAATTCCATTGTTTTGGCAAAAAGTATTGAATACATTTTCAGCCTTGTCATTAATGTCAGCAGTTATAGGCAAATTTGTTACAAGGACATAATTTGTGAATGTAAAATGATTTTTTATAAAGACCTTTTCTAGCTCAATATTTAAATCACTTAATAAGGATAGTGTGTTCTTCTTTTGATCGGAATCTTTGGAAGATTTATGCTTTACTTGGAAAATCCAATCTCCACTCCACTCAGGTTGAAATTCTATAGATATGCCTTCATAAATAATATCTCTTCCCTTATCTTTTCCTCCCTCAAGAAATTTTACGGTGGGAGAAATTAATTTTTGGAGGCACCTAAAAGCAAAAACTTCAAATTGCTGCCAATGTAGATCGTTAAGATTATATTTCATCTATAGGTCCGTATTTCAATTTTAGCAATACTTATTATAGAAAATTCCATTTGCAAACAGGTTAAGCAAATATACATAAATCTAGGCGGGATGGCTGCAAAGCATGTGTTTGGCAGCAGCGTTGGGCGTCGCGGTAGCGAGCTGCCAAACTCTTGCTTGTGCGTTGGGAGTCGTGGTATATGTACAAATATTATATATTTAGCTGTTATGTGGTGGGTGGTTTTTGAAACTGTCTAATGTACAGTAACCCGATACCTTACACATAACGGTTGCGGGTATGAGCAGAAAGCGTTGGTGGCGCAGTCACGCCGGTTACCTGTCCAGGTTCTTTAGCCGATAAACTGTCCCGGCGTGCAAGACACCATGGCGCAATTTTTGCCAGTCTCGGCATTACGAAAGTTGTAAACGGACGATAGGTCTGGTGTTATTATAAAACTGTCAAGGTGCAGAGCAAAAATTGTGACAAGCTTTTTGCTTATACCCGCTGTTATGGTGCGTTTTTATTTATTCCTTTTTTTTTGCGTCTAGGACATAAATCCAGGGATAGCTTGGTCCCATTGCTGTACAAATACCTAAATCAGTATCTTTTATCCTTCGTATGTCTAACATTATTGATATTCCTTCAAGTTGAAGTTCAGTTGGAAGATTCTTGGCAATAAAAGTGTATTCAGTAATAAGAGTCCCAGCTATTTCATTAGCTTGTTGGATGCTTTTTGTAAACTGAATTGCAAACAATCCACAATCAGTGTTTCTTCCGAGTACTTTTGCTTCGAATTTATATTCCGGATTTGTGTTATTCTCCTCACAGGTAACAAGCATTATCCCTAAAGAGATGATTAGAAGTAAGAGATAAGATTTCATGTTGGTAAGATTTAACTAATTTTCAACAAATTCTGATCCAAAGTATACTTTATTAGTCGGCATTATTCAATCTCTAGTAGGTTTTATCCAAATGCACCATAACGGGAGTCTGTCTAATAACTCATCAAGATCAATTAAACCACTGGATACGTATCCGGAAAATTTCTCAAATATTCGATTCTCAGAGACATCATTTTAGTTATTAGACAGTCTGACGGCCCGGCAATAAAATTAGTAGGTGTTACCTGACGACGCACCGGGCAGAATCCCGTTACTTTAGCCAGAAAATTGTCACGGTGCAAGGAAGGTATGGCGCAAGTTTTGCCGTCCTGGTACAAAGTTGGTTGAGCATTACGCGTGTCGCGGTACAAAGTTGATGCGAACGATTTATTAGTCACGGTGCAGAATTTTTATGCGTTGCAGTGGCGCGGTCTGGGTTTATCACCGGTTACAAAGCTGTCAAGTGTGCAGGAGCAAAAGCAAAACTTGTGACAAACCTATTAATTTTATTGTCCGTGTTAGGTGGTCGTAGCAATTATTTTGTCTTGGTAATGTCTTGTCTATAAGGTCAATGTCCAGAAGGTTGAATCTATCTTTTGGCCATTATATTTTCAAATCTTGTGTTACTGATTGGGTGATGGCTTATTACCTCATTATTATGAATTATACAAAAAGTCCCAAAGGCACTTGGTGTTTGTTGAGCTGATTCAGAATCCTCTATTTCTATCAGATTCGCTTTTATTTTAAGCTTTTTTGCAGTCTTGAGTATTGCATCCACGTTTTTTACCGAATATGGACATTGTGCAGAGCGTATTATAGTCAGACCGTTATCGTATTTATCAAGGGAGAAGGTTTTAAACTTTGGATCAGTTGCAGCTTTATCGAATTTTAAAACTAATAACTCAAAATCCGGTTTTGCTGAATCAACAGCGATGAATCCCTTCTTAAAGAAGATATCCTTGTTTGCCATAAATGATCCTTTTCTGGTAACTACTGCCACACCATACATATTAAGGTTCTTTGCCTCTTGAATGCAGGAATCAATCAGAGATGAAGCATAACCTTTCCCTTTGAATTGTGTTTTGAAACCAACAAATATGCAGTGGATAAACATATAGCCCACAGCGTCAACAGGTCGATGAGCATATTTACCAGGGATATACTCGAGCATACCCTGATATCCACCTGACTTTGATAGAATTGCTTTTATTCTTAATCCTTTTGGATAATACTCCTTGAACCAGTCAATCTTTCTTCTTAATTCCAAATGCTTTTCAACGTCTTTGTATCCACAAACACCATAATCTGCAATATTGTCTGGTGTGAGGTCAATGATTTCTATATCAGTCATATTATAGCAAAGTTTGTTTTGTAAAGATAACTTGAAATTGGTAGAATCTTAAGTCCAGTTTACGCAGAAGTCTTTAGTCCTTGTTAAAATTTATGCCGTTAGGTGGCGTAGCATTATTTGTCTCGGTAAATTAAAGGTCAAGGTTTAATAGAAAGTAGAAGTTATCTGTCAAGGTAAATTGTCATGGGGTTACTTATTGTTCTCAAGCGGGCGAGCTATGCCACCTAACGGCCCGGCAATATGGGGAGGTTGTGTTACCCGACGCAAGCACCGGGCAGGGTCCTGGTACTTTAGCCAGAAAACTGTCACGCCGCGCCCCGCGCGAACACAGTGAGCAGCGGGGGTGCAAGGAGGGTATGGCACGTGTTTTTGCCGTCCGGATACAAATTTTATTGAGCATTATGGGTGTCGCGGTACAAGTTTGATCGGAGCCGCGAATTTATCCCCGGTTACAAATTTGGTGGTGGCACTGGCGCAGTGTCGCGGTACAATTTGTCTCGGAGCCAGAAATCTGTCACGGTACACGATTTTAATTGGGGGCAGATGAGCGTGTCCGGGTGCAAGAACCATTACGAATTTGTCTAGGGAGCAGGAGCAAAAGCAAAAACCGTGACAAGCAACTTACCCATATTGTCCGTGTTATGCTTAGGCATTTATTTGTGACCTAAATTAAATATATACTAATCTCATAATGACTCCACCAATCTTTGTAAAGGTGATGGATTTTTTAATCTTACAAATATTCCACAAAGTTTTAAAGATTGATTATCCTTAATACAACGAACAGATAATCCATTACTTTTATCAGTATTGGCGCTTGAAACGTTGTTGTCCTTACCAGATAAAGACCAATAAAGTGAATTGGTTTCATTAAGTTCATCAGAAGTCCAAAACTTGCAACTCAATCCATTTGATTGAAATGTACCATCTTTTCCTCTGTCTGCACCAGGGAGTGCAAAAAATCCGGATTCATTAGTTGCAAATATTAATGGGCTCAACCAGTGCAAGGTCCCAGATTCTTTCAGCTTTCCCTCAGCTTCCATCGTTCCTCCTAGAAAGCTTGTGAGTTCCTCTGACTCCAATTGAGTCAGAACATGCCATCCAGATAAAGCAGTTTTATATGAAATTTCAGTTACTGGTATTGTTGTAACAACAGGAGGATCGGCGGGTTTCTTTATACAGGATATAAAGGAGATTAAAGATAATATAATGATTAATCCTGGTGTTTTTAAAGTACTTTTCATCTGAACTGGTAAATTAGTTTTGTAATAATATGATAATTTTATTTTATCCTGATGACTATTGAATCAACAGTATAAGCAGAAAAAATCCCTAACCCGCCAGTTATATTGGAGAATAAGGGGGAAACCTCAGAAAATGGAACTGTTCCATCATTGTATTTTAAAAGAGACTGATGGAACTGATAATATGATTTTTCTGTGTTTAATAAGTATATTTTCATGAAGATTGAATCCGGAGTAGAATAATAACCATAAGTGCCTTCTGTCCTTTGACTAATCTCTTTGCCATCGCTCCCTTTATCAGTAAAAAACACCTTTCTGAAAAGGGTATAAGATGAATTATCTTTCCATACTTTCCCAGATTCGGGATCTGTATAATAGCTTGTTTTCACTTCGAAGAGTTTATAATAATTGTCTTCTCCCGGGTAATCTGTAAACGTTGCTGTAATATAAAAAACTCTTTCAGCGGGCCCGTTTGGATATTGTTCCAATATTGATGAAGTATCTGCCTTAAGAAGTAAGTTTCTTTTCTCAGGGACAGTACTTGTTGCTTCAGCTGACAATCCAATATCACTTATGACTCTCAGTTTATATGTTGTCCCATATTTTATATCCATCCGGTCATGACGGATTATAAATCCAGTGCTAAAAGTGTCTAGAGCAATCTCTCTGGAACCATCTGAAATAAATGCTGTAAGGATACCTGTTGACTCTTTAGAATTTAACTCGCCATAAATTCGCTGATTAGAACTGACAAACACATAAGATATTGTATCTGATGGTGAGAGAAAAGAGGTTATGGAGAGTTTATGTGTAAACTCTGGTAATTTAACATTTGTGGCCTCTCGTTCACAAGCAGAACTGAGAATTAAAATGATAATTAATAAAAAATACTTAATTCTGTTGTAGCTCATACTTAAAACTTAAATGAATAGCTTATAGATGGAATAATAGGAAACAGACTAACCTGATTCAGAAAACCATAGCCTACATTATCAACTACCTTATAATCAGTGGTATAAAAGAATGAATTCTTGCGATTATATGCATTATATACTGATATTTCCCATATGCGTTCGCCCCATTTCTTTTCTTTATGAAATTGTACTCCTAAGTCAAGTCTGTGATATGCATTCATCCGAAAATTGTTTCTGGCACTAAACTCTTTTACCTTAAAACCTGAAAAATCAGAAGGATCAAGGGTAAGTTTATCAGAATCATAATTCCACTGATGTCCCACAATATACTCTGACGTTGGAAGTGTTACTGAATTTCCAGTCCCGTATACCCATGTTCCTGAAAATGTTATATGCTTGTTTAATTTATATATTGCAACTAAAGAAAGATCATGGCGCCTATCATACCTGGCCCAGAATTTCCGCCCGAAATTTATTGAGTCGAACTGCATTTGGGTCCAGGACAAGGTATAACCTATCCAACCACTTAAACGGCCCTCTTTTTTCTGAAGAAGTAATTCAAACCCATAGGACCAGGCATCTCCTTCTGTTACTTTTGCTTCCCAGTTATTATCAGATACCGAAGTTGGTTCATCAAGATTCATGAATGAAGCACCTTCCTTATATCCAATAACATTGTCCATCTTCTTATAATACCCTTCAAGTGAGAATGTAATATCAGGTTTACTGAAGTCTTTAACCAAACCTAATGCTAACTGTTGTGATTCCTGAGGCTTTACTTTGTCTGTTGTCGGAACCCAAAGATCTGTTGGCAAACTGATCCCTGTATTTGATATCATATGAATATATTGACTCATTGATGCATATGAACCTTTAACAGCAAAATCATTCTTTAGATTTAAGGCAACTGAAAGTCTGGGTTCAAAAAAATGGTATTGATTTTGATCTGCCAGAAAATGGCTGAAACGAATACCTCCATTAACTTTAAGATTGTGAAGCGCTTGCCAGGTATCCTCAAAATAAATCCCTGATTCCAGACTATTTGTAAACGTTACATCATTAATATGGGTATTATTTGGAATATCTTCCTCAATGAATGCATAAGGATTGAATCTATGAAATATGCTTATTGCTCCTGCCTTAATCCGATGGTTCGGATTCGGCAGATAATCAATATCATACTTTAGAGAGTAATCTTTAATTCCCGAATAATATTCAGCCTTATAGTCCTTAATTGCCTCTCCTGTTGTTTGATAGATATCAAATATTCTGAATGTATAGTTACTGAAAATTGCAGAAGTATTTGAAAATAATTTATTAGTAAAGAGATGATTCCATCGTAAGGTTCCTGTACCGTTTCCCCAACGGAAACCTATATCATGTTTATAATAATGATTGTTTGTTCTCATGGAAAATTTGTCATTTCCAAAGTACCCACTCAGGTATAATTTATTTTTTCTACCAAAATCATAATTGATTTTTGCGTTAAAATCATAAAAATAGTATCCGGTTTTTTCCTCTCCCAGAAAAGGATACATTATCAGGTCGGCATAAGTACGACGACCAGATAAAAGAATTGAAGACTTGCCTTTTTTTATTGGCCCTTCAAGAGTCAACCGGGATGAAATTAGCCCGATTCCACCTTCCCCATGCCACTCTTCTTTATTGCCCTCTTTCATATTTATATCCAGAACGGAGGATAATCTTCCACCATACCTTGCCGGAAATCCCCCCTTGGTTAACTCAACACCTTTTAAGGCATCACCATTAAAAAGAGAGAAAAATCCGAACAAGTGACTTGCATTATAAACTATTGCATCATCAAGGATGATCAGGTTTTGATCCGGTCCACCACCTCTTACATATAGACCACTACTTCCTTCAGATCCTGTCTGTACTCCAGGCATAAACTGCAGAACCTTAAGAACATCTTTTTCGCCAAGCAAAGAGGGTGCACTTTTAATCTGTGCTATCTGCAGGTTTATTGTGCTCATTTTGACTGATTGACTCTGTTTCTCAACCCGGGTTGATGTTACTGTTACTTCATCAAGTAAAACAGAGGGTTTGAGATCAATATTCAATTCAATGTTTTTGTTAAGCTTTATACTGATAATTTCAGTAGTAAATCCTACATATGAAGCAATAAGATTAATTGAATCCGAGGCAGGAAGGGTTATTGAATAGAAACCATAAGTATTTGTAGTAGTCCCAGTCTTATGATCAGACAGATAGATGTTTACCCCTATAAGAGACTCTTTACTCACGTTTTCTCTTACGTAACCACTTATAGTAAAATGATTAAGAGTTTGTCCATAAGTAAGAAGAATAAATAAATTCAAAACTAAGGTAGTTGTACACCTTTTCATAACATCATATCTAGTCTATACCCAAATTTATATTGTAAAACATTAGTGTTATGTTAAATATTTCACAATTAGGAAATGTTTAACAATCAGTCATAATAATTATAATGTATGCTATGGGTTTAAATTAATGGTCTGTTATCGATTATTAGGTATCAAGTTTAACAATGATTATTTTCTTTGGAAAGTTATGCTTAGGCGCATTCCTCAACAAGCTAACTGTCTCGGCACGAACTGCTTAAGCATAACGGCCCGGCAATAAAGGGAGGTTGTGTTACCCGACGTTAGCACCGGGCACCCGCCAGCTGGCGGGCTGGTACTTAAGCCGATAAACTGTCACGGTGCAAGGAGGGTATGGCGCATTTTTTGCCGTCCAGGCACAGAGCTTTTAGGACTTTGCGAGTATCGCGGTACAGAGTTGTCAAGGTGTTAGTCAACTATCCAGGTGCAGTTAAATTTATTACGGGCAGTGGAGCGGTCCGGGTTTGTCAAGCGGTACTATCCTGTCTTGGCAGCAGGAACAAAAAGCAAAAAATGTGACAAACAACTTACCTTTATTGTCCGTGTTATGTGCCAGGCGTATTTTTTTGATCCTGTTTGCGGATTAATTATTTATTTAGTTTGCCGTCTCTCCTGAGAATGTCCAGAATGCGATAATCGTTTCGATCGTCAGGGATATAATCACCTTGAATTAGTCCTGGGTACCCAAGTGATACACTAAGCCGGTTTTTACCTGAATAGTTCAATGGATCAATTGTCACCCAATCTACCATAGATGACGAAAATCCACACCAGAAGTAACCTGTATAGATTAATTCTTTGTCTACGGTTACTGCAAAGGTTTTTCCGTGGATATGGTTGTTTTTGAAATCATTAAGCTTATTAGCACAACTTTCAGATACAGTAAATGTATATGTATCAGAATTATATGATAATATTTCATCATAATATATGATCACTGAGTCACTTAGGTTTACGGTGCTGTTAATAATCTTTGCACTAGTACCTATTCTCTGAAAATCCTTGATAAAATAGAATTCTAGCCCATAACCTTGTTGTCTGGGGGATAAGTATTTTTCGCAACCTGCAAGAAGGAGGATTAACAATGATATGATAATTGATCTAGCCATGTTACAAATATTATGATGATTAATAATTCAAAAAGGTTGCTTACGTGCAGGATTTTAACCGCTTGCACATAACGGCCCGGCAATATGGGGAGGTTGTGTTACCCAACGCAAGCACCGGGCAGTGTCCTGGTACTTTAGCCAGAAAGCTGTCACGGTGCAAGGAGGGTATGGCGCACTTTTTGCCGTCCGGGTACAAGTTTTATTGAGCATTACGCGTGTCGCGCCTGCCCCGCTTTTGCAAAACAAAAGCGGGGGTACAAGTTTGATCGGAGCCGGAAAACTATCACGATACAGGATTTTAATTTGGGGCACTGGCGCAGTGTCGCGGTACAATTTGTCTCGGAGCCAGAAAACTGTCACGGTGCAGGATTTTGATTGTAAGCAGGTGCGCGTGTCCGGATGCAAGAACCATTACGAATCTGTCTTGAGTGCAGGAACAAAAGCAAAAAGTGTGACAACCTGTCCCGCTTTTTCAATAAAAAAGCGGGAAACAACTTACCCATATTGTCCGTGTTAGGTTTTCGTTATTGTTTTTTTCTTAAAGAATTTTCTTTTGTTGTTATTAGAATGACACCATTTTCACCTGCTTTACCGTAAGGAGTAGTAGCTGATTTGTCCTTTCTGACAGATACAGATTCAATTTCTTGGATATTAATAGAGTCAAGGCTGTTAGTATAGACTTCTCCATCTACCAAAACTAAGGGTTTAGATGGCTGATCTGTTTGATTATCAGAAATTACATAGTCTTTTGTAATGATAGATATAACACCATTTTCTGCTAGTATACCATAGGCATCTTTGGCTGTTTGAGACTTTGAAACAGTCACAGATTCAATAGCATTTGGATCAAGCGAACTCAATTTGATATTACTGATTTTCCCATTTATGACAATTAATGGATCTTTCTTATCAACCTGGGCTGAAAGAGATATGAAGCAAAAAATCATTGGGAAGATCAATAGAGTTAATTTTTTCATTTGTAGGTATTTTAGAGTTTATGATGATAATAAAAACCTCAAATATTGTGCCTTAATAAGAAATCTAGGTTTATTTTTATCCTATATGGTCCAATGTTATCCTCGAGTCAGTTTGTCCGGATAATGAAACCTAACTCGTTATCTGTCATCTAAAGGTTGATATATTTTCCCAAAACTGACATCTTTGTCAACCTGAAGTGAATTTATACTTATTGCTTTTATTACATTTATTACCTTCTACTGCAT
>Ga0326726_10003245_pt1 | contig 14921 bp, 12 predicted proteins | sample MHFenrmetagenome_2_FD_207603 | JGI IMG/M metagenome (GOLD analysis project Ga0326726, IMG submission 207603) | Lab enriched peat soil microbial communities from Michigan Hollow, Ithaca, NY, United States - MHF15MN | ecosystem: Environmental > Terrestrial > Soil > Wetlands > Peat | place: USA...
GTTCGATTTTGAGAATATGGGGGTTCATGCCGGTGAGATGGTTAAAAAGTCGATTCAGGCATTCATTTCAAAGGACCGCACGCTGGCCGATCAGGTCTGTGCCCTCGATGAAGAGATCGACGTAATGCACCGCTCGATTTTCAAAAGAGTGACCATGCTGATGAAAAGTCCTGATTCACCCGTTGATGAACTGATTGCGGCACTAAGCATTTCCCGCTACATCGAGCGCATGGCTGATCACGCCACCATGATTGCCCGTGAGGTGATTTATCTGGTTACCGGAGAAATCGTTCGCCATCGGGGTGATTTTTATGAAGACCTTTTAGCATCACTTGAAGAGTAATCAGCAAGACCATAAGTATCACTAACTGTAATTTGTCAAAGGAGTTTATAATAATGACCGGAAAAATAATGAATGTGACCTTCAGGGATGTAATGGGCGATCTTGATGGAAAAGGCGACATAGATTGTTCAAATAAGTCGTTAACATCACTTGAGGGATGCCCGGAGATCGTAGAAGGAGATTTCAATTGTTCAGGAAATCAACTGACAACACTTGAAAGAGGACCACATAAAATTGGCGGCGATTTTTGCTGTTCAGAGAATCAGTTGACGTCACTCGAAGGGGGGCCTGATGATGTTCACGGTGATTTTGATTGTGCAAACAATTTAATGAGTTCACTCAATGGTTCCCCTAAAAAGATCAACGGTTATTTCGATTGTTCAGGTAACCAGCTGAGGACGCTTGATGGGATGCCGCATAAAATCAGCGGCGATTTTTGCTGTTCAAACAATCAGTTAACGTCACTTAAAAGTTGTCCGGAAAAAGTTGAAGATTTTGACTGTTCTCACAATCAACTCACTTCACTAGAGGGTTGTCCGGAAAAAGTTGGGGATTTTGATTGTTCAAATAATAAACTTACGTCACTCGTAGGCTGCCCGGAAAAAGTTGTTCGCGATTTTGATTGTTCATACAATCAGATCACGTCACTCGCCAGCGGCCTGGATATTATTGTTATTGGAGATTTTTTCTGTAACGACAATCAATTACTGTCACTTAATGGCTGCCCCATTCGAGTTTTTGGAAATTTCGATTGTTCAAACAATCTACTGACTTCACTCAAAAGAGCACCTAAAATAGTTGACGGATATTTCATTTGTTCAGGCAATCAGCTCACTTCACTCAAAGCATCACCAGAAGAAGTGCGCGATTGTAATTGTTCCAATAACCTGCTGACATCACTTGATGGCGCTCCTAAAAAGGTTAAGGGTAATTTCGATTGTTCACACAATCATCTCATTTCACTCAAAGGAACCCTTAAAAAGGTTAAGGGTAATTTCGATTGCTCAAACAATCAGCTCATTTCACTCAAAGGAACCCCTAAAAAGATTAAGGGTAATTTCGATTGCTCAAACAATCTGTTGACCGCTCTTGATGGATCACTAAAAAAAGTTGGCGGCAATTTCATTTGCGGGGAAAATCCGGGGGTGTTTAATGAAGCGCAAGTTCGTTCGGAATACGATGTAAAAGGCAACGTTACAGCTCCCGACGTAATGCCTTAACTTCCAGAAACTATCCCAGACAAAGCACCAAAGGATGAGCGCGATCCAGAAAAAAGTATACTTCAAAGTTCAGAAACCTGACACCTGGGAGTTGCTGCCTGTAGATACGTTTCCTGCTGGCTGGCGGTTCAAAGAGCTCTCAAGCCGACAGGAACGGCAATTTTTTTATGATACTTTCGAGTGGCAAGCCTTTGAAAAAGAAGCTGTCATCGTCAAAAAAAAGAACACACTTTATCTGCTCAGCTTGACTTCCGGGCATGAAAAAGCCTCTGTCACCCTTCAAGGAAACCCGTCATCTTTTTTTTCTGACGATCTGCCGTGCAGCAAAACTAAAGAAGAGCTCTCTTCGTACTCCGATATCAGGGCTTTTATCAGGCTGTGCTCCATAGATGTTCGCATTCGCACATATTGTATCATTAACGATGAGGGAAAAACCACCGGCACTCTGACTTCAGAATCTTTGTCTCTTTCCGACAAAAGCAAACAGGATGCCTTCATGCATCTGGTTTCCCTTCAGCCATTGAAAGGGTATCAGAAAGAGATGTCAGCATTTGAACAGTCACTTTCAAGCTTTGATGAGACCATGTGCATTATTGAGTTCAGTACACGCTTTCTGTTTATCATGAGCGCTGCCGGACTTAACGTTCAGGGCTACTCTTCAAAAATTCGATTACATTTCAATGCTGATGCACCTGTTCATGAAAGCGCAAGGCTGCTGCTGCAATGCACCCTCTCAATCATGCGTTTGAACGAAACAGGCATCAGCAAGAACATCGACACAGAGTTCCTTCACGACTATCGTGTTGCCGTACGCCGAACCAGGTCGATCCTGAAGCAGCTCAAGGGTGTATTTGGCCCACAGGAAATCAAATACTATCTCAACGCAGTCAAAGAGATCGGGAAACGAACCAACGAACTGAGAGACAGGGATGTCTGCCTTCTTCGGCAACCGGCCTATTGCAGGTATCTTCCCCCTTTTCTCCAGCCATCACTTAAAACGTTTTTCAGTGAGATTGCAATATCGCGCACGGCTCTGCACAAGCAAGTCTGCCGTTATTTTGTATCTGAAGACTACCGTTCCCTTCTTGAAGAGTGGAAATTATTTATAAATTGTCAATTGCTTCCTGATCCCGAGCAGGCGCCGAACGCATCGCTGTCGACCCGGGCCATTGTATTGACAAGCATAAAAAAGGCCTGGAAAAAAGCAATCCGTCACGGCCGTCAGATAGGGCAGGAAGCAACAGATTCGGAACTTCATACACTCCGTATTGACTGTAAAAAGCTCCGTTATCTCCTTGAGTTTTTCTCCTCGATTTTTCCCGATAAAACCATAACTCCGGTTATCAGGCAATTAAAGGAACTTCAGGAAAATCTCGGCAACTTTGTCGATTATGCTGTCCAGATCCATTTCCTTTATGAACATCTGGCATCAGCAAAGACCTGCTCAGGGGATAAATTTCTTGCCGCATCAATCGGTGGACTTATGACAACACTGTATCAAAAACAGGAAGAAGCGCGACAGAAATTCCACAAATCCTTCAGAGAATTTGACAATGATGAAACCACCCGGTTGTTTCATGAACTGCTGACCAACCCGAACTGACATGAAAACAATTGCACTTTACAGTATCAAGGGGGGAGTCGGCAAAACCGCTGCGGCAGTAAACCTCTCATATCTCTCCTCCAGGCTCTCTTTGCCGGTGCTGATCTGTGATCTTGATCCACAGGGTGCAAGTTCCTACTATTTCAGAATCAGCGGATCGAACAAATACAACAGTGAGAAGTTCCTCAAAGGAAATAAAAAGATCTATGCCAATATCAAGGCTACTGACTTTGCGAATCTTGATCTGCTGCCTTCCGACCTCTCATACAGGAACCTTGATATTGAACTCTCGGAAGAAAAAAAACCACGAAAAAAACTCAAAAAAAACCTTGAAGAACTGAGCGATGACTACAGGTATGTTTTCATAGACTGCCCGCCAAACCTGACACTGCTGTCGGAAAGTGTTTTTGCCGCCTCCGACGTGATCCTTGTACCGATCATCCCGACAACACTCTCAGTTCGCACCTATGTTCAGTTAAATGATTTTTTTAAAGCCAATAATCTTGACTGCTCCAAAATACGGGCTTTTTTTACCATGGTGGAAAAACGGAAGAAAATGCACCGTGACATCATTGATGAATACCGCGACACGCCCGGATTTCTTTCCGAAACCGTTCCCTACAATTCAGAAGTTGAAAAAATGGGGCTCTACAGGGCTCCACTCAACGCCGTTCTGCCGAACTCCCCTGCTGCAAAAGCCTACCGCAATCTCTGGACAGAGCTGCAAAAAAGCATCGATGAAAACTGAAATCGATTTTGAACCATAAAAAACACACTTCATTTTAAAGCAGCTGACCAGAAGATTTGCCGCCAGAGGAATTTGCTGCTGACGTATGCTGTTTTGAATAGTAACGAAGAATGGAAATATTTACCGTATCTGCTGAAAACCTTTAACCAGGGTTGAAGAAGCACATGAACACTCTGCGCAATATTATTGTCGAACTGGCAGGCACCACACCTTCCAGTCAGCAGCAGATTGAACTGATAGAACGCAAGGGAAAAGGCCATCCCGATACCATCTGCGACTCGGTAATGGAAGCGGTCTCTCTCAGCCTCTGTCGTGAATATGAGGAGCGCACCGGCAGCATCCAGCATCACAACATCGACAAAGGGCTGCTGGTTGCAGGAAGAACCCTCGTAAAACCCGGAGGGGGCAGCGTGCTGGAGCCGATGAAGATCATTTTCGGCGACAGGGCAACCACTTACTACAAGGGGCTTCATATCCCGGTAGGAGAGATCGCTGAAGAAGCCGCAAAAAAATGGTTGAAAGCGAACCTGCGTTTTGTAGATCCCGATAAGCACGTGTGCTTTCAGAATGAAATCAAACCCGGCTCAGCTGAACTTACCGACCTTTTTTCACGGAGCATAATCGGAGCGAACGACACCTCTGTCGGTGCGGGATACGCGCCGCTCAGCGCGGCGGAAACGCTTGTGCTTGCAACGGAAAAGCATCTCAACTCCCATACGTTCAAAGAGGTTTTCCCGGAAACCGGCGAAGATATCAAGATTATGGGCTACAGAAACCGCAACAGCCTCACCCTGACCATTGCCGTGGCTTTTGTTGACCGCTTTATCGGAAACGCCGCTATCTATTTCGAACGCAAGGCGGCGGTACAGGAAGCTGTGCAGCAATTCGTGGCGGCGGGTTTTCATCCCTTCGATCACATTACCATTGCAATTAACACCCTCGACGATCCGTCACGCGGTGAGGGCGGTGTCTATCTGACCGTTCTCGGCACATCTGCTGAAGGGGCTGACGGGGGTGAGGTGGGACGCGGCAACAGGGTGAACGGACTTATTTCATTTGGCAGGCCGCTGAGCCTGGAGGCGGCTGCGGGTAAAAACCCGGTCAGCCATGTCGGCAAAATCTACAACGTTCTTGCCCGTGAAATCGCCTCCCGCATTTACCGTGAAGTGCAAGGGATTGAGGATGTTTCGATTTTTCTCTGCAGTCAGATCGGCAAACCTCTCGACCGGCCGCTTACGGCTTCAGCCCGAATCATCCCGACGCCTGAGGTAACGCTCGACGATCTGCGTGAGGCGGTGACCGCCATAATCGAGGAGGAACTTGCCGGTATCGGTCAATTCATCGTTCGTCTTGCACGTGGCGAATATGCTGTATGTTGAAAGCATCAAAAAACATACCTGTTTTATCACTGCTCCTGCGTACATTGCAAACCGATCAAAAATGATGCGTTGATGATCAGTTAAATCTGACTCACTGAATTTTCAGAAATGCCAAACCCTTTACATTCAGACCCCATGGAAGCCGGTCATAAAAAACAGCAGGTTGCGTTGAGCTCGGTAGTGGCCAGCCTCCTGCTTACTGCTATGAAACTGGTCGTCGGCCTGTTAACCGGCAGTATCGGTATTATTTCCGAAGCGGCGCACTCCGCCCTGGATTTCGGAGCAGCCTCCCTGACCTTGTATGCCGTCAGAATGAGCGACAAACCCGCTGACAGCAAGCATCATTACGGTCACGCCAAGGTGGAAAGCGTTTCCGCCCTCATCGAAACCGGTCTACTGGTTCTGACGAGCGCCTGGATTATCTATGCTGCAATTGAGCGCCTGATGGCAGGAACAATTGAAATCGAGGTCACATGGTACGCTTATGCCGTTATGGGTATATCCATTGTTGTTGATGTTTCACGCTCAATTGCGCTCAAAAAGGTTGCAAAAGAGACCGGAAGTCAGGCCCTTGAAGCTGATGCGCTGCACTTCAGCTCCGATATTCTCAGCTCGGCCGTAGTCATCGTTGGTCTGATTTTTGCGTCTATGGGTATCGCCTGGGCTGATGCCGTTGCCGGTATTGCCGTTGCCCTGGTGGTTGCATGGGCGGCGTTCCGCCTCGGTAAAGAGACCATCGATGTACTGACCGATGCCGCGCCGGAAGGGCTGGCCGACCGGATCGAAGAGATAACCATGACCATCGACGGAGTAATCGACATTGATAAAATCAGGGTAAAGCCGAGCGGACCGCAGGTGTTTGTGGAAATGGCGATCAGTGTCAACAGAACCCTTTCAGTTGAAAAAGTCCAGGCAATCTGCGCTGAAATCGAGCGTAAAGTGCGCGAAGAGTTCACCCTGGCCGATATTACCATCAACACCCGCCCCATTGCGCTCAACAGCGAAACCATCACCGAACGGATTCATGTGATCGGCCTGAACCATAATCTTCACGCCCATAACATTTCAACAAATCTCTCGGAGAAAAAAAAGCATATAACCTTTGATGTCGAAATTGATCAGCAGCTTACCATAAAGCAGGCTCACGACACCGTAAACGCGCTCGAAGAGGAACTTCACCGGGAGTTCGACGGAGATCTCGATATCTGCATTCATCTCGACCCGCTCCGCAACGAAGAGCACAGCACAACTTCCCTTCCGGCCGGCGAAGAAACAAAAGTGCGCGATATAATTGTCAAGGTTTCGCATACAATCGAGAAGATCCAGAACGTCCACGACATCCTGATCCGCAAAACAGAAACAGAGAAGCTCTTTATAACCCTTCACTGCTCCTTTAACGATGAAGTGCTTCTTGAAGAGGTACATTCACTGACCAGCCAGCTTGAAGGAGCTATCTATCACACTCTGCCTAATGCCAACAGGGTCATCATTCACGCTGAACCGCTCTATGCTTAGCTGCCAGATTCAACGGGCGGAAGATGTTGCTCATCAACAGAAAAACCGACTCATGAGAGAACTGCCGTAAAGTGTTCAGTCAAAAGTGCGTTGTAACCGGAGATCAGTAGCTGCATGCCGTATAAAAAAACCGCCGCACCTGGATTTGCGGAATTCATCACCCTGATGGCCATGATGATGTCGCTGGTCGCACTTTCAATTGACACCATGCTTCCCGCACTGTCGGATATCGGAAAAGAGCTGGGAGTTCTTGAAGAGAATTCAAACCAGCTTATCATATCGATCCTCTTTCTCGGCATGGCTTCCGGCCAACTGCTCTACGGCCCGATATCCGACAGTACAGGCAGAAAACCGGCGATTTATATCGGGTACGGGCTCTTTGTCACCGGCACTCTGCTCTCCTTTTACGCTGCAAGTTTTCCGGTTATGCTTACCGGGCGCATCCTTCAGGGATTCGGTGCGGCCGGCCCACGCATAGTATCTCTCGCCCTGGTGCGCGACCGTTATGAAGGACGCGACATGGCACGTGTCATGTCGTTTGTAATGACGGTTTTTATTCTGGTGCCGATAGTCGCACCGGCATTGGGACAGTTGGTTATTCTGCTTGCCGGATGGCGTGCCATTTTTGCACTCTTTCTGGCACTCGCATTGCTCTCGGTCTTCTGGTTCGGTATTCGCCAGCCGGAAACCCTTGCGCCGGAAAAACGGATTCCGTTCTCCTTCAACCGGGTTACAGCAGCTGTAAGAGAGATTCTCGGAAACCGGCGAGCGCTCGGCTATACCGTAACTGCCGGTCTGGCGTTCGGAGCCTTTCTCGGCTATCTGAACTCAGCACAGCAGATATTCCAGACAGAGTACGCTCTCGGCGAACACTTTCCTCTTTATTTTGCAGCCCTGGCTTTCTCGATAGGATGTGCATCATTTTTCAATGCCCGCCTTCTCCTGCACTTTACCATGCAGGCACTATCTCGCCGGGCAATTTTGACCATAAACGGACTTTCGGCTGCTTTCGTGATCTTTGCGCTGCTGCACGGTGGCCATCCCCCGCTGTGGACGCTGATGGCATACCTGCTTCTAACTTTTTTCTCCACCGGCATACTCTTCGGCAACCTTAATTCGCTGGCCATGGAACCGCTCGGACATATCGCCGGAATCGGCGCAGGTGTGGTCGGCTCCCTTTCGACATTCATTTCGCTCATTATCGGCACCGCTATCGGCCAGAGTTACAACGGCACCGTGCTGCCGCTCTCAACTGGATTCTTCATACTCAGTCTCGCCTCACTTGGAGCAATGAGATGGGCTGAAAAAGATAAAAGCGTATTTTTATCCTGAATAAAGAAGTGCGGAAGCGTATCACTGAAAAATTGAACGGCAAAGCGAGTGCACCTATGGATAACAAAACAGTGGAGACAATTGGGTTTGATATTTATGGTACCCTGATCGACACCAACGGTTTGATCGGTATGCTTCGGTGCCATATCGGCAACAATGCTGCACCTTTTTCTCAGCTCTGGCGGCAAAAACAGCTTGAATACTCCTTCCGGCGCGCTCTGATGCACAAGTACCGTGATTTCGAAGTCTGTACGGCCCAGGCGCTCGATTATGCCTGCCTCTCCTTCGGAATCACCCTTTCAGAAATAGAGCATGATGATCTCCTCAAGGCTTATAAGGAACTCCCGGCTTTTGATGATGCTCTTGCAGGTTTGTGTGCGGCAAAAGATGCAGGGTTTCGGCTCTACGCTTTCTCCAACGGAACAGAATCCGATATCGCACTGCTGCTCGACCGGGCAGGAATCAGCAGCTGCTTTCTCGATATCATCAGCGTTGACGAAGTTCAATCCTTCAAACCCGACCCGGCGGTCTACCGCCACTTTCTCGACCGGACTTCCTCAAAAGCCGGGAAGAGCTGGCTTGTTTCAGCAAACCCGTTTGATGTTCTCGGAGCCGGTGCGGCAGAAATGAAGGCAGTATGGCTCCAGCGCTCGCCTGAACTGGTCATGGACCCATGGGAAATCAAGCCGACCCTCACCATCAAACGACTTGACGGAGTTGCTGATGCCATAACAAACTGGAATAAGGCTCAAATCCGCTAACAGCAGAAGGGGCACCTCTGTCATTGATGCCATAACCTGCTGTTTGCCCACTCATGCCAATTTTCGAAATGGCTCCACCATTGATCCTGAAACCCGAGAAGCGCATAAAGAAAGACCAAACCCGAAACCATCAACCCGACTATGAGTATAACAGCGAGGCTTTTCAGGAGATTGGTCCAGCTTTTCCTGAAAAGGATCAGACTGTTCAGCCACGATAGCGTAGCGTGAACTGCCATCGTTAACGCAAAAGCTGTTAAGGCAAAGCGCAGCACGGAATCATTCAGAAAAACGTACCCGCCGATAAACATAACTACTTCAAAAAGGTAGAGCAGCTTTAACCAATGTGTGACAATCAAATTTGAAAAGCTTCGGGGAATGGCCGCCTCAACAAGCCAGAGAATAAACCGTCCGGCCGACGTGATCAGGGGCACGTATTTTCGCCCGGGCAGCTCTTGCTGATTTGAAATTCCGGTGAGTATTTGTCCCGTTACGCTTGCGGCCCTGGCGGCATTCCTCAACGCGCCCTCAGGTTCAAGCCCTTTGTTGGTAGAGAATTTACTAAGATAATGGTCACGAAGTTTCTTGTCGCTGATCGTTTCATCAAGCTTGGCTCGGAGTGCATCGCCGGCATTGTTCCTGAGTGAGGCCGTGAATCTGGAGAGCGACTCCGGATCCGGCAACGCATTGATTGGGCGCATGAAGGGCTCAACAAGAAGATCGTAAGACTCTTCCTGGCCCATCGGAGCAATGGTTTCAAGCACAATGGCAGCCTGTGCTTCGCCGATAAATGCTTTTGCGGCTTCCCTGTCGGGCATGAGCGCCGAGATAATCCGTTCAGCTCCGTCCAGCTGCCCCCACATGATGTCGTTCTGGCGCCACCGTTTTTCCATAAAAGCGCCGAAATTGCCCAGTGAAGTGCCCGCAAGCTTCCGCAGTCCGCATTCACGTTCACTGATCAGCAATTTCGCATCCTCGGGGCTGATCCTGGCAACATCGATCAAGCCGCCCTCTCCTCCTCCCGTTCCGTAGGTTACCGGGAAAATGATCATATCAAAGTCGCTGTATTTGCGATAGTATGTCCGGATGATTGAACGGGCAGTGACAATTGCAGAATCATTCGTGACCGACAGGTTGTCTGTTGAGAAAATATCGCGGCATCTCAAGTCACTGCGCTCAATTTCAGGTTTCAGCCGGTTTTCAACAATATCGCCGATCGTGCTGAAGAGTTCCTGAAGCTCCGGATGGCTCTCAAGAAAGATGCGAGCCTTTTCCTCACCGTCCACTTCATCATCTGCCCGGCATCGATCAGCGGTTTCGCCTGAAACTGCTGATCTGCCGAGAAAATAGTCGATAACCGGCTCAAACCTCTTTTTTTGATTTCGGACTCCGGTTTTACGATCCCGAACAGGTGAAGAGTGCAACGCATTTACCTCTCTTTCTAACTGCACAGCCTGTATTTCGCTGCTCTTTATGAGGCAGTCAAACAGTTTTGACACATCCGAATAGATAGGGCTGGGCGTAGTCATCTTTTCTTTTTCAGAGCGCTCTTTTTCCGGCATAAAGCGGGAACGCAGCTCTCTGCCGACCTGTATAAGGAGAACCAGCCTTACATTGATTTCCCTCTTGATGACCAGCAGGGCTTCCCTGAATTGCCCGATCCATTCCGGACTGATCTGCGGTACATCGCCGTGATTTCCTGACTCCTTGCCAATCCATTTTAACAGTTCACTGAACTCGTCGCCAAGCTTTTTTTGATCCATCAGATAGAGCCGGTCTATCTGACGCAGCATGAACTTCAGCCGCCGCATCGGATAGGTAAGATCAAATGCATGGAGAAAGCCATTCATGGTCGGCTTAAATGGGTCGGATTCCCGGCGTTCGGTATATTTCAACTCCCGCCATGCCTTTAACAGATACCTGAAAACCAGGAAGTAATCACTGTTCTCATCAAACCCGGCGACCCTGGTCAAAAGTCTGCCGAAATCATCGGTAACGACAGAAATCTCAAGCCTCTGGTAGGCAAGATACCCGGGACCCTTGCGCAATATCATATCACCAACATCAAGCTGAGCCCACTCTTCATCGGTCAGGTTAGCCTTTGCCCAAAGGGGTTCAACTTCACCGGGTTCTTTTGGCTGCCACTTCTGATAACTCCCTTTTTTTTCAAAAAAAACCGTCTTGTCGCGCTCAAGATTTTTAATCATCCGGTCAATACGCTCAATCAGGCGGTTCCTCTCGAATATTTTTTCAAGATCTTCACGGATAGTCTCATACCGCGGCAGCTTGAGCAGGGCATCAAGCGAATTTTGGATCGCATCAGGTTTATCTGCCTTTTCGACTTCAAGTTCGGGATGTTCAGCTACTGGCTCAATGTAGAGAAGCTTCCGATCGACAGGATAATCGGATGTTCTTTCTGCAATGGTTTCAATCGCGTAGGTAAAGGGTTTGTTATCCAGATAGCCACCATCGCCGAACGAACGATTCGGGTAGGGTACCGTTCCATTTCCGGCAGCATCGGGATAATTTTTGAAAAATCTTTTCCATTTTGAATTGGATGCATAGGAGTCATCTCCATATTTCATGCTGTCCAGCACCTCATCGATATCAGACAGACGCATCGGTTCAAAAGCAAAGGGAAAAGAGGAGGTACTGCGTGCAGCAAAAGCAAGCATGGGATTGTAGCGGGCGGCAAAGTCATTCCACGATCGTTCACCGAGTGCGGTGCGCGAAAAGGAAAACCGGAATACCGTCCTATGCTTGCGTTCATAAACGGTAGAATCGGAAAGCTTCATCGGAAGAGTAAGACCAAGAATATCCGTTGCGGTAACAAAAAGATCAATCTCTCTGACATAAGAGTTGTACGCTTCGGGCAGTTCATTTCTCAACCCCTCTGCCGGTTTCTCCATGCTTTTGAAAGCGGTCAGAAGCTTCTGGTACATCCTCTGGCTGTTGAAGAGCGATGCCGGCTCCTTCCGGAGTTGCAGACCTATTTTTTTTACTGATTTTTTGTCATTGATAAGCAGATTGACATCGCCTTCCGTAATCCAGAGATTCTTGAGCTCATCGATATTCTGTCCGTTCGCCAGCGCCTTGGCAAGAAAAATTCCGTTAATACCGCCTGCAGAGGTTCCGGAGATGATGTCAATGACGAATTTCCTGGTAAGAGGGGCATTGCTTTCCAGCAGATCACGTTCAGTAACGGCATCCAGCCGCCCACTCTCACAGTAGGCAAGTTTTCGGTAAACAACCTCAACACGATCAAGATCAAGGTAATCTATCAGAGGGCGGTTGTCGGTATCCCGGGTTGCCGTTGCCCGGACCATCCGGAGCAGTTCATGGGCAATACCGTTCATGTAGATAGCGAGCGATACGCCTCCATACATGACAACAGCAAAACGGACTTCGGTTTTGGGGGTAGATATCTCGGCCATTGATTGAAACTGTTTAGTCTTTTAAGGAGCTTAAAAGCATTTCAAAAAATTACCGCCGGAAGCAGGTAAAGCATTTCGGTAAAAATCGGAGCGACGGGGTGCTGTGGAACAATAACGGTCAATTCGGAAATGTCATACTCCGAAAAGATACGTAATTTTATATACCGAAACACAAACAGAGGTTCGCCAAATCCCGGCTATAAAGCGCTGTTGAGGAAATCAATCATGGGTTTTACAGTCAGAAAGGTGTCAGCCAAACGTGGAACAAATGCGGGATCGGTTACCTCTTTATCACCAAGAAACAGCTGGGTATAGTACCCCTTGAACTTGAGATACTCAACAGCGGGATTTGTGATCTCATACCCTTTCGGCGGTCTCTTCAGCTTGCCTGAAGGCTCAACTCCTTTCGGAAAAAGGCTGGTGAACTCCTGTATTGAAACAATGGCGTTCCACTCATTGAAATGAAGATCGATCTGCCTTCTCAACTTATCGAGAACAACAGGTTCGGGCATATAGATACCACCACCGATAAACGTGGCTCCCGGCTCCAGATGAAAGTAATAGCCGCCAAACGGACTTTTTCTCCCTCCTTTATTGATAAAGGCAAAAAAGTTTGTCTTGTAGGGTGACTTATCCTTCGAAAACCGGATATCGCGATTGATGCGCATGATGCACGATTTCGGGTCGAGATGCGACGCGGCAATATCAGGGTCAAACCTGCCAATCGCCAGAATCAGCTTCACCACCGTATCAAAGAATTCGCCATAGGCGTGCTGATACTCTTTCTTGTGTTCCTCAAACCACCCCCGGTCATTGTTCGATTTCAGCTCGCGGAGAAAATCAAGGGTTGCAGTGGTGATCATATTCCTGAGGGATTGACGTTTACGGAAAAACATCACAATAAAAGAAGTTACACACCCTTTTCATTTCTCAAAAGATGAGATACAGAAATATCACTTAACTGAAAAAAGGCATCAATAATTGAAATGTAGTGCCTGAAATTCCATAGGCACCCTTACCATTGCTGCGCTTTCGGGCTTTTATGTATGAATTCTACCAATATCGCGTCCCTACGGGACTTAAGACAACGCTGCCGATTGTTCTTCTCTGAAGCTCCAGAGGAGCGGCATATTGGTAGAAAATAAAGCGGTCAGACTATCCTCCAATTCAATACTCCAAGAATCTCCTGAAAACTTGCGAGTCCAGCTTCGAGGTTTTCGAAGATCTCTCCGGCTAGTAGATTTGGATCAGGGAGGTTGTCGAAATCAGTGCAAAACAGAATCATAGTGCTATAGTGAAGTTGCAAGATGGAGTCAAACCGCTTAGATCACACCTGAAATATTGTGTGGCATAAAGTTACGTTCTTTTTTCAAGCGTTGAACGGTGGGCAGGAAGAATATTATTTATTTTAAAGCAGTTAGGTGCTGTGGTAAGAGGTAATAAACCTCGGAAAGAGCGCTATTTTCAGACTGCGGATGCCCGCGTTACAATCAATTGTTCGCAAGCTTCATTAAATAAAGAATCCTCGCAGCAGAGCTACGAGGTATTAAAAGAGGCGCAACTGCTGTGAGTGCAGCTTGACATACTCCTTTTCACGACCTTGACCCTGAACATAGGCTCTGATCGTATTTTCATCCCCGTGCTTCCCTACTGTATTTACATAAAACCCTTTTCCCCAGAACTCTCCGCCCCAAAGCTGTTTTTTGACTTCTGGATGTTTTTTAAAGATTTCCTTGGCGGTAATACTTTTTATCACCTGTATGATTTTTGTCGGACTGTTTGTCGGAACGCTTTGAATCAAGAAATGCACATGATCTTTATCTGTACCTATTTCGATAAACTCAATCTCATACCTGTATGAAATTTCAAGGCATATCTGTTTTAGGCTCTCATCAACAGCTTCCGAAAAAACCACTCGTCTGTATTTTGATGGGCTGACAAAATGGTATAACAGTACTGACACGTTATGACTTTTGTGTATGTAGTCACTCAATTTATTACTTTTTAACGAAGCAGAGCTTCGGGGAATGTACCCTTAGAGATTCAAGAATTAAAAGCATTAAGTGCTCATTCATTCTCTTTTTTGTTGGAGCTGGTCACCAGTTTGTGCAGAATGCCGATCACAAGCAGGGAGGCAAGCAGGAGGCCATAGTGCAAGGGGTTGAAGAGCTGTTCAACATTCTGCCCGGCAGTGGCGGTTCTTACCGGTTCTGCGATGAGCTGGCGCAGGAGGGTGATCATGGCAACCTCGATGAAAACAACTACATGAAAAACTCCGGTATGGACATAGTTGATTTCGGCAGAGATCAGGCTGGAGAGGGTCCAAACGATGAAAAGAGTTCCAAGTGACTGCAGAAATCCATGGGCAAGATTATTGTTCTCCACGGCATGAAAAACCGAAACGGAAAACTCCCACACGACCATCACACTCGCAAGCACCAGTGCTATAGCAAGGAATGCGTGAAGGATATGATTAAGAATCTATTCGTAAATAACACCAGCTTTCCGAAATGCTATTATGGCCGAAGCCATGTGCAGTAAAGCTTCATATCGCTCTGTGAACTTTTCGTATCGCACTAAAATCTTTCT
>Ga0326726_10003246_pt1 | contig 14920 bp, 13 predicted proteins | sample MHFenrmetagenome_2_FD_207603 | JGI IMG/M metagenome (GOLD analysis project Ga0326726, IMG submission 207603) | Lab enriched peat soil microbial communities from Michigan Hollow, Ithaca, NY, United States - MHF15MN | ecosystem: Environmental > Terrestrial > Soil > Wetlands > Peat | place: USA...
CTAGTTCATGCGTATCGATACGACGGTCCGTTGCGCATCGGCAGCTTCTATCCCCCATGCAATGCCGTTGCTCACGCCTAATGAAATTTGACGGTGTCGCGGCCGTATTTGTCCGCTGCTGGCTAGTTCAGGTTGCTGGAACTCAAATGCGAATGGGGTAGACGGATAGATGCGCCGCGTACACGCGCTCTATTTGATGGGCTGGGTCACCCTGTATTGTTTTGTCAGCTTCGCGATGCGGAAGACGCGTCTGCCGATTTGGTCCCGGGAGTGTAATCCCAGTGGCGTTTCCAGGTACCGACGACCAGAGTGGGGTAATCCGGGCGTCCCAGGCTGCCGTTGTAGCGTCCAAGCGCACGGTACAAGTCGCCTTGCTCGATATCGATGTAGTGGCGCAGGATCAGCGCGCCATAGCGCAGATTGGTGCGCAGCTGGAACAGGTTGTGGTCGGGGCTGCCGATGGCCTTGGTCCAGAACGGCATCACCTGGGTGTAGCCACGTGCGCCAACCGGTGATACAGCATATTTGCGAAAACCGCTCTCAACCTGGATCAGACCCAGCATCATTTGCGGATCAACCCCGGCGCGCGAGGCCTCCCAGTGCAGGGTGGTGAGGAACTCGAGCCGCTCGGCCTCATCGGGCATGCGCTTGGCGAGCCGACGCGACATTTCCTTCAGCCAGGCAGCCCCGTCGGCAGGGTTGCGAAATGCGGTACGGGTGACCGCGGTATCGGCCAGCGCACGCTGCAGGGAGGCACGCACATTGGATGACATCGCCTCCTCCAGTTGACCTCCCGCTTGAACGGGGTGGGCCAGGAAGAGGGCGGCCAGCAACAAACCGATGTGCGTCGTTTTATTCATGTCAATGTTTCAGCAACCCCGTCAGATACTCCATCGCCCCGTCCAGGGCGATTTTTTGCGCCTCACCCGTTTGCCCATTCTCGGCATGGCGAGGCTGATATTCAATGACGCCCTCTTTCAGACCGCGTTCTCCCACTGTAATGCGGTGCGGAATGCCGATCAGTTCAGCATCGGCAAACATCACCCCGGGACGTTCGTCGCGGTCGTCCAGCAACACGTCAAACCCGGCAACCAGTAATTCAGCATACAACTTATTGGCAGCAGTTTTAACCATCTCGCTCTTGCCATAGCCGATTGCCACAATCACCAGCAAGAACGGTGCCATCGCCTTAGGCCAGATGATGCCCTTGTCATCGTGATGCTGCTCAATGGCCGAGGCGACAATGCGCGATACGCCGATACCGTAGCAACCCATTTCCATCGCCTGTGCGCGGCCCGACTCATCCAGGTAGGTGGCATTCATCGCCTGCGAATACTTGTTGCCTAGCTGGAACACATGGCCGACCTCGATGCCGCGACACAACTGTAACGATCCCTTGCCTTCCGGGCTGGGATCGCCGGAGGCAACATTCCGTATATCGGCTACAAAATCCGGTTCCGGTAGGTCACGCCCGAAATTGACCCCGGCCAAGTGATATTTCGGCTTGTTCGCGCCGCAGACAAAATCATTCATCGCCGCGACCGTGCGATCCGCGATCACGCGGATGCGGGCGCGGTCGAGCCCGACCGGCCCCAGAAAACCCGGCGGGCAATCGAAGGCCGAACGAATTTCGGCTTCGTTCGCCAGCCGGAAATCGGCGAGCCCATCCAGTTTTCCGAGTTTGACTTCGTTCAGCATGTGGTCGCCGCGCAACAGCAGGGCGACCATGCGTTCGCCCGCCATCATGGCGACGAGCTTGACGGTTCGGGCAAGGGGGATATCGAGCAACGCGGCGACGTCTTCGCATGTGGTCTGTTTTGGTGTGTCCACCTCGCGCAGCGTCTCTTGCGGCGCGGTGCGCGGCGCGGCGGGGGCGAGCGCCTCGGCCAGTTCGATGTTGGCGGCGTAGTCGGAATCAGGGCAGTAGGCGATCAGATCCTCCCCGGAATCCGCCAGCACATGGAATTCGTGCGAGGCCGAGCCGCCGATGGCGCCGGTGTCGGCCGCCACGGCGCGGAAGGTCAGTCCCAGCCGGGAGAAAATCCGCGTATAGGCGTCATACATCGTCTGGTAGGTTGCGGCGAGGCATTCCTTGCTGGCGTGGAAGGAATAGGCATCCTTCATCAGGAATTCGCGCGCGCGCATGACGCCGAAACGCGGCCGGATTTCATCACGGAATTTCATCTGGATCTGGTAGAAATTCAGCGGCAGCTGGCGGTAGCTCTTGATCTCGCGGCGCGCCACGTCGGTGATGACTTCCTCGTGGGTGGGGCCGAAGCAGAAGTCGCGCTGGTGGCGATCCTTGATTTTCAGCATTTGCGGGCCGAACACCGCCCAGCGCCCGGTTTCTTCCCACAATTCGGCGGGCTGCACCGCGGGCATCAGCAGTTCGATCGCGCCCGCGCGGTTCATTTCCTCGCGCACCACCGCCTCGACCCGGCGCAGCACGCGCAAGCCCAGAGGCATCCAGGTGTAGAGCCCCGATCCCAGGCGCTTGATGAGTCCGGCGCGTAGCATGAGTTTGTGGCTGACGAGCTCGGCCTCGGATGGGGCTTCCTTGGTGGTGGAAATGAAAAACTGGCTGGCGCGCATGGTGAAAGCTGGAGACAAAATGACGAAGGGCGGCATTTTACCGCGCAGACGATAGATTGCCTCGGTAAAAACCTAACGCCAGTGCAGGGCGCGCAGTTGCGCGGACTTTTTCTGCTGGTGCGCCTGCATGCGGGTGAGGATGTCGTCCAGGCTGGCGAGCGCCTTTTCGATGAACGGCCCCTTGTTGAGCATGACGCATTCGGCGCGCTCGCCCATGGCGGCGTCGGTGAATTCGGGGCGCGACACCGTGCCCTGCTTGGCCATGGTTTCCAGTACTTGGGTCGCCCACACCACCGGCAGATGCGCGGCCTCGGCCAACCAGAGGATTTCTTCCTGTACTTCGGCCAGCCGCTCGGGGCCCACTTCCATCGCCAGATCGCCGCGCGCGATCATGATGCCAAACGGTAGGCGCCCCATTGCCGCAAGCATGATCTCGGGCAGATTGCGGAATGCACGGGCGGTCTCGATCTTGGCGATGACGCCGAGGTGGCTGGCCTGTCGGGTGGCCAGTTGATCCAGCAGCGCCTGCATGTGCAGGCCCGATTCGACAAATGAAAAACCGATGATGTCGACCACGCCGACCAGTTGATCGAGATCGGCAAGATCCTTGCCCGACAGCGCCGGCAGGTCGATGTCCATGTTGGGAAAATTGAGGCCCTTGTCGGCCAGCAGACGGACGCCGCCCGGGCGGCATTCCAGGATGCGCAGCAGCGCGCCATTGGCATCGACGGTCTCGACCGTCGTGCCCAGCTTGCCGTCGTCGATCCATACCTTCTGCCCCGCCTGCAGATGATTGAACACCTCGGGGCTGGTGCAGGCGATATGCGCCGGGCGCAGCAGGCCGCCGCGCGGATCCGGTTCGGCAGGTCCGCCCGGGTGCGGCTCGCGCGTCAGTTGCAACTGATCGCTGGCGACCAGATGTACGTCGGCATCCTGTGGCGCGATGCCGCAAAACCGGCCTTCAAGTGTGCCCTGCACGGTATCGCACTGCCATTCGAGATCGTTGACGAGGTAGGCCGACTCCGAAAGCGTTGCCCACGCGTGCGACGGCTGTATCGACTCGATCAGCAATTGCCGCTTGGCGCCGCGCGCATCCTCGAACACCAGCGAGTCGCCGGGAACCAGTGAGGCCAATGCGGTCGGCGCGATACATAGCCCCAGTCCGTGCGCATAGTCGGGTGTGGGCGGATGCTGTGCGAACAACGCCACCCGTGCCGGCGACAACACGCGGCCATAACGGTCGCGCCGGGGTTTCAGGTGCAACACGCCCTCCACCTGCGTCAGGGCACCGGTGCGTATTTTGTGGCCGGCAAGATCGGCGGAGATGCGACAGCCGCGTCCCAGTTCGCTGGCGGCGCGTCGCACATGCGCCGCCATCGCATGCCAGCTTGCGGAATCGTCATGCGCGCAATTGATGCGTGCCACGTCCATCCCGCCGGCCACCAGGTTTTTGACCAGACTGAAATCGGTGGCCGCTTCGGTAGGCAGCGTCACCATGATGCGGACCTGGCGCTTGGGCGAAGCGGGGCCGAGCAGCATGTCGGTGTTGCGGGCGAGCATGGTTTGGCCCTGATCGAGCGTGGTCGCGTCATCCGGACAGAATGATTCGGCATCACGCTGCAGTGCGAGCTGGACCATCCGTGTGACGCGCTGGATCGCATCGCTCACATGCGCTTCGCAGCGTCCGAGCGAGGACAGGCCCTGCTCGGTCAGCATGTGTTGCAGCAGCCGCTGGTCGAGCGAGCGGAACTCCAGGTAGTGCAGCAGATTGCGCACGCTGGGATCGAGACCCAACGAGGGATTGCTCGTGCCAAATTGAGACAGGCGGGCTTGCGTACCGGATTCGATACGGTGCTGTAGCTGCAACAGGGCATCCAACAGGCGCGCCAGTGCAGGACTCTGGGGGGTGCTGGCGGCTGTATTAGATTGTTGGTTCATTGTTTGCCACCTGGGAAACTACGCAAGCGCACTGCAGCATCCAGGCAGTCGTCTGCAACGATAGAATTGCGTGTTCTCGGGGAAGCCATTTGCTGCCCGGATCAACTTTCAACCATGCTAACCATGCTCAATTTCAAATTTGTTACAAATTTAATGGCTTGTACCGAAGCACGCCGCCAGAACGGGCCGATATGGCCGAAGGCGTGCGCATGAGGTTGAAGCTGGGCCGCGCGGGCCGCCGCGAAGTGGCGAGCGACGACACCATTGAAGTGGTGGAGGAACGCGGCATGCGCGTGCTGCACCTCGGCAGCCAGGCGATTCAGAGCGCAATGCGGGTGACGCGGCCGTGGGATCTGGAACTGGCCTATACCCGCGCGATGATGGGGTTTCTGATGTTCAACAGTACGCCGCAAGACGTATTGATGATTGGCCTGGGCGGCGGTTCGCTCGCCAAGTTCCTCCGCAAGCAGCGTCCGCAGACGCGCATTGCTGCAGTGGAAATTGATCCGCGGGTGATCGCCGCGGCGCGCACGCATTTCGAACTTCCGCCGGACGACGAGACGCTGACTGTCATCGAAGCCGACGGCGCACTGTATGTGCGCCAGCATCCAGGCAGTGCCGACGTGATCCTGCTCGACGGCTTCGATGCCGGCAATCAGGTGGAGACGCTGGCGACACAGACGTTTTATGCGGCCTGCCGCCGCGTGTTGCGGCCGGGCGGTGTGCTGGTGGTCAATTTGTGGGGGCGCGACCGCGATTTCGCCGAATATTTTGCGCGCCTGACACGTGCGTTTGACGGCGAGGTCGGCTGGATTTCGGTACAGAACAAAACCAACGTTATCGTCTTTGCGTTTGCCGAACCGGGCGCTGCGTTGAGACTTGCCGCGGTAAAGCCGCAACTGGCGGATCTGTCGAAACGCTATGGACTCGACTTGCGTGGGTTTGCGCGGGACTTTCAGTGGGCGGAAGGGATTGCACCGCTGCTGGATTGAAATGATGCCATTCGATGTTGGAGCCCCTTGATTATCCGGGCAGGACGCCCTCTTTTTTGGTGGATGGATGAAACGGATGTTGATACGCGGTGGGCACAAGTTTTGTTATCTCCTGACCAGCCATCGCTTCCCGGCGAGACGTCTGAAGATCCGAGCCCGAACTGAGCAAAAAGCATTGCTGTGAGATATGTCGTATTCCGCCTCAGGCTTTTCATTCCGGTCCATCCAATGAAGATGCATTTCCAGTTCGCCAAGAGGCGCGCCCCAAACCGGACATCCGCGTAAAAGCACAATGAAAACAATGTGTAACGACATGTTTCTGGCCGTTGCAGGTTTGCAATTTCCGGTGGGTGTGAAAGAATGCAAGTAATCGAATTTTAAAGATGGTGGCGGCCATGATCGACCGAGAAGGGTACCGCCCGAACGTAGGCATCATTTTGTGCAATGCGCACAACCAGGTTTTCTGGGGCAAGCGCGTTAATCAGCACGCCTGGCAGTTTCCCCAGGGTGGTATCAATGCTGGGGAAACGCCGGAACAGGCCATGTTGCGGGAACTGGAAGAAGAAGTGGGGTTGCAGCCGGAGCATGTGCGCGTCCTCGGACGCACACGCGAATGGTTGCGTTACGACGTGCCAGCCCATTGGACGCGGCGTGACAATCGTGGCCTCTATCGCGGTCAAAAGCAGATCTGGTTTCTGCTGCGTCTGACCGGGCGCGATTGCGATGTTTCGCTGCGGGCCAGTAGTCATCCAGAATTCGACGCATGGCGCTGGAATGAATACTGGGTGTCGATGGATACAGTGGTCGAATTCAAGCGCGAGGTCTACCGGCTGGCGCTCGAGGAACTGGAACGCTATCTGCACAAGGACATCCGCTATTTGCGGCAACGCGCGCGCCGGTTGTGCGATCGGCGCGGAGCCGTTCCTGATCTGCAGTTGAAGCCCTGAAGTTCGGGATGCGGAGGCGTGATGAAGATACGAATCCATGCTTCAACCACGCTGACGATGGGCTCAGGATCCTGGCCGGGGCTGCCCCTTTGGCAGCTTGCGCCCACCCGCGACAGTACAGGGCGGCGGCTGACCGATTTCATGATGCTGATCCCCCGGCTTCGCAGTCGCCCGCCTGCAGACATTGAACGCGCATCGCGCGATATCCAGTCCGTGCTGGCGCTGCATCAGGATGTGGTATTTGCCGACCTCAACCTGAAACTGAACCTGCTGTGGGTGTCTTTGCGTCCCAGTCCAGGCGCGATCAGCGAGTTGGCGGCAGCAATCAGGTTGCGCGTGCCAGAAGCTTTACTGGTGGCGCATTACAGCGAGCCCCATTGAATCGCATTATGATGCCGTCGAAAGTTGGCAACATGGATAACAACATGGATAAGGAAAGAGACCGTATGAGCGCTCCCGAAATAATGCGCAGTTTCATTGCGGCACTGTTACTGGGCCCCGGCTTGGTCGTCGCTGCAGGCTCCGAGACAGTCACGCCCAACGAACCGCCAACCGCAACTCAAATGGCGCCTGCCGTGCAGCAAGACATCGCGCCATCGGCTGCGATGTGGTTGCCGATGATGCCTGTAGCCAGGCCGCAGGTGTATTACTGGGCACCCCCACCCGGCATGATGTGGCCGGTATTGCCACAGTATCCTGCACCCATGGCGATGCCGCCTGTTGTATGGGTGATGGTGCCGGTACCGGCGGCTTCGCTCACCCCTGCACAGGTCGACTATGGGCCAGTGGCCGATACCCCCGTGGTGGAACTTCCGCTGCTCGACGCAGCCATGACGCAGACCATGATGGAAGATGCGGCACTTGCGGCCGCGCTGGCCAAAGAAGGCAATGCGGATATTGGCCCGGCAGCGGTCGCTTCCGGAGTCGAAATGCCATCCTCTGCAGGCATGAACACTCAGCCGCCTGCTACGGGTGCGGATGAAGCAAGTACCCTGGCTGTCGCTGCGCCTGCGAACGTGGCGCCAGTAGATTACGGACCGGTGACGCCCACGCCGGTGGTCGATCTGCTTGCTTTGCAAACTCAGGTCGCTGGGTCCGGAGCCCCTGAATCTTCCCAGGCTACCGCGAAGTCCGGGCACAAATCAGGCACACCCGCTTCGCCGATGCCCATTCCTAAGGTGAAATCCGCGCCGGCCAAACGCATGTGCTGGTCCAAGGGGGTGGTCGCTCCCTGTCGTTAACTGCTGCCAATATCCCTGTAAACGGCAGGGAAACCCGCGTGTTTTCTGGCTTTCTGTTTACCCAAAGCTGCAGAATTCGTTAAAATGAGCGATTGCTAATTAACCCGCTGGAGCAAGCATGGCCGTTTCTGAACTTCAGGTGCAGACCGCACTAAAAGAGTTGGTTGACCCCAACACTCAAAAAGATTTCGTCTCGACCAAATCAGTCCGCAACATCAAGATCGACGGTTCGGCCGTTTCGGTCGATATCCTGCTGGGCTATCCTGCACAGAGCCAGTTGGCCTCCATCAAGCAGCAGATCGAAGACAAGCTTAAAACGATCGATGGCGTGACCGGCGCCACGGCAAGCGTCAGCTTCAAAATTGTTTCACACAGTGTGCAGCGCGGCGTCAAACTGATTCCCAACGTCAAGAACATCATCGCCGTGGCCTCCGGCAAGGGTGGCGTCGGAAAATCCACCACCGCTGTCAACCTGGCGCTGGCGCTGGCTGTCGAAGGTGCGCGTGTCGGCATGCTGGACGCCGATATCTATGGCCCGTCGCAGCCCACCATGCTCGGCATTACCGACAAACCCGAGTCCACCGACGGCAAGAACCTCGAGCCGCTGATGGGGCATGGCATTCAGGCGATGTCGATCGGCTTTCTCATCGATGTCGAAACGCCCATGGTGTGGCGTGGCCCGATGGTGACGCAGGCGCTGGAACAGCTGCTGAACAATACCAACTGGAGCGACCTTGATTATCTGGTGGTCGACCTGCCTCCCGGTACCGGTGACATCCAGTTGACACTGGCTCAGCGTGTGCCGGTCACCGGCGCGGTCATCGTCACCACCCCGCAGGACATCGCGCTGATCGACGCGCGCAAGGGCCTCAAGATGTTCGAGAAGGTCGGCATCCCCATCATCGGCGTGGTCGAGAACATGAGCCTGCACATCTGCTCGAAGTGCGGCAATGAAGAGCGCATCTTCGGCGAAGGCGGCGGCGAGCGCATGTGCAAGGACTACAGCGTGGAATTCCTCGGCGCGCTGCCCCTCGATGGTGCGATCCGCGCCGACACCGATTCCGGCAAGCCGTCGGTGGTGTCCGATCCGAATGGCCGCGTGACCGAGATCTACAAACAGATCGCGCGTCGTGTAGCAGTCAAGATTGGCGAAACCGCAGTGGATCACTCGGCCAAGTTCCCCAACATCGTCATTTCCAACACCTGATGAGCATCAAGTCCGACCGCTGGATCCGCCGCATGGCGGTGGAGCATGGCATGATCGAACCGTTTGAACCGGGGCAGATCAAACAGGCCGGTGGCCGGCCCATTGTGTCGTACGGCACGTCGAGCTACGGCTACGACGTGCGTTGTGCCAGCGAGTTCAAGCTGTTCACCAACCTCAACAGCACGATCGTTGACCCCAAGGCGTTCGATCCGAGCTCCTTCGTCGAGGTCAAGGGTGATTCCTGCATCATCCCGCCCAACTCGTTCGCACTGGCGCGCACGGTGGAATACTTCCGCATTCCGCGCAGCGTGTTGACGATCTGTCTGGGTAAAAGCACCTATGCGCGCTGCGGCATCATTGTCAACGTGACGCCGCTGGAACCCGAGTGGGAAGGCCACGTGACGCTGGAGTTTTCCAACACCACACCCTTGCCGGCGCGCATTTACGCCAACGAAGGCGTGGCGCAAATGCTGTTCCTCGAGTCCGACGAGGTCTGTGAAACATCGTACCGTGACCGGGGTGGCAAGTATCAGGGCCAGGTCGGCGTCACGCTGCCCAAGATCTGAGCTGGGCCAAAAATAATCCGGCTGCAGCGCACGCAACGTACAATCCGCGTTTTTCTCTCGCCCCCATAGAGGAGCTGCCATGCGCTTTCGCTTTCCCATTGTCATCATCGACGAGGATTTCCGTTCCGAGAACGCATCCGGACTGGGTATCCGCACGCTGGCCGAGGCGATCGAAAAAGAAGGCATGGAAGTGCTCGGCGTCACCAACTATGGCGACCTGACCTCGTTTGCCCAGCAGCAGGCACGCGCTTCGGCCTTTGTGCTGTCGATCGACGATGAGGAGCTCGCCGGCTCGGCCGAGGATACGAAAAATGCGCTGCAAAAGCTGCGAGGCTTCGTCGAGGAAGTGCGTTTCCGCAATGCCGAAATCCCGATTTTTCTGCACGGCGAAACCCGCACTGCGCGCCATATTCCGAATGACATCTTGCGCGAGTTGAACGGCTTCATCCACATGCTGGAAGACACGCCGGAATTCCTCGCCCGCTATATCGGTCGCGAAGCGCGAGCCTATCTTGATTCGCTGGTGCCACCGTTCTTCCGCGCGCTGACCCATTACGCGGCGGACGGCTCCTATTCCTGGCACTGTCCCGGCCATTCCGGTGGGGTGGCGTTCCTGAAGTCGCCGATCGGCCAGATGTTCCACCAGTTCTTCGGCGAGAACCTGCTGCGTGCCGACGTTTGCAACGCAGTGGATGAACTCGGGCAACTGCTCGATCACACCGGGCCGGTGGGGGCTTCGGAGCGCAACGCGGCGCGCATTTTCAACTGCGACCACCTGTTTTTCGTTACCAACGGCACTTCGTCGTCCAACAAGATGGTCTGGCACGCCACCGTCGCGCCGGGCGATATCGTCGTGGTCGACCGCAACTGCCACAAGTCCATCCTGCACGCCATCATGATGTGTGGCGCGATACCGATTTTCCTGACGCCGACGCGCAACCACTACGGCATCATCGGGCCGATTCCACTGGATGAATTCCGCCCGGAAAATATCGAGAAAAAGATCGCTGCACACCCCTTTGCCAAGGATGTGAAGCGCAAGCCGCGTATTCTCACCATCACCCAGTCGACCTACGACGGCATCCTCTACAACGTCGACATGATCAAGGATCTGCTCGGCGACTACATTGATACCCTGCATTTCGACGAAGCCTGGTTGCCACACGCGACCTTCCACGACTTTTATCGCGGCATGCATGCCATCGGCAAGAACCGCCCGCGTGCGAAAGATGCGCTGGTGTTTGCTACCCAGTCGACTCACAAGCTGCTGGCCGGTTTGAGCCAAGCTTCGCAGATCCTGGTGCAGGATTCGGAGACGCGCAAGCTCGACTTCCATCGCTTCAACGAAGCCTACCTGATGCACACCTCGACCTCGCCGCAATACGCCATCATCGCCTCGTGCGATGTGGCGGCGGCGATGATGGAACCGCCTGGCGGCCCCGCGCTGGTCGAAGAATCCATCCGCGAGGCACTGGATTTCCGTCGCGCCATGCGCAAGGTCGACGAGGAATTCGGCGACTCCTGGTGGTTCAAGGTGTGGGGGCCGCAGAAGCTGGCCGAGGAAGACGTGGGCGACCGCGAGGACTGGATGCTGAAAGCCGGCGAGCGCTGGCACGAATTCGGCAATATCGCGCCTGGCTTCAACATGCTTGACCCGATCAAGGCCACCGTCATTACCCCTGGTCTGGACATGGACGGCGCCTTCGCCGACTGGGGCATCCCGGCGGCGATTGTCACCAAGTATCTCGCCGAACATGGCGTGATCGTGGAAAAGACCGGCCTCTATTCCTTCTTCATCATGTTTACCATCGGCATCACCAAGGGTCGCTGGAACACGCTGGTGACCGCGCTGCAGCAGTTCAAGGCGGACTACGACGAGAACCAGCCGCTATGGCGCGTGCTGCCGGAGTTCATCGAGAAGCATCCGCGTTACGAGAAAACCGGACTTAAGGATTTGTGTGATCAGATTCACACCATCTACAAGGCCAACGATGTGGCGCGCCTGACCACCGAAATGTACTTGTCGGAAATGGCCCCGGCGATGAAGCCGGCTGACGCATTCGCCAAGATGGCGCACCGCGAAATCGAGCGGGTCGAGATCGATCGGCTCGTAGGCCGCATCACCGCCATGCTGGTCACGCCTTATCCACCCGGGATCCCCCTGCTGATCCCGGGGGAGCGCTTCAATGGCACCATCGTGCGTTATCTTCAGTTTATCCGCGATTTCAACGATAAATTCCCCGGCTTCGAGACCGACGTGCACGGCCTGGTCGAAGATGTGGTCGATGGCAAGGCGCGCTACTATGTCGATTGCGTGATCTGACCCCGGGCCCGGCAGCGCCAGTTTGCTTGATTTGTCAGGCAAAAGGCGTATGATTTGCGATCCCCGGTTTGTTGCTGGGGATTATTTTTTGTTTGACCTTGGCTGTTTTAACCCTTGCTCCACCGCACCGCAGCGGGGGGCTGAACCGAAAGGAAAATGATGCGGCATTACGAAATCGTATTTATCGTCCATCCAGATCAGAGCGAGCAGGTGCCCGCCATGATCGAACGCTATCGCGCCAACATCGCGACACGCGGCGGCAGTGTCCACCGGCTTGAAGACTGGGGTCGCCGTCAGATGGCCTACCCGATCCAGAAAGTCCACAAGGCGCATTACGTGTTGATGAACATCGAGTGTGATCAGGAAACCCTGGAAGAACTCGAGCATGGATTCAAGTTCAACGATGCCGTGCTGCGCCATCTGACCATCAAGCGTGACGATGCCGTGGTTACGGCTTCGCCGATGATGAAGGAAGAAAAGTCGCGCGACATCCTTGAAACCCCCAAACCGGAAAGCCCTCAGGCAGAAGCCGTGGCCGAACAGCCTGCTGCTGTCTGAGTGAGTGAATCGGCTGGACATCAGCGGAACGCTCATCCAGGTTGATTCTTTGCGTTACAGTCCGGCAGGCGTACCCATCGCTGAAGCGGTAATCCATCACCGCAGCAGTCAGACAGTGGCAACGCAAGCTCGCCAGGTCGAATGCGAGTTGACGGTACAGGCGAGTGGATCGCTTGCCACTCAACTGTCGCAACTGGCAACAGGAACGCAGGTGAGACTGGAAGGCGCGTTGAACCGACGCAGTGTGAACAGCAGACAACTGATCTTGATATTGAATCGAATCGAAAAGGAATAAATCATGGCACGTCCCATGGGTGGTAAATCAGGCGGCAAGTTCGCCAAAAAAGGTGGCCGCGACAGCGGCAATCGCGGTCTCTTCAAGCGTCGCAAGTTCTGCCGCTTCACCGCTGAAAAAGTCGTTGAAGTTGATTACAAGGATGTTGATGTGCTGAAGGAATTCATCGCCGAGAATGGCCGCATCATCCCGGCCCGTATCACCGGTACCAAGGCGCACTACCAGCGCCAACTGGGTACCGCAATCAAGCGTGCACGCTTTCTGGCGCTCATGCCTTACACCGACCTGCATTGAGGAGACGGCCATGCAAGTGATTCTGATGGATAAGGTCGTCAACCTGGGCAATCTGGGTGACGTGGTCAAGGTGAAAGACGGCTATGCACGCAACTTTCTGATTCCAACCGGGCGTGCGCGTCGCGCCACGCAAGCCAACATGGACGCGTTTGCTGCCCAGAAGGCCGAGTTGGAGCGCGTGTCTGCGGAAAAACTGGCCGATGCCCAGCGGCGTGCCGAAAAAGTGGAAGGCTGCGTAGTCACGATCAGCCAGAAAGCTGGCGTCGATGGCCGCCTGTTCGGTTCCATTACCAACGCAGATATTGCTGAAGCGCTCAAAGCGCAAGGCCATGACACGGCCAAATCCGAAGTTCGTATGCCCGAAGGCCCGTTCAAGGCCATCGGTGAATACCCTGTGGTGCTGGGGCTGCATCATGATGTCCTTGCCAACATCACGGTCGTGGTAGTTGGCGAACAGTAAGGTCTTCCGGTTGCAGAAGAAGGGAGCCGCCGGCTCCCTTTTTTATTCCCGGCTGTTCAGGCCTTATCCACAGTCTTATCCCTTGGTAGGGTAGGGACTGAAGACTAGAATCCCGTCATGGCTGCTATCCACACGCTGACTGCAAATTCCGATCCCCAACTGGCGCAGATGCGCCTGCCGCCGCACTCGCTGGAAGCAGAGCAGGCGGTACTGGGTGGTTTGCTGCTGGACAACAGCGCGTGGGATCGCATCGGCGATGTGGTGTCGGAAAGCGATTTTTACCGACAGGATCATCGCCAGATCCTGCGTGCAATCGTGCGGCAGATTGCCGAAAACCGCCCGGCTGACGCGGTGACGGTCACCGAGGCGCTGCAATCGATGGGCCAGCTCGAAAGCGTCGGCGGGCTGGCCTATATCGTCGCGCTGGCGAGCAATACGCCGTCGGCTGCCAACATCCGTCGCTATGCCGAAATCGTGCGTGAGCGCTCGGTGATGCGCCGCCTGGCCGAGGTGGCGACCGGCATTGCCGACACCGCTTACGCGCCGGCCGGTCGTAGCGCCTCGCAGTTGCTCGACGAGGCCGAAGCCAAGGTGTTCGAGATTGCCGAATCCGGCAGCCGTGGGCAGGCGGGTTTCACTGAAATCAAGCCGCTGTTGAAAGAAGTGGTCGAGCGCATCGACGAGTTGTATCACCGTGACAACGATTCCGGCATCACCGGCGTCCCCACTGGTTTTCACGATCTGGACCAGAAAACTTCGGGCCTGCAGCCGGGCGACCTCATCATCGTTGCCGGGCGGCCATCCATGGGCAAAACCGCGTTCTCGCTCAACATGGCAGAAAATGTTGCGCTTGACACCGGCCTGCCGGTCGCGGTGTTTTCGATGGAAATGGGTGGCACTCAACTGGTGATGCGGATGATCGGCTCGGTCGGCAAGCTCGACCAACACCGGCTGCGCACCGGCAAGTTGGGCGAGGACGACTGGCAGCGACTCACCTATGCGCTCGGCAAGCTCAACGAGGCGCCGGTATTCATCGACGAGACACCCGGTCTCAACGTGCTGGAACTGCGTGCGCGTGCGCGCCGGCTGATGCGTCAGTGCGGCAAGCTCGGCCTCATCGTGATCGACTACATCCAGCTGATGTCGGCCAGCAGCACGGGCGAAAACCGTGCGACCGAAATATCTGAAATCTCGCGTGCGCTGAAGGGTCTGGCAAAGGAACTGCATGTGCCGGTCGTTGCCCTGTCGCAGTTGAACCGCGGATTGGAACAGCGCCCCAACAAGCGCCCGGTCATGTCCGATCTGCGCGAATCGGGTGCCATCGAACAGGATGCTGACGTCATCCTGTTTATCTACCGCGACGAGGTCTACAACCCCGACACGCAGGACAAGGGTACGGCCGAAATCATCATCAGCAAGCAGCGTAACGGCCCCATCGGCACGGTGCGACTGGCTTTTATTGGCGAATACACGCGTTTCGAGTCGCTCGCACAGCCGGGTTCTTACT
>Ga0326726_10003247_pt1 | contig 14915 bp, 16 predicted proteins | sample MHFenrmetagenome_2_FD_207603 | JGI IMG/M metagenome (GOLD analysis project Ga0326726, IMG submission 207603) | Lab enriched peat soil microbial communities from Michigan Hollow, Ithaca, NY, United States - MHF15MN | ecosystem: Environmental > Terrestrial > Soil > Wetlands > Peat | place: USA...
TTGACCACCTTGCGCCGGATGTCTTCGGGCAACTGCTCGGCGACGAAGCGGCGCACCTCGTCACGAAACGCTTCGTCCTCGGCGCTGAAGGTCAGGTCCACGTCGGCCCCCCGGTTCTGCCTCGCAGAAAATCAATTCCGCTGCACGCAGTCTTGGCGCCCGCACGCTGCACTGTCAATGGCGTTTGCCCCGGCGCCAGCCCGCGCGACGCCGTCACTCGTCGACGTAGCCGCCTTTGAAGAAGCTCCACGCGGTGCCGTCGTGCAGATAGAAGCTGCCGTCGGCGCAGAAGTCCTTGCCGGGAAAGAATTCGCGCACTGCGCGCGGCAGCAGGCGTGCCAGTTGCTCGTCGCTGAGCAACTCGAACTGCTCGGGCGTGATCGCCCGGCCGACTCGCAGCGGCGGTGTCTCCATCGGGACAGGGTTGTAGGCGTGGCCATTGTCGCGCAGCGCGGCCCGGGAAAGCGACGCCTCAACTGCGCAAGATTTGTGAAGCGGGTTCGCGCCATCATCGGCGCATCCAACGAGCCGGAGCAACACATGAACAGCGTGGTCATCGATCAACCCCTGCACATCCGGGGCCTGGCCCTGCGCACGTCGAACGAGCGCGCGTTCGATGAGATCCCCCGCCATTGGGAGCGCTTTCACCGCGACTGCGCTGCCGGCGGCGTGCCCGGCCACCTGGATGGCGACCTGTTTGCCGTGTACGCCGACTTCGCCCACCCGGGCATCGACAACCGCGGCGACTACACCTTCGTGATCGGCGCCCGCGTCGCGCCCGGCGAGCCCACGGCGCACGGCTGGACCTCGGTCACCATCCCGGCAGGCCGCTACGCGCTCTACGAGTTGGCACGCGGCCACCCCGAGCGCGTCGGCGAACGCTGGCGCGACGTGTGGGCCGATGGCACGATCGACAAATCCTTCCGCTGCGACTATGAGCGCTACCAAGCCAACGGCGACATCGCCATCCACGTCGGCGTCCGATGAGTCGCCGTTCGGCGGCAGCGCACTGCAGGCCGCGCCGTGGCGCCGCTACGAGCGGCGCATGCGGCGCGTGATCGAGCACCTGCACGACCGCCTCGACGAACCGCTGGACCTCAACGGCTTGGCCGACGTGGCGCACCTGTCGCCCCACCATTGGCACCGCGTGTACCACGCGATGTGCGGCGAGACCTTGGCGCAGACCGTCAAGCGGCTGCGCCTGCATCGCGCCGCCGGCGACCTGGCCACGTCGGACGCGCCGCTGGTGCGGGTGGCCGCGCGCGCCGGCTACCCGAACCTGCAGTCGTTCACGCGCACCTTCAAGGCCGCCTACGGTGTGCCACCTGCGCGCTTTCGCGCACAAGGTCAGCACCGCGCCTTCGAATGGCTTCCCGATCGCGCACAGCACTGCGCCTTCGAGGTGGCGGTGCAGGCCTTGCCGCCGCAGCCTGTGCTCGGCATCGAGCACGCCGGTTCGTACCTGGCGATCGGCCGCGCGTTCGATCTGCTGTTCGCGCGCATCGCAGCCGCCGGCCTGGCGCGGCCCGGCATGCGCATGTTCGCGCTGTTCTTCGACGACCCCGACCTGGTGCCCGAGGCGCAGCTGCGCTCGTTGGCGGCAGTGGCCGGCTGCGCCGAGGCCGGCGACGCGATCGACCTCGTGCGCACCGTGATCCCCGGCGGGCCCCACGCGACGCTGCTGCACACCGGGCCCTACACCACGATGCGCGCCGCCTACCGCTGGCTCTACGGCCGCTGGCTGCCGGCCTCGGGGTTCGAGCCGGCCGGTGTTGGCGTGGTCGAGCAATACCTCAACAGCCCGCGCGACACCGCGCCGCAGGCGCTGCGCACGCGCATCGCGGTGGCGCTGCGCGACGACCCGACGAAGGACGACGCACCATGACCGCACGCATCAAGTGGACCGGGCGACTGCACGACGACAAGCCGCACGAGGTCAAACGCGCGCCGATCAGCATCGCCGGCATGCGCAAGGGGCAGCTGATGCTGGTGCCGAGCGCCCGCCTGGTCGACGATTTCGTGCGCACCGTGAAGCGCGGCCATTCGATGGACGCCAGGCAGTTGCGCGTCGCGCTGGCCGCCGCGTCCGGCGCCGAGGTGTGCTGCCCCATCACCACCGGTTTCCACCTGCGCACGGTGGCCGAGGCGGTGGGCGAGGCGCTGGCGCGCGGCGTGGCGATCGGCCGCGTGACGCCGGTGTGGCGCGTGTTGCCGCCCGGCGCGCCGACACTGCGCAAACTGTCGTACGACCCGGCGCTGCTGATGCGCCAGCGCCGGTTCGAGGGGCTCGATGGCGGCGATGAGGCTCGGGCCGCGCGCGGCGGCCGCCGACCTGTGTCGCCGATGTGATTGTGGCCCCGCATGGCGCTGGCTAGCATCGCCTGCACAGTCGATACTCGATCTCTGCCCGGCAGAACCAACTGGAGACCTCGCATGGACTTCTCGCACTCACCCAAGGTGGTCGAACTGCAACGCCGCGTGATGACTTTCGTGCGCGAGCATGTGCAGCCCGCCGAAGCCGAGTTCAAGCGCGAGATGGACGCCCATCGCGCCAGCGGCAACCCGTGGCAGCACACGCAGACGATGGAGCGCCTGAAGGACAAGGCACGCGCCGCCGGGTTGTGGAACATGTTCCTGCCCGAGAGCGAAGCCGGCGCCGGCCTCACGAATCTCGAGTACGCACCGTTGTGCGAGATCATGGGCCGCTATCCGCTCACCGCCGAGGCGATGAACTGCTCGGCGCCCGACACCGGCAACATGGAGATCCTCGAGCGCTTCGGCACGCCCGAGCAGAAGCAGCGTTGGCTCAAGCCGCTGCTCGAAGGCAAGATCCGCTCGGGCTTCGCGATGACCGAGCCCGGTGTGGCCTCGTCGGATGCCACCGCGATCGAGTGCCGCATCGAACGCGACGGCGATCACTACGTGATCAACGGCCGCAAGTGGTGGACCTCGGGCGCACCCGACCCGCGCTGCGAGATCCTGATCCTGATGGGCAAGACCGACCCGAGTGCAGCCACCTACCGCCAGCAGTCGATGATCCTGGTGCCCAAGGCGACGCCGGGCGTCAAGGTCGAGCGCGCGCTCTCCGTGTTCGGCTACGACCACGCGCCACACGGCCACGCCGAGGTCACGTTCACCAACGTGCGCGTGCCGGTGGCCGACATCCTGCTCGGCGAAGGCCGCGGCTTCGAGATCGCGCAGGCGCGCCTGGGGCCGGGGCGCATCCACCACTGCATGCGCCTGATCGGCATGGCCGAACGCGCGCTCGAATTGATGTGCCGCCGCTCGTTGCAGCGCAAGCCGTTCGGCAAGCTGTTGAGCGACCAGGGCGTCACGCGCGAGCGCGTGGCCAACGCGCGCATCCTGATCGATCAGGCGCGCTGGCTGGTGCTGGCCGCCGCCGACCGCATGGACAAGGTCGGCAACAAGAACGCGAAGAAGGAAATCGCGATGATCAAGGTGGCGGCGCCCAACATGGCCTGCCAGGTGGTCGACTGGGCGATGCAGGTGCACGGCGGCGCGGCGGTCAGCGAAGACACGCCGCTGGCCGCCATGTACGCCAGCGCGCGCACGATCCGCTTCGCCGACGGCCCGGACGAAGTGCACCGCAACCAGATCGGCAAGATGGAGATCGAGCAGTACATGACGACCAAGGCCTGAGGCAGCGACGCGCATCGGCGCCGCCGGCGTCGTGCGCAACGCCACGGGATCAAGGGGCACGCGGTGCCCCTTGCTCATGATCGGAGCGGACGCGCAGGCCATACTCTCGCCCCATGTCGGACCTGCACCTGCCGTTCTGGCCTTCGCATGCACCCAGGCACCTGTGGGTGCCCGAGACACACCTGTACCGCAACGTCGAGGTGTCGGCGCTGCGCTTTCCGAAGAAACCCTTCGCGATCTTCTACGACACCCAGGTCACCTACGCCGATTTCCAGCGCGAGACCGAACGCGTGGCGGGCTACCTGCAGCAGCGCCTCGGTGTCAGACGAGGCGACCGCGTGCTGCTGTACATGCAGAACAGCCCACAGTTCATGATCGCCTTCTACGGCATCCTGCGCGCCGACGCGGTGGTGGTGCCGGTCAACCCGATGAACCTGACGCAGGAGCTCAGGCACTACGTGCGCGACAGCGGCGCCACGGTCGCCTTCGCCGCGCAAGACATCCTGCCGCGCATGCAGCCGCTGCTCGACGAGGGCCTGCAGCACATCGTGGTGGCCACCTACAGCGACTACCTGCGCGAGGCCACCGACATCACGGTGCCCGAGTTCGTCGCCGCGCCGCGCGTGCCTCTGCAGCACGAGGGCCTCGTCGCCTGGGCCGACATGCTGGCCGCGCAGTTGGCGCCGCGCGCGATCGAGGCCGGCCCCGACGACCTGGCCGTGATGCCCTACACCTCGGGTACCACCGGCCACCCCAAGGGTTGCATGCACACGCACCGCAGCACCATGTTCAACGCAGCCAGCGTGTGGACTGCGGCCAACCAGGGCAGCGTCGGCCTCGCGGTGCTGCCGATGTTCCACGTCACCGGCATGCAGGCGCATCTGAACGGCGCCATTTACAACGCAGCCACCGTCGTGCTGCTGCCGCGCTGGGACCGCGATGCCGCGGCGTTGTGCGTGCAGCGCTATCGCGTGACCGGGCTCGCGCTGATCACCGCGATGGTGATCGACTTCATGAGCAACCCGCGGCTGCCCGAATACGACCTGTCGAGCGTGCGGCGCATCGGCGGCGGCGGCGCGGCCATGCCCAAGGCGGTGGCGCTGGCGATGGAGAACAAGTTTCGCCTCAAGTACGGCGAGGGCTACGGCATGTCGGAGACGATGGCCGCCACCCACGCCAACCCGCCCGATCGCCCGAAGGAACAGTGCCTGGGCATCCCGGTGTTCGACGTCGATTCGCGCATCATCGATCCGGTCACGCTGCAGGAACTGCCGCAAGGGCAGACCGGCGAGATCGTCGTGCACGGCCCGCAAGTGATGGTCGGCTACTGGAACCAGCCGCAGGCCACCGCCGACGCCTTCATTGAGATCGACGGCAAGCAGTTCCTGCGCACGGGCGACCTGGCCACCGTCGACGCCGAGGGCTACTACTTCTTCGTCGATCGCCTGAAACGCATGATCAACGCCGCAGGCTTCAAGGTGTGGCCGGCCGAAGTGGAGGCGCTGCTGTACCAGCACCCGGCGATCCAGGAGGCCTGCGTGATCGCCGCCAAAGACCCGCGCCGCGGCGAAACCGTCAAGGCCGTGATCGTGCTCAAGCCTGCGCATGCGGGCCGGGTCACCGAGCAGGAGATCGCCGATTGGGCGCACGCCAACATGGCGGCCTACAAGGCGCCGCGCATCGTGCAGTTCGCGACGGCGTTGCCCAAGTCGGGCACCGGCAAGGTGATGTGGCGCGCGCTGCAGGAAGCCGAGAACACGCGCAGCTAGCGTTGCTCAGCGCTTGGCCGCGCGGCCGCGGCGCGCTGCCGGTTGTGCATACGACGCCAGCATCGCGCCCGCCGTGTCGCGCAGCGCGTCGCGCAGCGCGGCCGGCTCGATGACCACCGCGTCGGCGCCCAGGCGCAGCATCTCGCGCGACGCATGGTCCACCGATTCGATCGGCACGGTCACCGTGCGCCAGCCGTGCGCATCGGGCCGGCCGGCGCTGCGCTCGGCCGCGCGCGCGACGATCGGGCTGAAGTTGGCGAGCCGCGCCAGCCCGGCGGCCGACACGCGCAGCGTCGCGAAGTCGCGGTACACGCCCTCTTCGAAACGCCGCGTCGACTCGGCCCAGAACGCGGCGAGATCGAACTTCGGTGGCCGCACGAATGTCTCGTCGAGCAGCTGCGCCGCGGTGATGGCGGCCACGCGGTAGGTGCGCGGCTCGCGCCGGTGGCGCGCCACCAGGTACCAGGCGCCACCCTTGAGCACCAAGCCGAGCGGATCGACCACGCGATCGGACGCCGCGGTCCAGCTCTCGTAGTGCAGGCGCAGCCGCCGCTCGCCCCACACGCCCTCGGCCACCGTGCGCAGATGGTCTGCCGGCGCGGCGCCGCGAAACCAGTCCACCGGATCGAGGTGGAAGCGCGCGCCGACGCGCTCGGCGTCGGCCTGCCAGTCACGGGGCAGCGCGGCCAGCAGCTTCAGGTGTGCCGATGCCGCCGCTTCGCCGAGGCCGAGCGCCTGCGCCGGGCCAGGCAGGCCGGTCATGAACAGCGCGCGTGCTTCTTTCGACGTCAGCCCGGTCAACTGCGTTCGCCAGCCCTCGCGCAGCTGAAACCCGCCATGCCGGCCGCGGCCGCCGTAGATCGGCACGCCGGCGGCGCTGAGGCTGTCGACGTCACGGTAGATCGTGCGCACCGACACCTCGAGCGAGCGCGCCAATGCGTGCGCACTCGCGCGGCCGCGCGTCTGCAGCAGCATCAGGATCGACAGCAAACGGCTCGCCTGCATGGCGTTTCGCAGTGTGCCCGCAAAACCTGACATGCATTGTCAGTTATGGCGCTCCATGATCCCGGCACCTGAGTTGAGGAGCCCCGCGATGCACACCGAAACCGCAATCGCCACACCCGCGCTGGAAGACTGCGCAGTGATCGAGTTGCGCGACTACGCCATGCAGCCCGGCCGGCGCGACGAGCTGATCGAGCTGTTCGAGCGCGAGTTCATCGAGCTGCAGGAGGCGCAGGGTGCGCGCGTGATCGCGCAGTTCCGCGACCTCGACCGCCCCAACCGCTTCGTCTGGCTGCGCGGCTTTGCCGACATGGATGCGCGCCGGCGTGCGCTCGAAGGCTTCTATGGCCACGCGCACTGGCAGGCGCACCGCGCTGCCGCCAATGCAACCATCGTCGACTCCGACGACGTGCGGCTGCTGCGCCCGGCGCGGCTGCAATGGACGCTGGCCACGCCCCAGGCACCGCGCCCGCACCGCGACAGCGAGCGCGCGGCGCCGAGCGCTGCGCTGTTCGTGCTGACGGTGTGCGCGCTGCAGGTGGCGCCGTACGCCGCGTTCAAGCGCTGGTTCGAGCGCGAGGCGCTGCCGCTGCTGCGCGACGCTGGCGCGATGCCGATCGCCGTGTTCGAGTCGGAAGCCGCCATGAACACCTACCCGCGCCTGCCGGTGCGCACCGACGAGCAGGTGTTCGCCTGGCTGGCGCGAGTGGGCAGCGAAGCGGCCTGGGAGCAGGCCAGCCAGAAGCTGGCAGCGTCGCGCGCGTGGCGCGACGGCGTGCTGCCGCGCCTGCAGCCCGCCGAAACCAGGCCCCTGATGACTTGGCGCCTGCAACCCACTGCGCGCTCGCTGCTGCGCTGAGCGTTCGAGGACAGACGCCATGACTGCACTCGTCTTGCCGCAGGGCAGCCCGCACGACTTCGACTTCCTGATCGGCCACTGGAATGTGCACAACCGCCGGCTAACGCATCGCTTGAGCGGCGCCAACCACTGGAAGATCTTCTCCGCCACGCATTGGCTCGAGCAACGGCTGGGCGGCATCGCCAACATCGACCAGATGGACTGTCCGAGCGAGGGCTTCTCGGGCGTCAGCGTGCGTTGCTTCGACCTCAACCAGCGCCGCTGGGCCATCTACTGGATCAACAGCCGCGACGGCGTGATGAGCCCACCCGTGCTCGGCGGGTTCAACGGCGACATCGGGCTGTTCTACGGGCGCGACAGCGACGATGGCCGCAGCGTGCACGTGCGCTTCACCTGGACGCGGCTGGGCCGTGACGCGGCACGCTGGGAGCAGGCGTTCTCGCTCGACGGCCGCGAATGGGAAACCAACTGGGTGATGGACTTCAACCGCGAAGGAGCCAGCGCATGAATGCATCGAACGACCTCGTGGCCCGCTACATCGCGGTGTGGAACGAGCCCGACCGGGCACGCCGCCGCGAGCGCGTGGCCGGGCTGTGGGGCGAGCATGGCCAGAGCCTGCAGCGCGTGCTCGACCCGCGCGGCATCGATGCGATCGCGGCGCGCGTGGCGCTGTCGTACGACAAGTGGATCGCCGGCCGCGGCTTCGGATTCCGCGCATCGGGTTCGCCGCAGGCGCACCACGACGCGGTGATGTGCAACTGGGCGATGGGCCCGGCAGGCAGCCACGACGTGGTGTCGCTCGGCCTGAGCTTCTTGCTGCTCGATGCCAGCGGGCGGCTGCACAGCGATCTGCAGTTCGCCGAGCCGCCACCCGCGGCCGCGCCCGAGCACGACGCGCTGGTGCAGGGCTACGTGGCGGTGTGGAACGAGGCCGACCCCGGGCGCCGGCTCGACGCGGTGGCCACGCTGTGGAGCGAGCGCGGCGCGCACGTCAATCCGCAGCAGGCTTGCGTTGGCCACGACGCCGTCACCGCCGAGGCTGCGCGCGTGTACGCCATGTGCGGCGCCAAGGGCCAGCGCTTCCGCTGCGCCGGCCGCGTCGACGGCCACCACGGCGCGGTGCGCATGGACTGGGAGCTGATCGCAGCCGACGGCACCTCGGTGCTCGCCGCGGGCACCAACCTGCTGCTGCTCGAGCCCGATGGCCGGCTGCAGCGCGACGTGCAGTTCGACGTGCCGGCACAGCGCATCGATTGACGCGGCCGTCTCCTCGCGGCGCGTGGCGCCGGCATGGTTCAATGCCGCAACGAGACCCGAGGAGACGACGATGAACAAGCTGTTCTCACTGGAAGGTCGCGTGGCGCTGGTCACCGGCGGCTCGCGCGGCATCGGCCGCATGATCGCCGAAGGCTTTCTGCGCCACGGTGCCAAGGTCTACATCTCCGCGCGCAAGGCCGAGGCTTGCGACCGCACCGCCGCCGAGCTGTCGGCGATCGGCCCGTGCATCTCGCTGCCGGCCGACGTGTCCACGGTGGCCGGCGCCGAAGGCCTGGCCGCCACGCTGACCGCGCGCGAGCCCAAGCTCGACATCCTGGTCAACAACGCCGGCGCGGCGTGGGGTGCACCATTCGACGACTTTCCCGAGAGCGGCTGGGACAAGGTGGTCGACCTCAATCTGAAGTCACCGTTCTTCCTGACCCGCGCGCTGCATGGCGCGTTGAAGGCCGCGGGGTCGGCCGAGCGGCCGGCCAAGGTGATCCACATCGCGTCGATCGACGGCATCGCGGTCAATCCGCTGGAGACGTACTCGTACGCCGCGAGCAAGGCGGGGTTGATCCACCTCACGCGCCGCATGTCGCTGCGGCTGATCCAGGATCACATCGTGGTCAGCGCCATCGCGCCCGGCGCGTTCGCCTCCGACATGAACCGCGCCGCGCGCGACCACGGCGACGAGGTGGCCAAACGCATTCCCGCGCAGCGCATCGGCACCACCGAGGACATGGCCGGCGCCGCGATCTTTCTGGCGTCGCGCGCGGGTGACTACGTGGTGGGGGCGACGATCGTCGTCGACGGGGGCGTGTCGCTGGGGATGGTGAGCCGGCCGAGTTGACGAAGCGGGGCCGTCTGGTCGGGTGGCGACGACGCCCTACCGCGCGATCGCCCTTGCCTGCGAACTTGCGGTCGTTCCAGAACGACCGCTTTCGCCACCCATTTGGAACGCTCGGGTCAGTGTGCTCAGGCGTCGGCTATGTGGCGATCAGCCGACCTTGGACTCGTGTCGCTCAATGGCAAGACCCGGCCAGGAACCGTCGTTCGTGACGGGCGGCTATCGGAGACCCCACCCGCACTTCACCGCACCGCGACTTCATGGCTCGTGGTGCAACTGGGACCCTAGGAAGCGCGCCATGCGCTGCCAGGCTTGGCGACTTTCCGGCAGCCACGGCAAGGCCAGCGGCCAATCGTGCTGCATAGCGGAGCCGATCAACAATTCCGACGCGATACCGGCCGATGCGGCTGCGCGATGCACGCGCAGTGCGTCGTCGAGCAGCAGCTCGTCCTCGCCGACCAGCAGCATCAGCGGTGGCAAGCCAGCGAGGCTTCCGAACGCGGGCGAAAGGTAGGGCGAGTTTGGATCCGCGTCTCCGATGACATAGCGCGCCCAGGACTCCAGATGCGCGCGGGTGAACCAGAGATCCCGGCCGCGGTTGGTGTCCACCGAGGCGCCCGAGGCGGTCAGGTCAGTCCAGGGCGAGAGCAGCACGGCGGCATCCGGTAGCGGCTCGCCGAGGTCGCGCAGCCGCAGCATCAGGGCGAGCGCGAGCCCGCCGCCCGCCGAGTCGCCGACGACGTGGACTGGTTGGTCGCAGACGGTGCGATGCAGCCACCGCCACGCAGCGAGCGCGTCGTCGAGCGCGGCCGGGTAGGGATGCTCGGGTGCCAGCCGGTAGTCCGGCACGAAGACCTCGGCCCCGCAACGGAAGCTCAAGCGCATCGCGCGGCGCCGGTACGACGCGGGCGAACCCATGAAGTAGCCGCCGCCATGCAGGTAGAGAATCGCCCGTGCCGGCGCTGCCGCCGCCCGGATTGATTCGATGGCGAGCCGGCCCACGGCATGGTCGCCAAACTTCAGCTTGGGATAGCGACGCTGCAGCGTGGCCCTGGGGGTGGCGCGCAGGAACTCGAAGCGCCTGCGCATTACCAGCGGTGGCGAGCCCGCACCGAACAAGGCGCTCGTCACCAGGCCATAGCCGCGCAGCGACAGCCAGCGCATCCAGTTGGCGCTCGAAGCCTGCGGCGTCAAGGCACGCAGCTGCGCGCTCACAGTGTCGCTCCGTCCTTGCGCCGCGCGAGCCGCAGCCTCGGCCACAGCATGCCCACCTGCTCGCGGTACAGGCGATAGCGCTCGCCGAACTGCGCGATCAGGTCGCGCTCCTCGAACCAGATGCCGATCAGGATGTACCCGGTGGTCGCGATCGCGAACAACAGGTGCCCGGCCGTCATCGTCGGCGTGGCCCAGAACGCCAGTACGAAGCCCAGATAGATCGGGTGGCGCACGTGGCGGTACAGACCGGGCGTGCGGAACCGCGGCGCGGGCAGGCCGCGGCCGCGGAGGTGGGCGTAGACCTGCCGCAGGCCGAACAGCTCGAAGTGGTTGATCAAGAAGGTGCTGATCAGCAGCACCGTCCAGCCGAGCCAGAACACCGCTTGGATCGCGAGGGTGCCGGAGCGGTTGTGCACCGACCACACCACCGGCTCGGCGAGCGGCCGCCACTGCCACAGGAGCAAGGCGAGCACCGCCGTGGCGGCGAGCACGAACGTGCTGCGCTCCACCGGCTCGGGCACGATGCGCGTCCACCAGCGCTTGAAGCCGCGCCGCGCCATCACGCTGTGCTGCACGGCAAACAGGCCGAGCAGCAGCAGATTCACGATGAGCGCCTGGGCCAGCGGTGCCGGCGCGCCGCTGTCGATCGTCTTCGGCAGCAACGGCAGGTTGCCGACGAAGCCGATGGCATAGACGAAGATGGCGAGAAAGAACAGGTACACGATCGCGCCGTACAAGGCTGCAAGGGCTGCCATGGTGTGCTCCTTTGGTTGATGGGTGCGGGTCAGTGCGGCTGCGCCCGTGCGACGACCACCGGCTGCGCCGCGGCCAGCGCTTCGGCCGCCTCGTCGTAGTGGCGCGCCAGCGCCTGGATCGACAGGCCGATCACGGCTGTGGTCAGTGCGGCGCCGGCGGCGCAGGTCAGGCGCAACAGCGCGTGGGTGCGGGGCATGGGGGTCATGACGGCTCTCCTGGCACGAGGGTTGGCGATGGCGCCATCGTGCGAGCCGCGTCGGCGTTCAGTCCTTGAGCGGCCTGAGGATTCCGTACTCGCGCCTTAAACGTTCTGAAAACGCGCCCTGGCGGCGCGCGCGGCGGTAAATTGCGCGGCGAGGAGAACGTTCGATGAGTTTCACGGCCTCGAACCGGCCGCCCGTCTCCCATATCGAGATCCGGTGCACCGAGCGGCAACTGCGGGTAGACGGCCGCGTCGCCAAACTGGGCGCACGCGCGTTCGACGTACTGCACGCTCTGTACGAACGGCGCAATCGCCTGGTGACGAAGAACGAGTTGCTCGAGGCCGTGTGGCCGGGCATGGTGGTGGAGGAGAACAACCTGCAGGTGCAAATCAGCACGCTGCGCAAGTTGCTCGGACCGGCGGCGATCACCACCATCCCGGGTCGCGGCTATCAATTCACTGCGGGCGACCTGATCGATGGGCCCGCGGCCGGCGAACGTATGCGCGAGACCGTCTCGGGCACGGCATCGGCACCAGCTCCCGCAAAGGTGACCCCGTCGGTCGGCAACGTGCCGGACGAGATGCCCGCGCTGTTCGGGCGTGATGGCGATCTCGCCGCGCTGCGCGGATTGATCGGCCAGCACCGGCTGGTGTCGATCGTCGGCGCAGCCGGCATCGGCAAGACGGCGCTGGCGCAGGCACTCGCGCACGGCGAACGCGCGGCGTTCGACGACGGCGTCTGGCTGATCGAGCTGGCACCGATCGGCGATGCGGCGCTGGTCGTGCCGACCGTGGCCGACCCGCTCGCGCTGCAACTGGGCACCGATGCGCAGCCCAAAGACCTGGCCGAGCGCCTGCGCGGCGCGCAGTGCCTGCTCGTGCTCGACAACTGCGAGCACCTGCTGCACGCGGTGGCCGAGCTGGCCCAAGCCCTTCTCAGGCACGCGCCCGGTGTGCGCATCGTGGTGACGGCGCAAGAGCCGCTGAAGCTAGGCGATGAGTACGTGCATCGGCTCGATGGGCTTGCGCTGCCCGATGACGGCGACGCGGCGGACGTGCGCAGCGCCGGCGCGGTGGCGCTGTTCGAGGCGCGCGCCCGGGCGGCCGATCCGCGCCTCGTGATCGACGAGCACAAGCTGCCGACAGTGATCGACATCTGCCGGCAGCTCGACGGCTTGCCGCTGGCGATCGAACTGGCGGCTGCACGCGTGCCGCTGCTGGGCGTCGACGGCCTGCACGCCCGGCTCCGCGAACGGCTGCGCCTGCTGACCGCGGGCCACCGCCTCGCACTGCGTCGTCACCAGACGCTGCGCGCTGCGCTCGAATGGAGCCTTGGTCTGCTCACGCCAGCCGAGCAGGCGGTGTTCCGGCGGCTGGGCGTGTTCGTCGGCAGCTTCGATCTGGAACGCGCGCAGCAGGTGACTGCCGGCGCTGAACTCGACGAATGGTCGGTGCTGGATCACCTGGGCGCGCTGGTCGACAAGTCGCTGGTGATGGCGCTCAGTGGTGAGCCACCGCGCTATCGCCTGCTCGAAAGCGGCCGCGCCTACGCGCTGGAAAAGCTGCACGAGGCGGGCGAGACCGAGGCCACGATGGAGCGCCATTTGCAGGCACTGTGCGCGCTGTTCGAACGCGGCGATGCCGAGCGCTGGTACGTGCCGGACGACGTGCTGCGCGATCGTTGCGGGGTCGACGTCGACAACCTGCGCGCGGCGCTCGACTGGGCGGCACGAGACGGCGCACGCGGCGATGCCCTCGTGGCCCTCGCCGGTGCTTCGTGGTGGGCCTGGTTCGGCGGGTTGGCCCTCGAAGGGGAGCGCCGCTGTGCACAGGCGATGTCACGCATTGGCCCGGCGACGTCCAAGCCGCACGCCGCACGCCTGCTGCTCGGGTACGCGTTGCGCGCGCACCCCAAGGCGTCGCCGATCGAGATCGAAGCCCTCGAACGAGGCAACGCGCTGTGCCGCGAGCTCGGCGACCGGCACCGGCTGTACTTCGGTTTGACGTTGCTCGTGTTCCGGCTCGTCAAGCTGGGCCGGCTCGACGATGCGCGGCGTGCGGTCGAAGAGGCATGCACTCTGCAGGGCGATGAGCTCCCGCCCGGCCTGTCGCCGCGACTGTTGATGGCCCGCGCGCATCTGAACGCGGCGCGCGGCAACTACGACGCGGCGGTGTCCGACAAGCTCGCCGCGTTGCGCGCGTTCGAGCGCTATGGCGACCAGCGCCAGATCCGTATCGCGCACAGCAACGTGGTCGACATCGTGCTGGCATCAGGCGACGTGCCGGACGCGGTGCGGCGCGGGCGCGAGGACGTCGCGGCGCTGCGCCGCGGACCACGGGCCCACATGATCGAGTGTGCCGGATCGTTCGGCAACCTGGCCACCGCGTTGACGCGTGCCGGCGAGTTCGCCGAGGCACAGCAAGTGGCGCGCGAAGGGCTGCCGCTGCTTCAGCTACGTGGCGCGACGTACCTCCACCTCGATCCCTGCGCGCTGCTGGCGCTCAAGCTGGGCCGTGCCGAGGACGCCGCGCGTGCGCTGGGCCGTTCACGCGCGGTGATCGGCGCCCGTAGCGACGCGCGCGAGATCAACGAGCAGCGAGCGCACGACGATGCGCTGGCCGAGCTGGAGCGCGCGTTCGCGCCCGACGAGCTGCAGCGGTTGTTTGCCGAAGGTGCCGCGCTGACAGACGATGACGCCGCGCGTCGAGCGGTGGGGTGACGCTTGCCGAACGGCCACGGTTCTTGCATGTTTAGACCGCGCGCCAAAGACTGGGTGGCTGATCGCAACGACGATGGGCCAACTAACCCGCTGGTCGAAGACCACTTTGCAGTGGTAGCCGTCCGGAGCCACTACGCTGCCGCCGGTTCGCTGGTCAAGTTCATTCGGGTCGGCACGTTGGACGCCCCAGATCTCCTGCCTCCAAGTATCCATATCTTCACCGCGTCCAAGCAGCCTTGGGTCGTGCCGCCTGAGGCCATGCCTGCCGTCGCGGACTACTTCGATCATCAGCAATACTGGCCAAGCGAGAGTCTTGCAAGGCTCAAGGTGCTTCTCCCCTTGATCGAGGCATACCGAGTCGGAAAGGGCAGTGGGTCTCCCTCCATCTGAAATGCCTGAGCGGCTGTGCCCAGCTCCACCTGCGCGCGAGCTCTCCAGGAGGTTGAAATGACTGCTTTCAAGCGAGCGGTTTGGCCACCTCCTTCAGCGGCTTTGGGTCGAGGCTGTGTGAGAAGTCTCGCTCGCTTCCAACCGCGGGTACTTGTTACCAACGCAATCGATCGATGGCGGCATCCAGCAGCGTCATTTGGTCGGTATTCGCGTTGCGCGTGTTCGCGACGGCGAA
>Ga0326726_10003248_pt1 | contig 14914 bp, 15 predicted proteins | sample MHFenrmetagenome_2_FD_207603 | JGI IMG/M metagenome (GOLD analysis project Ga0326726, IMG submission 207603) | Lab enriched peat soil microbial communities from Michigan Hollow, Ithaca, NY, United States - MHF15MN | ecosystem: Environmental > Terrestrial > Soil > Wetlands > Peat | place: USA...
AGGCGGGCGGTGGCAAGCAGCGAATGACCACGGCCAGACCGAAGAGCAGAGCACACGCCAATGCCACCAGCCGCCCAAATCGCACCTGGGCTATGGACTCGAAGATGTATTGATACCCGCGATTGAACTGCGTGCTCCACAGGGCCACGTCGAAGTAGTAAGCAATGGGGGCCAAATCGCGGTTGACGGGCGTGTCGGATCGAGGGTGGATGGCCTGCTCCAGATCGGCAACACGGTCGGGCGCCATGCGAAACGGAATGTAGTATTCCCGGACGTAGCTCGTCTGCAGGTGTCGCGATCGCAAGCGAGATAGCAATTCGGTGGAATCGGCAGCCAGAACGCCCTCCCGCTTCGCGGCAAAGAAGTGGACGGTATCGCCGGGGATCGTTCGTACTACGGGAAATGCTTGCTGCAGCGATTTGACCACGCAGCGCAGGAAGGCGCTCAGGTCGGGACTCAGGTACTCTTCCGCAGCATGCAAGTGAAACGAAAAGACTCCCCGGTCCGCCAGCTTCTCCGCCGCCTCGCGAAAGAAATCCGAGGTATAGAAACGGTTCAACTGCGCGGTCTGCGGAGCGGGTAAATTGACGATGATTACATCAAACAACTGGTGGTTGGTTTTCAGGAATAAGCGTCCATCTGCATGGTGAACATGTACGCGCGGATCGGCGCGCGCGGCCTCCCACTGCTGCGGGAAATATTGCTGTGCCAGCTCGAGCACGGTGGGATCAAGCTCAACGTAATCCACCCGCTCAAGACTGGGATGCTTCAGAGCTTGCTGCAGGCTTCCGCCCGCGCCGCCTCCGATGAGAAGAAGGCTCCGGGGAGCGGGGTGCTCGAGCAGGGCATAGTGCACGCTCTCCTCTGCAGTGGCGGGATCCGGCGCATTGAACATCAGCAGGCCGTTCTCAAAGAGACTGCGGATTCCACCCGCTTCTAGGACCATCAAATTGCCGTATACGGAGTTGCGCGTGTCCACCAGGCGAAAGCCCGGCCACAGACGAGCCAGAGAGGCGGTTTCCATGCGTCCGCCTTCCGGCAGACCGATAATTACCCACCCGACTAGAAGAGCCGAGGCCGCGATAAGCCGATGCGCGCGTCTTCGCAGACTGAGAGTCGCGGCCGCCATGAAGTTCAGCGCGCTCACCAGGAATGCAATCTGAAGGGAGTTCAGGGAACGGAGAAGGATCAGGCTGGCTAGAATGCCTCCCAATGCCGATCCAGCCGCCTCGAGTAGATACACCGAATTGACCGCGACCGGGGCCGAGGAGCCGGACTCGTGCACATGGAACCGGCTGCCCGCGACAAAAACCCAGCCGGAGACGGCACAGAAGCCAATCAACGTGATCAGGCAGGTCAGAAAGATGGGGGTGGGCCCGAGGAGTTCTCCCGGAAGCGCATGAAACAAGCCGCGGCTGGCACGCACCGCCAGGATGGTCGCTGGGAAGAGGAGGGCGAGCAGCGTTTGCAAGGTCGCCATCAGCTTCGCCGGATTCGATCTCCAAATCACGACCCGGCCGAGCAAGCTGCTGCCTAATGCAGTCCACAGAAGCCAACCAGCGAGCAGCACCCCCAGCGAGATCTCGTTGCCATAGAAGACGATCATCAACTCGCGCAGCAGAACAATTTGGGCGACTGTCGCCGTGAAACCGATAAGAACGAGAATGGCCCGAAGCTTTAGGATTGTGAAGCGTGCCGAGAGTATGCGCGCTGCGCTCACGTCACGATCATTAGAATTCAGGCCGGGCTAAAAACAAAGGTGGTAGCGCTCTGATCCGGCTTCTTTCTCTCGGGCTAGGTCCAACGGTTCGCAAGGTGCTTGACGCTTCGTTTTTCGCGTGACAGCCCTCCTCACCAGACTCGGTCGCGAACTATCGATTGTTGTTCGAGGCGGGTCTTATCCACAAAAGACTGGATCGCAGCGTCAAGTCTGTGCCGGTCATTCTCACCGATTTCAACGAACCGGAAGGGTTGCAGCGTGCGGGAAATCGGCATCAGCAGTTCTGCCGTGCCGAACACCAGGCCAGTCTCCGCCCGGAACATCAATTTGACGGGGGAGCCCGGATTGAGGGGGCTGGACAAGCAGAGTAGCCCGCCGGTAGCGGAAATGACCTGCAGTTTTCCGTGCACCTGCTGTCCGGTCGGGAAGCGAAGAACCGCCGTGGTACTGCGTAGCAGATTCAGTCGTGGCGGTCGCGAATGAGCTTCTGGTTGCGATGGAGGAGTCATGCTTAAGGCCAGTATGTTCCGGGTTTCCGAACGGTAGAACGTTACCGAAGGACCTGCCCGAAGAGCCCTCCCGCCCGTGGCTGGCGAAATATCGCCATTGCACCCACCAGGCGATACAGTAACCGTTGAGGACGACCCCTCGCAGAAGCTATGCGATGCCTGCTCGACACACCGTCGAGTGTTCAGGAGGTATCACCTGTGAAGAAGCACCCGATCACTGTAAAGCTATTCCTGCTGTTGTTCTTGTCGCTGGCCGTCGCGATCGTTTACAGCGTGCGCACGTTATACGACGCTCGATCTCACCGAGCCGCGTGCTCCCACGCCAACCTTGAGAAGCTCAACGCCCTCGAACCTTCGACGGCGACGATCAACACCGAGGTCCAGGAGATTCAAACCGACCAGGACGCGATCGACAAGCTCGAGGGCACAGACGACGACACCGTGATCCAGCGCCGGAACGCCATGATCGACGGTGTGAAGCTCAAGCTCACCAAGGTCAACCAGGATCGAGCCGAGAATCAGCGTCGCAGCGAACAGATCGAGGCGGAGCTCTCGAGTTGCCTCGCCCAGGTGAAGTGAACGCCGACCAACAAGATCGAGCACGAGTTCACTCAAAGGTGGGTCTAGGCTAAAACGGCGAGGGGCCGGATCTGAACCAGCGGCGTGATCCGAGCCTGGCTGGACTTACGCAGCATGTTGGCGGTGGGGATGCCGGTCCGGTAGTAGGACTTCTCACAGTCTGCGCTGGAAGGCCCGCGCATGCTGCCTTCCATGTACGCCAGTCCCGGGCAACGCGTGCAACTGCTCACGTGGCTACAGGAGGAGCACGTGGTCAGGTCTTTGGCCTTGATCGAGCGCACTTCCTTCAGTTCCGGCGAGTGATTCCAGATATCCATGAACTTTTGCCGGCGGATGTTGCCGCTGGGCAGAGGGAATTGCACGCAGGGGAAGACGTCTCCATAGGGCGAGATGTAGCAAAAGGAATGTCCCGCGCTACAGGAGTAGCCTTCCAGATCGTCTTCCGAGACCGGTTTGGGGGGGGCGCAGAACTCTTCCGGGTTGGGAACCAGCGCGCGATTGCGGAAGACCTCGGGCAACTCCTCGCCCGGGATGCGTAGGGAAAGAATCGAAGTGTTGCCGTCCATTTTGGGCGTGATGGTGGGATCGAGCGTGTAATGCACGTCCAGTTCGGCTGCCAGTTTCTGCAGGCCGTCGCTGTCGTGGCGGTTCCAGGTCATGAGCACGTTGGCGATGGTGACTTTCAATCCCTGGGCGCGCATGAAGCGGATGGCTTTGATGGTGCGCTGGAACGATCCGGGCAGCTTGGTAATGGCGTCGTGCACTTCCGGACGGTGCGAGTACACGCTGATCTGGATGGTGTCCACGCCCAGCGCGCGGATGCGCTGCGCTTCGGCTTCGCGGATCATCACCGCGTTAGTCTTGATCTTGACGTTGAACAGCAGACGCCGGGCATGCTCCAGCAGTTCGAAGAAGTCGCGGCGCAGGAAAACCTCACCCCCACTGAAGGTCAGGAAAAAGACGCCGGCTTCCGCCAACTGATCGAGCACGTCTTTGATTTCGGCGGTGGTCATCTCGCCGTGATCTTCGTGGTCGAGGTAGCAGTGCACGCAGCGCTCGTTGCAGCGATAGGTAACGTCGAGGTGCACGCTGATGGGCACGCCCATGTCGAACGCCTTCTGGCTCATCTCGCCGAGAAGGCTCATGGCTGCTCCGGAGCGCTTGGATCGCGCAAAGGCTGATCAGAGACCAACAGAATTCCGTGCTGGGAGAGATCGGCGACGAACTGTTCAGCGTCGGACTGGGCCTGGTCAGGATCGATGTCAAATTGTTCGCACACCTGGCTGCGGACGATTTCGCGCAGAGGAGTACGGCCATCAGCGGCCTGCCAGATGGCGGTGGCGACCTCATTGAGCGTGAAAAAGGTCGAGTCCGTCGAGTTCATGACCATCATTTCACCGGCCAGCAGGCGGGCAGCGATGGCCGAACTGCGCGCGATGTAGGTCTCAGGCATGCGCAGGCATTCCCTCGAAGTTGCGGATTTCTTCCCACACCCGAGAATCAGGATAAAACGTCAGGCGGCGAACGGGAACCTGTTTCACGAAGTCACAAGCGGTAGCGAGAAGATGTTCGACCAATTCGCGGTCCTCGGCGAAGAACAGAATGTTGCGCATGAGGCGGCGGACGGCATCGGAAGAGGACTGATCATCCACGCGATTCTCCGGGCCTTTCTCGAGGAAGAAGAGAGCCGCGACGGGAGCGACGCAGTTCTCGCCCGCCTTGGCCAATTCTCCGGAGAACGGGGTTCCATACGCCGAGTAGCCACCCGGACCTGGTCGGACATAGGAAATTTCATCGGTAAGCAGCGTGACGTTGCTCGGAGCCAGGCGCGTGAGCGTCGTTTTTCCGGCGCCCGAGACTCCTGAGAACAGATAGGCGCGGCCGTCGCAGACGGCGCTGGCGGCATGCAACAGGAATCCGCCGCGCGCTGCGAGAGCGAGACTATGCAGGATACGGAGCACGGAATCGAGCGCGTAAGGATTGGCGCTCTGCCGGACGTGGCCCTGGCCAGTACGCGGATCCCAGCGCGCCTGGAAGTCACCGCGTTCCAGCAGCCACGACGCCCCTTCGCGACCGACACGCACGTCCTCGTCGGAGATGGGGCCGGGATGGATGAGATCAAGATCAAGCTCCAGCTGGGCGCGTGCGGAAGTCAGGAATCCGGCATAGCGCTGGCGCAGCAGATCGAGGAAGGACTGGTCATGGGTGCGCAATGCAATCGCGATACCGCCGATCTCGACCACGCAACTGCCCGTGCTGGCGGCGATCATGGAGTCTCCGGATGGCAGAGGTCAGAGGTCAGATTGCAGAGGTTAGACCCACCCGCCTGCAGCGCAGTCCAACGATGATGGATCTTCAGGGCAAGGCGACGCGCGGGGCTGCAGTAACAGAAGAGAGTCCCCAGGAGGCGAGACCAAGGGCCAATGATCATCGGGACGGAGACAGTCTTTCCAGCACGTGTGACGCCGACCAGCCGGCCCATAAGCGCGCTCGCGGAAAGCACGGGGTCAGGACCGGGCATGGAATCACCGCGCATGAGAAAACTTCCAATATCCCGATGGGCGAGCAAACGATGGAGGAAGAAGCGGTCTTCACGGAAGGCGAGTACGATTTCACCGCGGCGCATCGTTTCGGGAGAGCAGGCGGCAATCTCGGCAACGTCGCCGGGCCAGAGTGTGGGCAGCATGCTTTCGCCGCGAACCTGCAGGCGCAAGCGGCCGGTGCGGCGCAAAGCTTCCACTGCTAAGGCTTCACGCTGCGTACGGCAACTCTCGCTGGCACTCATGCGGTTGGAAGATCAGGAACTCTTTCGCGCGAACTGGCAGCTTGGGGTGGTCGCATCGATTTTCCCACAAGCCAGAGCGAGCGTCTCGAACACCTTCTCGTGGCGGAAGGCGGGTTTCTGATAGGCCTTCTTCCCTTTTGGCGCGTTCTTTGCCTGCTTATCGGGCGTGCGCGAGGCTTGATTCTCTGAGGTCATAGTTTCAAGGCCTTGACTGGCTTGTCCCCCAGTTCTGGTTGAAGAGTACGTTGGACGCAGTTTACTACACGCGTTTCCCGTGTGCCAACTTCGATTCGCTCGCTAGTACAGGGACAGATCATCTGAGAAACCTCAATAAAATGACAGAGTTCCATTTTGGCGGGCGCGCCGCAGGCTATGCGACAAGCCCCACAGTGCCAGGGGCAGCAGTGTCAGGCTGAAGCCGGCGAGGATGGCCAGCGTCGGCGCCATCGCGATCACCGATCGTCCCTGGAGCAGGGCCATGCGCATTCCTTCTACCGCGTATGTAAGCGGGATGGCGTGGGCGATCAGCGCCAGCGGGTGCGGGAGGGTCTCCACCGGGAACAGCGCTCCGCTCAAAAACCATGCGCCGGAACTGAGCAACCAGAGCAGAGCCGAGCCTTTCTGAAATGTGATCTGGACGGTGGCGGCGGCGATTCCCAGGGCCATGGCGATCATCAGAGAAAGAATCAGCACCGTCAACAACGAGGCTGCATTGGTGTGGATCGGAGCGCGAAACAGGGCAATGCCAGCGACCAGGTAGAACGCCAGGTTGACGAGGGTGCCGGCAAAGGCGGAGATCGAACTCAGCACCACCAGTTCGGCGGGAGGGGTCGAGGTCGTCATCAGCACTTCCATGGTTCCAGTCTGCTGCGCTTCCTGGACGGTGTTGAGGAAGGCCTGCGTGCTCATCACGAAGAATGTGTAAACGCCGGTGCCGACCAGAAGAAAAGGGAAGTACTCCACGCCGCCGGGGCGGAAGCCGGGACCGATGGCGCGGGACAGGAAGTAGAAGGCTGCGAGCTGCGTGAGCAAGCCAAGGACGGTGATCGCGAAGCCCGTGCGGTGGCGGACGGCGGTCAGAAGATCGCGGCGCAGGATGGCGGAAAGCTTGTCGAGCGCGGATATCATATCGCCCGTCCCGCCCGCTCGATGGGGCGCAGGGCTTCGTCCACCTCGCCGGTCATGCGGAAATAGAAGGCGCGCAGTTCTTCCATGCTTTCGTTGCTGCGGATGGAGCGATCGGCGAGCAAGTCGCCCCGCTGCAGCAGCAGGAGGCGATCGCCCACGGCGGCGGCCTCGGCGAAATTGTGGGTGGCGAGCAGGATGGTGGCCTGTTGCTGCGCCAGGCTGCGAATCGTGGTCCAGAAATGCGCGGTGGTGGCGGCATCGAGGCTGCGGGTGGGCTCATCGAGCAGCAGCACGGCAGGCTTTTTCACCAGAGCGCGCGCGATGCCGAGGCGCTGGTACATGCCGCTGGAAAATTTCATGACGAGCGTGTCGGCTTGCTCGGCGAGGCCGGTGTCGCGCAGAACCGCGTCGATTCGGGCGGCGCGGTCGCGGAGCGGGACTTCGTCGAGGGCGGCGAAAAATTCGAGGTTCTCGCGGGCGGAAAGCCGCGGGAAAAACGATCGCTCGGTGGCAACCGCAATGCCGACCTGGCGGCGGACGCGTCCACCGTCGCGCACCGTGTCGAACCCAACCACGCGCACCGAGCCGGCATCCGGGAGCAGCATGGTTGAGATCAGTTTGAGCGCAGTCGTCTTGCCGCTGCCGTTCGGGCCCAGCAGAACCAGTACTTCGCCCTCGCCCACAGTAAACGACAGATCTTTCAGGGCCATGGTCGCGCCACCGCGCTCACGTCCCAGCCAATTGAAGAGCGCGGGACGATGGCGAAACAACTTGCTGACGGATTCGAAGACCACTCGGTCCATAAGAATGTCGTTCAGGATGCGGCGGAAGGACTCTGTATTATAGTGGCGCATCCGGAATGCAGAAGGAAGAAGTCAGACTGCAGAAGTACGTCCTTCTGACTGCAAGTGCGACTGCCCAGCGCACCGAGTCAGCGTTTATGAGCCAACCTTCGCCGCCTGCGGTACTCGTCGTTTCGCCTCAGAAGGGAAACTTCTCCAGGGAATTTGAGCTTCTGTGTGCGTGCGCTGGTGTGGAGTTGGCGGCGGAGCGGGTGGCTCGCATTGCAGATTGCCTGGAATCCGATCTCGACTGGAACGAAGTTCTCCGGCTGGCGGAGCATCACGGCGTTCTGCCGCTGCTGGCGCGGAATTTGAGCGCGCACGCAGCAGTTCTTCCGCCGGAGATCGCGCGGTCCCTGCGGACTGCATTTGCGGCCAACGTGCAGCGCAATTTGTGGTTTGCCGGTGAACTGGCGCGAATCGCGGATCGATTCCAGGAACAATGCCTGCGCGCAGTTCCATACAAAGGGCCGGTGCTCGCAGAGTCGGCCTATGGCGATGTGGGGCTGCGTAATTTTGGCGATCTCGACTTCCTGATTTCTGCCGCTGACTTCGAGCGAGCGAAGCGAACCCTGGGTGAGCTCGGATTCCGGCCTTCGGCGGATCAGCGCCCAGCCGTCGAGCGTTTCTGGCTGCGCAAAGGATACGAGCGGTCTTTCGACAGCGTAGCCGGGAAATACCTGGTGGAGCTGCAATGGGGAGTGCTGCCCTATTTCTACGCCGTCGATCTCAGTGTGGACGAGTTGCTGGCACGGTCAAGCCGGACGTCTCTGGGGGGGCATGAAGTTCCGTCTCTTGGCCCCGAAGATCTGTTGCTGGTGCTGTGTCTGCATGCGGCCAAACATCTCTGGATGCGGCTGATCTGGGTTTGCGATATTGCGGAGACGATGCGCACGCAAGCGGTGGACTGGGCGGTGGTCCTCTCGCGGGCGCGCGCCTTGGGAGTTGTCCGGATTCTCTGCGTGAGTCTTTGGCTGCTGCGAGCATTGTTTGGAGTTTCGCTGCCGGCACCGGCGGAAGAAGTCGTTGATAGCGATCCGGAAGTGCGGTTTCTTGGCAAAGAGTTCGCGGCGCGTTTGGGGCGGAGTGCTACCTATGATTTCGAGTCGACGGAATATTTCCGGTGGATATTGAAATTGAGAGAGCGCCGTAGCGACCGGGCGCGTTATCTGTGGCGGCTCGTGTGGACCCCCGGGACGGGGGACATCGCGGCGGCGCAGTTGCCGGAGGTGCTGTTCCCGCTGTATCGAGCAGTGCGATTGGTGCGGTTGATGCGCAAGCTTGTTTAGGCGCGACCCGAGTGCCTGCGGGGCTGAGGGGAGCCTGGGGGGCGCCCCCGGTCTCCGCCATGAAGGCTAGTGTGTTTCTCCGTCGCCCGGCGCGACGTCGGAAGTGTCCACTTTTTGCGCCACGGACGGCGCAGAGGCGGGCGCGGGCTGAAATTCGCCGGGATCCTTGCCCGCCAGCGCGACGCTCATGAATTGCATCCAGATGGGCAGGGCAGCGTGCCCGCCGGATTCTTTTGGACCTAGAGACTTCTTTTCGTCGTAACCAATCCATACACCGCAGGTCAGGGACGGCGAAAAGCCCAGAAACCAGGCGTCGGTGAAGTCATTGGTGGTGCCGGTCTTGCCCGCGAGGGGATAAGGCATTTTGGCGGCGGCCGTCGCCGTGCCGTGCAGGACAACTTCGCGCAGCATGGAAGTCATGATGCGCGCTGTCCGCGAGCTGATTACGTCCCTGATGTCCGGGAAGTCTTCTTCGAGAATGCGGCCTTCATAGTCCGTAACTTTCTTGATATACCGGGGAGCGATGCGCACGCCATCGTTAGGAAAGACGCTGAAGGCAGACGTCTGTTCCATCAGAGTGATCTCACCCGAACCCAGAGCCACGGGCAGGTACGGAGGAAGGGTCGAGGTCACTCCGAAGCGGTGGGCGTAGTCAATTACAGTGCGGATGCCAACCCGGTCGGCCAGTTTGAGCGCGGGAATATTCCTGGACTGGGCGAGGGCGCGACGTAGAGTAATGACACCTTCAAACTTTTCGTCGTAGTTGTGCGGAACGTAGGGGCCGGAGGGAGTGTCGAAAGTGACAGGCGCGTCCAGGATAGTCTCGTCCGGGCTGCCGCCCTGGTCCATTACGGCGGTATAGACGTAGGGCTTGAAGGACGAGCCGACCTGCCGCAGAGCCTGGGTGGCGCGATCGAACTTCGAGAGATTGAAATCGCGCCCTCCCACCATGGCCTTGATTTCTCCGGTGGCGTTGTCGATGGCGACCAGCGCTCCTTGAGCGCCGGAATCTTGTTCGAGGCTGACCTTGGATTTCCCCCCCGCATCGAGCGAGAGCACCTTGGCGTAGACGATGTCTCCGATCCTGAGTAGGGCGGGCAGCTTGCGCTGGGTCCAGGCGACGTCCGATGGAGACAGGGTGGCCATGCGCTGGCCGAAACGAATCTGCGCGCCGGTCGCAGAGACGGAAGTCACGAGAGCGTGAACGTATCCGCCCACTTCCGGGTCGTGGTCCCAATCCGGGTCCTCGTACTTGTCAAGGTGCTGGCCCTGCGCCACGATGTTGGCCAGGTTGCCGCGCCATTTCTGGCGGCGTTCATAGGCGGCGAGACCGTCGAACAGGGCCTGGTTGGCCGCCTTTTGCAGGTCCATGTCGAGCGAGGTATAAACCCGCAGACCGCCTTCGTGAACCTGGTCGCTGCCGTACTTGGCTTCCAGATAGCGGCGAATTTCCTCCATGAAATTGGGCGCCAGCGAATTCGGGTCCTTCTGCAGGTTGAGTTGCAGCGGCTTGGCTTTGGCATCGGCAGCCTGGGAGGCAGTGATCTTGCCGTCCTCGAGCATGGCGTTGAGCACCAGGTTCCGGCGCTTCTGGGCGCGGTCAGGATGAGTGATGGGCGAGTAGTACTGCGGCGCCTTGGGAAGGCCGGCAAGCAGCGCGGCTTCTTCCAGCTTCAGCTGCTTCGCCGGTTTGCCGAAGTAGTACTCCGAAGCGGCTTCGAAGCCATAAGCGCCGTGGCCCAGAAAAATCTGGTTGGCGTACAGCGTGAAGATCTGCGGCTTGGTAAAACGGCGTTCGATCTGAATGGCGAGCAGCGCCTCCTGAATCTTGCGATGGAAGGAGCGATCGGGCGAGAGAAACAGATTGCGCGCCAGTTGCATGGTGAGCGTGGACGCGCCCTGAACCTTCCCGCCGGATTCGATGTCGCGGTAGGCGGCTCCGGCGATACGCCAGACGTTAATGCCGGAGTGGGTGTAGAAGTCCTTGTCTTCGATCGAGACCAGGGCGTTGCGCAAAACTTCCGGATAGTCGTCATAGGTGGCGACGACGCGGCGTTGCAGGGCGAAAGTGCCGATCACGCGTCCTTGGTCGTCATAGAGCTCAGTCACCGAACTGGGGCGGTAGTGTTCGAGCTGTCCGACCTGGGGCAGATCGGTGGAGTACACGAGCAGTAGCCCGCCGGCCGCGCCCACGACCGCCGCGAGCAGGATCAGCAGGCCGAACAGAAGGCGTCCGACCAGCTTCCGTTCTCCAATCTCGATGGCGGGAAGATGTTGGTAAAGCGCTCTCATGGAAACTGTAGCCAGTACCCAGTACCTAGTAGCCAGTACCCAGTGTACTCAGTGGAATGATCGGGTGAGCACGGGATCAGAGGCAAAAGAAATCGCCCGCCGAAGCGGGCGACGAAACTGGGTACCAGGTATTGGGCCTAAGCCTTGGACTCGCGATTCTTCAAAACTTCCAGCGCCTTTTTCAACTGATCATCCTGCTGAGGCTTCTGCTTTTCATTTTGATCGTCGGGAGCGGCTTCCTGGTCGCCATCCGGCAGGCTGGAATCGTCTTCGCTGTCCACCACCAGAAAGTTAGGCGTGACGGCCGCATCCTGGATTGCCTTTCCGCCGGGAGAGTAGTACTTGGCGACGGACAGGATCAGAGCAGCCCCGTCGGGCATGTCGATGAGCTTCTGCACGGAGCCGTCGCCGAAAGTCTTGTCTCCGACGACATCGCCGCGGGCGTTCTCGAGGATGGCGGACGCCACGATTTCCGCGGGTCCAGCCGTACCCCGGTTCACCAGCACGGCTACCGGCAGCTTGGTGATGTCCTTGGCCGGGTCGGCGGTGAAGGCCTGGCGGGGAAACTTCTGTCCCTGCAGATAGGTGATGGTGCCATGATCGAGGAAGAGGTTGGCGGTGGCGATGCCTTCGGTTTCTTCGCCGCTGGCGGCATTGCGCAGGTCAAGCACCAGCTTCTTCGCTCCCTGTTTCTGCAGGTTGCGAATCTTGCTCGCGATTTCCTGGGACTTTCCCTGAGGAAACGAGTCGACTTTGACGTAGCCCACGTTGTCGGCCAGCATCTTGTCCGTCGCGGGCGGGATCGACACCACGTCGCGGGTGATCACAATCTTCTGGGGCTCGGCTCGCCGGGGCCGGACGACCGCCACCGTGACCGTAGAACCGGGTTCGCCGGCCAGCAGGCTGCGGATCTCGGCCAGCGACATATCGCGCGAACTCCGGCCTTCGATGGACTCCAGGATGTCGGAGTTCTCGACGCCGGCTTTGTCCGCCGGGCCGCCGGGGATCACCGCGATCACCGCAGCGTAGCCAAACCGCTTGGAGACGGCCGCGCCGATGTCCGCTTTCCCGTCGCTGCGCATGGCGCGGTAGTGCTTGTATTCGGCGGCCGTCAGATAGCTGGAATTAGCATCCAGCGATTCGAGCAGGCCGTGCAGCGCGCCCTCGGTGACGAGCGGGATATTGGGCTCTTCCACATACTCGCTCCGGACCCGGGACAGCACTTCGCTGTACACCGACAACTGGCGGTACGCGCCGTCATTGGAAGAGGCTCGGACGTTGACGAAACCGCCCACAATGGTGAACAGCAGGATGGCCAGCGAGCTGGCAAGAATCGTGGCTTTCAACTTCGTCGGCATGAATTTTTTCTTCTGAGAAGAGGCAGGCACTTCCCGTAAAACTGCCTCTCATTATAGACGTTTTGATGCCGGGATCGGGAGCGGAAGGTGTAATCCAAGGGTAACTTTCCGGAGGAGCTGCTTGGGCAGTTGCCAGGTTCTGAGATCCCAGCCGTGCAGACGTGTTTTAGGCAAGCCGTTTCATCATCTTGCGGGCGATCACGAAAGCGCCCGACCCCTTCATTTTTCGAACAGGGCCGCGATCTCGGCGTGACCCTTTTCGCGCGCGACCATGGCCGGGGTCTTGCCCTGGTCGTTGGCGAGGCTGCCGTCGGCGCCATGCTTCAGGAGCAGATTGACCATGTCACGGTCACCGTTCAGGGCGGCGGCATGGATCGGAACAAATCCCGCCTGCTGGCGAGCATTGGCGGGCGCCCCATGTTCAAGCAGCAGGCGCGCGGCTTCCAGGTTACGGGCGGAGGCAGCCGAGTGTAATGGCATCACCCGGGTCGGGTTGTTGGCTACTACGTCGACTTTTGCTCCCTTTTCGAGGAGAAGGCGGGCGGCGTCGGCCTGTCCGAAATAGCAGGCAAAGTGCAGGGCAGTGAAGCCGTCTTTCGAGAATGCATGGATGAGTGAGGCGTCGCGGAGGCACTCGTTCAGGCGCTCGAGACGACCCAGGGAAGCGGCTTCGAAAATGTCGAGTTCGCGTTTCTTTGCGGCAATCGTCTCTGCCAAGTCACGGCGGCCGCGGTAGATGGTGTGCATCAGAAGACTCACCCCGGAAGCATCGCTCGCCTCGGCGGTGGTGGGCTCTTGGTTGAGGAGGCGGCGGAGTCCGTCCGCATCTCCGGCTTGCAGCAGGTCAAAAGCGTGCTGGGATTGGGTCATGAGAACCTCCCAAAGAATTACTTAGCAGTGCTAACTAATAGTAGGTTTCAAGCGGGCTGTCAAGAAGAATGTTAGCAATGCTAAACTTCCTTCCATGGCGCGTTCCCAGCAGGCAAACCGGATGGAAGTGGCGGATCGGCTGCACTCGGCGGCGATTCATCTCTTGCGCTACGCCCGCAAACAGGACGTGCTCTCGCGCGAAGGCCCGGCTCGCCTGTCGGCGCTCTCGGTGTTGGTATTCGGCGGACCGATGACGCTGGGGCAACTGGCCTCGGCGGAGCAGGTGAAGCCCCCGACCATGAGCCGGATCGTGGCCGGACTGAAGCGATCCGGTCTGGCCAGGATTGAGGGGGATGCCGCCGACGGGCGACGGATCCGAATCAGCGCGACGCCCAAGGGCGAGAGCCTGTTGCAGCAGGCACGAAAGCGTCGAGTCAGGATTCTGGCGGAAATCTTGAGTGTCCTGGGCGGGCGGGAAATGACGGTGCTAGAGGACGCGGCACAGATTATCGAGGGCGCGATTCGGCAGCGCGGCAGGTGACCGGGATCATGATTCGTCGGCGACGGAATTGCGCAGTATGCCGACGCCTGCCACGGAAACTTCGATCACGTCGCCAGCGACGACCGGCGCCACACCTTTGGGGGTGCCGGTCGCGATCAGGTCGCCGGGTTCAAGCGTCATGATTTGTGAAATGTAGCGAATGATGACGCCAAGCGAGAAAATGAAATCACGCGTGTTGCCTGATTGCCGGACTTCGCCGTTGACACGGGTCTCCACCTGAATGCCGGTCCAGGGATCCAGTCCATCGACAACCACCGGACCGACCGGGCAGAAAGTGTCGAAACCCTTGGCGCGGGCCCATTGGCCGTCTTTATTCTGCAGGTCGCGGGCGGTGAAATCGTTCACGCAGGTATAGCCAAGAATATAAGGCCGGGTGTCTTCGCCGTCAGGCAGTTTGTGACAGGGCCTGGCGATGACTACGCCCAGTTCGCCCTCGTAGTCGGTGCGCTCGGAAACCTTGGGACGCAGAATGGTTCCTCCGGGCGGCAGCAGGGAAGAGGGCGGCTTGAAAAACAACAAAGGCTCGGTCGGGACCTCGTTGCCCAGTTCTTCGGCGTGTTCGCGGTAGTTGCGTCCCACACAGACAATCTTGGAAGGCCGGACCGGAGGCAGCAGGGCAGCTTCGTCCACCGGAATCGGCGAGATCCGGCGGGTGCGCAGGCCTTCCACGTCGCCGCCCGCTTGTTCCGGCGGCGTGAGTAGAATCCGTACAATTGCGTCTCGTCCGGCGACGGACTCGACCAGCCCATACTGGGCCTGACTGTCTTGTTGAAAGCGGCAATATCTCATCGAAATCTATCTAAACACGAGCGCCGGAAATGCAGTAAAAATTTTCGGAAAGAGTGTCGAGAACCGGCTTCCCGGTTCGACTAACCATTAGACGGTCAAGGAGGCCGGACGAATGCAATATCTGCTGCTGATCTATGGGAATGAGGAGCATTTCGGCAAGCTGTCTAAAGCGGAGCAGGACGGAATTCTCA
>Ga0326726_10003249_pt1 | contig 14913 bp, 13 predicted proteins | sample MHFenrmetagenome_2_FD_207603 | JGI IMG/M metagenome (GOLD analysis project Ga0326726, IMG submission 207603) | Lab enriched peat soil microbial communities from Michigan Hollow, Ithaca, NY, United States - MHF15MN | ecosystem: Environmental > Terrestrial > Soil > Wetlands > Peat | place: USA...
GTTTTGGGCTAAGGACGTAAATTCCTGCGTTTATTAAGTTGCTTGGTGCTTTGTCTTTTGTTGGTTTTTCAACAAATCGTGTTATACAATTCCCACTTCTTAATTCGGCAACACCATATCTGCAAGGATCTTCAACTTTGCAGAGTGCAATCGTTGCCAAAGCGTCAGATTTCTTGTGTGTTCGAACAAGTTCTCTATAACTTAAATTTGCAAAAATGTCGCCATTTAAAACAATGAACGGTTCATCATGACCAATTAACTTCTCAGCTTTTTTTACTGGTCCAGCTGTTCCCAAAGGCTTTTTTGGCGGATCAATTGAATAACTTAATTTTAAACCGTGTTTGCGAGGTCGTTCCTGTTTTATATGGAACTGAGTCAATGCATTAACTGCTAATATAGCTTCATCAACATCGTTGTTGGCTAGTCCTTCAAAAATCCATTCAAGCAGAGGTTTATTAACGATTGGAAAAAGCGTTTTGGGCCTAGCACAGCTGAGTGGTCTGAGTCTAGTTGCGAAGCCACCTGCTAAGATTACAGCTTTCAGACGTGTCACCTTGTGGGAGAGTACTGTATTGGTGCGTTTTTATATAAACACTTTTAGAGTGTTTCACTCCCACTCTATCGTTGCAGGCGGTTTATGAGTAATGTCGTAGACTACCCGAGTGACTTGTGGAATCTCGTTGGTGATTCTCGTTGAGATTTTTTCAAGAACTGGATAGGGAATTTGGGCGAAATTGGCTGTCATGGCTTCTCGGCTTTCAGCAGCGCGAACTGCTACAACGTATCCGTAAGCTCTTGAGTCCCCTTTGACTCCTGTTGCTTTGGTATCGGTTAAAACAGCGAAGTATTGCCATAGTTTTTCTTCTAATTTACTTTTTTCTATTTCTTGGCGAACAATAGCGTCTGCTTTTTTTGCAACACTCACTTTTTCTTCAGTTAATTCACCTATTATTCGGACTGCTAGTCCAGGTCCGGGGAAAGGCTGTCTGTTGACGAGTTCTTTTGGTAACCCCAGCGTTTTGGCTATTTTCCGCACTTCATCTTTATAGAGGTCGCGTAACGGTTCAACGATTTTTTTGAAACTTATATTTATGGGTAGTCCTGCAACGTTGTGGTGAGATTTTATTACATCTGAATTCTTTCTGATGCCTGATTCTATTCTGTCTGGGTATATGGTACCTTGAAGCAAGTATTTGGCTCCAGACTTTTGGGCGATTTCTTCAAAAACTCTGATGAACTCTTCTCCGATTACTTTGCGTTTCCTCTCTGGATCGGCTACGCCTCTAAGTTTTTGCATGAAGCGGTCTTGGGCATTTGTTATTACGAAATTTATTGGAAGTTTTTCGAATGTTTCGCGGATGGCTTCTGGTTCGCCTTCTCGCATGAATCCATGGTCGACGAAAACGGCGGTAAGTTTGTCCCCTATCGCTTTAGCTGCTAGTGCAGTTGCTACGCTTGAGTCTATTCCTCCGCTTAAGCCTATAATTGCTTTAGCTGAACCGACATCAGTCTTGATCTCATCAACCATTTTTTCTATTATGTCTTCTACTTTCCAGTTTGCTTGACACTTGCAAACTTCGAATATGAAATTGTGCAGTATGAGGGCGCCTTTTTCTGTGTGAATTACTTCAGGATGCCACTGTAACCCGTAAATTGGTTTTTGCTTGTGTCTGAAGGCTGCCACTGGACAGTTTTCTGTATGTGCTAATGTTTCATATTCTGGTGGCAGTGCAAAAACTGTGTCGCCGTGGCTCATCCAAACTTTTTCTTTCTTGTCTAATCCTTCTAGTACACCTACTGGTTTGTCTACTGTTACTTGCGCAATTCCATATTCTTTGCAGACAGCTGGCTTAACTTTGCCCTTAGTTAGTTGAGCTAAAAGCTGGTGTCCATAACACAAACCTAAGATTGGCAAGTTAACCTCTAAAACGCGTGGGTTAAGTTTAGGAGCGTTTGGTTCATAGACACTTGATGGTCCGCCAGAGAAGATCAAGCCTTTTATGTTGAATTTTTCATTTAGGGCTATTACTTCTTCAGGTGATATGTCATGTGGAACTATTTCTGAGAAGACACCGTTTTCTCTGATTCTTCTGCCTATAAGATGGCAGTATTGACCCCCAAAATCAAGTACGAGTATCGTGTCGTATTTTGTTTCCATTTTAATGGCTCTATTTATTGGGGTTGAAGCTAGTAATTTAAGATTACTGTACATTTCCCGTCAAAATAAGTGCAAGACTTGATTTGTTTTTTCTTGAATGAGGGTTCAAATTCTGCGTTAAATACTAAACTTTTATTAAGATAATCATGTAATAATTAAAATTCGCCTCAAAAAAGCGATATTAGCTGAATGAACGTGCAGATGATTATTTATGGACTTAAATGAAACAGACTTAAAAATTCTCAAGAGTCTCTTGGAAGATGCGCGGTTTTCAAGCAGGCAAATAGCAAAGAACGTGGGAGTGTCAGTTGGAACTGTTTTGTCTCGAATAAAGAGGATGGAAAATATTGGCTTGATTAAGGGCTATTCGGTTTTACTTGATCATGAAAAGCTTGGCTACCAATTGACCGTAGTGACAGAGATTACAGTTTCAAAAGGCAGGCTTGTGGAAACTGAAAATGAAATTGCTAAAATTCCCAACGTATGCAGTGTCTACGACGTAACAGGCATGACTGACGCTATCATTGTTGCCAAATTTAAGAGTAGGGAAGACCTTGGCCATTTTACAAAGAAATTGCTGTCGTTGCCATACATTGAGCGAACAAATACTCATGTAGTTTTGACCTCGGTCAAGGAAAATTTCCGTCTTTTATGATTCTAGTCTATTTTCAAGTATGATTTTCTTTTTTATATCTTAGTTCTGGGGCGGATATTGTTATTTTTGTTCCTGAAGCAACTGCGGAGGTAATCCAGACATTTCCGCCAATTACAACGTTATCGCCGATTACTGCGTCGGGACCAAGAAGAGTTGCACCTGAATAGATAACTACATTGTTGCCCACAGTTGGATGTCTTTTTCTTCCTTTGATAATGTTTCCTTTTTCGTCTTTTGGAAAACTAAGTGCGCCTAAAGTTACACCTTGGTAGAGTTTCACGTTGTCACCGATTTCTGTTGTTTCTCCAATGACGACTCCAGTGCCATGATCAATGAAGAAGTTTTTGCCAATTTTTGCTCCGGGGTGTATATCTATTCCGGTTTGCGAGTGAATGTGTTCACTCATTATTCTTGGAATTAAAGGTATGCCGTTTAGATATAACTCATGGGCTATCCTGTAAGTAGTTATCGCCAATACGCAAGGGTAACTTAAGATGACTTCCTCTGTACTTACGGCTGCAGGATCGCCACTGTAAGCGGCTTGAATATCTCCGCTAAGCATTGACCGTATTTCAGGCAACTTTTCTAATAGCTCTTTAACTACAACGTGGGCTCTTTTCAGGCATACATCTTGTGGGCACTCACTGATTTTTCTGCAGATATATTTGAGGCTCTTTTCTACTTCGCCAGTGAGTCTGGAGTAAACTGACGTTAAGGTGTTCCCAAGATGGTACATTATGTTAGCTTTGGTGATTTCTGTGTCACCCAAGTAACCTGGAAAAAGAACGGTAAATAAGTCTTCTAATACTTCAATTACTACTTTTTTTGAGGGAAGATCTCGTCCTTCAAGATGATCCATGCCGCCAAACTTTTGGTAATTAATCATTATTTCATCCACAAGTTTGGGTAACCCTTTCTCCACCCAGTCGTGCTCAACTTTGTCGTTATTCCGCATGAGTTTGGCTAGCATTTTATCCGGGTTCCAACAATCAACTTCCAAGTTTTTTTCTTTGCAATCTTGGCATTCTTTGGGTCTAATCTGGTTTGGGTTTGTGCACATTGTTTTTTTTCACTTTCTATCAATTATTGTTAAATTGAGAAATATAAGAGAAGCGTCTTGTTGATTGCAGACTACATATTTGAATTACTGTTTCCAGGTTCTTGAAATAGTACTGTACTGAGATATCGTTCCCCTGTATCTGGTAGAATGACTACTATTAGGGTTCCTTTGTTTTCTGGTCGCTTTGCGACTTCAAGTGCCGCATAGGTTGCAGCGCCTGACGATATCCCAACAAGTAAGCCTTCTTTCAATGCTAGCTGTCTTGCGGTTCTAATTGCATCCTCATCTGTGACCTTGAAGATTTCATCAACTAAGTCGAGCTTCAGGACGTCAGGTTTAAAGCCTGCACCTATTCCCTGAATTTTATGCGGTCCTTTTTGTCCCCCGCTTAAGATTGGTGAAGCTGCTGGCTCTACAGCAACAGCTTTAAAAGTTGATTTAAGAGGTTTAATGTATTGCGAAATACCTGTTATGGTTCCGCCAGTTCCAACGCCAGCTACAACTATGTCTACTTTTCCATCTGTGTCATCCCAAATTTCTGGTCCAGTTGTTTCACTATGAACTTTAGGGTTGGCTAAATTCTTAAATTGTTGTGGAATGAAACTGTTTGCTGTTTGCGTTGCTATTTCTTCAGCTTTCTTGATTGCCCCCCCCATTCCATCTGGTCCAGGAGTCAAGACAAGCTGAGCGCCATAGGCTTTGAGCAAGCTTCTCCTTTCAATGCTCATCGTTTCAGGCATTGTTAATACAAGTTTGTATCCTCTCACCGCAGCAACCATTGCTAGACCGATTCCCGTGTTGCCACTTGTTGGTTCAATGATTGTAGTGTCTGATTTGATTAAGCCTTGTCTTTCTGCTTCAGTTATCATACTCAGGCAGATACGATCCTTAACGCTTCCTCCAGGATTGCGTGATTCGATTTTCGCTACCACGTTAGCGTTTACGTTTTTGGTTAGTTGGTTTAGTACTACTAGCGGAGTTTTTCCTATGGTTTCAAGAACGTTATTGTAAATTTTTGACAGCGCCATCACCTAACTATAACAATGTTATAGTTGTTCTGAGAGAAATAAGCCTTGCTATTCCCCAAAAAAATAATCAGCGACTCCACAGTTATAAACAAATCTAGCCGGCACCTCCTAAAACCCAAAAGTAAAGCCTTTAAATGTAATGAATAATTCTATATTTCGCACCAACATTAAGAAACTAAACATGTTTGCGGAGGTCGCCCAGCATGGTCAAAGGCGTAGGACTGAGGCTCCTATCCCGCAGGGGTTCGTGGGTTCAAATCCCACCCTCCGCACCAAAAATCTAGTTGTCTCATTTGCGATTATTTCAGCTAAAAGCTTGACAATTTAAGAGAATTGAAATTGACGCAGAATTGTAACATTTTGCAGGTAAATGACATTCAAACGAGAAGAGATACTAACGAAGTGGAATTGAGGTCATTTGATTAGATGTTATATCAAATCGTACTGAAATAGGAAATGTAAAGGAAAGGCTGCAATACATTGACAATCTGGCAAGTACATTTTTCCATCAAATATCAGCTTTTCTTAAGTAATGGTTAAAAGCTAATGATGTACACAAATATTTAAAACTCAAAGGTTTGGTTAAAAATGCAATCTGCTAAAACCGAACAAAAAAGGAAATTCGTAATTGTTGATCCTGGTAAGTGCATCGGCTGCGGCATTTGTGAGTATGCGTGCACTGTAGAAAAGGGTGAGGGCGTATGGAACCCAATCAGGTCTAGAATTCGAGTAGTCCGTATGGCACCGGTTTTCAATTTCGCTTTATCCTGCCGTGCTTGCAAAGACGCTAAATGTGTAAAAGCATGTCCAGAAAGAGCAATCTCGCAATCAGAGAGTACAAGTTTGCTAATTATTGACGAAACGAAATGTAAGGGATGCGATTGGTGCGTTCAAGCTTGTGATCATGGTGGAATAACAATCCATGCTGATACTGGAATAGCAATCGCCTGCGATTTATGTAAGGGCGAACCAAAATGTATCGAATCCTGCCCTGAAGAAGCTTTAGAAATAGTTGAATCTGATGAGGCAGCAGATAAACTCTTCAACGATGCGTTAGAAAAACTGCCTTCACAAACTGAGCAGTTGACTAATACGATTAAGAAAAAAGATTGGAAACCGCTACTAACTAACGCCGAAAAAAGATCTGAAAAAGTCACAGAAAAGCTTGTAGCATTAAATAAAAAGGCAGTTGCACAAAAAGTAAAGTGATTTCTTTCTTTTTGTTTTAAAGGTTTTTCTCATAACCTTCTAGCAGGCTATCAATATCCATTCCAACTTTTTCACCAACATAACCACCTTCTAAAACGAAAAATGCGGATTTTTTCAAGTGAGCAATTCTTTTACCCATTTCTCTGTAATCTTTATCAATCAAGCCTAAAGAAGCTAAATCTCCAAGGTGTGTGTCAAAACCGCAAGAAACTGCAACCACTTCAATGTTGCTTAAATCAACCATGCATAGCGCTCTATTGAGTGTCTCCAAATACGCCTTCCCACCGCAATTCGGTGGCAAAGCAAAATTAATACAATTTCCTTCAGTGAATGCACCTGTACCAGGATAATTTGGCGATTGATGCAATGACACATAATATACATTCTCGTCGCCTTCGAAAACTTCTTGGGTTCCATTTCCATGATGCCCATCAACGTCTAAAATTAGCGTTTTCTTTCCTAATTTTTTGACTGCTATAGCAATGTTATTGAAATAGCAGAATCCACGAGTATAAACTCCTAAGGCAGCACCGTTTCTCCCTACATGGTGTCCTGGCGGACGCATGAGCGAAAATCCATTAGTTTTGCTCGCTAAAATTGCGCCACCCGCTGAAAGTCTAGCGAACTCATAGATGTTATCATAGGCAGGTGTATCTGTATCTTCGACTAAGCCTTTTTTAACTTTCCAAATGTACTCAGGATCGTGAACGGTTAACAAATCATCTTCGTTTGCAGGTGTTGGCATCAAAAACTCGTAGCCTTTCGCTTTCAAAATCTCATGTGATGTTTTGACTCTCTGTGGCCCTTCAATATGCCAAGTTCCATAGCCTAAACATTTTTCTGAATAGACTATCTTTGTTTTCATCACTGTTTGCATCCATTAGACAGATAAATGCGCTTACACATTTAAAAAACATAACCTACAAAATTAGCGACGGCAAAAGATTGGAGATAAAACCTGTATGATTTCAGAAAATCCGTTCGGTCAATTCCGCCAAGAGTGTCAAACAACATTGATAAACGCGTTAAAGAAAACTTTTCCAGAAATAAAAACCTCAGCTTTAATATTAAATAAAACACCAAACATCGAGTTTGGACAATTAGCTTCATCAGTATGCTTTGAACTTGCAAAGAAACTAAACCAAAAACCGTTGATAGTTGCCGAGCAGATTGTTAACGCAGTCGACAAATCAAATTTTAAATTGATTGAGAAGATTTCGTGTGCTGGAGCAGGATATATAAATTTTCATGTAGACTTCGTAAAGTTTTCTTCATTGACTCTGCAGGCGGTGAAAAAGTTAGGCTTTGCCTACGGCTTCATTAAAGTTTCCAAGCCAACTAAGATTATTGTGGAGCACACAAGCGTTAATCCTCTTCACCCAATCCATATTGGCCAAGCAAGAAATCCGATGTTAGGCGATGCTTTAGCACGTATTCTGGAATGTAGGGGCAATGTAGTTTCACGCAATTACTACATTGACGATGTTGGAAGACAATCATCTGTTGTCGCTTATGGTTTCCAAAAGCTTGGAAAACCTAAACCAACCGAAAAACCAGACCTTTTTGTTGGAAAAATTTACACGGTGACGAGTTGTATTGTTGAAATTAATCGTCTAAAGAGGATGCATGACATTGCTGCTTCCGCTAATTCAGCTGACGACTTGGCAAAGGTGAATAAAGAAATTGATGAGTGGATGTCCATCGCCGCTGAACTAAAAGAAAAGTATCCTGTTCTTTTTGATATACTGATGGCTAAAATCGGCGAAGACGAGAATCCGGAAGAGGAAATAAACCGTCTAAATCGTGCTTACGAAGATGGCGAACCTGAAGCTAAGCAGCTTATCCGGGAAGTCAGCGGTTTATGTCTTGAGGGTTTTAGGGAAACCCTGAAGAGAGTTGAAATCTCATATGATTCGTGGGATTGGGAAAGCGATTTTGTATGGAGCGCTCAAGTCAGCGAAGTTTTGCAGAAGCTGAAGACTTCACCTTTTATTTACAGCAAAGAAGGGGTTTTGGAATTTGATGCTGAAAAAGTTGTTGAAGTCTTTAATTTGAAGCCTAAGTTGGGTTTAAGTGAGAGTAATGAGATTCCACCATTAACCCTTATGCGAGCGGATGGCACTACGCTCTATACTACTCGTGACATAGCTTACACATTGTGGAAGTTCAAACACGCAGAAAAAGTCGTTAATGTGATTGGTATGGAACAGTCACTTGCTCAGCTGCAACTTAAATTGGCACTTTATGCTTTAGGTTATGCTAAAAGCGCTGAATCTCTGGTTCATTTTGCTTACAATCTAGTTACGTTACCAGGATACAAAATGAGTAGCCGCAGGGGTCACTACATTACTTTCGACCAAGTTCTTGACGAAGCAGTTGAGCGAGCATATGAAGAAGTTTCGAAGCGTTCTCCACAACTTTCTGATGAAGAAAAACGCAAGATCGCAAACTTCGTTGGCTTAGGTGCAGTGCGTTATGCTCTAGTAGATGTAGACACATCAAAGCCAGTAGTATTCACTTGGGAACGGGTGCTCAACTTCGAAACTAACAGCGCACCTTACGTTCAATATACTCATGCAAGGGCGTGCAGCATTTTACGCAAGGCAGGAAGAGAACCAGAAAAGCCAGCATATGAGCTGCTATCCGAAAAACTTGAGCGCGAACTCATACTAAATCTAGCGAGTTTTCCTGACACATTTATTGATGCAACGGAGTACCTCAAACCAAATCTAATTGCAGATTATGCAAATACTATAGCAGACAAATTCAATACTTTCTACAATGCTCTTCCAGTCATAAAAGCCGACTCGCAAGAACTTAGTGACGCGCGTATTACGTTGACGCAAGCAATACAAATCGTAATGCATAACGCCCTAACTCTAATTGGAGTTGTTGCACCAGAAAAAATGTAGCAAAATGTGAGTTCAAATGTTGATTGAATTACCGCGAAATAATTAAGAACCATGAGCATGAATGGTTGCTTTTTAGAAAGGCAAATTTCAAATACAAGCCAATTAAATTAAAACGAGGTGCCGTTAATGAGTAATTCATATTTCAAAAAGAAACTTGAGCCAATTCGAGTCAAACAAAAAAGTATTTCACAACTTTTAGCTGAAATGAGTAAAACTGCATACCAAGGCAGGAAACTTGGTGAAGCTGTTGATGTTTGGGAAAATATGCTCAAAGAAAAAGACCTCACTATTGCTATGGGGTTTGCAGGTTCAATGAGTACGGCTGGGCAATGGACAATAATTAATTGGTTGATGGAAAACCGCTTTATTGACGTATTGGTTTCCACCGGCGCAAACGTTTCCGAAGACATAGTTGATGCTATGGGCTTAGGCTACTGGCAAGGAAGTCACATGGTAGACGATGCTACACTTTTGAAGGATGACGTTAATCGCTACTATGATGTTTTTGGTAAAGAAACTGATTACCGCAAAATGGAGGAATTAGTTACCGAATTTGTTATGACCTTAAAAACCGACTACAACTACACATCAGCTGAATTCCTCTACTTGCTTGGCAAATATCTTGGCAAGAAAAAGATCCCAGCCATCTCTGCGATTGCAGCTGCCAATGGTGTTCCAATTTTCAGCCCTGCTATGGTTGACAGTGCTTACGGTGAAACTTTCATAATGGCCAAAAACCAAGGTCACAACATAGTGATCGATTCAGTTAAGGAATTTGATCAGTTTGTGAGCATAGGCACAAAAACCAAGGAAGTCGGTGTAGTCTATGTCGGCGGTGGAGTTCCCAAAGACTTGACGCAACTGATTGCTATCTCAGTCTCTCCGTTGACCTGCGATCAAGGTGTAAAAGGAAGAAAAGGTGGCCTTCGAAAAGGGTTACAAGAATACTACTACCCACACAAATACGCGGTACAAATAACTACTGACTCTCCGCAATGGGGCGGCTTATCAGGCTGCACATTGGAAGAAGCAATTAGCTGGGGTAAAATCAACAACGACTCAGGGAAAAGAGCTGTCTGCTACTGCGATGCTACAATTGCGTTGCCACTAATAGCACATGCGTTATGCGAAAGAATTCCAGAAAAACGAAAAGCGCCAGATATGAGCTGGCTATTTAAAGGGGTCCAATAAAAGCTAACTTACTTTCTTCTTTTTATTAAGTCTTTCAATAAGCGCGCCTGTCATTATAGGCATTATTACTGTAGCATCGCCTTCGATCATTATGCGTTTTGCTTTTTCACTGATTTTTCCCCAAGAAACTGCTTCACGCGGCCTTGCACCGCTGAGACTGCCGTCCCATTCATCTGCTGTGCTTATATAAACCACATAATCTAATCCATCTTTGAACTGGTTCCACCATATTGTATGGTGTTTGGATATGCCGCCGCCAATGATTAGTGCACCGCTTTTTTTTGCATCAAAAATGATATTGTTGAGGTCGCCTTCGTCTTTCAGCAAGTTAATTCTAAAATCATGGTGGTCTTGGCTGAAGAACCATAGTTGATAGCCTACTGCACCATCAGTTATGCCTGGAATAAAGATTGGAATGCTGTTCTTGGCTGCCCAATAAAGAATTGAACTCTCATTACAGCAACGCAAACCGATTTCCCGACAAAGTTCGCTTGTTGAAAGTTCCCGTTTGCCCTCCTTATAGAGTTGATTCAGTAACGCTTGGATTTTTTTCTCTATAACAACGCCATAGCTATCATTTGGGACAAGCACGTTTCCAAGGCGATTCACACCTTCCTGATGCAGTTTAGAATCGTTCATTACGAAGCTGCCCTTGTAATAATCTTTCCAGCAACGCGCAACGTCATGGTCTAATGTTCCACAGGTTGTAATTAAAACGTCAACGAGTTTGCGTTTAACCAATTCTCTTATTACGCCTCTTGTTCCTGTGGCAATTATGTCAGCAGTGAATGATAGAAACTTAACGCAGCCCTTGGAATTAATCATGGATTCCATAATATTGACGCCTGTAGCAAGTTTACCCGCTGTAAAACCCCATGCTTTGTCCATTTGGTTGACAAGATCATCTACAGTCATTTTTTCTGCAAACTCGTAATCTTTCACCGGTTTTTTATGAACTTCTTTAGGCATCATGAATGTCTCCGATGTAATGAGTTAAACGAACTTTCAAATAAATACATGCCGAAAGAAATGAACGCTAGTCTGATAAGTAAGCGATGATTCGTTTGTAAATATCATGGTCCATTGAGTCTTCATATCCAGCGTAAATGCTTGGATTATCGTTAACTTCTACAACAACGTAATTGCCGTCTACCTCTTTTATATCGACACCGTAAAGGCCTTTCCCCACAACACTGCAAGCCTTTAATGCCACTTCTCTAAGTTTGGATGGCAACTCCTGCTTCTTTATACTCACTGTTCTCCCCCAGATCACGGTTGGTTTTCCACGAAGTTTAGCACCATGCTTCCATTTGCCTTTGGGAATCATGTACTTGCACGCATATAGCAAATCGTTATTTAGAACACCGACTCTCCAGTCAAAAGCTGTTGGAGTAAACTTTTGGATCGCCAAAACATCGGATTTCTTAAAGAACCGTTTAGCTACGTCCTTGAAACTTGTTTCACAGGCAGCTTTCTCTACATAACGTGAGAAACTTGTGTAAGGCGCCTTTATTACGACAGGCTTTCCTAGCTCGTCGAATATGTCGCTAATTCTTTTATGATGCAGTTCATCCCTGTTGAGAAAAACTGTTGGTATATGCGGCACGTTAAATTTTTCGAATAAAGCGTACTGGTGAATTTTGTTGCCACAAATAGTGATGGATTCAGGGTCGTCAATAACTTTCAAACCCAGTTCCCAAGCTGTTTTAGAAACCACATAAGCAGTATTCAGAGGGTCTGTTGTTGCCCTTATAAATATGGCATCAAATTTTGGGATATCGGAGATGTCTTCGCGAAACAAGAAATTAAATTGGTTCCCTTCCTTCTCCGCCGCTAGCTTGAAATTATAAAGTGCGCCTTCTTCGCGGGAATCACTAAAATTATATTTCTCAACAAAGCATGCGATTCTAGACACCGAAGTGTTCACCCTGCTCAGAAATGAGCGAGACCTCTTTGGAGATCTTTTGCAAGTCTTTTTCCGAAAGCTCCTCTTTCCCTACGGGTTGCAATCCACACAAATAAGCTTTATCTATTGCTTTTTGAATGTGCAAATTGCAAAGTGGAATTTTGAATATTTCATAGACTTTTTGCGCGATTTCCTGTGTCTGCTTATCTTGACTAGTTGTTTTGCCGAAAAAAGATTTTACAGTAAAGAGTTCACCTTTAAATGGCTGAGCGCAAACAGCGAATTTGTAATTCATGCCAAGGCTTTTCATTGCTCTGTAGAGCGCGCTCTTGTTGCGAGCGACTTTGTAGCCATCGTAAATGAAAGGGTTAACTGCGAAGAGGATGGTTGGGTAACCAAATTCAGTTGTTATTTTCTTAACAGAATCTGTGACAAGAAATGGTAATGTAGGAACTCCACCTCTGGCTGCTCTTAGAAGGAGAATCGGAGTTCTGCTTGAATCTATAATGTTTTCACATGATGGAATAACTTGGTTGCCAAGAATTTGCGCATGCATAGAAACGTAATAGCCCGTTTTCATGTATCGATATTCATTGTTGATATTAAGTGTAGGTTCTTTGATTGTGGAACCTAAAAACGTCGCGGGCTTCATTGTTTGTATATTATTGGTTAGGTCGATGTTTGAGACGACCAACACGGTCATGAGACACCAGGTAATTAAAAGGCGATATTAGTAGAGTTATATTTAAAATTAACTACTCTTATATTCGTTTTAAAATTGACACATAATAAAATAGAGGCATAGAAAGACGTATAAATCGCTAGAAGTACTGGGGCCAGAACACGAATTTTCACTCGTTAACCAAGAACTGAAAGCAATGCCCATTGTCGACAAAATTATAAAGAATTATTGTGGAAAGATCGTTAACTTCATTGAATTGCCGTCTTTCACGTTTGGAAAAGAGATGCAGCTGCACGTAATAGAGATAAAAGCAAACTCGCCTTTCAAATCGCCACTAGAATTTGAAGCAACAATGCAAGACGCCGTCTCTGCCCTAAACCAAATTGTCAGCAAACATGGCGCAATGCTTCTTGGAACAGGTATGCATCCTTTGCTAAAACTGGAAGATACTGCCATCTGGCCTCACTACCATAAAAAAATCTACAATGAATATGGCAAAACCTTTAACTTAAACCAGCACGGATGGCTAAACATACAAAGTTTCCATTTGAATCTTCCCTACCGAAAGGAAGCCGTCGGTGTTCAAATGCATAATTTTCTTGCTAACTTATGTGTTTATCTTCCGGCTATTGCAGCATCCTCGCCGATATATGAAGGCAAAACAGGTTCGAACCTAGATAACAGGCTCCATTTTTATAAGTTGAACCAGAAAGAAATACCTTCAATATCCGGCGACGTAGTCCCAGAATATGTTTCTTCTCTTGGCCAATACAAACATGATGTTATCGAGAGATATTCAAATGATTTAGCTAGTGTTGGTGCTGAAAAAGTACTTCTGATGAAAGAATGGGTTAATTCAAGAGCTGTAATTTTCCGTTTTGAACGCTCAGCACTTGAAGTTCGCGTAATGGATGAGCAAGAATGCATTAAGTCTGATGTAGCGCTGAGCTGCTTTATACGTGCTGCCCTCAGAGGTTTGATTGAATCGAATGCCGAACTTTCTCCTCAAAACCAATTGATTGACAACTATAACAGGATAATCAAGGATGGGTTAAACGCCAAGGTGTCGAGTTTCATAGGAAAAACAGCAAGGCAAGTATGCCAGTACTATTTCAACTTAGCTTCTGAACATGCAAATGAAGCCGAGAAAAAATACCTGTGGATAATTAAGAAACGGATAGAAAACGGAAATCTATCTGAAATTATCAATAAGCGCATCTTGAAACGCACTGAGAAAACCGATTTTCGAGAGGCAATAATCAGCGTTTATTCAACCCTTATTAAGTGCCTTTCCGATAATGAACCCTACTTCTAAAAAGATGAAACTTAATGCCCGAAAGAGACAAGGGAACTACTTTTTCATTCGATGTCTGCAGCCAATGCAAAATTATTTGCTGTCAAGACGCGAAGCCACCTTTAAGTAAAAAGCGAAAAAGAATAATAGAAAAATACTTAGACAAAGAAAAGATCATCATCGAAAAACCATTCTCTAAGGGAGAATATTCGTATCCAGATGTTGATGAACTTGTTTTTTGCAGGCTTTTCAACAAAGAAACGGGCAAATGCTCGGTTCACCTGGTTAAGCCAGAAACATGCAAAGCTGGCCCGATAACATTTGACATCAATTTTTATGCTAAAAAGATTGAATGGTTTATAAAAAAATCCGAAATTTGTGCTTTTGCGGGAGTACTTTATGGAGACAAAGCTTCTTTCAAGGAACATTTCGAAGTAGCAAAACTTGAGTTAACTGCGCTTATAGAAGAATTACCTCCAAATGAACTGCGGGCGATTGTGAAAATTGATGAACCCCAAACATTCAAAATCGGTGAAGATGACCTGCCTTTAAATGTAATCAAAAAACTATATGCTTAAAATAAGCTTAAAGCAATCCTGCATCTCTTAATTTTAAAGCTAAACCTATGTTTCCTTGGAAGCGAATTCTTCCTGTAAAGAAAGCTTTCTCTGCGCTTAATTTTCCATTTATCATACTTATGAAGTCACTTTCGGCGACTCTTAGGGCCAATGAGGCTGATGAATTGGTTCCTTCAGAAACTTGTAATTTCTGGTTCTTTATAGTTACTACCCAGTTTTGTTCTTTTTGACCACCGCTTA
>Ga0326726_10003250_pt1 | contig 14913 bp, 14 predicted proteins | sample MHFenrmetagenome_2_FD_207603 | JGI IMG/M metagenome (GOLD analysis project Ga0326726, IMG submission 207603) | Lab enriched peat soil microbial communities from Michigan Hollow, Ithaca, NY, United States - MHF15MN | ecosystem: Environmental > Terrestrial > Soil > Wetlands > Peat | place: USA...
TGGCGCTCGACAGCGGCGATCTCGCGCTGGCGCGCCGGCAGTTCGAGCGGGCTGTACAGGTCGATCCGCGGTCGTCGCGCGCGCACGCGGACCTCGGTGTCGTCGCGCTGCGGAGCGGCGACGCCGTCGCGGCGATCGAGGAATGGAAGCGCGCCGTGCAGCTCGATCGCACCAACTTCGATGCGCTCTACAACCTCGGCACGACGCTGGCGCCGCGCAACCCGTCGGACGCGCGGCCCTATCTCGAGCAATTCGCTCGCACGGCTCCGCCAGCGCTCTATGCCAGGGACCTGAGGGAGGTTTCCCGGATCCTCGGAACGCTCCGCTGATCCAGACGACCACCCATCGTTCAGGCCTCAGCCATTTCTTATCTGCTGAAAGCGCGCGAGGTCGATGGCCCGCTGTCGCGACGCGGTCGCGCGCGCGACGGCGATGCGCAAGAGGAACAGCGCGTGTGCGCCGCCGACAAACACCAGCTCCACCGGGGCGGGCTGGACGATGGCCACCGGCGCGGCGTTGAAGATCGTGGCGATCAGGAAGGGCACGACGAACAACGGATCGGGCGCGGCCGCGCCCGCCGGGCGGCCGAAGGTCATGGCGGCGTGCTCCCAACCGGGTGCGCCGGTCTCGTGGAACACCTGAAGATACCGGCCGATCCGCTCCACGCCGACGTGCAGCGAAAAAACGGCCTCAAACGCTGCGGCGAGAACGAGCAAAGGCAGGAGCGTCGCTACCGGCGCCGAACTGAGGGCGGCGGTGCCGACGGCGAGGCCGGCCCAGGCGGCGACGCCGGCGGCGAAGATGCAAATGCGTGCAGTTCCGCGCTGCCGGATGGTCGCGCGTAGCGCGCGGTATTCCTCATCTTCACGCGCCGTCATAGATCCCTCATCCGCGGCCAGGGATTGCCGATATTACAAGTAGACCCTTGGCGCCCTAATCCCCTTGCGGTCTATGAATTGTCTGTTACAATGCGGTTCCACGTGAAGCAGAAAACACTCTTCTGGATCAGCGCGTCGGCCTGCGCCGGCATTCTTGTCCTCGCCGGCGCCTCGGCTTCGGCACAGACAACTACTCCAGACGCTCCAGCCACTTCGTCGAAGGCGGCCAAACCTGCACACGCGAGGACACTCGCGCAGGCCAGGGCAGCGACCGCCGCGAAGCAGGCTGCGGGACGTCAGCCCGCGTACTCTGCGGAGCGCGCCGCCACACGCAAGGCGACGCTGGCTCGTGCCCGCGCCGTGTCGACGGCCCGCGAAATGGCGGACACGATCCTGCCGCGCTACAAAGTGGATGCGAGCGGCGATCTGGTGCCCGACGTTCGGGCCGCCGCCGCCATCATCTACAACCCCGATACCAACGAAGTGCTCTGGGAAGCCAACTCGCAGAGCCAGCGCTCGATTGCGAGCATCACGAAGGTGATGACCGCGACGGTGTTCCTGGAGAACAACCCGGACTTGTCTCAGCAGGCGGTCGTGGCGCGGGGCGACGTGTTCCAGGCGTCGACCACGCATCTGCGCGCCAACGACAAGGTGACGGCCGACGATCTGCTCCACCTGCTGCTCATCGCGTCGGACAATGCCGCGGCCCGGGCGCTCGCGCGAGTCTCGCCGTACGGGTCGGAAGGCTTCGTGCGCCGCATGAACGAGAAGGCCGCGGAGCTGGGTCTCCAGAGCACCAGCTATGCCGATCCCTCCGGTCTGCTCAACGACAACGTGTCGTCGGCGTACGACATGGCGCGCCTCATCACGCACGCGTCCGCGGACGAGCGCATTTCGTCCGTGATGCGGACGTCCGAATACACCGTGCGCACCGCCAATCGTCGCGTCATCACGTTCCACAGCACGAACCACCTCCTCGGACGGCCTGACGTCGACGTCCGGGCCGGTAAGACGGGCTTCATTTCCAAGGCGGGCTATTGCCTGGCGACGCTGTTACGCCTGCCGGAAGGCGGCCAGCAGGTGGCCGTCGTCGTGCTCGGCGCGCGCTCGAACGCGGGCCGCTTCATGGAAACGCAGAATCTCTTTGCGTGGCTGACGACGAAGGCCCCGACCATCTTTGGTCCGAAGCCGACCGCGCCGGTGCCGCAGCCGCAAGAGTAGCCTACCTCTTACTTGTACCCTCTTTGCATCGCCGCGGCGTCCAGCGGCAGCGTGGCAATCGAATCCACGGCGACCATGACGGGCCGCGTCGCATTCCGCGCGTCGTAGGCCTTGAGATACCGGTGACACCGATCGCAGCCGTAGACGCGGTATCGCCCGTCGCGCGTCGCGAAGGACGTCGTCTGCGCGCGGTCGTCGTTGCCGCAGAAGGGGCAGTCGAGCGGCGCGAAGGTCCACTGCGCGACGCAGCGGCCGCAGATCAGGCGGCGGTCGGCATTCGGCGTGATGACGGCGAAGTCGGGTTCCCATCCGCAGAACGGACACACGCCGCGATTCCACGCGGCCATGTCGATTTGCTGCGACAGCGATTCGGTCGAGCGGGCCAGAAACGGCCTGAGCGCGAGTACGAGCACGTGATCGAGGCCGGCGGGAGCGTCGGCGGGCGGCTCTGCGCTCCCGGCGAGCCCGGATGTGCGCTCGTACCATTGCGTCACGAGCGGCTCGAGCGCATTGCCCTCGCGTCCGAGCGCGACGATCTGATCGTAGTCGGCGCGCTCGAGCGCGTCGAAGCGCAGGAGGATGTCCGCCGTCTGCCGGAGCGCCAGACGGAAGTCCGTCCACTCGATCGGCAGATCGCGAAATCGCACGATGGGCCGGCCGGCCTGATGCTGCGCGCGGAGCCATTCAGGATCGACTTGCATCCACGGCAGCGGCACCCGCGACTGGACACGACGCTGCATGTCGACGAGCGCGATCTGCATGTCGATCGCCGACGCGAGCTCGGGTTGGGCGACGCGCAGCGCCCTAAGCTCCACGATGTCGGGCGGTTCAGCGCGCGCCGGACGAATCGGACGATCGGTCACCGCTTCGATTCTACCGGACGCGCGGGCCTCTACATGTGCCAAAATGACTGACCTCGTGTTGACGAGGCGGGAAACGAGTCAGGAGTCTGAATGAAGGTGCATCTCATCAATCCCAGCGCGCTGTCGTTCGGCGTTGGGGTGATTACCCCTCGGTGGTTGTTCGTCCTCGCGGCCGCGACCCCCGAGTCGTATGGCGACCCGATCATCACCGACGAAACGCTTGACCCGTGGGATCCGAGCACGGTGTCAGCGGGCGACGTGGTCGGCATCGGGATCCATACGGGGAACGCGCAGGAAGGCTACGCGATCGGCCAGAAGGTGCGCGCGCGCGGCGCGTACGCGGTCTTCGGCGGCATTCACGCGACGCTGTACCCGGAAGAAGCCCTGAAGATCGGCGGCGCGCACGCCGTGGTCAAGGGTGACGGCGACGTCGTCTGGGCGCAGGTGCTCGCCGACTGCGCGCGGAAGGCCCCGCAGGAGATCTACGACGGTGGCAAGGTCGAAGGCGCGGAGTTCAAGCCGGCGCGCTGGTCGCTGATGCCGAAGAACAAGTACATGTGGGCGTCGGTCCAGACCGTGCGCGGCTGCCCGAAGCACTGTTCATTCTGCTCGGTGTGGAAGACCGACGGCCAGCGGCCGCGCCAGCGGACCGTCGATGCCGTCGTCGACGAAATCGTCGAGCTGCGCCGAATCGGATTCCGGTTCATCGCGCTCGCCGACGACAATTTCTATCCCGTGACGCTCGACGACCTGGCGAAAGCGTCGCGCCGGCAGGACAAGAGCCGCTACGAAGAACTCAAGGCCATGCGTGCGGAGCGCTTCGAGCTGATGAGCCGGCTCGCCGGGCTGCCGGACGACATGGTGTTCTTCACGCAGATCACGATGGAAGCGGCGGAGGATCCCCAATTCCTCGATGCCATGAGGAACGCACGGATCAAGGGCGCCCTCGTCGGCGTCGAGGCGGTCACGGCCCAAGGCCTCAAGGACGTCTACAAGGACTTCAACCTCAGCGGCGAGCAGCTCGTCGACCGTCTGCGCGCGTTCAAGCATCACGGCGTTCATATTCTTGCGTCGTTCATCTTCGGCCTGCCGAGCGATCGGCCCGACACGTTCGACGCCACGGCGCAACTCGCGGAGCGCTCGGGTGTGACGTTCGCGCAGTTCCTGATGCTGACCCCGTTCCCCGGGACCGTCGACTTCGCCGCGTGGGAGAAGAACATGGCGTCCGATCCCACGCGCATCGAAGGCATTCCGCTGACGCGCCACTGGCTGATTCCGCACGGCAAACAGCCGAAGGTCTACGTCCCGCATCCGCTGATGTCGCCCGACGACATCCGCACCGGCACGCAGGGCGCCTGGGATCGCTTCTACAACTGGCGCAACATCTGGGCGCGGTCGTCCTGCGTCGAGTCCCTCAAGTCGCGGCTGGCCTTCATGCTCATCTCGAAACTCTACCGGCAGATGTACGCCAACACCGGGATCGCAACCGACAGCGCGCGCGTCAATCGCTCGGCGACGTGGGCGCGCATGATTGCCAAACCCTGCCAGCGCCTCTTCTCAGCGCCGCCGATGCCCGAACTGCAGGTGCCCGGCACGTAACCCGGCGCCCGCCTCGTCATGCCGAAGTCACGCGGCCGATCGGCGGGGCGCCGTCGCTCCGTCCTGATCATCGGATCGGAGGCGCAGCCGTTCGCGAAGACCGGCGGCCTGGCCGACGTGCTCGGCGCGTTGCCGAGGGCGCTGGCGCGACTGGACTGGGACACGACGCTCGTCCTCCCGAGATACCGCGGGGTGTCGGCGGGTACTCCGGCGGATGCGTTCCCGATCACAGTCGGCGGGTGGACCAGGGAGATCGGCTTCTTCGACGCGCCGCTCGGCGACGGCGCGCGCGCACTCCTCGTCGACTGTCCCGAGCTCTACGATCGGGCCGCTCCCTACGGACAGGGCAACACCGACTTCCCGGACAACCCGCGACGGTTCGCGGTCCTGGTGCGCGCGGCGCTCGAGTACGCCGCCCGGCAGGGCGCGCCGTCCGTCGTGCATGCGCACGACTGGCAAGCCGCGCTCGCCCCTGTGTACTTGAGGTCCGTGTACGCCGCGCATCCCGTGCTCGCTGGCACGCCGAGCGTGCTCACGATTCACAACCTCGCGTACCAAGGCATGTGCGAGGCCGACTGGCTGCCGCGGCTGGATCTCGGCTGGGAACAGTTCACGATCGACCGCCTCGAGTACTGGGGCCGGGTGAGCTTTCTCAAGGGCGGCATCAACGACGCCGACGTCATTACGACCGTGAGTCGCCGCTATGCCGAAGAAATCCAGATGCCGGAGTTCGGTTTCGGCTTCGAAGGGATCCTGCAGCGGCGTCGAGCGGATCTCGCCGGCATCCTGAACGGGATCGACGTGCAGGTGTGGGATCCGGAACATGATCCGTTTCTGCCCGCGCCGTATTCGGCCGAGGATCTCTCGGGCAAGGCGGCGGCGAAGACCGCGGTCCTCGCGCGCTACGGCCTGCCGACGGACGCCGCGACCCTGGCGCGGCCGCTCGTCGGCATGGTGTCGCGCATGGTCGATCAGAAGGGCTTCGACTTGATCGCTGCGCTCGCTGACGCGCTGCCGCGCCTTGACGCGTCGTTCGTGGTGCTCGGTGAGGGTGAGGACCGGTACCAGCGTCTCTGGACGACGCTCGCCGCTGCTCATCCCGATCGCATCGGCGCGCGCATCGGATTCGATGAGTCCCTCGCGCATCTCATCGAAGGCGGCGCCGACATGTTCCTGATGCCGTCACGCTTCGAGCCCTGCGGCCTCAACCAGATGTACAGCCAGCGCTACGGGACGGTCCCCGTCGTGCGCGCTGTCGGCGGCCTGGCGGACACGGTCCGCGACGCGGCCAGTGCGACCGCCCGCCGGGCGACCGGCGTGGTATTCGAGGCGTACACCCCGGAGGCACTGCTGGGCGCGGTGACGCGCGCGCTGGACCTGTTCGGGCAGCCTCGAAAATGGCGCGCCCTGCAGCAGGTCGGGATGCGGCAGGATTATTCCTGGCACCGTTCGGCACAGGAGTACGTCAAAATATATGATCGAGCGATCAAGAAACGGCGGGAGAGGGCTTAGAGGCAGGAATCAGGGACACCAGGAGAAGCGATGGCCACCGAAAACGTGCAGACCTTTACCGACGGCAATTTCGACGACAGCGTGCTGAAATCGGGCGGGCCCGTGCTCGTGGATTTCTGGGCGGAGTGGTGCGGCCCGTGCAAGCGGCTGGGACCGACGGTTGACGCCCTGGCCTCCGAGTACGCGGGAAAGGTCACTGTCGGCAAGTTGAACGTCGATGACAATCCGAACGTGTCGTTCAAGTTTCAGATCCGCGGCATCCCGACGCTGCTGCTCTTCAAGGGCGGCCAGGTCGTCGAGTCGATCGTGGGCCTCGCACAGAAGGACGATCTCAAGAAAGTGCTCGACAAGCACATCTAATGGCAGCCACACGGAATGTGGTCATCATCGGGTCGGGTCCGGCGGGCCTGACCGCCGCCCTGTACTCCGCGCGCGCCAACCTGCAGCCGCTGGTCATCGAAGGCATCGAAGCAGGCGGCCAACTGATGCTGACGACGATGGTCGAGAACTTCCCGGGCCATCGCGACGGCGTCATGGGGCCGGATCTCATGGCGGAGATGCGGGCGCAGGCCGAGAAGTTCGGCGCTGAAATCATCCAGGGCAACGTCACGAGCGTCGACCTATCGCGCCGGCCGTTCACGGTGAAGACGTCCGACGCGGAGTATCGCGCGCAGACGCTGATCATCGCGACCGGCGCGTCCGCGCGGCTGCTCGGCCTGCCCTCGGAGCGGACTCTGATGGGCCACGGCGTGTCGACCTGCGCCACGTGCGACGGCTACTTCTTCCGCGGCCAGGAGATCGCGGTGGTCGGCGGCGGCGATTCGGCGATGGAGGAGGCCGTGTTCCTCACGCGCTTCGCGTCGAAGGTGACGGTGGTCCACCGGCGCGACACGTTTCGGGCGTCGAAGATCATGCAGGACAAGGCGCGTGCGAATCCGAAGATCGCGTGGCAGCTCGATTCCGAAGTCGAGGAGATCAGGGACACGGGCAAGGGCGAAGTCACGTCGATGGTCCTGCGCAACAGCAAGTCTGGCGCGCGCACCGAGGTGCCCGTGACGGGTGTCTTCGTGGCGATCGGCCACACGCCGAACACGGCACTCTTCCGCGGCCAGATGCACCTCGACCAGAACGGCTACATCATCACGCACGACGGCGCCAAGACGAGCGTGTCCGGCGTTTTCGCGTGCGGCGATGTCCAGGATCACATCTACCGGCAGGCCATCACGGCGGCGGGCTCGGGATGCATGGCCGCGCTCGACGCCGAGCACTTCCTCGAAAACGTCCCCGAACACCTCGCAGCAGTGTGACGCAGCGGCCGACCGTCAGGTCGGCCCGCGTCAATCGATCCAGCCGCCGCCCACGACCGCGTCGCCGTCGTAGAAGACGATCGCCTGCCCGGGCGTGATGGCCACCTGGGGCGTCTCGAAGATTACGTCCGCACGGCCATCGCCCGCAGACCGCACGACCGCCGCGGCAGGACGATGCCGGTGGCGGATCTGCGCGGTGACCGCACGTAACAGAAGCGGCTCGTCGAGAATCCAGTTCACGCCCGACGCAGTCAGCGTCGTCTGTTCGAGCGACGTCTTGGGGCCGACCACGACCTGCTGCTCGGTGGGGCGCAGCTCGAGCACGTACATCGGCGCCGGCGTCGACAGTCCCAGGCCCTTGCGCTGGCCGACTGTGAAGCGGTGAATCCCGCCGTGGCTGCCGAGGACGCGGCCCTGCTCGTCGACGATGGCGCCCTCACGCGCGGCCGCCGGGACCCGCTCGGCCACGAACGCGGCGTAGTCGTGATCCGGGATGAAGCAGATTTCCTGGCTGTCGGGCTTGTCGGCCACCGGCAGTCGACGCCGGCGCGCGTACTCGCGGACTTCGTCCTTCGGCCGATCGCCGACGGGGAAGACGGCGCGCGACAGTTGATCCTGCGTGAGCGAGAAGAGGAAATACGACTGGTCCTTCTCCGGGTCGACGCCGCGTCTGAGCAGGAACCGCCCGCTCGTCGCGTCGTGCTCGACGCGCGCGTAGTGTCCGGTCGCCACAGCGTCCGCGCCGAACCCGCGCGCGCGCTCGACGAGCGTCGCGAATTTGAGGTCGCTGTTGCAGTGCGCGCAGGGAAGCGGCGTCCGGCCTGCCGCGTATTCGCGCACGAAGTTGGAGACGACGTGCTCGGTGAACTGCTGTTCGAAATTTAGAATGTAGTGCGGGATGTCGATGGCCGCCGCGACCCGCCGCGCGTCGTGCAGGTCGTCGATGGAACAGCAGCTGCCGAACGACGCGCGTCCGTCCGCGCCCGATGCGTCGTAGAGCTGCATCGACAGCCCGATGACGTCATGGCCCTGCTCGGCGAGCAGCGCCGCGGCGACCGATGAGTCGACGCCTCCGGACATGGCTACGACAATACGCATAGGTGGCTGGTGGCTGGTGACTGGTGGCTGGGACTTCCAGCCTCTAGCCACCAGCCACTGCAGGTTTCCTCGTGAGGCCCCGCAGTTTCTCGACGAGGCGGGGCAGGATCTCAATCACGCGATCGACTTCTTCCTGGTTCGAGAACATCCCGAGGCTGAATCGCAGCGAGTTCTGCGTGCGGTGCGGCGGGAGGCCCATCGCGCGCAGCACGTGCGAGGGCTCGAGCGTGCCGGACGAACAGGCCGATCCGGTCGACACCGCCACGCCTTCGAGATCCAGCGCGATCAGCAGGCTCTCTGCCTCGACGTGGTCGAAGCTGATGTTCGTCGTGTTGGGCACGCGCGCGTCGCGCGCACCGTTCACCACTGTGCCCGGCACCGCATGCAGGATTCCGGTCTCCAGGCGATCCCGCAGCGCCGCCACGCGGCGCGCCTCGCCCGGCATCTTCGACGCCGCCAGCGTCGCGGCGACGCCGAGGCCCGCGAGTGCCGGGACGTTCTCCGTGCCCGCACGACGGTTGCGCTCGTGCTTGCCGCCCGTCATCACCGGTTGCATCCGCGTGCCGCGCTTGATCCACAGCGCGCCCGCGCCCTTGGGTCCATTGAACTTGTGAGCCGACACCGACAGGAGATCGACGCCCAGCGCGCGCACGTCGACGGGAATCTTGCCCGCCGACTGCACGGCATCGGTGTGCATCAGCGCGCCGTGCGCGTGCGCGATCGCTGCCAAGTCTGCCACGGGCTGAATCGTGCCGATCTCGTTGTTGGCGTGCATCACCGACACGATCGCGGTGTCGTCGGTCATCGCCTCGCGCAACCGATCCGGAGAGACGACGCCGGTTTCGTCCACGCGCAGCAGCGTCGTCCGCCATCCGCGCCGCGCGAGCGCTTTGAGCGTGTTCAGGACCGCCTCGTGTTCGATCCCGCTTGCGATCAAGTGCCGGCGTCCGGCGGGTTCGAGCGCCTCGGCCGCGCCCCGGATCGCGAAGTTGTCGGCTTCCGTACCGCCGCTCGTGAACACGACTTCGGACGGATCCGCGTTGAGCAGCGCGGCGAGCGCCGATCGCGCGCTGTCGACGACGGTCTTGGCCTGCTGGCCGAAGGCGTGAACGCTCGAGGCGTTGCCGAACACGTCGCGCGTGACGCGGACCACTTCGTCGACCACGACCGGGGCCAGCGGCGTGGTGGCGTTGTAGTCAAAGTAGACACGCGTCATGGAGTCCGATTGTACCACTCCCGCTAACTATTGATAACAAAGGGCTAGACAACGTTTTGGGCGTTCCCATATACTCGCGGGAAGTTCGACCGATAATCACCACGACAGAGCCGAAACGCCTGGAAGAGGTTGGGCGGAGGATCACATGTGGAAACGCGATGACGCGGTGCGACCGGTAAGTGGACAACCGACGGCGCCGCCGACGTCCGCGCCGGTCCCGGCGGGGATTCCTGGTTCACGCTCAGAAACGAGCCACCTTATGGAGAAGGACATCGTGAACATCGGTAAGTCAGTCGTGATCAAGGGCGAACTGAACGGCAGCGAGGATCTGACCATCGAAGGCCACGTCGAAGGCACGATTCAGCTCAAGGAACACGTGCTGACGATCGGTCCCAATGGGCGCATCAAGGCCCAGGTGTTCGCGAAGGCCGTCATCGTGCTCGGCGAAGTGACGGGCAACGTGACTGCGAGCGAAAAGGTCGACATCCGCGACAACGGGTCCGTGGATGGCGACATCGTTGCGCCTCGCGTGGCGATCGCCGAAGGCGCGCACTTCCGCGGCAGCGTGGACATGCAGCGCAAGACCGGTGCTGCGCAACCGCAGGCGGTCAAGCCGGTGGCCGTGGCGCCGGCCGTCGTGCCGCAACCTCAGGCGCAGCAGGCGCAACGCGTCGGCGCGTAAGCGGCGTTGGGTCTCCTCGATCGCATCGCGCCGCGCCGCGAGCCCGACGCCAATCCGGGATCGCCGCCCGCGGCCGACGATGCGGTGTTCGCCACGAAGGCGCTCCGTAAGTTCGTGACGTGTCTCACGTCGCGGGAATCACCGGTCCTGCTCGATCTGGGACCGGTGGTTGGCACCAACGTCAGCTTCTTCGGGGAACAGCTCGGCTGCAAGATCTTCGTCGAGGACGTCTTCGCCGATCTGAACCGCCATGTGCGCGAAGGTCGGCTCGACGCGCTCCCGGAATTTCTGCGCAAACGCTTTCCGCAACCAGGCGGGTCGGTCGACGGGATCCTGTGCTGGGATCTCATCGACTACCTCCACCGTTCCGCCGCGCAGGAACTCGCGACAGAGCTCACGCGCGTCCTGCGGCCGGACGGCGCGCTGCTCGGCTTCTTCGGCACGGCGCAGCCCCGCGACGTGCATTACACGAAGTTCGTCATCGTCGACGAGGTCAACCTCAAGCACCGGCCGTATCCGGCGGCGCAGGGGCGCCAGGCGATTCTGCTCAACCGCGACATCATCAAGTTGTTTTCGGGCTTGCGTGTCTCGGATTCATTCCTCCTCCACAACAACCTCCGGGAGATCCTGTTCCGAAAGCCAGCGTGAAATTGCAGGACGGCAGGACGGCAGGATTGCCAGAGCCTCCAATCCTGCAATCAATCCTGCGATTCTGCCATCCTGCCTTCCTGCAATTTCGATAAGCTACGCTCATGGCCAGGCCGGTCATTGCGCTGCTCACCGACTTCGGCACACGCGATCACTACGTCGGCGCGTTGAAGGGCGTCGCGCTCGGGATTTGCCCTGACGTTTCGCTGGTGGACATCTCGCACGATGTCCCCGCGCATGACGTCCTCGCCGGCGCCCTCGAGCTCGCGGCGGTCTACCGGTACTTTCCCGCGGGAACGATCTTTCTGGTTGTCGTGGATCCGGGCGTCGGGTCGGCGCGGCACGGGATCGCCGCCGAGGCCGGCGACTTCAAGTTCGTCGCGCCGGACAACGGCGTGCTGAGCGCCGTGCTCGACGAGCACTCGCGTCACCGCGTCGTCGAGTTGAGCGAGCGCCGCTACGCGCGGCCGACCGTGAGCCGCACGTTCGAGGGACGCGATCGGTTCGCGCCCGCGGCGGCCTGGCTCGCGAAAGGCATCGAGTTGACGGCGCTCGGCCGGCCCGTCGGGGACATTCAGCGCATGGCCATCCCGCAGCCGCAAGTCCAGGCCGACCGAATCGACGGGGAAGTCATGCGGGTGGATCGATTCGGGAATCTCATCACGAACATCGACCGGAAGGCGTTCGACAAGCTGGCCGGCGCGCCGGGCGGGCCGGACATTCCAATCGAAGTCCACGCGGGCGGGCGGCAGGTGTCGAAGCTCGTGTCGACGTACGCGGACGCCGCGGCCGGCGAACTGTGCGCCCTCTTCGGCAGCACCGATCACCTGGAGATCGCGACCAACGGCGCGAGCGCGGCCGCCGACCTCGCGTTGGCGCGCGGCGCGCCCGTGCACGTCATCCGCCGCGCGTGATACGATGGCCGCTTCGATCTGGCCGTGTGAGGCGGGTGAGTCAGGTAGGCCGGGTAGGTAAACCCGTGCGTCTCCCCACCAGCCCCACCTGCCCTACCTGACCCACCTGACCATGATTGATTTCAGCCTCTCCGACGAACAACGGTTGCTCGAACAGACCGTACGCGACTGGGGCGCGCGCGAAGTCGCCCCGTACATCAGAGACAACGATCGGCAGCACCGCTTCGATCGCGACCGGATCCTCGGCGGGATGGCGAAGCTCGGACTGCTCGGGATCTCCGTACCGCAGGAATACGGCGGCGCCGGGATGGACTACCTGTGCCTGGGCCTGGCGAGCGAGGAGCTCGAGTACGTCGATACCTCATTGCGCGTGATCATGTCGGTGCACGCCGGGCTGAACTGCCTGTCGCTCCTGACGTGGGGCACCGAAGATCAGAAGCAGCGGTACCTCGTGCCGCAGGCGCAGGGCACAAAGATCGCCGGGTACGGCCTGACCGAGCCTGGCGCCGGCAGCGACGCGCGCGCGATCCAGACGACCGCGGTGAAGAAAGGGGATCGCTACCTCCTGAGCGGAGAGAAGAGCTGGATCTCCCTCGCCGACGTGGCCGACCACTTCATGGTCATCGCGTGGACGGACCTGGAGAAGAAGCGGCAGCGCGATCCCTCGGGGCTCACGGCGTTCATCGTCGAGCGCGCGTGGAAAGGCTTCTCGAGCGGCCCGATGAAGGAGAAGTGGGGCATCCTCGCGGGCAACACGGGCTTCTTCAAGATGGACGAGGTCGAGGTGCCGGATGCGAATGTGCTCGGGCGCGTCGGCGAAGGCTTCAAGATCGCGATGTTCGCGCTCGACCAGGGCCGCTATACGGTCGCGGCGGGCGCGACGGGACTGATTCGCGCGTGCCGGGACGCGAGCGTCGCGTACGCCAAGGAACGCCAGACGTTCGGCGTCGAAATCGGCCAGCATCAGCTCGTGAAGGAAATGATCGCGCAGATGGAGTCCGACTATCAGTCGGCGCGCCTGCTGTGGCTGCGCTCGGGCTGGTTGAAGAACCACGGCCTGCGCAATACGAGGGAGACGGGGCTCGCCAAATGGTTTGCGACCGTCGCCTCGGAGCGCGCGGCCGGAGACGCGGTGCAGATTCACGGGGCCAACGGATACTCGGACGAATATCCGGTCGGCCGCTTCTATCGCAACTGCAAGGGCGCGGTTATCTACGAAGGCACGCGCGAAATCCACAAGATCATGCAGGCCGACTACCTGCTCGGGTATCGCACGGACAGACCGACCAGATGCGAGTTGCCGCCCTATCGGGCGGAAGTTGGAAGCGAGAAGTAACTTCTTTCTCACTTCGAGACTGTCATTATGAATTCTGATCTCTCGCTGGAGTTTCTCCGCGTCGTCGAGCAGGCCGCCATCGCGTGCGCGCGTACCATGGGCCAGGGCGACCGCCATCATTCCGATCAAGTCGCCGTCGAAGCGATGCGCGCCGTGATGGACACGGTCGCGATCGATGGCACGATCGTCATCGGCGAGGGGGAGCGCGACGAGGCGCCGATGCTCTACATCGGCGAAAAAGTCGGCATGGTCCACGCCAGGAACATGCAGGGGCCGCGGCCCGTGCGTTACGACGAGGTCGACATCGCCGTCGATCCGCTCGAGGGCACGAACCTCTGCGCGACCGGCGCGGCCAACGCGATTGCCGTGCTCGCCGCGTCGAACAAGGGCGGGTTGCTGCACGCGCCCGACCTGTACATGGAGAAGCTGGTCGTCGGACCCAGCTCCAAGCACCACGTCAGCCTCGACGCGCCCGTGCACGAGAACCTGAAGGCGATCGCGAAGTGCCTCGACCGCGCCGTTGAGGATCTCGTGGTGATCGTCCTCGACCGGCCGCGGCACGAGAAGCTGATCCAGGACATTCGCGCCACCGGCGCCCGCATCCGCCTGATCGGCGACGGCGATCTCTCGGCCGGCATCTCGGCCGCGGTCGTCGGGACGGGCGTCCACGCGGTGATGGGCACGGGCGGCGCGCCGGAAGGCGTGCTGACCGCGGCGGCCATGCGCTGCCTCAATGGTGAAATCTTCGCGCGCCTCGTGATCAGCAAGCCGGAGCACGAAGAGCGCTGCCGCGCGATGGGCATCACGGACTTCAAGCGGATTTACCGAGCGAAGGATCTCGCGCCCGGCGATCAGATCATCTTCGCGGCGACCGGCGTGACCGACGGCGCGCTGATGCGCGGCGTCCGCTTCTTCGGCGACGGCACGCGCACGAGCTCCGTCATCATGCAGAACGATCCGCATCGCATCCGGTTCGTCGACAGCATCCACGTCAGCGCGTCGAAGGACGTCAGGATCCAGTTCTGACGTGACCTGGCGGCGGAACGTCTATGCGGTGACCGCCGCCTCGTTCCTCGGCTACACGGGCTTCACGCTCGTGATGCCGTTCCTTCCGCTGTTCATCGGCCAGCTCGGCGTCACCGATATCGGCGAAGTCGCGATGTGGACCGGCGTCAGCCTCGGCGTGACGCCGGGCCTGACGGCGATCCTGGCGCCGGCCTGGGGCCGGCTCGGCGATCGCTACGGGCGCAAGATCATGGTCGAGCGATCGCTCATCAGCTTCGTCGTGCTCATGGCGGCGATGGCGTTCGTGACGCGCCCGTGGCACGTGCTCGCGCTGCGCGCGGTGCAGGGCCTCTTCGCAGGGTACGGATCGCTCTCGGTCGCGATGGCCGCGGAGTCGGCGCCCCGCGATCGGATGCCGCAGGCGATCGGTCTCGTGCAGACGGCGCAGCGACTGGGACCGGGCGTGGGGCCCGTCATCGGAGGCGCGCTCGCCGGCCTGGTCGGCCTGCGTCGCGCGTTCATCGGCACGGCGCTCTTCTACGCGGTCGGACTCGTCGTCGTGTTCTGGTTCTATGACGAACACGCGATCGACACGCACCGGCCCCGAGGCGAGGACGCCGCAGGCGGGCGAGTG
>Ga0326726_10003251_pt1 | contig 14909 bp, 10 predicted proteins | sample MHFenrmetagenome_2_FD_207603 | JGI IMG/M metagenome (GOLD analysis project Ga0326726, IMG submission 207603) | Lab enriched peat soil microbial communities from Michigan Hollow, Ithaca, NY, United States - MHF15MN | ecosystem: Environmental > Terrestrial > Soil > Wetlands > Peat | place: USA...
AAAAGATCGGAATCTGGATTGCTTCAGGCTATGAGAATACTCGCTGAAATTGAAGGCATTTCAATTATTAAATTTGACGAGAGGGATATAGTCCGTCATAAACTCGTAAAGAGGATTGTGAGGGCTTATGATAAAGAAGAAAACAACCCTCCAACCCCCCTGCCTACCGGCAGGCAGGCCTGAAGGGGGGTTAAAACAGAACAGAAAATACATGACATAGATTTATGGAAAAGACAATTTTGGCATCAGATTTCAATTTTCCCGGACAGAAAAGCATTTATAAAGGAAAAGTAAGGGATGTATACAACATTGATGACAAGTACCTTCTGATGGTAGTGTCCGACAGGATATCTGCTTTCGATGTTGTGCTCCCCAGAGGAATTCAATACAAGGGGCAGGTGCTTAATCAGATCGCTGCTAAATTTCTCGATGCGACCAGCGATATTGTTCCCAACTGGAAAATTGCAACCCCTGATCCGACTGTGACAATCGGTCACATTTGCAAGCCGTATCCTCTTGAGATGATCGTAAGGGCTTATCTGACAGGAAGTTCATGGAGAACTTATAAAGCAGGGGCAAGGGAGATTTGTGGTATAGCGCTTCCTGACGGCATGAAGGAGCATGAGCGATTTCCGGTACCGATAATTACCCCTACGACAAAAGCTGAACAGGGCCGTCATGATGAGGATATTTCGAGGGAACAAATTATTAAAAGCGGACTTATTCCTGAAGATGAATACGCTGTTATTGAAAAGTACACTATGGATGTCTTTATGAGAGGTTCAGAAATCGCTGCGCAACATGGTCTGATTCTTGTAGATACCAAGTATGAATTCGGTAATAAAGACGGAAAAGTAATGCTTATCGATGAAATTAATACTCCTGATTCATCGCGATATTTTTATGCAGACGAATACCAGGAACGTTTTGATAAAGGCCTGCCTCAAAAGCAGTTATCAAAAGAATTTGTAAGGGAATGGCTTATGGAAAATGGTTTTCAGGGTCAGTATGGGCAAAAGGTACCTGAAATGACTGATGATTTTGTCATCCAGATATCCGAAAGATATATAGAGCTTTATGAGAAGATAACAGGTGAAAAATTTGAAAGAGCTGATATATCTAATGTAAGGACAAGAATTGAAAAGAATTGCATAAGGTTTCTGGAAACACTTTAATCATGATGATGAATCGGAAAAACAAATACAGAACATTTATTTCATTTTTGACAATACTGATTTTCAGTACAATGGTCTGGTCTCAGGTTCCCGTTGAACGATCAAAGGATAAAATTGTGATTTCCGGAGTTACTTATTACCTTCATATAGTAAAAAAAGGAGAGACATTATATTCGATATCAAAAGCTTATGGCATAACTTCAGAAGAACTTACGAGGGAAAATCCGCCTGCACTGAATAGCCTGAAAGAAGGGCAGAGCCTGAGGATACCTGAAAAGTTGGTGACCGCTACCTCTTTACCACAAACAGCTTCTGTTCCGCAGGCTGCCCGCGATGAAAGCAGGTTTATCTATCTCAGGCTTCAACCAGGAGAAACGATCTATTTTCTATCCAAAAAATACAGTGTCTCTGAAAACGAAATCATTCAGAGTAACCCAGGAATTGATATTAACAAACTCCCACTGGGCTATGAAATAGCAATCCCCAGGATAGAATTTATGAATAAGAAGGAAAACTTTGCTAATCAGCAAACCAAACCCTATTATCACAAAGTATTAAATGGAGAGACAATGGCTTCCATTGCTCGAAAGTATGGTCTGACTGTCAGGGAATTGAGGAGAGAGAACAGAGATATGCGTTTTCCGCAGGTTGGTGATTATCTCCGGATACCAGGGATGAAAATCCCTGAAGAAAAGCCTGTTGTTCCGGTTGCGGCAGATACGGTTCCGGTTAGTCAGGAAGAACAGGCTGTTCTTCTTGAAAGGCCTTCGGGATATACTCCTGTTAGTAATCTTAGAGGTTCTTATGACATAGCAGTCCTGCTTCCTTTTTATCTTTCAGAAAATTCCAGGAGAAACGAAATTGATTCTTCAAAATCAGTAAAGGGGAAAAAGATCTACAACTATATGAACCGTTCAGACGACTGGATTTATCCGAGGAGCCTTGGATTTGTTGAAATGTATGAGGGAATATTGCTTGCAGCCGATACCTTAAGAGCGCTTGGTCTGGCTATTAATGTTCATGTGTTTGATATAATGAATGATACTGTTGAAGTTGTAAGGTTAATCAGATCAGGGAAGCTGGATAATATGGATCTCATAATAGGACCGGTACATTCGGGCAATTTATCGATTGTTGCTTCTTATGCCGGAAGCCGGGGAATTCCTGTGGTATCTCCCGTTCAATTAAGCAATAATTCAATTCTGGAGAATAACCCTTTCCTCTTCATGGCAAGCTCATCCCTTGAAGTTACTCAGAACGCAATAGCAAAGAAAATGGGAGATTATTATAGCAGTAACATCGTTTTAATTCATTCAGTTTCGGGTGATGAAACCCAGGATATCAGCAAGTTCCGCAATATGATTTTAAATGAGCTGAGCTACAAAATGCCTTTTGAGGAAATAAGACTCAAAGATATGGTTTTCTACAGCAGGTCAGTATTTGGAAATGATTCAATAAATCGCCTGGCCCACGCGCTCTCTGATCGTTCAGGAAATGTGATCATTATTGCTTCTGAAGATACACCTGTTATGAGCGAGTCAGTTACAGATATTCATTCACTTTCAAGGAAATTCGATGTGAAAGTTTTTGGATATCCGAATATGAGATATCTCGACAATCTGGACCATAAAATATGCTTCGATCTTGGTCTTATGATCTATTCACCAGACTGGATCGACTATTCACAGCAGGATATAATTCAGTTTAACTCAGATTTCAGGGCAAAATTTCTTACCGAACCTTCTCAAATGAGCTATGCATGGCAGGGATATGATATTGTTTATTACTTTATATCCGGACTGGCTATACATGGGAAGGAGTTTATTTCTCATCCGGAGATTCATAATCCCGATCTGCTTCATACTGAATATGAGTTCAGGCGAAGAACCAGTAATGACGGATTTGAAAATCAAAAGCTTTTTCTGGTCAGATATTCAAATAGTTACGAATTGGAGCTTGTAAATGATGAGGAGCCGGCTTTGCTGAAGTAAGTACTTTGTATCTTTGTGTGAACTTAGCAGAAAATTTCCAATGTTAACAAAAATTAACAAAAGGGAATATTGTCCGTATAATAATTGTCTATAAGGAGTATGATTAAAGAATCGTACAAGCAGAAGAGTGAAAATGAACTGTTAAAAGCATCACTGGACGGCGATAAACAAGCTTTTGGTGAGATTGTAACCCGATATCAGAACATGGTCGCTCGTACAGTAAAAAGCATGCTTGGTGATTCGGTGTTCTCGGAAGATATCGGACAGGATGTATTTATTAAACTGTTCTATTCACTTTCCGAATTCAGGGGCGAGGCAAAGCTTTCGACATATATTCAGAAGATAGCTGTAAATCTTACCCTGAATGAAATAAAGAGACGAAAAAGGTTCTTTTCTACGTTCTCTCAGAAAGGGAACAATGAAATGTATGAGTTTGAGGTTGCTGACTATGAAACTGAGGAAAAAAAGGAAGCTTCGGAACTGGTCGGCAAAGCACTTGGGAGGCTCGATCCAAAATTTCGGATTATTGTAGCAATGAGGATGCTGCAAGGTTATTCAACAAAAGAAACTGCCGAAATACTGGATCTGCCGCTCGGTACAGTCCTTTCAAGGCTGTCAAGAGCTCAGGAACAGATGAAGAATATTTTGGGGAAATTGTAATTGATATGAAAAATTCAGATTTAAAAGAATTATTAATCAGATCGCTCGATAAGGAGAACGATCCTGAAAAAGCTTCGGGCAAAATTGAGGTGGCTGGAGTAACTTACAGATTTAAAGAAGGATTCCGTGACCGGGTTCTTGAAAGGATTTTTTCTGCCGGCGATACCGTGGTTCGTGAAATTGAATTTGTACGTAGTCTGAATAGTGTTTTTTACCGTATAGCTCTTACGGGAGTTGCGGCCATCGTTTTATTGCTGATCTCTATTTTTATAGTTCAGGGTTCACTTTCCTTTGATTCATTTCTGGGACTGGGAAACGGCTATGATGAAAGTATTTTGTGCCTCTTAACAGGAAATTGACATTTCTATGAAAACACGACCAGTATTACTTGGTATTATTACCCTCATTATCGGATTTGTTATTGGCATGCTAACTTCAGCACAGCTGCGCCTGCACAGGCTCAGACCGGTAAGGATGTATTTTTCCGAGGAACGATTCAGGGAGGGATTTTACAAAACAATACAGCCTGATGAAGCACAGAAAGCAAAAATTGACCTTATCCTTGACAAATACGGTAAACTTAACAGTGAAACCCAGAACAATTTCAGAAAGGAACTTGATTCAAATGTTAAGGCCATGAGGAAAGAACTCGATTCTAACCTTACAAAAGAGCAAATTGCACGTCTGAAGGAGATGGATGAAAAGCGTCAGGAAATGATGAGACAGGAAAGAAAAAGACGTGATAATGATACTACAGGATTCAGAAATGACAGAAGGCGATTTCCTGACCGAAATCCGGGTCAGGGTCCCGGCCCTCAAGGACCTATGCCTTCTCCACCGTTCCATGGTGATCGCGACAGCTCCTTGTCAACCAATAGAAAATAAAAGGTAATCAAGAAGTATCGGCAGATCTTCCCGGTTCACACCAAGCGACAGCAAGAGCGGCTGGTCTTCTTCAAAAGTTGTCATGAATTCTTCCAGGGATATTTCACCACTGTTAATTCCAAGACGGTAGAAATCAATTGCCTCTTTCTTCTTTCCCCTGCACAATGAGAGATGTCCTCTGTTTATATAGTCGTGGGCATTCAGCTTACCCGAAGATAACCTTTCATAATACTTTTCAGAATCCGAGAACCGGCCCAGGGCAAAATAGCAGAATGCTATCGGCCTGAGGATCTTAAGATTCCCAGGATCAGTGTATTCAACCCTGAAATAGTATTTCAATGCATTTTCATAATCCCGGAGATCGAGATAACAGTGTCCTGTCATAATTGCCGTATGCATATCTTCAGGATCCATTAAGCCGGCCTGAAGATAATAATCCAGCGCCTCCTCTTTTCTACCAAGACGGCGAAGGCACAAACCAATCTTTTTCAACGTCCAGATTTTTCTGTCTATAAGTTCAGCCCTCTGGTAATACCTGAGCGCTTCTTCATAGTTTTCTTCCTGCTGAAAGCAGAATGCTATTTTCTCATATAGTTGTGAATCATCAGGTTTCTCTTTTGCCATCCTTATAAAAAGATCAAGAGCATCTGTATAGTAATTTTTACTGAAAAAATAATCAGCCAGACCGGCTTCAGCTTCATGAGCATTGCACGTAATCCTGAAAACCTCTGAATTATAAATGTCGAGCTTACCTAAGAAAAGGTCCTCAAATTCTTTCCTGTATGGAGACAGTTTGAAAAATCTGTAAATATCCTGCAAATATTGAGTAACATTTGTTCGGAAACCACGATACGGATCAGATGCTGCTTCCTCTCCCTCAAGCTGCTGAAGTCCGTCTAGCTCCATTCTGAAAACTTTAAGCATCATGGTTTTTTGTGATGACGGAAGATACTTCAGGTTAAGAAGGAGGGAATATTTGTCAGAGTTGCATATAAAGGGTGTTTTATAAAGTGCTTCAGCAAGCTCATTGGTTCCAGGACCGAGAATTTCATCATGGAATATTTCATTTATGACCTCATGGTCGGGATAGAACGGTACAAACCAGTTATAAAAGTCCTTGAAGAAGTCAAAATGTTTAAGGTTTGCAAAGGCCGACATATATACATCAGCCCCTTCCATCTGAAGGTTAGTAAGTTCCTCCATTGTTTTGAAAATCTCTTCAGAATCACTGAACATATCTGACCAGTCGGGATTCTTTTCTTCGTATTTGTCTTTAGGAAGTATATTATCCAGATCAAGCTTCTCCTCAATCCTTGGTCTAAGCTTTGCTACCTTCGGGAGAATCTCATCGTTAAGCTTTTTACTTAGGTTTTCGGTTTCCCGCGAGCGGATTGTTTGCAATATTATTATCCTGCATTGTTCCCTGAACCTGCTTTCTTTGCTCATTTCAGTGATCTTAGATATTATTTCAGGGTACAGCGGAATCCTTGAATTAAAATAATGAAGATTAAGTATCAGGCCCGAAAGAGCCCTCTCCATAACCTGATCAAGTCCGGCTTCATAAAATCCGATAAGGCAGAACAACTTTTCAGCCTGAAAGGTTCTTAAAGCGCTGAGAGTTATGGCACTTACAAAAAGACTCGATTCAAACCACCTGAACTTTCCGGAACTCATTATTATTCTTACCAGACTATCTTCAGCATCACCATAATAGTCGGTCAGCCACAAATGATTGAAGATTTTCCTTATAAGTTCCTTATGTTTTAATGAGAGCTCCGATTCGGGATCAGGATTTATTTCATTGCTCAGTTTGAGCCATTCATCAAGTTCTGACTTAAACATCAGATCGTCAACCGTTTCTACAAGCGTTTTACCTGTCAGTTTCTGTTCTTTGAGGGTTTGCTGCATCACCCAGTATGTATGCCAGCCTGAATAATGTGACAATATGTCCTGTCTCAGACGGTCAGCAAGACCAAGAATAGACTGAATCAGTTTCAGATAGATCTTATTTCGTTCAGGATCATTTATGCCTTCAATTGTGTAACTTAGCATATTCCTGTAAGTCATGACAATGTTGTCATACTCATCACGAAGATCGCCCAGTGAGGATACAGGAATCATATCCTGCAGTATATCAAGACTTTGTTTTAACCTCTTTTCTGACACCAATTTGCAGAGTTGTTTATGCTGCAATATGACTTTGGTAGTATTCACAAGCTAATTCACTTTATTTATATTTTCGAGAATGCATTTAAGCATAACCTGTTACTATATACAACAATCAGGCCGTTGACAAAAATTACTGAAACATTGACTATGAGGCATTAAAGTATGACAATATTTCGGATTATCAGGCTTAAAAAGGCAGACAATTAAAAGTTGAATCCAATACTGATATAACCTTTTATGGCATTATAATATCTTTCACTGCTGCTTAATCCATGCATAAATCCGATCTTCAATGGTCCTATTATTGACATATAGCCAAGGCCCAGTCCGTATCCCCCAAGGACCGAAAAATCCTCAATTTTACCTGGTTCCTTAGCGATGGCAACATTTGTCAACAGACTTAAATGAAGGTCTTTATGAAATTCAAGATCAGCCTCAAACCTTACGCCAGCATACCTTTCAACTGGTATTTCACCAGTATGAAATCCTACCAGAGGTATTGAACTGCTAAAAGCGCTCTCAACTCCTCCTACGAAGTAATAATTATGAGGCGACGTTATTGAATCGTTTGAATGGGTAAACAGAAGATCCCATCCAGCTGCAAGTGTAAGCTTTCTGCCAGGTGAAAAATATCGTCTCATATCTCCTGCAACGGAATAAGATCTTTTAAAAAGGAAATCATCAGGGAACTCTGAAGTATAGGTTTTTTTGTAATTATTTGTTTGTATTTTCCCAGATAAAAGCCTGGAAGTGTTAACTGAAATCTGAAGTAATAGTCCTTTGTTTGGAAAATGCTTTGTATCAATTGTATTAATTCTATATGAATAACCTTCTGATAAATACTTGTATGATACTCTTTCCAGGTGGTCTATTGCAATGTAATCAGGGCTCAGAGAACTGTTCTGCAGACTAAGGGTTAGATTCATCAGATGATTAAGTCCGAGATACTTGCTTAAGGTCAATCTTGCATGGTTATTCCGGTAAAAAGCATTGCCTATTTCATTTCTGATCCTGAGCATTGGAAGGTTTGTATAATCTGCATAGAAATCCGCGGATAATCCAAATCTCTCATTCCCGTCGATATACTGAAGCATTGTGAGATTAATCCTGTAGAACTGGCCTATGAATGAATCAAAATCAATAAAGGACTTTTTTAAGATGAGATCCTTGGAATTCATTCTGAAAATAATTCCGGCTTTGATAGTATTATCATAATGGACTCCCCCGTAAAGCATTGATTTAGACTTTTCTATACAGTCAATAAACAATATCAGGGAATCATTTCGTGAAGTTATCCTGTACTTTACTTTTTCAAACCATGTTTTACCATAAAGAAGATCTATCTTATCGCGGATAATTTTCTTGTCTACTTTATCTCCCGGATCTATACCCAGAACTCCAAGTATCTGATAGTCTGCGTATAATGAATTACCTGTAACTTCAATTTTATCAAATGCGAAAATCCGGTTCTCAAGAATGTTTTCAATCGGTTTCTGCGGGCCGATCATGTTAAGAGAATCTGCAAGCTTCCTGAAGTATTCCCTGTATGGTGAAGCCGCTTTATACCCTCTCTCAACAAGGGTGTCAACGTTGGAAAACATTGTTGAAGGAAAATCCCTGACCTTTGGCTCAATAAGCAGGTCTGTTATTTTCTTCTGTTCCTGATAATCCTCATGGCTCCTCTGAAAAACTATCTGTTGAATAATTCCCGGCAGTGAATTCAATTCATCTTCCGATTTAATCTTAAAGCCGGTGTAAGATCCAATTACTATGTCAGCCCCCATTTCCCTCACCTCCTCAGCTGCATAATTGCGCACCACACCACCATCAATCAGCAGAGCAGAATCTATCTTTATCGGAGTGAAAATTGTTGGCACAGCGCTGCTGGCTCTCATGGCATCAGGAAGATATCCGGTACGCAGTTCAACTTTCTTACCTGTAAGAATATCCACTGCAAGGCACATAAAGGGAATTGGAAGTTTTGAAAAGTCGTTTATGCCGGCAGCCGGCCAGTCATAATAACTGAAAAGATTTTCAATCTGTTGACCATTTATGAGACCTGAAGGAAGCGTAACCTTCCTTGATGATAAGGGAAGTGAAATTATACTGTTATTAATGTGTTCCTTTTCAGGAAAAATTACTTTATTCTCTTCAATGTTATTGGATAATACCAGATTCCAGTTCATCCCTTTCACTATTTTATGCAAACTGTCAGCCGAATATCCCAGGGCATACATCCCGCCAACGATACTGCCCATGCTTACCCCTGTAATATAATCAGGTCTGAGACCGGCTTCTTCCATAACTTTAAGCACGCCTATGTGTGCCATCCCGAGTGATCCTCCTCCGCTAAGGGTCAATCCGACTTTTGGCCTTTCATTTGCCTGCTGACTGATGACAACCTGCCGGGACTGAAACAGAAGCAGGATTAAGAATAATATACTTAATGTCTTTTTCAATGATTTGTATGCTCCCTGGATAATTAATCAGCTCATGGTTCTATGATCCTGATGCCAGCAAATTTACAGCAATTATAAGCAAGATACTAAAATTGAGTAATTTTACCATGTGAATGATCTGACAAAAAGGTTAGCAAATTGTTTGCCGACTACAAAGAAAGAGATTGAAGCATTAGGCTGGGACCAGCCTGATGTTATTATTTTCAGCGGTGACGCATATGTCGATCATCCTTCCTTCGGTCCTGCAGTAATCGGCAGAGTAATTGAAGCAGAAGGACTTCATGTTGCTTTGGTTCCACAGCCGAACTGGAAAGATGATCTACGTGATTTTCTCAAATTGGGAACTCCGAAATATTTCTTTGGGGTTACTGCGGGCAATATGGATTCGATGGTAAACCATTATACAGCTGCCCGCCGTTTACGGTCGGATGACGCGTACACCCCTGGAGGAAAATCAGGATTCCGGCCTGATTATCCGACAATTGTGTATACAAAGATTTTGAAAAAACTTTATCCCGAAGTACCTGTTGTGCTGGGAGGAATAGAAGCTTCCATGAGGAGACTTTCGCATTATGACTACTGGAAAGATAAGCTTGAACCATCAATTCTTCTGAGCAGCGGAGCCGATATGCTGATTTACGGAATGGGGGAACAACCCATCAGGGAATTGATAAAACTGCTGCAAAAAGGGGTACCATTTTCGTCTCTTACAACAATACCCCAGACAGTCATTGCAAGGAATAAAAATATTGAGCTACCTGTAAATAAAAACTGGAAGGATATTCAGCTGAATTCTTATGAGATTTGCATAGCTGATAAAAAAGTCTTTGCATCCAATTTTGTGATTTTTGAAAAGGAGTCAAATAAGGTTAAAGCAGCCAGGCTCATTGAGCCATCGGGTGAGATGAATGTTATTTTAAATCCCCCGTTTTACCCGATGACCGAAGAGGAAGCAGACCGGACGTACGACCTGCCATACAGTTACCTGCCTCATCCAAGGTATAACAAAAAAGGTCCCATCCCTGCTTACGAAATGATCAAATTCTCAATCAACATCCACAGAGGTTGTTTCGGCGGATGCAGTTTCTGTGCAATTGCAGCGCACCAGGGGAAGCAGATTGTAAAACGATCAGAGAAATCAATTCTGGCTGAGATTGAAAAGGTAAAAAATTTGCCGGGATTCAAAGGTTACCTTTCTGACCTTGGCGGACCATCGGCAAACATGTATATGATGAAGGGGAAGGATAAAGAATTATGTCTGAAGTGTTCTCGCCCTTCATGCATCTGGCCACAGGTATGCAGAAACCTTGATACAGATCACAGTGGTCTCACTGCACTATACAGAAAAGTGAACCGAGTTTCCGGGATAAAAAAAGCATTTATAGGGAGTGGTGTCAGGTATGACCTTCTTTTCCATGAGTGGAATAAAAATGCAGGAACCAGTGAGCGGGAATATCTTGAGGAGCTTATAATAAATCATGTATCTGGCAGGCTAAAAGTTGCGCCTGAGCATACGTCACCGCATGTGCTGAATCTTATGAGAAAAGTGCCCTTCATTCTTTTCAGAAAGCTTAAGGAGCAATTTGAAAGGATAACAATCAGGGAAGGTCTTAAGTATGAGATTATTCCATATTTTATTTCATCTCATCCGGGTTCTTCTGAGAGTGACATGTCGGAGCTGGCAGGGGAGGTGAGGAGCCTGGGAATAAGACCCGAGCAGGTGCAGGATTTTACGCCGACACCAATGACTCTTTCGACGGCAATGTACTATTGCGGGTTTGATCCATATACCGGGAAAAAAGTATATGTTGCAAGAGGGATTGAAGAAAAAAGGAAGCAGAAGGAGTATTTTTTCTGGTATAAACCAGATCATTTCAGGAAAAGAAAAGGCCAGAATTGAAAAATCCCGGCCTTTTGTACACCTATAAAACCATTCAAATGAATTTACTATTCATACTCCTTGAGGATATTCTTTACATCATCCGGAGCTACTCTTCCATAAGTCTTGTCTCCAACAAGAACAACAGGTGCGAGTCCGCAGGCACCAACACATCTCAGGCTCGAAAGCGAGAATTTGCCGTCCCTGGTGGTCTGGCCAACCTGTAATCCAAGCTCCTTCTTGAATTCATCAAGCACTTTTTCACCACCGCGTACATAACATGCAGTCCCCATACAAATGCTTATCGGATGCTTCCCTTTTGGAGTCATCGTGAAAAAAGAGTAAAATGTCACAACTCCGTAGATTTTAGCAACGGGAACTCCGGTCTCCGCTGCTATGACTTCCTGTATCTCGGCAGGGAGATATCCAAAATGCCCCTGACAACTATGAAGTATATTTATCAGTTCCTGGGGATCTTTGTTGAAGGATGCACAGATCTCTTTTATTTTTGCAACATCCTCCTGTCTCAATTCTATTTTAATACTGGACATAGCATTGAATTTTATTATTAACCTTATCTGGTCATTACTATTGTTTTACAATAATCTTTTTCTTTTTATCAAAATAACTGGTGTGAAGCAGATGGTGTGCTTTCTCACTGTTTGGTTTACCAAGAAACTCATCATAAAGTTTAATAATGAAAGGATTCTCGTGAGATTTACGCAGCGGTTTCATGCTGTCCTCCCTGTAAATTGCTGCAGCTCTTGCTTTTATTATTTCAGAATTCCCATGATGTAAAGGCTGACCTCCACCTCCGATACATCCTCCAGGACACGCCATAACTTCAATTGCATGAAACAGTGATTTTCCTGATCTTACATCATCAAGAAGCTTCCTGGCATTTCCAAGTCCGTGGGCAATTCCGATGTTAAGAGGCAGTCCGTTAAAATCGATTGTTGCAGAGCGAACTCCTTCCAGACCTCTCAGTTCTGTGAAATCAATACGGTCAAGTTTCTTCCCTGTATAAATCTCATAGGCGGTCCTGCAAGCTGCTTCAATAACACCTCCGGTAGTACCGAAGATTACACCTGCACCAGTCGATTCACCAAGCGGATCATCAAAATCTTCGTCTTCAAGATTATTCAGATCGATATTGGCTTGTTTTATAAATGCAGCCAGTTCCCTGGTGGATATTGAAAAATCAACATCCCTGTTGCCGTCAACTGAGAACTCTTCTCTCTGGCATTCATATTTCTTGGCCAGACAAGGCATGATAGAAACAACGACGAGATCTTTTCGGTTTACTTTTATCTTGTCGGCAAAATATGTTTTGGCAATTGCACCAAACATCTGCTGAGGTGATTTGGATGTAGAAGGTACATCCTTAAGATCGGGAAAATACTCTTCGAAGAAATTAACCCAGCCCGGGCAGCAGGAGGTAAGTATCGGTAATCTTGCTGTTTTATCACCATTGAGATGCCTGGTGAGCCTGTCAAGAAGTTCACTTCCTTCTTCCATTATTGTAAGGTCGGCGCTGAAATCTGTATCGAAGACATAATCAAATCCGAGTGCTCTTAAAGCTGCAACCAGCTTTCCTGTGACAAGAGTTCCTGGTTCCATGCCAAATGCCTCGCCAAGTGCTACACGCACAGCAGGGGCTGTCTGAACCACAACTGTCTTGGCAGGATCAGCCAGAGCTCTGAGAACATCAGGGGTATTATCAACTTCTGTCAGTGCACCTGTAGGGCACACAGCAACACACTGTCCGCAATATGTACATGTGGAATGTTCAAGATTCTGCTCAAATGCAGGGGCCACCGTTGCCATAAATCCTCTGTTAACAGCTGACAGGGCACCGACAGTCTGAACCACATTGCACATCATTTCACACCTGCGGCACATAATACATTTATCAAGATTCCTCTTAATTGAAGGAGAGGTATCAGGCTTGTAAGTCGACACTGCAGCATACTCAGCCCCGGGAATTTCTCTGATTCCAAGTCTGTGAGCCATATCCTGCAATTCACAGTTTCCAGATTTTGGACAGACAAGACAATCTTTTGGATGATCCGACAAAATAAATTCCATTACCGTCCTGCGGGCATTAAGCACCCTTGTAGTGTGGGTTTTAACCACCATGCCTTCCTCACATTTTGTCGAGCAGGCAGGTGCCAGGTTCCGTCTTTTCTGAACCTCAACCACACAAATCCGGCAGCCGCCTGGTTTGTTCTCAATATTCATATCACGCAAGTCAAGATAGCATAATGTCGGAATTTCAATTCCAAGTTGCCTTGCAGCTTTTAAAATTGTGATACCCTTTTGTACCTCAATTTCTTTATTATCTATATTAAGCTTTATTGTTTCCATTAATTTTTCCGGTTATCTGATAATTATTGCATCAAACTTACATTTCTCCTTGCACGCACCGCATTTTATGCAGACTTCAGGATTGATATAATGAACTTCTTTGCGTTGCCCTGATATTGCATTGACAGGACATACCCTTGCGCAGGCAGTACATCCTACGCAGTTTTCAGGAATTATATAATACTCCATCAGGTTCTTGCAATTTCCGGCCGGACATTTTTTGTCTCTCACATGTGCCACATACTCATCCATGAAGTTATCGAGCGTTGATAGCACCGGATTTGGAGATGTCTGACCAAGTCCGCACAAAGCAGTGTCTTTTATAACCAGACTCATATTTCTCAACCTGTCTAGATCTGCAAGCGATCCTTTACCTTCAGTAATGTGATTGAGTAATTCATGCAGACGTTTATTCCCGATCCGGCAAGGGGCGCATTTACCGCATGATTCTTCGACTGTGAATTCAAGATAAAACTTGGCTACAGAAACCATACAATCATCTTCATCCATAACAATCATTCCTCCTGAGCCCATCATCGATCCTGCAGCAACAAGATTATCAAAATCGATTGGCACATCGAGATGCTTTTCAGTAAGACAGCCGCCTGAAGGGCCACCAGTCTGGACAGCTTTGAATTTCTTCCCATACCTGATTCCACCACCTATTTCAAAGATTATTTCTCTAAGGGTGGTTCCCATCGGGACCTCTATAAGACCGACATTATTTATTTTTCCTGCGAGGGCAAAAACTTTTGTGCCCTTTGATTTCTCAGTACCAATTTTGCTGAACCATTCAGCGCCTTTAAGAATTATAACCGGTATTGCGGCAAATGTTTCGACATTATTGACATTGGTCGGTTTGCCGCGGAAGCCTGACTCGGCCGGGAAAGGAGGTTTTATTGTGGGTTCCCCTCGCAGACCTTCCATTGAATGTATCAGGGCAGTCTCCTCACCGCAGACAAATGCACCGGCACCATACCTAAGTTCAATATCAAAATTAAATCCTGTTCCAAAAATATCTTTCCCAAGCAAGCCATATTCTCTGGCCTGGGCGATAGCAACTTTAAGCCTGTGAACAGCCAGTGGATACTCAGCCCTCACGTAGATCAGACCGTTTGAAGCGCCTATACTGTAGCCGCATATTGCCATCGCTTCAAGAACTGAATGTGGATCGCCCTCAAGTACAGATCGATCCATAAATGCTCCCGGGTCACCTTCATCTGCATTGCAGACAACGTATTTCTCATCGGAAATGCTCTTACTGGCGATTTCCCATTTCAAACCTGTGGGGAATCCTGCACCGCCACGACCCCTTTGTCCTGAA
>Ga0326726_10003252_pt1 | contig 14907 bp, 10 predicted proteins | sample MHFenrmetagenome_2_FD_207603 | JGI IMG/M metagenome (GOLD analysis project Ga0326726, IMG submission 207603) | Lab enriched peat soil microbial communities from Michigan Hollow, Ithaca, NY, United States - MHF15MN | ecosystem: Environmental > Terrestrial > Soil > Wetlands > Peat | place: USA...
TTCCGGCGCCATGATCGCCGGGTACTGGGCGACGAATATCGCGGGGCTCGTTCTCCTGCAGAGAGGCTCGGTCGACCTCCTCGCGCCGGCCAAGGGACGAACGGGGCGAGCCGTCCTCGTGATGAACCTCGTCGTGTCGATCGCCTACACGGGCGTTATCCTCCTCCTCATACACGTCGGTGTTCTGCGTTTTCCGAAGAAAGGATTTGCCCCATGAAACCGGAATCCCCCGCGAGCGCACTCCGCGAGCTCATCGAAGGCAACCGACGTTTCGCGTCCGGCGCGAGCGAGCGCGCGCGGCGCGATCCGGCGCGACGCGCAGAGGTCGCTGCGGGTCAACACCCCCGCGCCGCCGTCGTGACCTGTTCCGATTCCCGCGTCGCGCCCGAGATTGTGTTTGATCAGGGGCTCGGGGACATCTTCGTCGTGCGGACGGCGGGGAACCTCATCGACACGTACGGGATCGCGAGCCTCGAGTACGCGGCCGCCCACCTCGGCGTACCCCTCGTCGTCGTCATGGGCCACTCGCGCTGCGGAGCGGTCGAGGCCGCGCTGCAGGAGGGGGAGGCGAGCGGGAATCTCCCTGCGATCATCTCGGCGCTCGAGCCGGCGATCGAGGCGGCGAAGGGGAGGGGGGGAGATCTCGTTGACGCCGCCGCGCGGGAGAACGTGAGATCCGCCGTCGCGGCCCTCGAGCTGCGGGAGACCGTTATCGGGGTGCTCGCGGCGAGCGGGAGGCTTCGCGTCGTCGGGGCGTTCTACGACATCGAGCGGGGCACGGTGGAATTCTTCGCGTGAAAGAGAACCGCCCGGCGATCAGCGAACGAGCACGAGCCTCGTCGAAGCCGTGTAGACGCCGGCCTCGAGCCTGCAGAAGTATATGCCGCTCGCGACAGCCGTTCCCCGGTTATCCAGGCCGTCCCAAACCGCCGTGTGCGGTCCCTTCCCGTACGTTTCGTCGAGGAGCGTGCGCACGAGCCTGCCGGCGGCATTGAATATCTTGAGTTCGATTGCTCCGCGTTCCGCGAGCTCGAACGGGATCGTCGTGCGCGGGTTGAACGGATTCGGGTACGCCGCTGAAAGTCTGTCGGCGTACCGCGCGCGTGGCGTCCCGGCGTCCGTCGGGACGTTGGTGGTCACGTGAATGTCGTCGATGTACCATCCCTCGAATCCGTACTGCTCGTCACTCGCGAAGTGGAACCGGATGAGGACGCTCCCGTGGTACGCCGAAAGGTCGAGCGTCTCCATCTTCCAGTCGAATGTACCCGAGAAGCACCGCTGGTACGCCGCGAGGAAGATCGTGTTGTACGGGCTCGCGCGCGAGGGGTAGAGCCCGGCCGGCGTGACGATGGTCCACGTGCGCCCTCGATCCTGCGAGAGCTCGACGACTCCGGCATCGAGCGCCCAGTACGGATACGCCGTCCCCGCCTCGGCGTTCATCCGGTGCCAGAACGTCATCTGCGAGCCGCTGAAGAGACAGAGCGGGGGGAGGGTCAGGGCCGATTCCGTGATGTTTGAATAGCTGTCGCCCGAGACCCCTCCGCACCTCCAGCTCGAGGGGGGTGTATGGCATCGCGTCGTGCTCAGGCGCCACTCGTCCAGCCCCACGATCGTCGCGTGCGTGCACGGCCCGGCGGAGTCGGCCGGGTCGCCGAGCGCCTCGCCGCACGTGCGCAGGTGAAGGGTATCGGCATGGGGCGCGATGTTCCTCCCTTCGAGCGTGAGGACAACCTCGATGTCTGAGAAGGGCGGGGTCCATTCGTTCACGAACCACAGGAGCTCGCCCGGGAAGGTCACCGTTTCCCCGACCGGGATCAGGGGCTCCGTGACCGTTCCCTTGATCGCTTTGCCCCATGAGCCCTCCGGGAACGAGAGCCTGAGGAGAGGCTCGATCACGTCGGTTGCCCCCCGGTTGCGATAGCTGCACGTCAGGTTCTCAAACTCCCACGCCTCGAGACAGCCGTTCCCGTTGCCGTGCGGGACGTCCGATATCGTCCACGCGTCGAGGACGACGTCGGGCGCGTTCACCGGAAGGGACATGGATGCCTTCCAGGAACCCTCGCCTGCCGTCACGTCGAACTCGAGCGTGGCGGTGCGGCCGTTCCGGGCGCTCCTCGACACCTCGACGGAGAACGCGCGGTCGAGCTCCACGCTCGCCCCGGGGAGGAGGTCTCCCGCCCCCGCGGTCCCGTTCCGGACGATGAGCGACGTGTCGCTCGTGGCGAGCGCGACCGCGAGATTCGTGAGAGGATTGAGGCCGGCGTTTCGCAGCTCGATCGAAAGCGCGAGCACCTCGCCCGGCTCGGCGATCCCGTCGCCGTCCCCCGCGCCGACCGGCGCGTCGTCGCGCACGGCGGAAAGTGCGAGGGATGGGAGGTAGGCTGCCGGCTGCTCGATCGTGAGCGTGTCGGTGCGCGGGTAGTGATTCGGAGAGACGACCGAGAGAAGGATCCGTCCCGCTCCCGTCGGGCACGGCTGCAGGAGTGCCACGCCCGATTCGTCCGTCGTCGCCGCGCAGTAGATATCGGGGGCCGTCGAGATGAGACAGGCGAGCGCCCCCGGCACGGGTCCTCCATTGTCGGAGACCCGAACCTCGAAGCCGTTCTGTCCCGCGAGCAGCACGCTGTCGTGGTCCGCGGCGAGCGTTTGGGGCGTCTCGGTCCAGACGCTCATCGCGGGATCGCCGAAGAGGCACATCTCGTAGTACACCCATCGAACCGCGTCGAAGGAGATGTACGGGATGTTGTCGAAGCGCGAGTCCTCGAGCGCGTCCCCGAGCCGCGTGATCCCCTGGCCGAAGATCGCGTCGAAGAATCGTCGGTCGAAGAACTGCGAGACGCCGCACGTGGACCCCGGGGCATCCCAGCCGTAGCGCGTGTTGCCGACAAATGCGACGGCGCCGTGCGGCCCCGTGACGAGCTCCTCGCCGATGCAGTCGTCGGCGTGAATCGTTCCCGCCTCGTCCCGATTGTCGAATGCGGAGACGTAGCAGCCGTGGGAATAGACGACGAAGAAGCTCGCCGAGACGCCGTCGTTCACGAGAAGAGGAACGTCCGTCGTCGCGAGCCGCATGACGGACAGAAGGCTCGAGTGACCGCAGTGATTCACGAGGTTCACGCCGCCGTTGAGAAGGGAGATGAGCTGGCTCTTGTTCCAGGAGCCTCCGGCCCCGTCGTAGAGGGTGCTCGTCGAAAAGCCGGCCGGAAGCCCCGCGGTCGTGAATCCCCAGTTCGAGGAGCCGTGGAGCACCTCATCCTTGTAGTCTCCCCCCCACGTGTTGACACCCGCGACCGACCAGAGGAGCTCTCCGAGCATCGCGGCGCTCATGCACTGCGACGCGACGGGGGAGAGCGTGTAGCGCGTGATCTTGTCGATCACGTTCGCGATCTCGACGGCGGAGTCGACCGGGAGCCTCCCGACGATCACCTCGGGAAGGAGATCCTCCTCGCCCGGTTCGCCGAAGTACGCGTCCCCGTCGGCGTTCCAGGTGCCGTCGAGACACGCGTAGTAGAGATCGGACGGGATATTCGAGTCGATGTACGTTCCGTTCTTCACGTAGAATCCGCGGTGGGGGACGATCTCGTCGTCCCCGCCGAGGAGCACGTACCGCGTGTGCCAGTTCGCGTAGGCGTATGTGATGAAATTGCGGAGCTTCTCCTGCGTGTCGGCCCCGCTGAAGCTCGCCGCGATCCATTCCATGTCGACGATTCGCGTCCGCATGCCGCAGCGCGTCTTGAGATCCGCAAGCGGCTGGAACGCCGCGACGAAGGCGGGGCTCGTGACGATCACGTAATCGACGAGTTCTCCGGGGGGGATGGAGTCTTCGAGAGCGGCGGTCTCGCGCAGGTACTCGATCGAGAGCTCCGGGTTCTCCACGCGACCGTGTATCGCACTGATCGCTCTCCGGACCTGCGCGGCCGGGGCATACACCGCCGGTTCACTCGACCGCGCCGTTTCGATGACGACCCGGACCGACGAAGAGAACATGACGGTGCGCGATGAGGGAACGAAGGAGCACGGATACACGTTCACGAACGCGAGCCGCACGCCCGCGAGCGTCTGCTCCGTCGCGAGAACGGCGCGATCCGCGGGGAAGGCCTGAGACGATTGGTAGATCGCCGTGTTCATGACGAGACCCGCCGGGGCGCTCGCGTCAAGGGGCGCCTGCGGCTGCATCGGCGCGATCGCATACGAGCCGTCGAGCGTCATCCCCGCGGTCGCTTCAAACGTCACCCTCGTCACGGTCTCGCCGCGCGGGATGATGAAGCACGCCGGATAGACGGGGAGCATCGGTTCTCCCGGATTGCCGATGGAGCGGCAGCCGGGAACGGTGATCATGACGCCACCGGGCGCACTCGCGACGGTCGGATTTTCGAATTGGAATTGTTTCGCGAGCTGGCTCGCCCTTGCGCTTCCGGCGAGAAGGAAAATGGCAAGGAAAGCCCCTGCGCGTACTCGTGTTGTCATAGTGGGTCGGCGCCTTTTCCTTCCTGAGGCTGATGTGGACACAGTATAGCACAAAGTCCGCCGCACATGTAGTGAAATGGCCTCGCGGCGGCGGGACGATTTTGATGGAAGAGCGCATCGTTGTGGCATACAATCTCATGGGAGAACAAAGGAGAGCTCGATGGCGGTTTGCTGCGAGAGGCACGACGATAATCTGCGGCGCTGCACATGCACCTACAAGGGATGCCCGCGGCATGGCCGCTGCTGCGACTGTCTGCGCTATCACCTCGACGCGCATGAGCTCCCCGCGTGCGCGTTCCCGGCCGATGTCGAGAAGACGTGGGATCGCTCCTTCGAGCGGTTCATCAAGACATACGGCTGATCTCCGGTTTGCCGCCTCCTGATCGGGGCCGGCACCCTGCCTGGGAAGGACATGGTACGGTGGATGATCTGACGAGAGTGCGCGTCGTCGTCAGGGGCGTCGTCCAGGGGGTGGGATTCCGCTTCTTCGCGATGCAGCTCGCCCGCGACTACGGCCTCGCGGGATGGGTGAGGAACCGCGAGGACGGCTCCGTCGAAGTCGAGGCGGAAGGGGAGGATCTCATCGTGAAGGCCTTCATCAAAGATCTTCGTATCGGCCCACGCAGCGCCGACGTGACGGGGATTGACGTCGAGACATTGAAGCCGGCGCGTGACCACGCGGGCTTCCGCGTTCGATGAAAACGCTTCGAGCAATCCATGAAAGCGACGATCCATCTCATAGACGTAACTGACTTTACGCTTCCCGACGGAACGAAGAGCGCGGATTGGTTCCGGGACGCGTTTCGTGAGCTCGATCTCCTCGGAGACGTGGATCTCGAGAGCCACGACGGGGTCTCGGGCGAGCTTCCCGACGCGGTCGGCGCGGCCGGCGAGCGCCGCGGAATCATCGTGTCCGGGAGCGCCGGGGCCGTGTTCGAGGACAAGCCGTGGATCCCGCCGCTCCTGGCGTTTCTGCGAGAGGCGCACGAGCGGAGCGCATGGATCCTCGGAATCTGCTTCGGGCACCACGCGCTGGCGACGGCGCTCGGTGGGGAAGTGACGTTCAATCCCCGGGGCAGAGAGATGGGAACGGTGCCATTGTACCTCACTCCCGAGGGGGAGCGGAGTCCCCTCTTCAGCGGGTTCGCCTCGGGAGACCCGGTGAATCTCGTTCACAGAACGCACGTCTCGCGGATGCCCGCGGGGGCGGCGCGGCTCGCGTTCAACCAGATGACCGCCACCCAGGCCTTTCAGCTCGGCCGCTCGTTCGGCGTGCAGCCGCATCCAGAGATCTCCCCGGCCCAGCTTCGCGGTCTCGTCGAGCTCTACGGGAGGACGCTCACGGGGAAGGAGCATTTCCTCGATGACCGGGAGCACCTCGAGAATTTCAAGCGGACCTTCCGGGAGACGCCGTCTTTCCGCTTGATTCTGCGCAACTTTGTTCGGATTATATCGGGTATCTGAGATCCCCACGCAGTGCCGCCGCATCACGACACGACCAACGCTCATCTCGAAAAAGCGGAACTAAGGAGGGGAGAAGGCGTATGAGTGGGAGCACGTGCCAGTGCAGAACGGTAATGGAGGAGGTAGCGCAATGAGACCCCGCAGCGGACATTCCAGGTTCCTTTTCATCATCGTCGGACTCGCGTTCATCTTTCTATTGGGGATGGGCGCGGAGCGGATCATATCGCACGCCGAGAGACCGTCGGTGTCGGACAGCATCTTTCCCCAGGCGGACGCGCAGACCCAGGCGCCCGGGACGGACATTCCGTCAATCGTCGAGAAGGCCGTCTCCGCCGTCGTCAACATCTCGAGCAAGCGCGTGACCGATATGAGCCAGTCCGACAATCCCATGCTGCAGGACCCATTCTTCAGGCGCTTCTTTGGAATTCCGAACGAGCAGGTTCAGAGCTTTCTCGGTTCGGGTGTGATCGTCGCCGAAGACGGTTACATTCTGACGAACAACCATCTCGTCGAGCAGGCGAAGGAAGTTCAGGTATTTCTGCCGCCGCCCGACGGCCGGAAACTCCCGGCGAAGGTCGTGGGCACGGATAAGACCACGGACGTTGCCGTGCTCAAGATCGAGGCGAAGAATCTTCCGACCCTCACGCTCGGCCGTTCCGCGGAGCTGCGACTCGGCCAGACGGTACTTGCGATCGGCTATCCGTTCTCGGTCGGTCAGACCGTCACGATGGGGATCGTCAGCGGGCTCGCGAAGCCGGTCGCGGCGAACGAGGGACTCAACGTGGAGCTCATCCAGACCGACGCGGCGATCAATCCCGGAAACTCGGGCGGCGCCCTCATCAACACGAGAGGGGAGCTCGTCGGGATCAACAACATGATCGTTTCGAATACGGGAAGCTACGCCGGCATCGGCTTCGCGGTCCCGATCGACGTCGCGAAGTCGATCATGGATCAGATCATCGCGCACGGCTCGGTCGTGCACGGTTATCTCGGGATCCAGATGGATAACCTGACGGCCGACAAGGCCGGGTTCTTCGGCGTCAAGAAGGCGGAAGGGGTCATCATTACGAAGGTCGAGAAGGGGAGCCCCGCGAGCAAGGCGGGCATACAGGTGAATGACATCGTCACGGCGGTGAACGGCAAGGACGTGAAGACCCTCGTGGATCTGAGAATAAGCGTCTCGTCGCTTCATCCGGGAGATAAGGCAGAGCTCACGATCCTGCGCGACGGTCAGAGCACAACCACCACGGTCACAGTGGCCAAACGGCCGGGAGAGACGGCACCAGGAAAAGAAGAGAAAGAGGAAAAGGGCACGCCGGAGCTCGCACTCCTATCCGGTGTGGGTCTTACCGACCTCAACGACGAGTATAGGCAGAAGCTTCAGCTTCCCGACGAGATCCAGGGCGTTCTCGTCACCGAGGTCGATAACGGCTCTCCAGCGGACGAAGCGGGTCTCGGCCGCGGAGACGTGATCATCAAGTTCAACCTGAAACCGGTGGCTGATCTTGCGGGGTTCAAGAAGCTCGTCAAGGGCATGAAGGGGGACAAGTTCATGCTCACCGTCTACCGCTCGGATCCGAGCGGCGGGGGCGCTATCTTGAACATCGTTCTGCAGCCGTAGGCGTCGCCGAGATAGTGCGGCGGCAGGCGCGAAAAATGGGGCGTTCCGAACGCCCCATTTTCTTTATCCGCGTGCGCCCGTGCCGCGCGCTCAATCGTAGTACTCCTGCCCGAGGTGCGTGATGAGGTCTTCCCCCTGAATGTACCGGAGCGTGTTCTTGAGCTTCATGAGCTGGATGAAGAGATCGTGCTCGGGGTAGAGCTCCGGCGCGTGCATCGGGCTCTTGAAGTAGAACGAGAGCCACTCCTGAACGCCGCGCATCCCGATCCGCTGCGCCAGATCCATGAAGAGGGCGAGATCGAGAACGATCGGCGCGGCGAGGATCGAATCCCTGCAGAGAAAGTTGATCTTGATCTGCATCGGGTAGCCGAGCCATCCGAAGATGTCGATGTTGTCCCAGCCCTCTTTGTTGTCCCCGCGCGGCGGGTAGTAGTTGATCCGCACGACGTGTGAGAATTTCTTGTAGAGGTCGGGGTAGAGCTTCGGCTGGAGAATGTACTCGAGCACGGAGAGCTTGCTCTCCTCCTTCGTCTTGAACGATTCGGGGTCGTCGAGAACCTCGCCGTCGCGGTTTCCGAGGATGTTCGTCGAGTACCAGCCGTTGAGCCCGAGCATTCGCGCCTTGAGCCCCGGCGCGAGGATCGTCTTCATGAGCGTTTGTCCCGTCTTGAAGTCCTTGCCGGCGACGGGGACGTTCTTCTCGCGGGCGAGCTGCATGAGCGCAGGGATATCGACGGTGAGGTTCGGGGCGCCGTTCGCGAAGGGGATGCCGAGGGAGAGCGCCGCGTAGGCGTATACCATGCTCGGGGCGATCTCGGGGCTCCGCGCGCGGAGCGCCTTCTCGAACGACTCCACGTCCTTGTGGGCGTCCGTGGGCTTCAGGAAGATCTCGGTGCTCGCGCACCAGACCATGACGAGCCGGTCGCACCCTTCGCGTTCCTTGAAGGCGAGGATGTCCTCCTTGAGCTGCTCGGCGTAGTCGTACCAGTTCTTCGCCTTCTTCACCCACGTGCCGGAGAGGCGCTTCACGTAGTGCTGGTCGAAGACCGCCTTCATCGGCTTCAGGCTCTCGAGGTGGGGACGCACCTTCTCGACGAGCGCGGGCTCGAGCACCCCGGCGTGCAGGGCGGCCTCGTAGGCGTTGTCCTCGAAGATGTCCCATCCGCCGAAGACGAGGTCGTCGAGCCCGGCGAGCGGAATGAAGTCCTTGATCATCGGCACGCGGTTGTCAGTGCGCTTGCCGAGGCGGATCGTCCCCATCTGGGTCAGCGAGCCGATCGGCTTCGCGTAGCCGCGCCGCACCGCCTCGACGCCGGCGTAGAAGGTCGTGGCGACGGCTCCCATCCCCGGCGTGAGTATCCCGAGCTTCCCCTTCGGTTTCGTCGGCTTCTTCTTGATCTCCATCGATGCTCCTCTCTCGGGCGCATGAATCGATCGTCCCTCATCTGAATTCGGAAAAGTCTAATCTCTTTACAGAATAAGACAAGTTTATTATTCTTATGAAAACCATTAAAAATGCTTATGGATCTCGCGACACTCAAATACTTCGTATCCGTGGCCGAGCTCGGGAGCCTCACGGCCGCCGCCCAGGCGCACTTCGTGACGCAGCCGGCGGTCAGCATCAGGCTGCGAAAGCTCCAGGAGGAGCTCGGCGTCGCGCTCATCGAGGTGGAGGGGCGCCGCGTCCGGCTCACGCGCGCCGGTGAGATCGTTCTCAACTACGCGAGGCGCTTCGCCCGCCTCGAGGGGGAGCTCGAGCGAGAGATAGCGGATCTCGCGGGGCTCGCCCGGGGGAGAGTCGCGATCGGCGCGATGGACGCGGCGAGCTCCTACGTGCTGCCGCACGTCTTCTCCCGATTCCGTGAGCGGTATCCGGGAATCGACATCGCCCTCGAGGTCATGGCGACGAACCCGCTCCTGCGCGAGCTCCGCGCGGGGCGTCTCGACCTCGTCGTCGGCACCCTTCCCATCGAGCGGGGAAACGACCTCGATGTGTTCCCGATCTACACCGAGCGTCTCCTCCTCGTGGCCCACCCGGCGCATCCGCTCGCGGGCCGGCGCGGTCTCGGGAGCTCCGCGCTCGCGGGGCAGGCGTTCATCTCGTTTCACGAGGGGGCCATCACGCGAGGCATCATCGAGGGCGTTCTCGGCTCGCACGGCGTGACGCCGCGCGTCACGATGACGACGGACAGCCCCGAGGCGATACGGAACCTCGCGGCCGCAGGTCTCGGCATGGCGATACTTCCCGAGCGGGTCGTCCGGGACGACATCGAGCGCGGCGCCCTGGTCGAGATTGCCATACGGACTCTTGCGTTCGAGCGCACGCTCGGGTTAATCATTCCTATGCGGCGCTACCTTTCGGCGACCGTCCGGGCGTTCCTCGGCGTTCTCGCCGAGGGTCTCCCGGTGAATCTTCCGGCGAGGTTTCTCCACGCGGGGGCCTCGCCGAAGGGGACGCGGCGAGCGAAGCCGCGCACGACGGAGAAGAAACGGGGGCGTTCATGAACGCACAGAGAGAGGCGGCACGGCGCGCGGCGCTCACGGCGGGCGCCTTCGTGCGGGAGCGATTCAAGTCCGGACGCACGGGCAGGATTCTCGAGAAGGGCCAGAACGATTTCGTGACCGAGGTCGACACGACGAGCGAATCGATGATCAAAGAGACGCTCGCCGCGTCGTTCCCTTCGACGGCCTTCCTCGCGGAGGAGTCGGCCGAGGCGCAAGATTCGGACGCGTTCTGGATCATCGATCCGCTCGATGGAACGACCAATTTCATACACGGCTACCCGGCGATCGGCGTGAGCATCGCGCTCATGGAGCGGGGGAGTCTCACCGTCGCGTGCGTGTACGATCCGCTTCGCGACGAGCTCTTCGAGGCCGAGGCGGGCGCGGGCGCCTTTCTCAATGGAAAGAGAATCGCCGTCTCCGGAGCGAAGAGCCTCGAGGCGAGCCTCCTTGGAACGGGATTTCCCTTCAGCGCTCCGGAGCACCTCGAGGCGTATCTCGCCGTTTTCAGCGAGCTCTTCCGGGGCTCGAGGGACATTCGAAGGGCGGGAGCCGCCGTTCTCGATCTGAGCCATGTCGCCTCCGGAAGACTCGACGGTTTCTGGGAGCTCTACCTCAAGCCGTGGGACATGGCGGCGGGCGCCCTCATCGTGCGCGAAGCGGGAGGCACGGTGAGCGATTTCTTCGGCAATCCCGACTTTCTCGAGACGGGTAACATCGTCGCCGCCTCTCCGGCGATATTCAACCGCATCGTCGAGGCCACGCGGAGACATTTCACCCCCGACTCCGTCGCCGGACTCGCCACGCATTTCATCAGATGAGGAATCGTCCCGGGAGATAGCGGGGGCCGCGGCGCGCCGCGACCCGTTCCATCAGCGGCCGCTCGGCAGTCGTCTCCTGCGGCTCATGAAGAGGTCGAGCGCCCGCATGGCCCGGTCGATCTTCCTGAAGCACGGCACGCCCGCATCCTCGATCATCTGAACGGCCGGGTCGTAGAGCCTGCCCGAGTTGAGGCAGGCGACCATGGGTTTTCCGGTCCCCTTGAAAACGCGGATCGTCACGTTCGGGTACGAGCTCTCGTGACGGATATCCTCGGTGTGCCCCTCCCCAGCGGCGAGGTTCTCCATGAACGGCGTCGGGGCGACGTTCGCCGCCATGAGGCAGTCGACCGCGTCGTCCGCGAGGATCGCCTCGAGGCATTTCCCGTAGTTCACCGCGTTCGTGAGCGGCGTCGCGTCGACGGGGTTGTGGACGTCGATGATGTCCGTCGGCAGTGCCGCCCGAAGCTTCGAGGCCGTCTCCTCCGAGAACGGGGCGAGCTCGAGCGCTCCGAGCATGTCGGCGGCGACCGAGCATTCGAAACCCGCGTTGCTGAATATGCCGACCCGCGCGCCCGCGGCGCGCCTCCCGCCGAGAAGCGCGAAGACCTTGATGACGTCCTCGACCTCGTCGAGGCTATCGAGGATGATGACGCCCGCGTCGAGGAGGAGGTGTTCCATGACTTCGTAGTTCCCTGCCATCGAAGCGGTGTGAGAAGCCACGGCCGTTGCTCCCGCCTCGGTCCGCCCCGCCTTGTAGAGGATAATGTCCTTTCCCGCGGCGACGATCTCGCGCACCGCGGCGAGGAACCGCTCTCCGTCGAGGGGTTTGAGCCCCTCGAGGTAGAGACAGAAGAGATCGATCCCGGGGTCATTCTTGAGCGCGATGAGATAGTCGGTCGCCGAAGCGTCGACCTGGTTCCCGTAGGTGATCATATATTTCGGGTTGATGATCCGGTCGAGGTTGCTGACGAGGGTGACGAGGTACGCGCCGCTCTGGCTGATGATGGCGCAACGCTCGCCGAAGGCGCCGCGAAAGGGGAGCTTGTACTCGGGAAGGAAGAAGGTGTTGTAACCGCCGGGTTTCGAGACGATCCCCATGCAGTTCGGCCCGTTGACGACCACGCCCCCGCCGGGGCGTCCGCGGACCTCCGCTATCGAATCGCGGAGCCGCCGGTCGAGCTCGCGGCCCCTGTCCGTCTCGCCGAAGCCCGCCGAGATGAGGGTGATCGATGCCGTCTTTTCACCCTCGATGAGCTCCTCGAGGAGCGAGGCGGCCTTCTCGTCGGCGGGGATCGTGAAGACCGTCATGTCGACCTTCTCCGGAAGCTCCTCGATCGAGGTGAACGAGCGGCAGCCGTCTATCTCGGCCGCTTCGGGGTGGAGGAGATAGATCCGTTCCTTCGGCACGCCCCCGCCCTTGATGAGGTTCCTGAGGATGATCCGACCGACGTTGACCTTGGTCGCCGACGCCCCCACGATGAGCGCGCTCTTCGGCTCGAGAAGCCGTTTGATTCCCTCTTCCGGCGGCACGGCGAGCTCCCGCTTCACGCCGGAGATCGTCATCAGGGCGTCGAGCGGAACGAGCCCTCCCTCGGGTGTGATCTGGAGTGGATTGACCTCGAGCTCCTCGATCGTGACGGAGGATCTCTTCTCGAGAGGTGAAAACCTGCGCCCGAGATTCGCGAAGACCGCCAGCGCGTCGATAAGCCGTTCCGTGTCGACGAGCGGCGCTCGCGCGATGCGCGTGGCCCCGGAGACGACCGGATAGAAGAAGGTTCGCTCGAGCGCGCCGCGCGTGCCCTCGCGATCAACGGCATCGGAGGCTGCCCGGATGAAGAGCGCCTGATCCCTTTGTAAGCCTCTCTTGTAAACCTCGGTTCCCACACCTCCGAGCCCGCAGAAGACGACCGGCCCGAACGATGGATCCTGTCTCACGGAGACGAGGAGCTGGTGCGGCACGGAGTCCTCGCCGGCGATCTTCTCGGCGATCATCATGCCCGCGAGCGGCACCTTCGCCTTCCGCGCGATGCGCGCGAACTCGCGGAACGCGGCGGTGAGCCCTTCCCGCGTGCGTTCCACGAACTTGATTCCGCCGAATTCGGACCGGTGCGGCATGGCGGGGGAGATGAGCTTGCAGACTATGTTCTCCCCCGGCACGGCATCGAGGTCGAGCGCGCCGATCTCCTCTTCACGTGAGATGAACGACGCACGCGGGACGCGAAAGCCCATGAGGGAGAGGATTTCGTAGATCTCGTGCTCGAGGAGACCGTGCCTTCCTTGGTCGAGTGCCTTCTTCAGCAGCTCCTCGATCCTGTCCATATCGGCGGGGGGCGTCCGCTTCATCGGGTCTCCCTTCTTGGTGGCCGGTACGACTGATGCTATAGTATGTAAGGCAACGCGGCGGCCTTGTCGATGGAAATCATGGGAAATGCCGTGGCAATCGAGGATAGAAATGGTTGCATCGAGGGCAATCGAAGAGGAGATCAAAGCCAACCGGCGGATCATCTCGCGTCTCAAGCGTGAGATCTTCGGCGTCGACAAGACGCACAAGTCGCGCTACATCAGGGAATTCAACTCCGAGTTCAGGAGCTACCGGACGATCACGGCCGCCGCCGACGTCATCGAGGAGGCCTCGCGCTGCGACATCGTCTATTTCGGAGATTACCATCCCCTCGACGCGAGCCAGGATTGGGTGCTGCGTCTCATGAGGGAGCTTTCGGCGCGGGGGCGCCCCGTCGTGCTCGCGCTCGAGATGCTCTACGTGCACCAGCAGGAATCGCTCGACCGGTGGATGAAGGGGACGTTCACGGAGGAGCAGTTCCTCGAGGCGATCGATTACCGCTCCGAATGGGGCTTCAGTTGGGAGAGTTACCGACGGATCTTCGAGCTCGCGAAGAACCCGTTCATACCGATCTTCGGGATAGATTCGGAGCCGCGGGACCACCTCAGATACATCCGGAGACGCGACCGCCTCGCGGCCCGGCGGATCGGCACGATTCGCACGTTCTTCCCCGACTCCTTGATCCTCGTCGTCGTCGGGGAGTCGCACCTTGCCTCGAACCACCTGCCGGCGGAGGTTCATGCCGTGCTCGGCCGAGACTACCGGGAGGCGGTGATCGTACAGAACATCGACGATATCTATTGGCGCCTCCTGCGGAGAGGACGGGAGGACGCCGAGGCGGTGGGCATCGGCGCGTCACGGTACTGCGTCTTCACGACGTCGCCGATGCTCAAGTACGAGGCATACAGGGATATCATCGACGAGTGGATCGAGGGAGAGGAGATCGACCGGCATACGCCCTTCCTTCATGAGACGATCGAGGCGATCCATTCCTTCTTCGCGGGAGGTCGGGGGAAGCGCCTCGTCGATCTTCCGAACGGGCGAAGGGAGCGATTCGAGGCCGTCCTGCCCGAGGTTCAGTGCCGGACGACGTACCATGCGTTCTCGTCCTACCTGCGGTCGCGGAGGGCGTCCCCGCTCGAGGTCGTACCGATCCTCGAGAATCTGAAGTACAAAGGCATGACCTACGTTCCTTCGATCAACACCTTCCTCATCGTGAAGTTCGAGCCCGTCCGCGCCGTGCGCGAGGCGGCGCGGTTCGTTCTCCATTCGCTGCGGGGGGAGATCCTCGAGCGGCGCTCAAAGCCGCTCCCCGCGGCCGACCGTTTCTTCGGCGCCGTGATATCCGAGGCGCTCGTCTGTTTCGCCGCGAAGATCGTCAATCCCGCCGAGGACTGCGCGAAGGATGACGCGCTGCTCGCGTCGTTGAGCGGGGACGGCGCCGTGACGCGCGCCATCCACCGTCACTCCCTGAGGGAGACGAAGGGGCTCGCGCACGCTCTCAAGGTCTTCATCGAGCACGAGCGCAACGGGGAAGGCCCCGGCCGCGCCGCGATATCGCTCGCGCGTATCCTCGACCTCGGCGTCAAGAAGCGTCTCTTCGTGATCGATGCGCTCGGAGCTCTCCTCGGGGAGGCGCTCCACGCCTCGTTTCACGAGGGGCGTCTCTCGCGCGGGGAGGTCGCCGAGCT
>Ga0326726_10003253_pt1 | contig 14907 bp, 17 predicted proteins | sample MHFenrmetagenome_2_FD_207603 | JGI IMG/M metagenome (GOLD analysis project Ga0326726, IMG submission 207603) | Lab enriched peat soil microbial communities from Michigan Hollow, Ithaca, NY, United States - MHF15MN | ecosystem: Environmental > Terrestrial > Soil > Wetlands > Peat | place: USA...
TTCCGTGCCCGCGAACTCGGTAACCGAGCTGATCGCCTACGCCAAGGCGAATCCGGGCAAGCTCAACTACAGCTCGGGCTCAACCGCGTTCCAGGTCGCGAGCGAGATGTTCAAGCAGATGACCGGCACCGACATCAAGCAGATCCCGTACAAGGGCAGCGTGCAGGCGATCAGCGCAGTGATGGCGGGCGACGTGCAGATGACGATCGTCGATACGCCGCCGCTCGTGCCGCAGATCAAGTCGGGTCGCGTGAGGGCGCTCGCCGTGACCTCGGCCAGGCGCGCGGGTGCGATGCCCGATCTGCCGACGATCGCGGAATCGGGCGTGCCGGGCTACGAGATGGCGCTCTGGATCGGCGTGTTCGCGCCGGCGGGCACGCCACAGGACGTCGCCGCGAAGCTGAACGCCGAAGTGGTGCGCATCGTCAACCTGCCCGACACCCGCGAGAAGCTCGCCGGCATGGGCGTGGAGCCGCTCGGCAACAGCTCCGACCAGATGGCCGAGTGGATCCGTCGGGAGATCGCCAAGTACGGCCCCGTGGTCCAGGCGGGAAACATCAGGGCGGAATGATCTTGAATACCGATACGGCCAAGTCCGACCGCAAGGCGCAGATCGACGCCGTGCTCATGAAACTCCCGGGCGTCGTCGCCAGAAAGATCAACGGCCTCGACGCCTACTTCATCAGCGACAGGATGTTCGCCTGCATCAGCGGCGGCGGGGTCGGCTTGCGCCTGCCCGCCGCCGTCGCGACCGAACTGCAGTTCTCCAGGGACAACATCGTTCCGTTTGCGCCTGGCGGTACGGCGAGCACCAGGGAATGGATACAGATCAATCGTGCCGACGCGGCCGACTACCGGAAGGATCTGGAACTGTTTCAGGCATCAATCGAGTTCGTGAAGGGCGGAGGAGCGCGCTAGGTCGGTCGCCGCGAAGGCGCGTCCTCCGGAAACGCCGTTTCGGGTTGGTCCGCTTTCCGCGAAGAGCGCACGCGCTTGGCAATCAAGGCCCCGGCATGCCAGACTTTCCCACCCCACTGTCTGCAAACCGGGAGGAACCATGCCGCGCGCAGAAGGCCCGTTTGCCAGTCTTGACGAAATCGCGATGCGCAATCTCGCTCCCCATGGCGCGGTGCGTTCCTTTCCCAAGAACGCGGTGGTGGTCAACGAGGGCGACCCGACCGACTCGCTCTACGTCGTGCTCTCCGGGCGCGTCAAGGCGTTCGCGAGCGACGAGGACGGCAAAGAAGTGGTGCTCGATACCATCGACGCGGGCGATTATTTCGGCGAGCTGGTGCTCGACGGGGGCCCGCGTTCCGCCTCGGTGATGACGCTCGAACCGTGCCGCTTCTTCGTGATCCCGCGCGGCGACGTCGAGGGTTTGCTCGGGCGAAATCCGGAGTTCGCGCGCGATCTGATCTACAAGTTGATCGGCAAGGTGCGCAGCCTCACCACCAAGGTTCTCGATCTGGCCCTGAAAGACGTCTATGGCAGGTTCGCCAGATTTATCGACGAGCACGCGGTCGAGGAGAGTGGCAAGCGCGTAGTCCCTGAACGCCTCACGCAGCACGATATCGCCGCGCGAATCGGCGGCTCTCGCGAGATGGTGAGCCGCATCGTCAAGGACCTCACCGCCGGCGGCTACATTTCTGTCGACGCCAAGCACATCACGGTTCACAAGAAACTGCCCGCAAACTGGTGAGGGGCGCGGGGGCGTACCCGACCTCGCGCTTCTACCCCAAAAGTGTGCACGTGACGCAAACCGGCGCCGTCATACGGCGGCGAAAAGGGAATCCCGGACGCCTACAGTGACCTCAGGGCAAGCGATTTCCGCGAGCCCGCTAACTGAGGAGAGTGTCAATGAAGACTTCTATGATCAAACTGTTTGCGGCATTTGCGATGGTTGCGGCGATGGTGGGGTGTGCTTCGACAGGTGGTGGGCCCGAGCATTCCTCGAACGACCTGGTCTACGACTCGCCTTTCCAGATCGGGTAAGAAACCACAGGCCGCCATACGTGCCGGCGCGCCGTGTGGCGGCCAAAGGTCCGCAAGGAAACCCGCTCGCGCCGTTTAATCGAAGCTCGCCACGCAGTCGATCTCGACGTTCACGCCCTTTCTGTGAGGCGTGGCGCCGATACAGGTGCGCGTCACCTTTTCGCCCTGCATGAATTCCCGGAAGGTCTCGTTGAAGGCCGCGAAGTCCTCGGTGTTTCTCAGCACCACGCGCATGTTGACGACGTGGGTGAAATCCAGGCCTGCCGCGGCGAGAACGCTCTTCAGGTTGGCGAGCGTCTGCCGGGTCTGCTCGCGGATGTCGGAGCTCACCACTTCGCGCGTCTTCGGGTCGAGCGGCCCCTGGCCGGAGACGAAGAGCAGGTTGCCCGCGCGAATCGCCTGCGCGAGCGGCGAGGGCGTGCCCTTGTCGGTGAACCCGGTGGTGGGCGCTGCCTGCGAGGTGAGGATCTGCTTGGGCACGAGCGCTACTCGAACGCCGCCTTGATCTCGGCCGGTATCGGCACGGCCTTGAGGCGGCTCGGGTCCTCCGCAAGCCGCACCACCCAGGCGCGGATCTCGTAGCCCTCGACCGCGCGCTGGCCCTTGTTCAGCACCGCGTGGCTGATCTTGAAGGTCTTGTCGTTCCACTCGGTGATTTGGCTCTCGACGACGATCTCGTCGCGGAACATGGAGGGCGACAGGAACCTGGCCTTGGCCTCGACGATCGGCAGGCCCGCGATGCCGTGCTTCTCCATCAACATCTCCCAGGACAGCCCGACCGAATCGAAAAAAAGCCGCGCGCTCTCGTCGAACCAGGAGAAGTAATTCGGATAGAAGACTATGCTCGCGGGATCGGTGTCGCCCCAGTGGACGGTGACGTTGTGGCGGAAGGTTTTCACGTCCTGGTCGGCGGCGCTCAACGACGCGTCAGCATACATTAGAATAGCCGTCGGAAGGCAGGCCGGATCAGACCTAGCGAGGAGCCCGACCATGGGTCCGAACAAGACCAAGGTGACCATCCTGACCGGAACCTACCGCGTCAAGGGCTACATCGAGCTCACGCCTGGCGCGCGCGTCACCGACTACCTGGTCGAGGCGAAGGACTTCATCGCGGTGACCGACGCAGAGGTCTGGGAGATCGGCGACCGCAAGATCATGAGCGCGCCCTTTCTCAACGTCAGCCGCGAGCACATCCAGATCGTCATCCCGGGTCACTGAAACCGCCATGTCGATAAGAACGGTCGCATTGCTCCATCCGGGCGAAATGGGCTCGGCGATCGGCGCCTGCCTCGTGCAGCGAGGCTTCAGAGTCGTGTGGGCGTCGTCCGGGCGCAGCGCGGCGACGCGCTCCCGCGCGAACGCGGCGGGCCTGGAGGACATCGGCTCGCTCGAGCGCGCGATGGACGCCGCGGACCTGGTGCTCTCGGTGTGCCCGCCGCACGGCGCGCTCGCGCTTGCCCGCGAAGTCGCCGATCAAGGATTCGAAGGCATTTTTGTGGACGCCAACGCGATTGCTCCCGAGACCGCGCGCAGCGTCGGTCGCGCCGTCGGGAAGGCGGGGGCGAGCTTCGTCGACGGTGGCATCATCGGCCCGCCGCCGGTCGAGGCGGGGCGCTCGCGCCTGTATCTCTCGGGCGGGCCCGAGCAGGAAGTGGCGGCGCTTTTTTCCGGCAGCAATCTCGATGCGATTGCGCTCGGCGCTCCGGCCGGTGCAGCGTCCGCTCTCAAGGCCTGCTACGCGGCGTGGACCAAGGGCGCGACCGCACTGCTCGCCGCGGTGCGCGCGCTCGCCCAGAGCGAAGGCGTCGAAGCCGCTCTGCTCGCCGAGTGGGCGCTCTCCCAGCCCGGAGTCGACAAGCGCTCCGAGGTGATCACCGTCCAGGCGCGCAAGGCCTGGCGCTGGATCGGCGAGATGGAGGAGATCGCGGCAAGCTTCGAGGCCGCCGGTCTGCCCGGCGGTTTCCATCTCGCCGCGGCCGATCTCTACCGCAGGCTCGAGGCGTTCAAGGCCAGAAATGCTCCCCCGGCGCTCGCGGAAGTGACCGCGGCCATCCGGCGCAGCCCGCGGCGCAAGAGCGCCAAGGCCGGAGCCGGGAGCCGCGGCGCGCCCAGCCGGCAGCAGCCATCCGTGGCGAAGTTCAAGTTCGGCACCGCCGCGCTCAAGCGCGAAGCGGCAAAGCGTCTGCGGCGGGCTTAGCGCGAAGCGCTCAGGTCACAAAGTCGGCTGCGCCGGTTCGGTCAGCGGCACACGAGCACGGGAATTCTGCTGTGGGTGAGCACCTTTACTGTTTCGCTTCCCAGAACGAGGCCCGCCAGACCGCGTCGCCCGTGGGACGCCATCACGATCGCGTCGCATCGCTTCGCGCGCGCGGCATTGATGATCGCCTTCCAGGGCTGGTCTCCCACGACGGAGACCGTCGATGAATCCACGCCGGCAGTCTGGGATTCGATCTCGACGACGGCGAGCGCCTTCCTTGCCGTCTTCTCCGCGGATTCCTGGTAGACGCGCCGCGAAAAGGGCATTCCGAGCATCGCGCCCTCGCTGTACACCGGAGGCTCGTACCGGGGAATCACGTAGATTCCGGTGAGCTTCGCCTTGCAGGCCTTGGCGAGGCCCGCGGCGCTCCTAATCGCCTTTGCAGAGAGTTTGGACCCGTCGGTGGGTACCAGAATGTGCTTGTACATGGGGCCCTCTCCAGCAGTTCCTTGACTCGAGGATAGCGGCCCGCGGGTGGGGAGGCTTGATCCAAATCAAACGCCGCCCGGCCTCCCCCGCGTATCGTGTAAGCGGCGCGATCTCTAAGGAAAATCAAGATGAAAATCCTGGCAGCGGTGGACGGGTCGAAGCATTCGATCAAATCGGTGAAGCACCTCATCGCCTTAGCCGCCTCGTTCCGCGAGAGCCCGCAGGTCGAGCTCATCTACGTCCACCTCCCCGTGCCCAAGCTTCCGCGGATGAGTTGGGCCGTAAGCGCCAAGCAGATTCGGCAGTACTACGAGAAGGACGGCTGGGCGGCCCTCTCCAAGGCGAAGAAGCTGCTTGGCGCGAGCGGCATCCGCTACTCTGCACGCATTCTCGTGGGGCCGATCGCGGAAACCATAGTGCGGGAGGCGGTGCGGACCCGGAGCGACCTCATCGTGATCGGCACGAGAGGCATGACCGCAGCGGCCAGCCTGCTGCTCGGCTCCACCGCAAGCAAGGTTCTGCACCTCTCGAGCGTACCGGTGCTTCTGGTCAGGTGATCCCGACCGATTCGATCGCCCGGAACGCCGGGGATCCCTGCTTCCATTGCGGCGAGCGCGTGCCGCCCGGCGCGCGCTACAGCGTGCGCGTCGACGGACTCTGGAAGCCGATGTGCTGTGCAGGCTGCGAGGCCGTGGCCTCGGCGATTCTGGGGCGGGGCCTGGGCGACTACTATCGGTTGCGGGAATCCGTGTGCAGCACACCGCAAGCGGGCTCGGACGAGCTCGAACTCTACGACGACCCTGCGGTGCAGCGCAGCTTCGTGCGCCGCAACGGAGACCGCAGCGAGGCGCTGCTCCTTCTCGAGGGACTCCGCTGCCCGGCATGCGCCTGGCTCAACGAGCAGGTCATTTCGGCCCAGCCCGGCGTGCTCGGCGTCAGCGTCAACTACGCCACGCACGTCGCGACCGTCAGCTGGGACTCCGCCCGCGCCCGCCTGAGCGACCTGCTTCGCGCGGTCCAGGAAATCGGCTACCGCGCATCGCCCTTCGATGCGTCGCGCGCAAGTGCGCTGCAGCGGGCCGAGCGGCGCAGCGCCCTCGCGCGGATCGTAGTCGCCGGCCTGGGTGCGATGCAGGTGATGATGTACGCGGTTCCGGCCTACCTCGCCGGTGACGGCGAGATGTCCGCCGACATCGCGCTGCTGATGCGCTGGGCGAGCCTCGCCCTCGCTCTGCCGGTCGTTTTCTACTCGGCCTGGCCCTTCTTCGCAGGCGCGTGGCGCGATCTTCGCGCAGGACGCCTCGGCATGGACGTGCCGGTTGCGCTGGGTATCGCGGTGGCCTTCGCAGCGAGCGTCGCAGCGACGCTCCGCGGCGCGGGCGAGGTCTACTACGACTCGGTGACCATGTTCGTCTTTCTCCTCCTCCTCGGCCGCTATTTCGAGATCCTCGCCCGGCAGCGCGCGGGGGGAGCGCTCTCGCATCTTGCGCGCCTCACGCCGGAATTCGCCAACCGGTTGCGCGATTTCCCGCGTTCGCTCGAATCGGAACGCGTCGCCGTCGCCGCGCTCGCGGCCGGCGAGGTCGTGCTCGTCAGGCCCGGGGAGACGTTTCCGGCCGATGGGCTGGTCGCGCAGGGAGTCGGCGCCGCGAGCGAAGCGCTCGTCTCGGGCGAGGCGAGCCCCGTGGCGAAGAGCCCGGGAAGCACAGTGATCGCCGGCAGCAGCAATCTGTCGAGCCCGCTCTTCGTCAAGGTCACGCGAATCGGGCCGGATACCCTGCTCTCCTCGATCCTGCGTCTGGCGGACCACGCCGCCGCGGAAAAGCCGCGCCTCATCCGGCTCGCCGACCGCGCGGTTTCCTGGTTCATCGCGTGCGTGATCGCGCTCGCGGGCGTAGCCGCGTGGTACTGGGCCGCCGAGGATCCGGCGCGCGCGCTCCCGGCCTTCGTCGCGGTGCTGGTCGCGACCTGTCCCTGCGCGCTGTCGCTCTCGGCGCCGATCGCGCTCACCGTCGCGGTGGGCGAATTCGCCAAAGGCGGCATCGTGATCGCGCGCAGCCGCGCAGTCGAGGCGCTGGCGACGGCGGACGACGTCGTCTTCGACAAGACGGGGACCCTCACGCGCGGCGAGCTGCGGCTCAAGGAAGTGGCGGTGCTCGGCGGCAGTTCGCGCGAGCGCTGCCTCGCGATCGCCGCCGGGATCGAAGCGGCCTCCGAGCACCCGGTCGGAAAGGCCCTGGCTGACGCCGCCCGCGGACTGGGCGCCGGGGACATCCAGAATTTCCCAGGGGTCGGCATGGAGGCGGTCATCGAAGGCAGTCGCTATCGCATCGGGACACTGCAATTCGCCGGGGAGCTCTTTCCCGGCGCGATGCCGGACGACGATCCCGGCGTGGACACGGTGGTGTGGCTCGGGGGGGAGTCAGGGCTTCTCGCGTCGTTTCGCCTCGGCGACGAGATGCGGCGGGAAGCGGAGGAGGCGCTCGAAATGCTGCGCTCCCTGGGCGTGCGCGTCCATCTGGTGAGCGGCGACGGCGAGAGCGCCGTGCGCGAGATCGCGCAGCGGCTGAATCTTCCGATCGCGGAGGCGAACGCCGAGCCTGCCCGCAAGCGGCAATACGTGGCGGAGCTGCAGCGGCAGGGGAGGGTCGTGGCGATGGTCGGCGACGGCATCAATGACGCGCCCGTCCTCGCTCAGGCCGACCTTGCCCTCGCCATGGGCGGCGGAGCGCGGCTCGCGCAGCTGCGCGCAGACGCCGTGCTCGTCTCGCGCGACCTTCGCGATCTGCCGCGCGCGATCGGGCAGGCGCGCTGCACGCTCTCCATCGTGCGCCAGAACATCGCCTGGGCGTTCGCCTACAACCTGCTGGTGCTCCCGCTCGCTCTCGCCGGGGCGCTGACTCCGTGGGCGGCGGCGCTCGGGATGTCGGCGAGCTCCCTCGTGGTCGTGCTCAACGCGCTGCGGCTCGAGCGCCGGGCGCGCCGCAACAGACCGGCCTCCGCCGCGCCCCGGCTTGCGGCGACCTGAGCTCTATGGACCTCCTTTATTTGCTCGTTCCCTGGAGCGTGGCGCTGAGTTTCCTGATCGGCGCGGTGCTGTGGTTCGCGCTCGCGAGCGGGCAATTCGACGACCTCGAAGGTCCGGCGTTCAGGATCCTCGCCGACGACGACAGCGCCAAGGAATCCGAGCCGCGCGTTTGATCTAGGTCAAAGGGCCGGCGAGGGCGGCCGCTAGGATTGACCGTCACTCCGGGGGGAGAACGGGGAAGGGACGCCGATGCAGACCAGCGGCACCTACAACTATGCGGTAGTCCGCCAGTTCGCCGTGATGACGGTCGTCTGGGGGCTGGTCGGCATGGCGGTCGGCGTGCTGATCGCCGCGCAGCTGATCTGGCCCGAGCTCAATTTCGAAACCCCCTGGCTCACCTACGGCCGGCTGCGCCCGCTGCACACCAACGCCGTGATATTCGCCTTCGGCGGCTCGGCGCTGTTCGCGACTTCCTATTACGTGGTGCAGCGCACCTGCCAGGTGCGGCTGTTCTCGGACGGCCTCGCCTCGTTTACCTTCTGGGGCTGGCAGGCGGTGATTGTGCTGGCCGCACTCACGCTGCCGATGGGGCTCACCACCGGAAAGGAATACGCCGAGCTCGAGTGGCCGATCGACGTGCTCATCACGCTGGTGTGGGTGGCCTACGCCATCGTTTTCTTCGGCACGATCGCCAGGCGCAAGACGCCGCACATCTACGTCGCCAACTGGTTCTTCGGCGCCTACATCCTCACCATAGCGCTGCTTCACGTGGTTAACTCGGCCGAGGTGCCGGTCACGCTGTGGAAGTCCTACTCCGCGTACGCCGGCGTGCAGGATGCGATGGTGCAGTGGTGGTACGGGCACAACGCGGTCGGCTTCTTCCTCACCGCGGGGTTCCTGGGGATGATGTACTACTTCATCCCGAAGCAGGCCGGGCGGCCGATCTACTCGTACCGGCTGTCGGTGGTGCACTTCTGGGCGCTCATCTTCACCTACATGTGGGCCGGGCCGCACCACCTGCACTACACGGCGCTGCCCGACTGGACGCAGTCGCTCGGAATGGTCTTCTCGCTGATCCTGCTCGCGCCTTCCTGGGGCGGGATGATCAACGGGATCATGACGCTCTCGGGGGCCTGGCACAAGCTGCGCACCGACCCGATCCTCAAGTTCCTGATCGTGTCGCTATCGTTCTACGGCATGTCTACGTTCGAGGGCCCGATGATGTCGATCAAGACGGTCAACGCGCTGTCGCACTATACCGACTGGACCATCGGCCATGTGCACTCGGGCGCGCTCGGGTGGGTGGGCCTGGTGAGCATGGGCAGCATCTACTACCTCGTTCCCCGCCTCTTCGGCCGCGCCGAGATGGCGAGCGTGCGGCTCATCAATGTGCACTTCTGGGTGGCCACGGTCGGCATCGTGCTGTACATCGCGGCGATGTGGATCGCCGGCGTGATGCAGGGCCTGATGTGGCGCGCCGTGAGCCAGGACGGCACCCTCACCTATACCTTCGTCGAGGGCGTGAAGGCGACCTATCCCTTCTACGCGATCCGCCTCCTCGGCGGGCTGCTGTACTTCGCCGGCATGGTGATCATGGCGTGGAACGTGTGGAAGACCATCGCCGCGGGTAAGCCCGAGGACGCGGTGATTCCGGCGGCGGTTCAGGCCTAGGGCGGCGCCGTGAGCTTCAGCCACGAACCCCTGGAGAAGAACAGCGCTCTTCTCATCGTCCTCATCATTCTCGTCGTCCTGATCGGTGGATTGGTCGAGATCGTGCCTCTGTACTTCCAGAGGTCGACCACCGAGCCCGTCGCCGGCCTCAAGCCCTATCCACCGCTGCAGCTCGCCGGCCGGGACATCTACGTGCGCGAAGGTTGCTACAACTGCCATTCGCAGATGATCCGGCCGTTCCGCGCGGAGACCGAGCGCTACGGGCACTACTCCGTGGCCGGCGAATTCGTCTACGACCGGCCGTTCCAGTGGGGCAGCAAGCGCACCGGCCCCGACCTTGCCCGGGTGGGCGGGCGCTACAGCGACGAATGGCACCGCATCCACCTCGACAACCCGCGCGATGTCGTGCCGGAGTCGAACATGCCGCCCTATCCCTGGCTCGCGAAGACCCCGGCGCGCGCGGACGACATCGAGTCGAAGCTCAAGGTGCTGCGCGCGCTCGGGCATCCCTACAGCGACGCCGACATCGCCGGCGCCAAGGCAGCGCTCGCCGGCAGGACCGAGCAGGACGCGCTGATCGCGTATCTGCAGGGTCTTGGAACGGCGCTCAAGGTGAGGTAGCCGTGGACATCAACGATCTCCGATCGCTCATGACGGTGCTCGCGTTCGTCACCTTCGTCGGCATCGTGCTCTGGGCCTACAGCGGCCCCGCGCGCCGCGGCTTCGACGAGGCGGCGCGGCTTCCCTTCGAAGAGGACGAGGCTCGCCAATGAGCGATTTCACAAGCGGCTTCTGGGAGCTCTATATCGGCATCATCACCGTGGTGAGCATCCTCGCCTGCGCGGTGCTCCTGAAGTCGATGAGCACGCGCCGCGTCTCGGGCGAGGCCGACACCACCGGCCATACCTGGGACGGAGACCTCGGCGAATACAACAATCCCCTGCCGCGCTGGTGGATCTGGCTCTTCTACATCACCATCGTCTTCAGCCTCGTCTATCTCGTGCTCTATCCGGGACTGGGGAGCTTTGCGGGCTCCTTCAAATGGACCTCGGTGGAGCAGTACCAGGCCGAGCTGAAGCAGGCCGAGGAGCGCTACGGCCCGCTCTACCAGAAGTACGCATCGCAGGACCTCAAGCGGCTCGCGGCGGATCCCGAGGCCCACGCGGTCGGGCAGAAACTGTTTCTCAATCACTGCGCGCAATGCCACGGCTCCGACGCGGCGGGCGGCAGGGGCTTCCCCAATCTCACCGACGGCAACTGGCTCTACGGGGGCGACCCGGAGACGATCAAGGCGAGCATCATGAACGGCCGCAACGGCGTCATGCCGCCCCTCGGTCCCACGCTGGGCGAATCGGGAACGCTGGACGCGGCGAATTACGTGCTCTCGCTTTCGGGCGGGAAGCACGACCCGGCGCGCGCCGCGCGCGGCAAGCAGACCTTCGCGACAGTGTGTGCGGCCTGCCACGGTGCCGACGCCAAGGGGAATCAGACGCTGGGCGCTCCGAACCTGACCGACACAATCTGGGAATACGGTGGTGCGCTCGCCGACGTCGTCGAAACGATCACCAAGGGGCGCGGTGTCAATGCCTTGACGCCCGGTGCGAGCGCGATGCCCGCGCACAAGGACGCCCTGGGCGAGGCGAAGGTGCACATTCTCGCGGCTTACGTATACAGTCTGTCCAATCCCAAGCCCTAGGGGGCCCCGCTGGACAGCAGGTGAACGACACGCTGAAGAACATCGAGGTTCTCCCGCGCCGCGACTCGGTCGAGGAATCCCTCTACGAGGTCCGCAGGAAGATCTACCCGCGGGCGGTGAGCGGCTGGTTCGCGCGCTGGCGGGTCGCTCTGGTGCTCGCGACGCAGCTCGTCTTCTACGGGACGCCCTGGCTCGAGTGGAACGGCCGCCAGGCGGTGCTGTTCGACCTCGGCGCACGCAAGTTCTACGTCTTCGGCCTGGTGCTGTGGCCGCAGGACTTCATCTATCTCACGCTGCTCCTGGTGATCTCGGCGCTGTCGCTGTTCCTGTTCACCGCGGTCGCGGGGCGGCTGTGGTGCGGCTACGCCTGCCCGCAGACGGTGTACACCGAGATCTTCATGTGGATCGAGCGCATGATCGAAGGCGGTCGCCAGCGCCGCATCCGGCGCGACGGCGCGCCGTTCACCCTCGAGAAGCTCGGACTCAAGGCGGCCAAGCACGGGATGTGGATCACGCTGTCGCTGTGGACCGGGTTCACCTTCGTCGGCTACTTCACGCCGATTCGCGAGCTCGCGCGCGAGGCGGCGACCCTGGGCCTGGGGCCGTGGGAGAGCTTCTGGGTCCTGTTCTACGGCTTCGCCACCTACGGCAACGCCGGCTGGATGCGCGAGCAGGTGTGTCTGTATATGTGCCCCTACGCGCGCTTCCAGAGCGCGATGTTCGACTCGGACACGATGATCATCACCTACGACCGCGCCCGCGGAGAGCCGCGCGGCGGGCGCTCGCGTTCGGCCGATCCGAAGGCGGCGGGCCTGGGCGACTGCGTCGATTGCGGCATCTGCGTCCAGGTCTGTCCCACCGGGATCGACATCAGGAACGGGCTGCAGTACGAGTGCATCGGCTGCGCCGCCTGCATCGACGGCTGCAACCAGGTGATGGGGAAGATGGGGTATCCGCCCGGGCTGATCCGCTATTCGACCGAGAACGCGCTGCGCAACCGCTGGGGGTTCGCGCGCATGCTGAAGCGCACGCTGCGGCCGCGCGTGATCGTCTACACGGGCATACTCTGGGTCGTCATCATCGGCGCGGCGGCGGCGCTGTACCTGCGCGTGCCCCTCAAGGTCGACGTGATCCGCGACCGGGGACACCTGTCGCGCCAGATCCAGGGCGGAATGGTGGAGAACGTCTTCCGGCTGCAGATCATGAACGCGAGCGAGGCGCCACACGTGTTCCACATCCGGGCCTCGGGCCTGCCGACGCTGCAGGTCGCGGGCGAAAGCGACTTCGCCGTCGGAGCCGCCGAGACGCGCATGGTGCCGGTGAGGTTGAGCATCGACGGAGACGCGGCGCGGCCAGGCTCGCACCGCATCGAATTCGAGGTCGGCGCGCTCGGTGATCCGGGCGTGGCGGTGCGCGAACGCTCGGTGTTCCTGGTGAGATAGCGCCGTGCACGACGACCGGCTCGCACCCGCGCGGCCCTGGTACCGGGAGCCCTGGCCGTGGATCCTCGCGTCCGGGCCTGCGATCGTGGTCGTCGCCGGCTTCGTCACCCTGGCGATCGCGCTCACCACCGAGGACGGCCTCGTCGCCGACGACTACTACAAGCAGGGACTCGCGGTGAATCAGGTGCTGCGGCGCGACGCGCGGGCGCGCGAGCTGCAACTCGCGGCGACCGCGACGCTTGCCGGCCCCGGCGTGCGGGTCACGCTGCGTGGAACGGGCGAGCATTTCGCCGCGCTGCGGTTACGGCTCGTCCACCCGACGCGGTCGGGCCGCGACCAGGTCGTGGCGCTGCGCGCATCGGGCGAGGTCTACGAAGGAGGCTTCGTCCCCCTGAACGGCGAGCCGCGGCTCCTCGTGCTCGAGGACTTTGCGTCGACCTGGCGCCTGACGGGCTCATGGAACGGCAGCGACGCAACGGTGCAGCTGGGACCCGGAGGATAGGAGGCGAGCCGTGCTGCAGAAAGCGATCTGGATACTCTGGCCTTCGTTTCTCGTCGCCGCCGCGGCGGAGACCGCGTTCTTTGCGCTGTTCGACCCCGGTGAGCTCTCCTTCTTCGGTCAGCCGCTCGAGCTGTCGCGCACCGCGGTGTACTCGATCGGGTTCTTCCTGTTCTGGGCATTCGCCGCGGTGTCGAGCGCGCTTTCGCTGTACCTCGGGCGGGACGGTTCGCGGGAGCGCTGAACCAGGCCTTCCTCCTCGGCCTTGACCCGGAGCGCCAGGACTTTCGAATAGATCCGGCACTGGGCGAAGCTGCCGGCGATGAACCACAGGCCGCTCTGGCCGGTCGGTGTCCACATGTTGCGCAGCTCCTGCTCCTCCTCGTCGATTCCCCACACCCCGCCGACGCGATCGGCGACGCTTTCGCCGAAGAGCCTGCGGACCAGGTGTCCCATGCCGAGGTAGCCGGTGGCCAGCACGATCAGATCCGCGCGGACGAGCTCGCCGTCCTTCATCTTCGCGCCCCCGGCGACGAATTCTCCGATGTCGGAGAACTGCAGCACCGGGATCTTGCCCCGGACGATCAGGTCCGAGCAGCCGACGTTGAAGTAGTAGCCTCCGCCGCGCTGCCAGTACTTGAACTGCCAGCCCGTCTCGTCCTCGGCGTCGATCCTGAAGCCGGCGCGCGTCAGCTCGTCGAGCAGCGGCTGGTCCATTCTTCTTGCCTGCTCGGCCATCATGCGGTGGGCCCTCCGCGTCAGCGCGAGCGGCATGGAGGAGGTGATGAGATCGCAGTCCTCGAGCGGGGTGCCCTCGCCGTACAGCGCATAGGGGAGCTGGGCGCTCGGCTCGATGTTGAGGATCAGCGTCGGGCTGCGCTGGACGAGCGCGACCCTGGCGCCGCTCGAGTACAGGTCCTGCGCGATGTCGTGGCCGCTGTTGCCCGTGCCGATGACGAGGACGTCGCGCGCCTTCCATTCCGCGGCGTCGTCGTACTCGTGGGAGTGCATCATCCGGCCGCGGAAGTTGCTCAGGCCGGGAATGTCGGGCACGTTCGGAATGCCGCTGACGCCGGTCGCCATGACGATATGCCGCGGACGCAGGGTGCGCGTCCCGGCCGCCCCGCGCACGACGGCACTCCAGCGTCCTGCCGCCTCATCGTATTCGGCGCCGGCAAACTCGGTGCCGGTCCAGAAATCGAGCTCCAAGCTCTCGGCGTAGGCCTCGAGCCAGCCCGCCAGCTTGTCCTTGGGAACGTAGGCCGGCCAGCTGGCGGGAAACGGCATGTAGGGCAGGTGGTTGACGTGGACCTGGTTGTGCAGCGTCAGCGCGTGATAGCGGTTGCGCCAGTTGTTTCCGACGCGGGCTTCGCGATCGACGATGAGCGCATCGACGTTCAATGCTTTCAGGCGTGCGGCGATGGAAAGGCCGGCGTGGCCACCGCCGACCACCAGCACCGCGGGATCCCGGTCCTCGTAAGCGGCCGCCGCTTTTCTCCGGTCGAGCCAGTTCGGCCCGCGGAAGTCCCGGGAATACGACTCGCCCCGCGGCCTCCGGTTTCCGACGCTTTCCTCGAAACCCTTCAACTCATCGAGCGCGGTCAGCAGCGTCCAGGCCCGCGCGCTATCCGGAATCAGCCGCACCACGCCGATCCCCCGCCCGCAGGCGGTCTCGAACCGGAAGATCGCCTCGATGACGCTCGCTCCGGCTCGGGTGACAAGGCGCGGAGGCGTGCGCGCTCGGTCGATCTCGAATCCGGACGCACGCGTGGCCGCGGCATGTTCCTTCAGCGCAGCGAGGATCTTCCCGGCGCCGCTCACGGTCTGCACGCGCCAGGTGAAGGCGAGGAGGTCGCGCCAGTGCGCGTCGGAGAGGAACAGCGCTTCGAGGGA
>Ga0326726_10003254_pt1 | contig 14905 bp, 9 predicted proteins | sample MHFenrmetagenome_2_FD_207603 | JGI IMG/M metagenome (GOLD analysis project Ga0326726, IMG submission 207603) | Lab enriched peat soil microbial communities from Michigan Hollow, Ithaca, NY, United States - MHF15MN | ecosystem: Environmental > Terrestrial > Soil > Wetlands > Peat | place: USA...
TTACGTGAGTTCTTCGTGTCGTTTGTACGACGTTGGAGACATAATCGGCGCTCGAGGAGAGGCCATGAAGACCTGGAAGCGAACGTCGATCGCCATCGCGGTCGTCGTGGGCGCGAGCTACGCGAGTTACGCGCCGTCAGCGCAACAACGATCGGTCACGACGACGGAGAGCGTCGGCGTCTCAACCGAGCGCCTTGGCCGGTTGCATCAGGGGATGCAGGCGTTCGTCGATCGCCACGAAGCCGGCGGCATCGTCACGCTCGTCGCGCGGGACGGCAAGGTGGTCGACGTGCACGCCTCAGGATTTCAGGACGTCGAGAGCAAGACGCCGATGAAGACGGACACGATCTTTCGTATCGCGTCGATGTCGAAGCCGATCACGAGCGTCGCCGTGATGATGCTGTACGAAGAAGGGAAGTTGCTCCTCACCGATCCGGTGTCGAAGTTCATCCCGGCCTTCAGGACATCCACCGTGATGGCCGCCGACGGCACGACGACACCGGCGAGGCGCGGGATCACGATCCGCGATCTGCTGTCACACCGCTCGGGGATCACCTACGGGTTCCTCAACAACGGCGCCGTCGGCAATGCGTATCGCAAGGAAGGGATTGCGGATGGCCTGACGATCATGCCGACCTCACTCGCGGAGGCGATCGACAAGCTTGCGGCCGCGCCGCTCGTCAGTCAGCCGGGCGCCGCCTGGAATTACAGTCTCTCCACCGACGTCCTCGGCCGAGTCGTCGAAGTCGTGTCAGGCAAGACGTTCGACGTCTTTCTGCGCGAGCGGATCTTCACCCCGCTCGGCATGACCGACACGAGCTTCGAGGTGCCGGACTCGAAAGTCGCGCGCTTCGCGACCGCCTACGCGCCGGACGGCGCCGGCGGCATCCGGCCGATGAAAGATCCGGAGTCGTTCGGCAACGCCGTGTTCTCCCCGGGCGTTTCGTATAGACCTGGCAAGAAGTATTTCTCCGGCGGCGCGGGCCTGACGTCGACCGCGAGCGACTACGCGAAGTTCTGCCAGATGCTGCTCGACGGTGGCGCCGCTGGCGGCACTCGTCTGCTCAGCCCGAAAACGGTTGAACTGATGACGTCGAATCACACGAGCGATCTGCCACCGGTCGGCGGATTGCTTGGTGCCGGGACTGCCTTCGGATTGGGATTTCAGATCACGATGGACGCAGCGGCGACGCAGACGATGGGATCGAACGGCCTGTATGGGTGGAGCGGAATTTACGGGACCGTGTTCTGGGTCGATCCGAAAGAGAAGCTCGTCGCGATCATGATGGTGCAACGGTATCCCGGTTCACCAGTGGCCGCGGCGTTCCGGCCACTGGTGTACCAGGCGCTGATCAAGTAGGCCGAGTCCTTTCGACCCGGCGGAATCGGCGGGTCCAAAAGGACCCGCCCTACGTTCTACTGCGGGAGCGCGAACGCGAGGTACTCGCCGGTATAGTTGCCGCCGCTGACGGCGACGACGATGTACTGCTTGCCGTCAATCGCGTAGGTCATCGGCGATCCGCTCTGCGGCGCGGGCATCCACACCGCGCCCACCTGCTGGCCGGTCATCTTGTCGTACGCGCGCAGCATCGCCCCGCGCGGATGCTCGGACGTCGTCGTCACTTGCGGGTCGCCCATGACGACGACCGTCTTCGTCACCATCAACCCGACGCCTGACGTGCCCGCTTGACCGGTCTTCGGGATGTTCATGCCCCTCAGCAGCGGATGATTGCGGATGTTGTCCGGCGTGTCGCCGTGCGGCGCCTGCCACATCAGCTGGCCGCGATCCAGATTCAGCGCCGCGAGCACGCCGTAGGGCGGCTTCGAGATCGGCAGCCCCTGGACGTTGGGACCGCCGGCTTCGGCTGCGGCACCGCCGGCGGGCGCAGCGGCTGCCGGTGGCGGCGGTGCGGTGGCCGCGCGTGCTCGCTGCGCGGTCAGCGCCGAATCGGCCGCGCAGCAATCGCCGGGCCCAAGCACTTCGCGGAACTGCTGGCCCCCGACGCCGGAGACGTACTTGATGTCGGAAAACCCGGGAGGCGGTTCCACGAGCGAGCGAACCGAGATGCCGGTATTGGCCGCCGGCGCGAATGCGATGTGCAGCTCCGGATCGTAGCCGCCGCCCGGCCAGTTGGTGGCGGTTGGACCGCCGAGCGCGCCGAGCATCCCGTTGACGTTGCCGAGGATCGGCGGCGTGAAGAGCGACGGGTCCACACGGTATCGCTTGAGACGCTCGATCGCCTGCGCGCGCAGGTCGGGCGTGAAGTCAATCAGATCGTCTGGCACCTTCAGATACTGGCGCGCGTACCGCAGCGAGTCGGGCGGGTGCGGCTGGGTCGGAGACGTCTTCTCGCCGGGCACGTCGGACTGCGGCACCGGCCGCTCCTCGATCGGCCAGACCGGCTTTCCCGTCACGCGATCGAAGACGTACAGCCAGCCTTCCTTGCTCGGCACCGCGACCGCTTTGACCGGCTGGCCGTTGACGTTGATGTCCGCGATGAGCGGCGCTGAGGACATGTCGAAATTCCAGATTGGATGGTGCACGAGCTGGAAATACCATTTGCGCTGGCCCGTCTTCAGGTCGACGCACACGAGGCTCTCGGCGAAGAGGTTGTTGCCGGGCCGATGACCACCGTAGTAGTCGGACGACGGCGTCTCGACCGGCAGATAGGCGAGACCCAGCTCTTCATCAACGCTGATCTGCGTCCAGACGCCGGCGTTGCCATTCGTCGCCCACGACTCGTTTTCCCATGTATCGTTGCCCGGCTCGCCCGGCCCCGGAATCGTGCGGAACGTCCAGAGCAGTTTTCCGGTGCGCGCGTCGAACGCCCGCACGAGGCCTTTGGTGTTGTTGTGCGTCGGGACGGTGGCGCCTTCCCGCATCGACGAGCCGACGATGATCGTGTCCTTGGCCACCGCCGACGTCGAGTGGATGCCGATCTCGCCGGTCTCCAGATCGATCTGCTCGCCCTTGCCTTTGACCGCGCCGACTTTCAAGTCGACGATGCCGTCTTTGCCGAACGACGGAATCAGCGCGCCCGTCTTGGCATTCAACTCGACGAGCCGATAACCCGTCGTCACGTAGATGACGCGCTCGTCGCCTCTGCCGTCGGTCCAGTACGACACGCCGCGGCCCGAGAGCTGCCGCGGCGACACCGCGGCGCGCTTCCCCTCGCGAAGACTGTGCGACCAGATCAGCTCGCCGGTCTTCCCGTCCAACGCGATGACCGACCGTCGCGTGCCCGCAGTCGTATAGAGGACGCCCTTCACCATGAGCGGCGTGCCCTCGAGCTTGAATTCGGGGAACGTGCCCAGGTTGTCGGTCTTGAAGTGCCACGCGACTTCCAGCTTGTTGAAGTTCGACGCGTTGATCTGGTCGAGGGGTGAGTACCGGCTGCCCCGCATATCCGCGCCGTAGTGCGGCCACTCGCCGTTCTTCGTCGACGGCTGCGCCGCGAACTGACGGCTTTGCGCGGGCGCCGTGCCCACCGAGAGCTGACCGGAGACGCCGACTGTCACGACGAGGAGCCCGACAACGAGCGATAGACCGAGCGGTACGAACCGGGTCACTGTTCGCGGCATTGCTTCCTCCTTGCGCTAGAAGCCGATTCGGAATCCGAGCTGCGCCTCGCGCGGCACGTACGCGTTGCCGTCGGTCTGCTGCGGCTGGCCGAACAGCGCCGTCGTCGCCGCGTTGGTCGCGCTGAGCGACGTGGCGTAGCTGCCGTAGTTCGCGTGATTGAACACGTTGAACACCTCGGCGATGAGCGTCGCCCTCGCGGTGCCGCCCAGCTTGATCTCCTTCGTGATCCGGAAATCGACCTTGTGCAACGGAAGTCCCTCGAGCGCGTTGCGCGGGATCACCGTGCCCGACGTGATCGTCGCCGGACCGTCGAAGCGATCCGCCACGGCCGCCGGAATCGTGATCGTCGCTGCCGCGCCGCCGGCGTTCGTCAGGTTCAGCCGGTTCGTGCCGGTCTTCCCGTACGGCGTCGCCGAGATGCTCGCGGAGTACAGATTCCCGGATCCGTAGAAGTACGTGACGCTCGTCGCGAACCCGTACGGCAACTGGTACATCGCGTACGTCCGCACGGTGTTGCGCTGGAACGCGTTCGACGTCGCGTATTCGCCGTCGACGTAGTTGAACGGATTGTTCGCGCCTGGCGACGTGTACCCGATGCCGCCATCGTCGTGCATGGAGAACATCAGCGTGTAGGTCACGCCGGCTTGCAGCTTGTTCTGCAGACGCCGTGTCAGGCCGGTCGCGAGCTGCGTCTGATCGCGATGACCGTTCGAGATGAACGTCAACACCTGGCCGTACGCCGGGTTCGGTCGTCCCGTGGATGGGTTCTTGTTGTAGCCGGTGACGGGATCGTAGAACAGGTTCGGATCGTACGTGCGAGTGTCCCGATACTCGTTGAAGTGCGTGAGATCCACGTCGATCCCAGTCACGCTGTTGATCTGTTTCTGAAAGCCGATGCTGCTCTGCCAGGTGTACGGGCTCGTGAAGTCGCCGACGATGACGCGCGGTGACTGGACCGGCGCCTTCGCGGTGCCTGCGAAGAACTGATCGGCCGTCACCCCGTTGGTCGGATTCGTGATGAAGTTGGCGCGGCCGTCGTTGGCGAAGCTCGCGGTAATCAGATTGCTGTACACCTTCGGGCTGTAGGTGACGTTCGACACCGGCGATGCGTAGTAGACGCCCGAGCCGCCGCGGATGACGAGGTCGTTCTTGTTGTTGACGTTGTAGGTGAAGCCGGCGCGCGGCGCGAAGTCGCGCCAGTCGCGGATCTCCGTCTTGTAGCCGAAGTCACCGCTCTCGACGCCGTTGCTGATCAGGATCGAACTCGCCGTCACGCCGGGGGGCGCGGCCATGCTCGGATCGGCGTCCCACCTCAGGCCGAGGTTCAGCGTCAGGCGTTCGGACGCGCGCCAGTTGTCGCCGATCCAGACCGCGTACATCGGCCGGAACGTGTCGAACAGGTTCGTGAATCCGTTGCGCGCGTAGTTCTGGTCAAAGCGTTGCACCAGGGCGCTCAGGCCCGCGATGTTCCACTTGGTCGGGTCGAGCGCCGCACTCTGCGGGATCAGCTGGTTCAGGTTGGCAGGAACGCCGGACATCGTGTAACGGCCCGCCGCCTGGATGTACCAGTCGCCGGTATCGTGCACGTGCAGGTACTCCGCGCCCACTTTCACGTCGTGCTTGTCCTTGTGCCAGCTGAGATCGTACCGCGCGCTCCACGTGCCGCCGGTGTGGTACTGCGGGTAGTTGTACGGCGCGCCGATCGTGAGACCGGGGAAGTCGTACTCGGGCACACCGACCATCGAGGGCTGCGGCAGGTTCGTCCAGTTGAAGCTCGCGTAGCCCGCCTTCACTTCCTGGATCATCCGGCCGTTGCCCATCACCGAGGACCACGTGCCCAGCAGGTCACGCGAGAGCTTGTCCTGGATCGACGCGTTCGAGGGATGGCCGCCGGCGCCCAGGATGAACGGGTTGTTCCAGGTCCAGCGCGACAACCGCACGCTCAGGCGATTGTTCGCGTTGATCTGATCGTCCACGCGGCCCAGCAGGCTCTGTTGCGCCGTCTTGAACGAGTTACTGAATGTCTGTCCCGGCAGCTGTGTCGGGCTCGTCACCAGTGTGCCCGGCTCGCGCTCGTACTCGTACGACGCGAAGTAGTGCAGCTTGTCCTTGATCACCGGTCCGCCGAACGTGCCGCCGAGCTGCTGATTCGAGTACGGCAGGACGACGCCGGAAATCGGATCCGCGGCGTTCAGCCGGTCGTCGCGGAAGTAACCGTACGTGCTGCCGCTGTTCCGGTTCGTGCCCGACTTGGAGATCGCCTGCACTTCGATGCCCGCCGATCGTCCCTGCGTGATGTCGAACATCGTCGTGACGATCTGAAATTCCGCGATCGACTCCCGGCTGAACTTCGGCTGGCCGAAGCCCGACCCGGCGGTCTTCTGCGTCACCTGCTGGCCGTCGAGGTTGAGCTGGAACATGTCATCCGTGTCGACGCCGGGCCGGTTGCTGTTGACGTCGTTCGCCGTGATGCCCTTGACCATCTTCGACAGTTCCATCCAGTTGCGGCCCTGCAGCGGGAGATCCTCCATCTGCCTGCGGTCGACGTTGCCGGCGACTTGCGACGACGAGACGTCAACCAGCGGCGACTCGGCCGTGACCGTGAGCGCTTCGTTGATCTGCGCGACTTTGAGGGTCATGGGCACGGTCGCGTTCTGGCCGACCAGCAACTCGACGCGCGCGAACACGACCGGCGCAAAGCCGGACAACTCGGCCTGCACCTTGTACGTGCCCGGCTGTAGCCGCATCCGGTACTCACCGCGCGCATCGCTAATCGCGACGGTCTGAACGCCGGTGTCGAGATTCACCGCCGTGACCGTCGCACCGGGCAGCACGGCCTTCGTGTCGTCAGTGATGGCGCCGATGAGCGACGCATCCTGAGCGTACGCGGACGCACCGAGGCAGAAGACACACCACGAGAGAATTACCACCGACCGCAGGCATCGCATCACGGTCCCCCTTTGTTACGAGACTTACCAGCCGAAGACGTAACGTTCGCGCCGCGGATCGGCGCCGCCGCGGAGCGTGCCCGTTTTCGGGTTGAACCCGACCGCGACGACGCCGGTGCTCATCGCGTACGGCCCGACGACGCGCAGCACGTGGCCGCGCGCGCGCAGATCGTCCATCACCTTCGCGGGCACGCGGTTCTCGATCTCGAGTTGGCCCGGCACGCTCTCGTGACTGTCGAACGAGCTGTGCGGGTGATCGGAATTGATACGCGGCGCTTCGATCGCCGCCTGCAGATCCATGTCGAAGTCCATCACGTTCAGGAGGACGTTCAGGATCTGCTGATCCTGACTGTCGCCGCCCGGCGTGCTGATGGCCATGAATGGTTTGCCGTCCTTCAGGATGACCGTCGGCGTCAGCGTCGTCCGCGGGCGCTTGCCGCCGACGAGCACGTTCGGGCTCAGCGGATCGAGATCGAACACCTGCATGCGATTCGAGAGTGGCACCCCTGTATCGCCCGCGATGAACGCGCCGCCGAGCAGCCAGCCGGAGCTCGGCGTCGCGCTGAAGAGATTCCCGTCCTTGTCGACGACGTCGACGCACGTCGTGTCGCCGTTCGTGCTCGATCCCTTCTGGCCCTGCGAGTGCGGCATGTACCGCTGCGCCGGCGGCTTCACGCTCGAATCGAACGCGTACGGATCGCCGGGACGATGGTCGAGGAACGCCTTCGGTCCGATCAGCGCGCGGCGCGTCGCGGCGTACGGCTTCGAGAGCAGACCCGCGATCGGGACCTGCGCGAACGCGGGATCGCCGAGGTAGGCGTTGCGATCGTCATAGGCGAGCTTGATCGCCTCGTGCACCGTGTGGAGCACGTCGGCCGAGCCGCGGCCCATCTTCTTCAGGTCGAAGCCCTCGAGGATGTTGAGCGTCTCGAGCAGCACCGGGCCCTGATTCCAGGTGCCGGCCTTGTAGACGTCGTAGCCGCGGTAGTTGGTCGTCGTCGGCTTTTCTATCGTCCCATGAAAATTCGCGAGGTCCTCGTACGTGAACAGCCCGCCCTCGGCGCGATCGGCGTCCGCGATGCGGCGCGCGATATCGCCTTTGTAGAACGCGTCGCGGCCGGCGCGAATCGCGGCCTTGCGATCTTTCGTCCTCTCGAACGCGTCATGCTCGGCGGCGACGATTGTCCGGAACGTCTTGGCGAGGTTCGGCGATCGGAAGATCTCGCCGACCTCCGGGACACGGTCGTTCGGGTAATACAGGTGGCCCCACTTGTAGGCGGTCGTGGCCGTCTTGTTGCTGACGAGAAAGTCGCGCAGGAACGCGTACATCGGGAAGCCGTCGGCCAGTTCGATCGCCGGCGCCATCACCTGCTCGAGCCGCATCGTTCCGTAGTTCTCGAGCGCGATAGCCATCGCATCCATCACCGCCGGCAGCGTGGCGCCGAGCGGGCCGTTCGCGTCCACCTTGCCCTTGTCCTTGAACGTGCCGGGCTTGGCCAGTCCCGGGGCGGTGCCCTGACCGTTGATGACGAAGACCTGCTTGGTCTTCGCCTCGTAGATGATGGTCGGCACCTCGCCACCGAAGCCGAAGTGCGAGATCTCTACGACCGACGCCGCGAAGACGGTCGCGACACCGGCGTCGATCGCGTTGCCGCCTTGTTCGAGGATCCGCGTGCCGGCGTGCACTGAATAATGCCGTCCGCCGGCGACGATGCCATGCTCGCCGACGATTTCAGGGCGCATGGTGGCTTCGCGCCGCGGGGCGACGCGCGTCGGTTCCACCTGCGGAGCCACGGTGACGGGGACCAGCAGAAAACAGGTAAGGGCGATCGCGGTTTTCATGGCGCGATTGTCAGCGCGGGTGGGGACCCTGTCAAGAAGCAAAGGAGAGCGTCAGGTATCGAGCTTGGGGGTGACTCTGTGGAACACGGCGGCGTCCTGGTACGCCTTCGCGAGCGCGAGCAACTCCATTTCGCCGAACGGCCGCGCGAAGAACGTGACGTTGGTCGGCGTGCCGCCGTCGCTGAAGCCGTTCGGAATGTTGATCGCCGGATAGCAGGCGAGGTTCGCCATGTTCGAATGGCGCTGCGCCGGCGTCTGCGGCCGAGGCGGCTGATTGGTGTTGCCGCGCCCGCGTCCGTCGCCACGCCCCCGCCCCTCGCCGCCGCCCGCGCTGAGATTCGACGCGACGACGTAGACGTCCACGTGCGCCGTCGCCTCGGCGAGCTGCATCATCATCATCATCCGGACGCGCTGCGACTGCAGGTACTCGACCGCCGGAATCAGCCGCCCGTTCGCCCGGCCGCCGCCGCGCGCGTCCTTCATTCGACCGGCGCGCGCGTGCTCGTCGAAGAACACCGTGGATTCGACGCCGAGTCCGCCGAGATTCGTCATCGTTTCGGGAATCTGCAGCGGGACAAATGTTGAAACGCCGATGGACTTCAGCGTCTCGAGCGTCCGCTCGGCGTTCTGCTTGACCGTCGCGTTCGTCAGCTCGTCGAAGGATTCCTTGATGTAGCCGACGCGCAGCTTTTTGATGTCGAACTGCGCGTTCCAATTGAACGGCACGTCGGACACGCTCATGTCTCGGCCGTCCGGCTTCGCGATCGCCTGCATGACGATCGCGCAGTCCTCCGCGTAGCGGCAGATCGGACCGAGCCGGTCCTGCGTCCACGACAACGCCATCACGCCGTACCGGCTGATGCGGCCGAACGTCGGACGCAGTCCCGCGAGACCGCACCGCGCGGACGGGCTCAGAATCGATCCCGCGGTCTCGGTGCCGATCGCGAATCCGCAGCAGCCCGCCGCGGTCGCAGACGAGGGTCCAGCCGACGATCCGCTGGATCCCTGCGCGGGATCCCATGGGCTCTTGGTCTGGCCGCCGAACCACTGATCGCCGCTCGCCAGTTCGCCCGTGGCGAGCTTCGCGAGCAGTACGGTGCCTGCATCGCGCAGCATCTCGACGACGCTCGCGTCGTAGTCGAAGGACTGATCCTTGAACGCGGGCGATCCCCACGTCGTCTTGAAGCCTTTCACCGAGATGATGTCCTTGCATCCCCACGGAATGCCGTGCAGCGGCCCTTTGTACTTGCCGGCGGCGATTTCGGCGTCCGCCTGCTTCGCCTGCGCGCGCGCGACATCGTCGAGAAACGTGACGACGTAGTTCAGCTTCCCGTTGTAGCGATGGAGCCGCGCGAGATACATCTCGGTCAGCTCGGTCGACGTCACCTGCTTTGTCTTGACGAGCTCTGCGAGATGGCGCACCGGCCAGAACGCGACGTCCTCGAGATTCGCCGGCCGCTTTACCGCCGGCGGCGCGCTGAGCTTGAACGGCAGCTTCGTCTTGTTGATCTCGATGCCTGGAACGATCGCGCTGAAATGGAACGGAGGCGACACGTCGTTCGGAATGTGAATCGCGCGGATTTCGTCGTAGCGCGTGAGGTTCGTGTTCGCGCTGTCGACCATCGCTTTGAGCTCGTCTTCGGTGAACGGCAGGCCGGACAGCTTCATCGCGTCGGTCACCATCTCGAGGGTGACCTTCTGCGCGCCGGCGTCCTGCATGCGCGCCCAGACGATGCCGGGCACGAGCGTCGATCCGAGGCCGATGCTCGCGAAGTGGGCCATGAACCGGCGTCGCGTGTCGTGGATGGCGGGCATGTCTCGATCTCCTGTGCGTCGAGTCCGCACAGTATCGGTCAGATCGAAATGTGAATGGTAGGCCGCCCTACATATATATAAGGTTGGGTTACCGCTGGCGGATGGTGACGCCGCCGTTGGTTGTGATTGCGCGGATCCTCGGGCCGCCCGCGCCAAGCGTCGTCGTGATGTGTCCGCCGCGCCGGAAGTTGCCCTGAACGTTGATCGGGAAGTCGATGTTCAAGCCGCCGTTGGTCGTGCCGGTCTCGAGCTGCGCCGAGTAGCCCTGGGGCACGTTGAGACGCAGTCCGCCATTGCGCGTCTCGACGTCGAGGCCCTGGCCGTCCCAGTGGTCGCCGGTAAGGTCGACCGTCACGCCGCCGTTCGTCGTCTCTCCGCGCAGGTCGCCGCCGACGTTGGTCAGCGAGAGTCCGCCGTTGCGCGCGTGGAACTGCGCCGACCCGCGGAAGTCGTCGATCGAGATGCCGCCGTTCTGCGTGTTGAGCGTCAGGATCGCGTTGCGCGGCACGTTCACGTCGAAGCTGACACTCCAGTTGGCCTCGCCGTTGGTGGCTGGGCCCGTCGCCCGCACGCTACCGCCCATGATCTCGACGTGTACGCCCGCGGCGATGGCGCGGGCCTCGGCGTCGCTGTCGGCTTGCGCCTGGATGCGTGCGCGAACCAGCGCGTCGGCGCGATCCCAGCCGTGGATGCGGATGCCGCCGTTGCGGCCGGCGTCGATGTCGAGTGGATTGACCGCTGACGGGATCGTGGCGTCGCGCGTTTCGCAGTACGACGCGCGGCGGCTGCTTCCGATCTGGTCGCACCCAAAGGAGTCCGAGCGTCGCGGTTGCGCAAGGCCCGCGGTGACGAGGCCGATCACGAGCGTGGCGGTCACAAGGGTTGTCCGGAGCATGAGCACTTCCTCCGGACTCTTAGACGGGAGTCGTGCGGTCTGCGTTGGCTGGACGCTCGGCTGAAGCCTCGCGCTACTTCGGCCTGGTGGGCGGGTTCGGGCCGCCGCGCGGGTCCGGGACGAAGCGATCGCGCGACGGCATCTTGACCTTCGGCAGCGATGCCGCGTCGATGACGGCGTCGGCTGGAATCAGGTCATTCAGGAAGAGCAGATACGCGGTGAGCGCGTAGACGTCGTTGTCTTTCAGCGATCCGGGTTCCGTCGGCGGCATCGCGCGCCGGATGTAGTCGAACACCGTCGTCGCGTACGGCCAGTAGTTGCCGATCGTGTGCGGCACCTGCGGTTCGCGGGCGAAGGGGAAGCCGTCGCCAGGCACGCGACCGACGAGGCGATCGTTCGGTCCCTCCTTACCGGTCTTGCCGTGGCACGACGCGCATTTCGCCGCGTAGATGGGCGCGCCGTCCGCCGACGTCGCGCTGCCCGCGGGAAGTCCAACACCGTCCGGATGGACGTCGATGTCGATCTTCGCGATGTCCTCCGCCGTGGCCGGCCGTCCGATGCCGAACGTTGTTGGCGTCTGGGCGGGCGCCTTCGGTTTTGCGGCGGGCGTCTGCGCGAGCGCGACGACGCCGAGCGCGAGCACCACGCCGATCGTGAGCATGCGTGCGTCCTTCATCCCCACGCCTCCTGCTTGTAGACGACCGTGCCGTCTGCCTTCACGACCCAGCCCGTGACTGGATTGAGGTGATAGCCAGCCGCGCCCGGCCCGCGCTTCTCGAGCAACTCCCCGCGCGTCGGCTGGATGTAACCGGTCTCGTCGACCGCGCGGCTCATGATGATCGCTTCGCCGCCGTCCCACTTCCAGAGATGACGGAAGCGCGTGTGCGCTTTCGACAGTACTGGCTGCTGCAGCTTCGCGGCCGTCCACGTCCTGCCGCCGTCAGTGCTGATGTCGACGCGCGTGATCTTGCCGTAGCCCGTCCACGCGATGCCCTGGATCTCGACCCAACCGCGCTGCACGCTGACCGGGTAGGCGGGATACGTGATCAGCGACCGCGCGTCCATCACGAAACTGAAGATGCGGGCCGTGTCGTTCGTCAGCGGATCGGTGTACTTCGACGTCTCCTCGCGCGTCATGAACGGCTTGTCCGACAACTCGATACGGCGCAGCCATTTCACATTCGCATTGCCTTCCCAGCCGGGCAACAGCAGACGCGCGGGATAGCCCTGCTCGGGGCGAATCGCTTCGCCGTTCTGTCCGTACGCGATCATCGCATCGTCGTGCGCCTTCGCGACCGGGACGCTGCGCGTCAGGACCGCGGCGTCGGATCCCTCCGCGAGAAACCACGTCGCCTTGGGTGACGCGCCGACTTCTTTGAAGATCGTCGACAGCATCACCCCGGTCCATTCGCTGGTGCTCGTCAGGCCGGCGAGCTGCTGCGGCGTTGTTTCGGGCGGCGCCGTGCGGCCCAGATTACCGGAGCACTCGAGGAAGCTGACGCGGCTGACCTGCGGGAAGCGCTTGAGGTCGGCGAGCGTGAACACCATCGAACGCTCGACCATTCCGTGGACGAGCAGTGAGTAGGTCTTCGGATCGATCTCGGGCACGCCGCCGTGATGGCGCTCGAAATGGAGATCCGACGGCGTGATGATGCCCATCAAGTCTTGATGCGGCGTTCCGGATGAGGTCGCGCCGCGGGGCTGCCGCTGAGGTTTCTCGAATGCCGCGCGCGTGCCGAGCGCCTTGCTCGGCTTGCCGCGGACCTTCGTCGGATCCGCGGGTGAGGCAGGCGCCTGCGCCGTACCGGCCCGGGCCGTCTTTCCCGCGACAACCACGCCGGCGGCGCCCACGAGCAGGTCGCGTCTCGAAACTTTCATGCGGGGATTCTACTCCTGTAAACTCTTTCCAGGAGGGGATATGAACAAGTGGCGCTGGGCGACCGCCGCCGGATTCGCCGTACTCTTTGTCGCGGCCGGCGCCTGGATGATGGCTGTGCATGCGCAGGGCTCGAAGGTCGACGCGAAGAACCTGCTGACGGGACAGGCGGCGTTCATCGACTACCGTACGATGAAGCCCGGCGTGTTCCGCAAGATCACGACGGCCGATCTGCCGAAGCCCTTCGCCACCGAATCGGCGGGCAACTTCCCGCGCGTCGTCGCGCGGCCGGCGGACGCGTGGCCGCAGGTGCCGGCCGGATTCAAGGTCGATCTGTACGCGAGCGGCCTCAAAGGCGCGCGGCAGATCCGAATGGCGCCGAACGGCGACTTCTTCGTCACCGAGAGCGCCGGCAATCAGTTGAGCGTGTACCGCGGCCGCGGCAAGGACGGCAAGCCGGAGCTGACGTCGGTCTTCGCGACCGGATTGCGTCAGCCGTTCGGCATCGCGTTCTATCCGCCAGGTGCGAACCCGCAGTGGGTCTACGTCGGCAACACCGGTTCCGTCGTGCGCTTCCCGTACAAGGTGGGCGACGTGAAGGCGTCAGGCGACGCCGAGACGATCATCGCGGAGCTGCCACCGGGCGGCGGCCACTGGACGCGCGACGTCGTGTTCTCGCCGAACGGCCAGCGGATGTGGGTGGCGGTCGGATCGGGATCGAACATCGACGATCCCGACACGCATCCGCGCGAGTTCCATCGCGCGAACATTCTCGAGTTCAAGCCCGACGGCGCGTTCGTGAAGGTCTACGCGTCCGGCATCCGCAACCCCGTCGGCCTCGGCGTGAATCCGACGACGGGCGAGCTGTGGTGCTCGACGAACGAGCGCGACGCGCTCGGCGACAACCTCGTGCCCGACTACGTGACCCACGTGCGCGAGGACGGCTTCTACGGCTGGCCGTGGTACTACATGGGCGACAACATCGATCCGCGGCTGGGCGACAAGCATCCGGAGCTGCGAGCAAAGACGATCGTGCCCGACGTGCTGTTGTCGCCGCACAATGCGTCGCTCGGCCTGACGTTCTACGACGGCTCGATGTTTCCCGCCGAGTACCGGGGCGATCTGTTCGCCGCTGAACATGGATCGTGGAATCGATCGAATCGCACCGGCTACGAAGTCATCCGCGTGCCGCTGGTCAACGGCAAAGCGTCTGGCGAGTTCGAGGATTTCATGACGGGATTCGTGACCGCCGACGGCAACGTGTGGGGCCGGCCCGTGGCGGTCGTGACGGCGAAGGACGGATCGCTGCTCGTGACCGACGACGGCTCGCAGTCGATCTGGCGCGTCAGCTACGGGAAGTAGAGAGATCTGATGAAGCTGGTCCAGTGGTTCGCCGTCGTCGCGCTCTGCTGCATCGCGGCAGGGCAGGCGCCACGCGCGCAGGACGAGGCCGCGGTCGCCAACGCCAAGCACGTCCTCGAATTGCTCAGGCAGGAGAAGTTCGAAGACGTCGCGAAAGATTTCACTCCGCAGATGACGGCCGCGATGTCCGCGAAGCAGCTCGGCGATCTGTGGTCGGCGTTGCGCGCGCAGGTTGGAATGCTCACCTCAGTCCTCGACGACAAGGTGGCCACCTCCGGCGCGATTACCGGCGTGACGCTCGGCTGTCAGTTCGAACGAGCCTCGCTCAACGTCCGCGTGGCGTTCAACCCCGCTGGGAAGATCGCGGGACTGGGTTTCACGCCGCGGTCCGCCGCGAGCACCGCGCCGTCGGTGCCTCCGCCTTCGAGCCGTTTCGTTGAAGAGGCCGTGGTCGTCGGAAGCGGCGAGTGGGCGTTGCCCGGCACGTTGAGCATGCCGCCGGGCGACGGCCTTCCCGCGATCGCGCTCGTGCACGGATCCGGCCCTGGCGATCGCGACGAGACCGTCGGGGCGAACAAACCGTT
>Ga0326726_10003255_pt1 | contig 14901 bp, 9 predicted proteins | sample MHFenrmetagenome_2_FD_207603 | JGI IMG/M metagenome (GOLD analysis project Ga0326726, IMG submission 207603) | Lab enriched peat soil microbial communities from Michigan Hollow, Ithaca, NY, United States - MHF15MN | ecosystem: Environmental > Terrestrial > Soil > Wetlands > Peat | place: USA...
CGCGACGAAGCCCTTCGGGTTCATGAAGTTCACGCCCGGACCCGGAGTCGGTGGCCACTGCATCCCGGTCGACCCGTACTACCTCGCCTGGCGCGCCCGCGAGTTCGACTTCGTCGACCGGTTCGTCGAGCTGGCTGGCGACATCAACTTCGCGATGCCGCGCCACGTCGTCGACCTCGTCGCCGAGGGCCTGAACGACCGCGGCAAGGCGCTCAAGGGCGCCCGGGTCGGGATCCTCGGGGTGGCCTTCAAGCCCGACGTCCGCGATGCCCGCAACGCGCCGGCCGCGGCGATCCTGTCGGGCCTGGCCGCCCGCGGTGCGGAGGTGTCGTACCACGATCCGCACGTCCCGCGCTTCCGCGACACCGACGGCGTCGCCCGCGACTCGGTGCCGTTCGAGGCCCTGCTGACCGGCAGCGACGTCGTGGTCGTGGTCACCGCCCACCAGGCGATCGACTGGGAGCAGGTCTACGGGCAGGCGGGCCTCGTCGTCGACACGGTCGACAGCTCACGCGGCCGTCCGGCCCGCGAGCGACAGGTCCTCCGGCTCGGCGCCGGCTGGTCGGTCCGCGCATGAGCGCCGTGGGCGAGACGGCGCCGACCGCGTCCGCGGCCGCTCCGTCGGCCCTCGTGATGACGCCGGCCGACGTCTCCCTCGAGCGACGCATCAGCGCGTTCATCCTCGCCGCGACGCCGGTCCTGTTCCTGCTGTTCCTCGCGATCGCTCCGTCGGTCAACCCCACGTTCGACGACGCGAAGTACGTCGCCGTCGGGCGGAACTTCATCACCGGCAATGGCCCTACGACGGTCTTCGGGGTGGTCTTCCTGAAGCACTCGCCGCTGTGGCCGATGATCATCGCGTACCCGGAGCAGCTGTTCGGGATCCACCCGGTGACGACGGGCCACGTGATCAACGCGCTGAGCGGCGCGATCGCGATCGTCCTCGTGGGCTACCTCGGCTGGCGGGTGCGACCGGCGATCGGCGCGATCGCCGCCGTCCTGTTCGCGTCGCTGCCGTACGTCTTCGACATCGCCCGGACGGCGGGGATCGACCTCCCGTCGATCGCCCTGACCCTCGCCTACATCATCGTCGGGTTCTCGACCGTCCGGACCGGGTCCGTCTGGAGGGCGATCGTCCTCGGAGCGATCTTCGCGGTCGCGTTCCTGATCAAGGAGACGATCCTGCCGTTTGCGGTCGTCCCGTTCATCCTGGGCATCCTGTGGGGCGTCCGCTGGCCGAACATTGTCCGGACCGCGGGCGTCACGCTCGGCGTGGCGGCCATCGGGATGTCGTGGTGGTTCGTGATGTACGCGGGCTACACGCACCAGGTTTACCGGGCCGACTTCCCCGAGTGGACGCTGATCCCGAGCGCGATCGCCGTCGCCGTCATCTTCGTCGTCGGACTGGCCGCCGAGCCCCTGGCCCGGTCGATCCATACCCGCGGCTGGGAGGTGTCCGCGACGGCCCGGATCCCCACGCGGCTCCGCAGCCGGACCGTCCTCGGCTGGGGCGCGACGCTCGTCTGGTTCGTGCTCCTGACGATCTTCTTCGGCCGGACGCCGAAGCTGCTCGGTGCGTCGCTCTTCGACCCCAGGCAGATCGCGTACATGGTCGTCCACTCGCTCGGCTCGGTCCGGATCGCGATGGCCTTCGGGCTCGGGACGTTCCTGCTCGTGAGCGAGCTCGTGCGCGACCGACGGCGAGTCGCGCAGGCCAGCACCGACGCCCTCATCGCGATGATTTGCGGGATCCCGCTCGTCCTGCTCGTCGTCGGTGTCGGCGAGACGCCTCGCCACTACATCGCCGAGCTGGCTCTCTTGATCCTGACCGGCACGATCGGCTGGTACCACGGGTTGCTCCGGCTCCGCGAGCGCGACCGGCCGACGATCGTCCTGTTCGCCGTGCTCGTCGGGCTCGCCGTGACCGTCCTCGCCCTGTCGAGCCTCCAGCGGGTAACCCCGAGACTCATCGTCGGGGGGATCGTCGGGGTGGTCGGACTGGCGGTCGTCTTCGGGATCGGCCTGGCCTGGCTCCGGCGGCACGGACGCCTGGCCGCGGTCGGCGTCCTCGTCTCGGTCCTGGTCTTCGCGATCGGCCTCGGCGCGGTCGGCGTGCGGGCCGTCCGGATTCCCGGCGAGGCGAGCGCCAACGAGACCCGGGCGACAGCCGACACGGTCGCCTGGGTCAAGGCCAACATCCCACCCGGCGGGACGGTGGCGGTCGGGTCGTATCTGAGCATGGAGACGTCGATCGACCTGCCGGCGGGCATCCGAGCCGTCCAGGTGCGGCACTACCTCGCGATCGGCGACCCGGCGGCACCGATGGGCCTGCGCAGCGCGACCGGGACGGCGCACGACTACGTGGCCGTCGACGACGCCCCGATCAAGGCCAACCAGTTCAACGTCTTCGCGGCCAGCCAGATGACGAAGCTCCTGCGCGACAGCGGGGCCCTCTACTACATCTACCCGATCACCGAGGCGCGGTCCTCGAAGATGGTCCTCAACGTCCTGAAGCCCGAGAACGGCTTCACCGAGGTCGGCCCGCCGAGGACCTATGTCGGGCCGACCGACACGATCGACGTCCACACGTACAAGGTTGACCTCGGCAGGCTACGGATTCCCGACGACCAGGTCTTCATCGCGCCGGACGCCCTGGAACGGCTCATCGAGCTCCTCGAGCCCGACCCGGCGAACGGCAGGATCGCGGCAGGCAACCTCCTCGACCGGATCGTCCCGCCGGCGGACGGCTCCGAGGACGCCCTCCTCGCCCGGCTCAAGGCCCTTGCCGGCCGCTGACCGGGTGACCGATCGGGACGTTCGGGCCGGCCAGCCGCGGCCCGTCTGCATGATCGCCCACACGTACTACGAGGAGGACCCACGGGTCCGGCGCGAGGCCGAGGCGCTCGTCTCTCGCGGCCGACCGGTCGACGTGATCGCCCTGCGACGACCCGGCGACGGACCCGACGGGACGCTCAACGGGGTCCGGATCGCCCGCATCGACGTGCAGCGCCACCAGGGCGCGGGGCTCCCGGTCTACCTCACCGAGTACCTCAGCTTCCTCGTCCGGGCGTCCTGGTCGGCGACCCGTGCCCATCGGCGCCGGCGCTACGGGGTCGTCCAGGTCCACAGCCTGCCCGACTTCCTCGTCTTCGCCGCCCTCCCGCTCAAGCTGGTCGGGGTGAAGGTCATCCTCGATCTCCACGAGGCGATGCCCGAGTTCTTCGCGACCCGCTTCCCGAACGTGCGCAGCCCGCTCGTCCGGCGGGCCGTCCTCCTCCAGGAGCGCCTCTCGATCGCCTTCGCCGACCGCGTCTTCTCGGTCAACGAGCTCATGGCCGACCGCCTCCTCGCTCTGGGGGTTCGGCCCGACAAGCTGTCGATCGTGCCCAACGCGCCGGATCTCAGCCTCTTCGACCCCGCCGGCTGGCCGCACCGAGGCTTTCGCGAGGACGGCCCGCTCCGGATCGTCTACACGGGCGCGCTGACGCCGACTTACGAGCTCGACGTCACGCTGGCCGCCGTCGCCCGGCTTGCGGCTGATCGGCCCGACCTCGACCCCCGGCTGGACCTGTACGGCCGGGGCGACAGCGAGCCAGCCCTGCGCGACCAGGCGGCGACCCTCGGGATCGCCGATCGGGTGACGTTCCACGGCCGGGTCCCGCTCGAGGAGGTACCGGCCGCGGTGGCGGCAGCCGACGTCGGGATCGCCCCGACCCGGCTCGACGACTTCACGAAGGTGAGCCTGTCGACGAAGGTCTTCGAGTACGGCGCGATGGGCAAGCCGGTGGTGGCGTCGCGCCTGCCCCTCGTCGAGCGAACCTTCGGGCCGGACACCGTCCTGACCTATCCGTCCGGGGACGACAGCGCACTGGCGGCCGCGATCGTCCGGATCGCCGACGACGAGCCCGGTCGTCGCGGTCGGGTCGAGCGCACCGCTGCCCGGGTCGCGGACCTCGGCTGGGCCGGCGAGGCCGACCGCTATGCTGCGATCATCGATCGGCTGGACCGGCGCCGGGCACGCGCCGGGAGCGCCCAGATCGACGGACCGGGGGACGAGCGTCGATGAGTCCTTCGCGTCGCGAACGACGCCATGGCAGCGGCGACGACAGTGGACGGGCAACGCCGGCGGCATCGCCGGCCGGGACCCCCGGACCTCCGGGCCCCGGATCGCCGGTCCCCGAGGCCCCGGTCCCGACGACCGACGACCGGGGGTCGACCGCCGAGCGGATCGCGCACCTCGAGGCGCGCAGCCGTGACCTCGAGGCCGAGCTGGAGCGGCGCGGCGACCGGCTGCGCGATGCCGTCGCCACGACGAAGGTGCAGACGCGCGAGCTCAAGCAGGTCCGCCGCGAGCTCGACGCCCTCCGGCGACGACGGTCCGTGCGCCTGGCGGTCGCGGTCGCCGACCGCGTTCGCCCGGTTGCCGTCCGGATCCGCGCCGCCCGGCACGTGACGGACGGGGGCGTCGCCGGCCTCCGGGATCGGGTTCGCGAGCGACGGATCCGGCGGAGCCGGCGCGTCTCGCCCGCCGCGGAGGCGGCGCTCGCGGCCGCGATCCGCGCCGAGCCCTGGCCCCGACCGCCGACCCGTGGACCCCTCGTCTCCGTGGTCGTCCTCAATCGGAACGGCGGGCGCATGCTCGACGGCTGCCTCGACGGCCTCGCGCGGACGGCCTACCGCGACATCGAGCTGATCGTCGTCGACAACGGCTCGACGGACGGATCGCCGGACCGCGCGGCGCGGCGCCGGGACCGCTTCCCGATCCGGGTCGTCCGCAACGACGACAACCGGTCGTTCTCCGAGGCCAACGGTCAGGGCGTCGAGGCCGCCACCGGCGAGCTCGTCCTGTTCCTCAACAACGACGTCGAGCCGATCGTCGACGACTGGCTCGGGTTCATGGTCGAGACGCTGACGGCGCGCGGCGCGGCGGCCGTTGGCGCCCGACTCATCTATCCCCGCGACCGGGGCACCCCTCGCGCCGGCGCCCGGTTTGCCGACCTGACCCTCCAGCACCGGGGGATCGAGTTCGATCGTGCGACCGGCGTCCCGCTGCCGCGTGCCCTGGGCGGCGGCGAGGACCCGCTCGCGGAGCCGGCCACGACCGTCGTCGAGGTTCCCGGGCTGACGGCCGCCTGCCTGCTCGTCCGCCGGCGCGACCTCGAGGCCGTCGGCGGATTCGACCCGGGCTTCAACTACGGGCTCGAGGACGTCGATCTCGGCCTCCGGCTTCGCGACGCCGGCGTGGCCCTCGTCTACGACGGGCGAGCCGCCCTGTGGCACCACGAGTCGTCCACCCGGCGGACGGAGGCCGCCGACGTGCGTCAGGCTCGCCGGGCGGCCAATCGCGAGGCCTATCTCGATCGCTGGGGGCCCGACCTCTACCGACGAGCGCTGCTCGACACGCTCCAGGACCGTGGCGGTTCCTGGTCCGAGGCCCCGTTCCGGGTGGGGATCACCGTCACGAGCGACGACCCCACGCATCGCTATGGCGACTGGTACACCGCCCACGAGCTCGGCGACGCGCTGGCCGCCCTGGGCTGGTCGATCGACTACCTCGAGCGGCGGGACGACCGCTGGTACTCGCCCGACGCCGAGCTCGAGGCGGTGATCGTGCTCATCGACGAGTTCGACCTCCGGCGCGTGCCGCGCGATCTCATCTCGATCGCCTGGATCCGCAACTGGCCGGAGCGCTGGCTCGGGCATCCCTGGTTCGACGACTACGACCTCGTCTTCGGGTCGAGCGAGTCGATTGTCGCGATGGTGCGCGCCGGCAGCTCGAAGGTCGCCGAGCTCCTCCCGATCGCGACGAACCCGGCCAGGTTCCGGCCCGTCGAGCCGGATCCCGAGCTCGCCTGTGACGTCCTGTTCGTCGGCAACTACTGGGGCGAGCCGCGGAGCGTGGTCGACGCCCTGCCGGTCCTGGCGGCCGAGGGGCTCGACGTCCACGTCCACGGCCGCGGCTGGGAGCGGCTCCCCGAGTTCGACGGGCTCGCCCATGGTCCGCTCGACTACGACGACGTCCCCCGCGCCTACGCCTCGGCCCGCTTCGTCGTCGACGACGCGGCCGCGCCGACCGCGCCCTACGGCTCGGTCAACTCGCGCGTCTTCGATGCCCTGGCCAGCGGCGCGCTCGTCCTGAGCGATGGCGAACATGGGGTCCGCAACCTCTTCGGGGAGCGCTTCCCGACCTGGACGGACGGCCGCGACCTCGGCGCCCGGATCCGCGACCTGGACGGGGACCCGGCCGCGACGCGACGGCTCGCCGCCGAGTTGCGCCAGGCGGTCCTGGAGCGCCACACGTATCCCCTGCGGGCGGCGACGATCCGCGATGCCGTGGTCCGCTGGGCCGCCGCGGAGCGGTTCGGCCTCCGGATCGGCGTCCCCCGCTGGGACGTGGCCGAGAGCTGGGGCGACTACCACTTCGCGCGGGCCATCCAGCGGTCGCTCGAACGGATCGGCCACCCGACCCGGGTCCACTTCCTCCCCGACTGGTCGTCGGCGGCGGCCGCGCGCGACCCGGTGGCGCTCCATGTCTTCGGGCTGGAGGAGGCCCCGACGCGACCGGCCCAGCTCAACCTCCTCTGGCAGATCAGCCACCCCGACCTCGCGAGCGCGGAGCTGTACGACCGCTACGACGCCGCGTTCGTGGCCTCGGACTGGTTCGCCGGCCGGATGGCCGGTCGGACCCGGACGCCGGTCCGGGCGCTTCATCAGGCGACCGATCCCGAGCGCTTCCGGCCGGAGCCGACCGGCCCGCGCCACGAGCTCCTGTTCGTGGCGAACTCGCGCAGCGTGGCCCGCAAGGTGGTGGTCGATCTCGCCGGGACGACGCACGACCTGGCCGTCTACGGCACGGGCTGGCGCGAGGACCTGATCGAGCCCCGGTTCGTGCGCGGCGATGGCATCCCCAACGTCGAGGTCGGTCGGTACTACTCGTCCGCGGCGATCGTGCTCAACGACCACTGGCCGGACATGCGCGCCCAGGGCTTCATCTCGAACCGGATCTACGACGCCCTCGCCTGCGCGGCGTTCGTCATCTCCGACGACGTCGAAGGCATCGCGGCGGAGTTCGACGGCGGCCTGGTGACGTACCGCGAGCGGCCGGAGCTCGAGGCGCTCATCGAGCGCTACCTGGGCGACCCCGACGAGCGGGCCCGCATCGCCGCCCGCGGCCGGGCGGCCGTCCTGGCCCGCCACACCTTCGATCAGCGGGCGGCCGAGATCGTCGCGTTCGTCGCCACGATCGCGCGCGACGATCGATCACCTCGCCCGCGCAGCGGGGCGCCGGCGGCGTGACCGACGACGCCTGTCCGATCTGCGCTGGGACCGCGCCGGCCGAGGAGCTCGAGCTACGGGAGATGATGTTCGGGACCCGAGCGTCCTTCCCGTACCTGCGCTGTCCGGACTGCGGGACATTTCGCATCGAGCAGGTCCCGTCCGATCTCCGGCCGTACTATCCCGCGGCCTACTACGCCTTCAGCGCGCCGGACAGCATCCCGGACGACGGCTGGATCACGCGGACGCTCAACGGGATGCGAAGCGCGCCGCGCCTGTTCGGTCGCGGCTACCGCGCGGCCCGGATCGCGGGCCTGCGCGTGGCGCCGATCACGGAGGTCCGCGCCTACGCCCCGATGCTCTCCCTGGCCGGCGTCCGGGGCTACGGCGACCCGATCGTCGACGTCGGCTGCGGCAGCCGGCCGTTCCGGCTGGCCGAGCTCCGGCGAATCGGGTTCACCTCGCTCCTGGGGCTCGAGCCCTTCCTCACCGACCCGGGCCCCGTGACGTTCCACGGCATCCCGATCCGCCGACAGGAGCTGACCGAGCTGCCGGGCAGCGACCGCTTCCAGCTCGTCATGTTCCACCACTCGTTCGAGCACATCGCCACCCCGCGGCAGACGCTCGAGGCGGCGGCACGGCTCCTGCGGCCGGGCGGCACCTGCCTCATCCGGACGCCGCTGGCTGATGGCGCGTTGTGGGATCGGTACGGGGTGGATTGGGTCGAGCTCGACCCGCCGCGCCACCTGTTCGTCTTCACCCGCCGGGCGCTCCTCGACCTGGCCGGCCAGGTCGGGCTGGAGCTCGTTGCCGAGGTGGACGACTCGGGAGCCTGGGAGTTCATCGCCAGCGAGCAGTATCGACGCGACATCGCGATGAACGACGAGGACTCGTGGTTCAGCTCGCCGGAGCGGTCGCCGATCAGCGACGCGGACGTCGTCGCGTTCAAGGCCCAGGCGAAGGAGCTGAACCTCAACCGGACGGCGGGTCGGGCCGGCTTCTACTTCCGCAAGCCGGGACCCGGAGCTGCCGGGCCGGGTCCGACCGGGGTTGCGGGCGACGTCGTGTACGATACCGAGCCCATCCCTCCCGCCGACGGCGGGACCCACCTTCAGGAAGCCACGTCCAGATGACCTCTCGATCGACGACCGCCAGGCGGTCGAACCGGCCGGGCCGAGATGCCCGCGACCGGCACAACCTCTACGTGAACCTGGCCTTCGGCCTGGTCATCCTGGTCGGGGTCATGACCCTGATCGGGGCCGCTGTCTCGACGTATGCCGGGGCGCACTTCACGGAGGTCGCCAAGGTCAACGACCAGTCGATCTCCCAGGACACGCTCAACAACCGGGCGCTCGTCGAGGCGTTCCGGATCAACGCCGCCGAGGCCCAGATCCGCGATCAGAACAACCTCGGCCGGCTGACCAACGAAGAGACGCAGAGCCGCCTGTCCGTCCTCGAGCAGCAGCGCCAGTCGCTGTCGAGCTCGACCCTCGACCGGCTCATCGACGTCACCCTCCAGACGCAGCTCGCGGCCAAGATGGGGATCACGATCAGCGACGCGCAGGTCGACCAGCGGCTCGTCGACGAGGCGACCCAGAAGGAGCAGCGGCACGCCTCGATGATCACGATCCGGCCCGAGGTCACGACCGGCGCGAGTGCCCCGACCGACGCCCAGAAGGCCGCCGCCAAGGCGGCCGCCGACAAGGCCCTCGCCGACGTCAAGGGCGGCAAGACGTTCGAGGAGGTCGCCAAGGCCGTGTCCAAGGACGCCTACGCCCAGAGCGGCGGCGACGTCGGCTGGATCCAGGCGGACGACCCGTCGGTCGATCCGGCCCTCGTGGCGGCCGTCTTCGCCGCGCCCAGCGGTGGTCTGACGGACGTCATCACCGGCTCCGACGGCTCGTACCTCATCGGTCGGGCGACCGAGGTCGCTCCCGCCACCGTCGACCCGGACTGGACCGCGAAGATCAAGGACCAGGGGGTCCCGATGGACGCTTACCGCGACGCCGTCCGGGCCGACCTCGTTCGCGACGAGCTGACCAAGAAGGTGACGGCCGACGCGACCGGGCAGCCGTCGGTCCAGCGCCAGGTGAGCGAGATCTTCGTGTCCACCTCCGGCTACCAGGGTCCCGGAGACGAGGTCAAGGTCCGCCACATCCTCTACACCCCCGGCGACAAGGCGCCCGACGCGCAGAACCCGATCGCCTCGGACGACCCGGGCTGGCCGGCGGCGAAGGCCAAGGCGCAGGCGACCTACGACAAGCTCAAGGCGCTCGCCGGCAAGCCTGATGAGCTGACCAACGAGTTCGCCGCGATCGCCAAGACGGACAGCCTCGATACGGCCTCGGGTGCCGATGGCGGGCAGCTCGACTGGTTCTCGCGGAGCTCGCTCGACACCGGCTTCGGCGACGCGGTCTTCAAGGACGGGCTCAAGCCGGGCGACCTCCTCGAGCCGGTCCAGAGCCAGTACGGCTGGCACGTCGTCCAGTTCGAGGGCCGGCGCGGGCCGCCCGACAGCCGGATCGCCGGCCTCCAGGTCCAGGCGAACGCGGCCGGCGCCGACTTCGCCGCCCTGGCCAAGGCGAACTCCGACAGCGCCGACGGCGCGAACGGCGGCGACCTCGGCTGGGTCGCGCGCTACCAGCTCGACCCCGAGCGCGAGAAGGCGATCTTCGCCGCCCCGGTCGGCAAGGTCAGCGAGCCGCTCAAGACCTCGAGCGGCTACTACCTGTTCCTCGTCCGTGACGAGCAGACCCGGACCCCGGACGGAGACCAGCTCACGACGCTCAAGGGTTCCGCGTTCAACAACTGGTATGCGGCCCAGAAGGCCGCGGCGACGATCACGCCGGACCTCTCGGCCGGCAGCTCGTAGCCGGGCCGTGCTCGACGCGCTCCTCGCCGAGGCGCGCCTGCGGTGGGGCCTAGACCCGGCCGACGGGGTCCAGGTCGTGACCGCGGAGCGTCTCGTCGCGACGCCGGTCGAGCCCTCGCGACCGGTGCTCGTCGTGCCCCGCGCCGTCCTCCTCGGGCGGGTCGGTTCCGGGTCCGAGACGCCGGCGTCCGAAGCAACGGAACCGACAGTCGAGCCGCTGCCCGGCCGGGCCGGGCCGGGCGGCGATGATCCGGTCGCGGTCCTGCGCCGGCTCTACCCGGCCGATCACCCGGTCGGTCGGTCGCGGGTCGCGGAGGGTACGACCGTCGGGGCGCTCGGCCCCGACGACCTTGCCGATCCGCTCTACCTCGCCCCGGTCCGGCCCGAGCTGGCGGTCGCCGGACCCTGGACGATGCCCTGGATCTCGGCCCGCCTGCGCCGCCCCGACGGCTGTCCGTGGGACCGCGAGCAGACCCATGAATCGCTCCGCAAGCACCTCCTCGAGGAGGCCTACGAGGTCTACGACGCGCTCGGCCGGGAGCCGTCGCGCGAGCTCGCCGGCGAGCTGGGCGACCTTTTTCTCCAGGTCGTCCTGCACGCCCAGCTGGCGGCGGAGGAGGGCGTCTTCGACCTGACCGACGTCGAGGCGATCCTGGGCGAGAAGATCGTCCGGCGCCACCCGCACGTCTTCGGCGACGCCGAGGCGCACACCGCCGCCGACGTCAACCGCCAGTGGGAGGCGATCAAGGCCGGGGAGCGGGCCGACGCCGCAGCGGCCGCCGACGAGCTCGACGCCGACACCGGATCGTCCACCGCCGGGACGCCGTCCCGCGGCGCCCTCGACGGGCTGAGCCGGTCGATGCCGGCCCTTGCCGCGAGCCAGGAGATGCAGGAGCGGGCGGCGGCGCTCGGCTACGACTGGCCGAGCGTCGACGGGATCGTCGAGAAGGTCCACGAGGAGCTTGCCGAGCTGCGCGAGGCGGTCACCGCTCCGCACCGGGCCGAGGAGCTCGGCGACCTGCTGATGGTCGTCGTCAACCTCGCCCGGCACCACGGGGTCGAGGCCGAAGCCGCGCTGCGCGGCGCCAACGACAAGTTCCGGCGTCGGTTCGGGTCGGTCGAGCGGATGGCCGCCGAACGCGGTGTCGCCCTGCGCGAGCTCGACTTCGCGGCGCTCGACGCGCTGTGGGATGCTGCCAAGGAGCAGGAGCGCGCCGCCGGCCCGCCGGCCACGAAGGAGCCACCCCGATGACGATCGGCAACCGCCCGCCGACGGTCCGCGCCGACGGTCGCCGGCCCGACCAGCTCCGCCCGGTCACGCTGACCCTCGGCGTCCTCAAGTGGGCCGAGGGCTCGTGCCGGATCCGGGTCGGCGACACCGAGGTCCTGTGCGCGGCAACGGTCGAGGACCGCGTCCCGCCCCACCTTCGCGGCAAGGGGACCGGCTGGGTCACGGCCGAGTACGCGATGCTCCCGCGGGCGACCGCCGAGCGCACCCAGCGCGAGTCGGCCAGGGGCCGCATCGGCGGCCGGACCCACGAGATCCAGCGGCTCGTCGGCCGCTCGCTCCGCGGCGTCGTCGACCTGTCCAAGCTGGGCGAGCGGACGGTGACCGTCGACTGCGACGTCCTCCAGGCGGACGGGGGCACCCGGACAGCCTCCATCACCGGCGGCTACGTCGCCCTCGCTGCGGCGCTCATCACCTACGGGATGGAGCGGCTGCTCCTCAACCACATCGCCGCCGTCAGCGTCGGGCTCGTCGACGGCGTCGCGCTGCTCGATCTCGACTACCCGGAGGACTCGCGGGCCGACGTCGACTTCAACGTCGTCGGGACCGACGCGGGGACCTACGTCGAGATCCAGGGCACGGCCGAGGGCAAGCCGTTCGACCGAGCCGGGATGAACGGCCTGCTCGACCTCGCCCACCTCGGGCTCGACCGGCTGTTCGAGGCACAGGCCGCGGCGCTGGCCACCGTCAAGCGGTGAGCCGAGGTCCGACCCGGTCGCCCGCCGGCGACCCCCCGCGGATCGTCCTCGCGACCCGCTCGGCCCACAAGCTGCGCGAGCTGTGCGAGCTGCTCGCGCTCGACCCGACCGAGCTGATCTCGCTCGACGAGGCGGGGGTGCCCGCCGGCGAGGAGCCCGTCGAGGACGGAACGACCTTCGAGGCCAACGCGCGGATCAAGGCCCGGGCCTATGCCCGCCAGACCGGTCTGCTGACCCTGGCCGACGACTCGGGGATCGAGGTCGACGCGCTCGGGGGCGGTCCCGGGGTGTGGACCCGGCGTTACGCCGGACCCGACGCGACCGATGAGGACAACAACACCAAGCTCCTCGGGGCGCTCGCCGGGCTCCCGCCCGAGCGGCGCGGGGCGCGCTACGTGTGCTCGCTCGTGCTCGCCGACGGGCGGCCGGATCGGCGCGGGACGCGCGACGGCGTCCCGATCCTGGCCGAGGCCCGCGGGACGTGCCGGGGTCGGATCGCCGCCGCCCCACGCGGCTCCGGCGGCTTCGGCTACGACCCGATCTTCGAGCCGCTGAGCGAGCCGCCGGGTGGTCGGACGCTCGGGCTGTGGAGCGCTGCCGAGAAGCACCGGATCTCGCATCGAGCGCGTGCGGCCCGTCGGATGGCCGCGCGGCTCGCCGCGCTCGGGCTGGGGCCGGCTCCGGGCTGAGTACGGTCGGGCGTCGGTCAGCCGCTCGGTGCGGGACTCGGCGCGGCGCTCGGCGACGGCGTGTCCTTCGGGTTCCAGCGCTTCGGCGAGGTGCCCGGCGCGGGGAACAGGCCGGCAGCCATGGCCGCGATCCGGTCGGTGTCGGGCAGCTGGACCGCGCCGTACTGGTTCTCGCCTGGCCTGGCCGGGTGGACGAGCGGATAGCGAACGACGACTCGGACGATCCGCTTGGCCGGGATCTCGCCGGCCAGGACGGCCAGGTCGGGCAGCCGCTCGGCCGGGAAGTCGGTCGAGATCGTGTCGCCGACCGCGTCGAGCAGGCTCGGCAGGCTGAGCAGCGCGCCACCCTTGAGGACCTTCGCCCGCAGGGCCATGAGGATCTCCTGCTGGCGGGCCTGGCGGGTGAAGTCGGTCTGACCGGTTGACCGGCGGATTCGCGCGTAGGCGAGCGCGTCGATCCCGTTGAAGTGGTTGAGGCCGACCCCGATGCTCCAGCCGTGCTTCACGCCGAAGCCGCGGTACTTGGGGTCGTCGAGCGCGGTCTTGACGTCGATGTCGACCCCGCCGACCGCATCGACCATCTTGATGAACCCGTTGAGGTCGATCGTCGCGTAGTAGTTGATCGGGATCCCGAGCAGCGCGCCGACTGCGTTCTCGAGCGTGCGCATCCCGCCGGCCGGGAAGTCCTTTGGGTGGGCCGTCGCATAGCTGAGCAGACTGTTGAGCTTCGGCGCGAAGGTCCGCCCGTCGCCGAGGGGCACGTTGACCAAATCGCGCGGCAGCGAGGCCATGCTGACCGACTTACCGACCGGATCGACCGAGACGACGATCAACGAATCGGTCAGAGCGTGGTCGCGGCCCTTGCCCGCATCGATCCCGACGAGCAGGACGTTGAGCCGGTCATTGACCCCGGGAACCGGCCCGCGCTCTGTATCCGACCGCGCCCCGAGGACCGCCCCGTCGAAGACCTCCGCGAAGGTCGACTTCGCGAGCCCGCCGACGTACTGGCCGGCCACGTGGGGCACAACCGTCGCAAGCACGACCACGGCGAGCCCGACCAGCGCGACCGGCCCCGGCCGGACCTCGAATCGAGTGTCGAAGAAGGCCTGCCCGGCCGCGACGAGTCGCCAGCCGAGGACGACCAGGTTGAGCGCCAGGAGCGCGTCGATGGTGCCGGGGACGATGACCGTCGCCAGGAGCCTGGGCCCGGGGATCGCCCACACGACCAGGACCGCGAGCGCGGCGACGATCGCGAACGGGGCGAACAGCCAGGTGGCGAGCCGACGGCGACCGTTGTAGGCCTGACCGAGACCCGGGACCAGGGCCGACAGCACGGCCGCCAGGATCCGGCGGCGGTCCGCGGCCCCCGTGTCGGGCCGGATCTTCGTGGCCTGGCGCAGCTCCCGTCTCCCATGCGGCCTTGGTCGGCTCGCGGGCCTACGGGAGATCAGTCTAGCGGGTCTGGGCGTGGCGACGCCGGACGGCCCCCTGTTGCCTGCCAGTCACCGCCCGGCGTCCCTCCTCCGACGCGCAAGCACTCCTGCCTGTTGCGCCTGATGGGTTGGGTGGCTCGTGCGCACAGGGCCCCGCGCCACGAGGCCGGCAGGTCGTGGCGTGCACCAGGTGTGGTGCGCGCGCTAGCATCCCATCGGTGAGCGCTTTCGACCGCGTAAGAACTCGGTCATACCCGGCGTTCCGGGGTCTCGCCGCCAATCATGCCGATGCGGTGGGTTCGCTCCCGGCAATCGGGCGCAGCCCGGAGGGTGTTCGACCATGTGCAATCTGACCGGCATCGCCTTTGGCGAGGCGACGCTGACGCAGGATCTGGTCGCCGGCCGCACGGTCCTGGAGGTCGGTGCGCTCGACGTCAATGGATCGCTCCGCCCGTTCGTCGAGTCGCTCGGCCCAGCCCGCTACGTCGGGGTCGACATCTCGCCTGGGCCGCGCGTCGACGAGGTGGTCGATGCGACCGACCTTATCGACCACTTCGGCGCCGATTCGTTCGATCTGGTCATCACGACCGAAATGCTCGAGCACGTTCGGGACTGGCGCGTGGTGGTCCACAATCTCAAGGGCGTC
>Ga0326726_10003257_pt1 | contig 14897 bp, 17 predicted proteins | sample MHFenrmetagenome_2_FD_207603 | JGI IMG/M metagenome (GOLD analysis project Ga0326726, IMG submission 207603) | Lab enriched peat soil microbial communities from Michigan Hollow, Ithaca, NY, United States - MHF15MN | ecosystem: Environmental > Terrestrial > Soil > Wetlands > Peat | place: USA...
ATTCGTAATTCAAGCACTAAAAGGGTGATTGCAATGGCAAATATTCCATCGCTGAATGCCATCATTGACGCTTTGTCCAACCCCAGGCGATCAAAGATATCGCTCGTGGTATCCCCCGGATTGTCCCCCATGAATACCTTATACAAGATGAACTGCCTCGGCGTAATATAACTTCTGAAAGACCGGAAACATGACAAGAGAACTAAATTGATCCTATACATCATTCATCCTTTTCGCACTCTAAGGCACCATATCCACCATGTTCATGATTTCCGGGATCTTTTTCCTGTACAGTTTTCTCGTAAGAGATCCCGGAAAATGCTGTATTGGTGGATATAGTGCCTCAGGAAAAAATCAAATGTCACCTTGCTCACAATCCGGAACGAATTTCCCGTCTTGACCGACACTGTTCAAAAAAATCCCGGGACGCAGAATGTAACTCACCTTGAAAAGAGATATTCACCCGACTGCAGGGTTGGGAGAATCGGTTAGAAACTATATCCCATAGTAATCGAAACACCTGTGCGGAATTTGTCCGGATCCCCCACAATGACTACAGGGATCGATTAATTTTGAAACACCGTAACTTTGACTTTTGGTCCTTTTTCCGTTACAATACGGACATGTGATATCCTTTCCACATGTTGGACAAATTCGCCGGGGCATATACGTATTTTCCGGTTGAAAAAAATATAAAATTATCGCGTATGGATAATACAAAAAAAATTAACATCCTCAAAATTTAAAAAAAACGGTATGCCTGATAATTCTTCACCGAGGTTTGGTGGGATGCTAGCATACCTGGTCTGCATCATTATTTCAACGCAATGATCTGATATCTTTTACGGTCAATATTCGCCCCATGCTTACCTTGCACAGTTAAAACGTTGGAATATTTCTTTCTTTTTCCCTTTTGTCTGGTAATTGCGTATTCCATGCTCAGGCTGTCCACCATGTTATTCCCGGCACGAGCGGAATCATGCCTGATTTGTTCGTTAATGGCGAAAAAGTAATGCCCGGCATTGATGCAGGTGCCAAAATCCTGTTCAGCCATTGCAATGGACGTGGTAGTTTATCTTCACACACAGCAAGAGCAGTAATAACCGGGAGAGAGAAATGGGCATTTTCCGTTATAAAGACAAATATACCGCTCCGACAAAAGAACAGAGGGAACGGTATATGACCGGGAAGAACGAAGAGCACCATTTCGGACCTGATGGCCGGATCGTGCTCATCGAATATTACGAAGCGGCATATCTCAAGGACGATATCGACGATATCAGGATCCTGTTCACCGGATTCAGGGATAAACAGAAAGCCCGGGAAGAGGTGAGACAGTTACTTTACCATCACGAACACAAAGCGCCGGATAAAAATCTGTTTATAACGAATCGGAAGGCCGGCGGGGATTCGAAGCCGGCGGATCGTAAATCCAAATGACTGACGGGCAATCTGAAGAAATGACAGGTTTCACTTTGTCAGATACCAGTTACCTGTTTATTGGACCCGAAGGAGCCTTACCAATCAAAGTGTATAAACCCCGGCACGGAATATTTTTAGTAATAATCTGACACAGGATTCGTACAAGAATCCGGCATTTCTGTCAAACTTCACCAAAAAAAACGGTGACCCCCCATGCAGTTGAAATCCTGTAAAAAGACCTACAATATTGAAACGCAGCGTGCTGTTCCCCTTGAAGAGACGCTCGCCCGGATTGAACCCAAAGTGCCTGCCGCGGGAATAACAAGAGTTGCAGACATCACGAACCTCGACCGGATCGGTATACCGGTCTTCTCCTGTATCCGCCCGACTGCCGAAGAGGGTGCGATCACGGTCTATAACGGTAAAGGTGCGACGGTGGAGGAGTCACGGATATCGGCAATAATGGAAGGGATCGAACGCTACTCTTCAGAACTGCATAACCGGAAGGTCCACCTCGCACCCTACGAGGAAATGCTTGCCCACGGGCAGGTCCTTGACCCCAAAGACCTGATCCTTCCCGAGAATGCAAATGTTGACCGGCCCATACCGTGGGTGGAGGGATATGATATTGCCAATAATCGGGAAATCATTATTCCTGCCCATGCCGTGTTTCACCCGCTTCCCCGTAATTTTCTTCCGCTGTTCCGCACCAATACGAACGGGCTCGCATCCGGTAACACCCTTGAGGAGGCTGTGTTCCATGCTCTTTCTGAGGTGATCGAAAGAGACGCATGGTCACTGGTCGAGGCTTCACGGGACACAGGGACATCTGTTATCAATATCGATGATACAGCCTGCCTCGGGATGCAGAAAAAATTTGCCGATGCACAGGTTGATGTGCGGGTGAGGGATATCACCAGCGATATCGGGATACCGACTATGGCTGCAATCGCAGATGATGTTCTGCTCAAAGACCCCATGCTTCTTACCATCGGTATCGGGACCCATACGAGCGCACGGATTGCGGTGATGCGTGCGCTCACTGAAGTTGCACAGAGCCGGCTGACACAGATCCATGGAGCGAGAGAAGATACCACCCTCGCCGAACTCCGGAAAAAGATGGGGTATGACCGCGCAAAGCGGATAAATGCGTACTGGTTTAAGGATAACGGTGTGGTGGACTATAACCGCATCGCATCCTGTGACAGCGATGATTTCCTCACGGATATCCAGTTTGTCACCGAGGCACTGAAAAAACAGGGGCTCGACCGGGTCATTGTCGTTGACCTGACCCGCGAAGAGATCGGGATTCCGGTAGTGCGGGTGATCGTGCCGGGGCTGGAAGTCTTTGCGATGGACCCGGAGCGGCGGGGGAAGAGAGCGGATAATGCAAAAGATCATCGTTTTTCTCGGCCCCAGTCTTGAACAAACAGAGGCAGAAAAGATCCTTTCCGCGACATACCACCCGCCGGCAAAACGGGGCGACCTTCTTGCAGCTGTCGGCGACGGCGCAACCATCATCGGGTTGATTGACGGTGTCTTTCACCAGGAGTCTGCAGTTGCCCACCGTGAGATTCTCACCGCCATAAAACACGGGATAAAGGTTATCGGTGCGTCGAGCATGGGTGCACTCAGGGCCGCTGAGATGGACACTCTCGGGATGGTGGGCATCGGCAGGATATACCGGATGTACAAGAGCGGCGAACTTGAGTCTGACGATGAAGTGGCCCTGGTATTCGATCCATCATCGGGTCTGGCACTCTCAGAGCCGCTCATCAATATCAGGTTCACCCTGAAACGGGCACGGGATACCGGGATTATCGATCCTGCCGCGTATGACGCCCTGCTCTCATCAGCCCGTTCCCTGTTCTATCCAAAGCGTACCTACGGGGCGATTGTATCCGGTGCAGGTGATGCTGTTGATGGAAAGACACGCGAGCGTTTCCTGAACTGGGTTATCAGCAGTGCATGCGACCAAAAGAGAGAGGATGCGGTTGCAGCGCTGGAGTATATCCGGGATATTGCAGGAGAGAAGTTGGAACGATAAGTCTCAGGTCCAATTCAGATGACCCATGAGATTTGCCATCAATGCTGGGCTATAATGCAACGGGGTAATAAAAGGATGAGCAATCATGTTGTATCAATTGTTTTATAAACGTGGCTAGAACGTCGGAGAGTTTTTCTGTTTATAAGCCCCGACGAATAAGATAATGATGCCGGCAAATATTAAGAGATTGCCAAATATGTCATAAGGAGAAGTTTGCAGAAGAGTAAAAGTTTTTAGATGTGAAATTCCTGAGTAGAAGAAAGCGAAATACAATCCACAGATTATACATAGTATTCCCAAGACTAATATTCCAAGCACGGGAGGATTATATTCGTTTTCTCTGTGAGATGTTTTTTGAATATGCAAACCTGCTCCCTCCCATCTGATACGATACATTGGGAAGGATAAAAAGGTTATCAAATTATCTTATCAAAAATGAGAATGGTATGCATTGCACCGGTGCCTCCAGGACTTTTTTTTACAAATTTTGAGGTTCGAGAGGGCCTTACCTTTACCGTTTTGAATTACCCTTACTATAAAAAAACTCTGAAAAAACGGGATAATACAACCCGAATGTAAAACGTAGGGGGATGGGGGACAGCCACTGCGCATCCCTCTGTTTTTTTTTAAAAACCCCAGGAAAAGTTACTCCACTTTCGCCCACACATACGCGAACCTCTGGAATGCAGTGATGTGGCCGAAGATGCCAAACAGCACCAGCAGCCAGCCAAGCCAGGTGAGCCCGTAGATGTTCATAGGGATGAGCAGGCCGATGACACCGACCACCAGGATCAGTACGAGCCGGTCGGCTCTCCCGAGCAACCCGCCGTAGTATCTCCCGACCCCGACTGCCTGTGCCTGCGTGCCGAGGTACGAGGCCATCAGGACCCCGGTCAGGGCGAAAACACCGATCTGCCAGGGAACCAGGCCCCCGGCAAAGATACCGGTGATGATGAAGATATCAGCATACCGGTCCACCGCATGGTCAAGGAAATCCCCCCGGAGGCTCTGGGTCTTCATCGCCCGGGCAACCGCACCATCCATCGCATCGCAGAATGCATTGAGAGCGACCGCCACGATCCCCCAGAGTTCCAGCCGGAAATAAAAGAGGAAACCGGCAGCTGCCGAAGCGAGAAAAGCCGCAAGGGTGAAAAAATTCGCATTCATCCGGCACTTTATCGCGATGGTTACCAGCGGGTCGAAGAAGACCTGTGCATGCGAACGGTACTGGTCAAGGGTCATAATCCCTCCCCGAGAAATGCTGACCAGTCCACATGGCCAAAGTCAGCGGGGATCTCTCCTTTGATGAACCGCTCAATCTGGTCGGCACAATACACCGCATCACGATCAGTGGTATCCAGTTCAAGGATCTGCAAAGGAGTGTAGCGTTCAACTGTCTCGATCAGGCAGGAATCCAGCGCTTCCGCCTCGGCGTTCTCGCGAATCTTTGCTGTGCGGTATTTACGGAGCGCAAGACGGGTCTTCAGCATATCGGGGCGACAACGGAGCACAATAATGCGGTCGCAGGGAAGCAGGTGGGCAAAATGCCCCTCAACAAAACCATCGACCGGAACAAATTCTTCTGCCCATCGTTCAACATCGATGAGCTGGGTGTCCCGTTCCTCGTCCATACCGGTTACATAGGGTCCGACCGTATCGGTCAGGTGGATGACAATATGCCCCCGGTGGGCCAGCTCATTCCCGATCAGGGATTTTCCCGTGCCCGGGGTTCCGGTAATGCCGCACATCATAGCGTCTTGATCACCTGCAGAAACCGCTCATTTTCCCAGTCATCGCCAATACTTACCCGGATGTAATTATCAGGAAGACCTCCAAAACTCCTGCACGAGCGAACAACAACCCCGTGACGGGCAAGCTCTCCTGTCATCTCGTCACTTGTACGGGGGGCGACATCGATCATCACAAAGTTTGCGTCGGAGGGGAGGACGGGGTACTTTATTTCCGTGATAAATCGTTTCCTCCAGTGTCTGACCCGGGCAATGTAGCGCTGTGCATGGTCCTTGTCAGGGAGTGCCGCAGCAGCGGCGGCAGCTGAGACCGAATTAACCGTGAACGGTGTACTTGCACGCTGGTACCAGGGGACAAGCCATCGGGGCACGAAAGCGTACCCGATGCGCAGCCCGGCAAGTGAGTGAACCTTGGAAAAGGTCCTGCCAAGGATCAGGTTCTCATATTTTTTCATCAGCGGAAGATAGTCATAATCTGAGAACTCAACATACGCATTATCGAGGAAAAGAACTCCTTCGATCCCTTCCAGCAGTTCGGCGATCAGATCAAATGGAGTTGCGTTGCCAGTGGGGTTGTTGGGAGAGCAGACTACCACGATCTTTGCCTTCCCGCCCGCACGTATCATCTTTTTTATATCGACGGAGAAGTCAGCCTCACGGGGCACTGGTATAATCTCTGCACCCTGCCCGGTGGCGGCGAGGGAGTAGAACGAGAACGTGGGTGTCGAGATCGCCACCGCCTCCCCGGGGTCGACCAGCGTGCGAAAGATTGTCTCGATGACCCCGTCCATCCCGACACCGCTGACAAAGTTGTAATCCCCGTAATATTTCCTGAGCGCATTCATCAGGACATTAACACGCTCGTCAGGGTATCGGTTCACCTGCAATAACACCTTCTCAGCCGCTTCCCATGCAGCAGGAGAAAGAGACTCCGGGTTCTCGTTGCTTGCAAGCCGGGCGATCCGCTCGATACCGTACTCACGGGCAATATCTTCCGCCTTCTTTGCAAAGACGTAGCCGCTCTTTTTTTTATAGCACGATCGTACCAAGTGCTCCATGAATCACCCTGACCACACGGTCGATCTCCGCATCGGAGATTACAAGAGGCGGGACAAGACGGAGGTTCCCGTCTGCCGCACAGTTGACAAGGACGCCCTCCTCTGCACACTTCTTCTGGATTTCGGGGCATTTGTCGCCCAAGGATACGCCAATCATCAATCCACGGACCCGGGGGTTGTATTTTTCCAGGCCCTGCCTGAACCGCTCCCCTTTCCTGCTTACATCGGGCAGGATCTTCTCAATCACTCCGATAGTTGCAAGAGCTGCTGAACAGGCAAGAGGTCCCCCGGCAAACGTGCTCCCGTGTTCACTCTTCCTGAACTCGAGATCTTCCCTTGCCACAAGTGCACCCATCGGAAAACCGCTCGCGATTCCTTTTGCGAGCGTGACAATATCAGGTTTTGCCTTCGTGTACTGGATGGCAAGCCATTTTCCCGTTCGTCCCATTCCGGACTGGACTTCATCAGCGATCATGAGGGCACCGCTTTGGTCACATATCTCACGGATGCCTTCCAGGAAGGAATCAGGAGGAATGATGACCCCTGCTTCACCCTGGATCGGTTCGACGATGACCCCCGCCGTGTCACTGTCCACAGCTTTTTTGAGCCCTTCGAGATCCCCGTATTCCACAAAGGTGCATTTCAGCCCCAGGGGTTCAAAGGGTTCGCGGATCGCAGGCTTGTGCGTGACTGCCAGCGATCCTATCGTCCTCCCGTGGAACCCGTGCACAAAAGCAACAAATTTTTTCTTCCCGGTCCTGACCCGGGCCAGTTTCAGCGCACCATCGGTCGCCTCTGCCCCCGAGTTGGAGAAGAACGCTTTGTACAAACCGGTAATCTCTACAAGTCTTTTCGCAAGGTCCCCCTGGTGAGGGACATAATAGAGATTTGAGCAGTGGATGAGTTCATGGGCCTGGTCGCAGATCGCTTTTACAACCGCAGGGTGACAGTGCCCGGTGCTGCAGACGGCTATGCCGGCAACGCAGTCGATATACTCCTTTCCTTCCGCATCCCATACCACTGAACCTTTACCTTTTACAAGGGCCATATCGCGCGAGAAAGCGGGCATAAAATAGCGCTCATCGAGTGCTTTAAACTGGCTGGTTTTGTCCATTCCCATCACTTTTTCAACATTTTTGTTTGTTCTTTCCTGGTACATTATTCGTATTCGATGGTTGCCGGGGGTTTTGCCGTAACGTCATACACCACCCTCGCAACGCTCGGGATATCAGCGGTGATCCGTGACCCGATTCGCATCAGGTGCTCAAACGGGATATCAAGCGGATCGGCAGTCATTCCGTCACGTGAGTTCACCGCACGGATTGCTACAATCCAGCCATGGATCCGGTTGTCTCCCTTGACACCGGTTCCGAGACCGAGAAGTGCCGCAAAACACTGCCATGGACGGTATTTTTCTACCAGTTCCTCTTCGACGATCCAGTTTGCTTCCCGGATAACTGCTACCTTCTCCCTGGTAACTTCCCCAAGCACCCTGACCGCAAGCCCGGGACCCGGAAACGGCATCCTGTGCTGGATCTCTTTGGGAAGTCCAAGGACCCCCGCAACTTCACGAACCTCATCTTTATAGAGATCCCGGATCGGTTCAATCACTTTGGTAAACTCCATGTGCAGCGGCATGCCCCCGACATTATGATGGCTCTTGATGCCCCCTTCACTCTCGATACGGTCCGGGTATATTGTTCCCTGAAGCAGGCATTTTGCCCCCTGTTTTTTTGCCTCTCGTTCAAAGACGCGGATAAATCGTTCTCCGATTGCCTTTCGCTTGGCTTCAGGGTCTGTAAGACCTTTAAGCACCCCAAGGAATTCATCGCCTGCTTCAACAGTCTGCAGGTGAATATTGCCAAATATCATTCTGATCCGGTCAGTTTCACCCCTGCGCATCAGGCCGGTATCGATATAGATAGGGATGAGGTTATCACCGATTGCCCTCGCGGCAAGGGCTGCGCATACTGAGCTGTCGACACCCCCGGACAGCGCCATAACCACTTTTTCATAAGCGGCGGCAGCTTTAATCTCCGCAACAGACTGGCTGATAAATTTCTCCGCGTTTACCATCGAACATTCCCCTATGTTGACCGCCTGTTTGACCTGCACGCCTCAACAAAGCCAAGATACGGCGGTGACGGGTTCGCGGGGCGGGATTTGAACTCCGGGTGGAACTGCGTGGCAAAGTAGAACGGGTGATCCTTAAGCTCCAGGCATTCCATCCGGTTTTTGTTGGTCGCCGAGAAGACCAGGCCGGCTTTTTCCAGATCCTTTATGTACCGCGGATTTACCTCATACCGGTGACGGTGTCGCTCGATAATCTGCTTCTCCTTGTAAAGCCGCATAGCAAGGGTATCTTCCCGGATGTCTGCCGTATAATTTCCCAGCCGCATCGTACCGCCAAGTTCATGGAGTCCCTCCTGCTCGGGAAGGAGAGCAATGACGTGGGATCCCTCCCCGAATTCCTCACTGGTGGCGTCCGTGATGCCGACCTTATGGCGGGCATATTCGACAACTCCAAGCTGGAATCCAAGACAGAGACCGAGAAAGGGTATGCTATTTTCACGGGCAAATTTAATCGCTTCTATCTTACCCTCGATGCCCCGCTTGCCAAAACCCCCGGGAATTAAAATTCCGTCATAATCCTTGAGCTGGCAGCGTTCGTAGCGTTCCGCATCCAGCCAGCCGATTTTTACTTCAGTGGAAAGCGCCCTTCCCGCATGCTTGAGTGCCTCCTTGATACTGATGTATACATCTTCAATGCCGTACTTGCTCACGATCGCCACGGTGATCCGGCTGGTATATTCCCGGGTCACCAGGCGGTACCAACTGGTATCAACCTCCCGTTTTTCAAGTCCCAGGTGAGCTGACAAGACATCCGCGATACCTTCTTTTTCCATTTCCATGGGAACTTCATAAGTATCCGGGACGGTTGCTGCAGATATGACGGCGTTCTGGGGGAGATCACAGAATGCGGAGATCTTACGTTTTGTGTGGGCACCTATCGGGCGCTCGCTCCTGCCGACAATGATCTCTGCATGGAGCCCGAGCTCGCGCAGTGCTTTTACCGAATGCTGAGTGGGTTTTGTCTTGAGATCCCCCATCGTATCCTCGGGGATGAGCGTTACGTGCAGAAGAATGTAATCATGTTCCGGAAGGTCCCCTCTCATCTGCCGGATCGCTTCCAGGAACGGCATGCTCTCTATGTCGCCGACAGTTCCGCCAACTTCGACAAGGCAGATATCGGCTTTCGTCCCGTCCGGGAATTCCTCTTCTGCAGCCTGGCGTATGGAGGTCTTGATCTGGTCCGTAATATGCGGAATGATCTGTACGGTCTCCCCAAGGAAATCACCCCGCCGCTCCTTTTCGATGACAGTGCGGTACACCTTGCCGGTAGTGATATTATGGGCGGCCGTGAGCTCAATATCGAGGAAGCGTTCGTAGTTACCAAGGTCAAGGTCAACCTCGCTTCCGTCCTTGAGCACAAACACTTCCCCGTGCTGCGCCGGGTTCATCGTCCCTGCATCGATATTCAGGTAAGGATCGATCTTTACTGCCGTCACCCGGTAGCCACGGTTTTTCAGGATGCGCCCGACAGAGGCTGCGGTGATCCCTTTCCCCAACCCGCTCATCACCCCCCCGGTGATAATGATGTACTTCACGTTATCTCCCCGACTGCTTTACATTTTGCTCATATTACCTATTAGTGTTATCTTATCGTGGTAAAAGGATGAATTTAGGGGGGGTGCCGGCCTGATTTTTCCTGCGCAAGAGTTCCTCACGGGAAAAGAATCTCTTATCCTGGTTGCAAAGTAACATTAATCTGCGCGGAAACCAAACTGAGAAGACATGAAAATCGGGCATTTTATCTGCGTTCTGGCAGTTGCCGTATTATTTATCGGTTTCATCCAACCGGTCCTGGCACAAGGGAATGAATCTTCAGATGCTGCGACAACTTACTACAATATCGGTGTCAGGTATCTTGCGGCAAATGATTTCCAGCACGCAATTGATTTTTTTAATCTTACACTCGCATCGAATACAACGATGATACGACAGTCTGACGCTCTCCTAGAAACATACAAAGGTAAGGCTCTTGCATTAATCCATTTAACTCAGTACAATGACGCTATACAAACTATTGAACAGGGGCTCGTGATATACCCGAAAGATCCGATATTATGGAACGAAAAAGGCTACGCCCTCTTCAACCTCGGGAAAAACCAGGATGCAGTTAATGCGTATGATAACGCGATCAGTTTTGACCAGAACTTCACATCAGCACTGATCAACAAAGGCCAGGTACTATACCAGATGGGTAAATACCAGGATGCAGTCGATGCCTACACCAGGGCTGATGCAACTGACCCGGGGAACAGCGTAGCTGCTATAGGACTTGAAAAAGCACGGACCGCTGCAGGGGCAGCAACCCAAACCGTGCTTATCGTTCTTGGAGTTATCCTGATCGTCGTTGCAGGTGGGGTAGTCTGGTACATGAAATACTACAGGCAAGCAGAGCAGAAAAAACCGGAAAAGAAGACCAAAGGAAAGAAAAAATAGTTTTTTAATTTTTGTCGGTCGTCACAGCAAAGGCTGCAGAGGTCCGTGATAGCATCACCTTTTCATCGTTATCAGCAAACACTTCGCCTTCAGCGAATGCCACCCGGCGCCCCTTCCTGATTACGCGGCCTTCTGCTATGATATAACCATCCTGCGCCCCTCTGATAAAACTTGTAGATTCAGAGATGGTTGCAATTCCTTCGGTTTTGTGAAGCAGCGGGTAGAGCGCAAGAGCCATCGCTTCATCAGCCAATGCTGCAAGCATCCCTCCCTGCAACCAGCCGACACCATTATGCATATTAGGGCGTACCTGCATTTTCAGCACCGCCTTTCCAGGCTCCACACTGACCACATCTATTCCCATCAGGCAGAAAAAAGGGTTGGCAGACTTCCCATCTTTTTTGATATTTTCCAGATATGACATTGCGTTCTACCGGAGTTTGGAATGATACGTGATTAAGATTGTCCTGCACCGGCTTTACCATCTGTTTATAGTATTTGCACAACGACGTATTCCCCATGCAGGATACGGAAATAAAAGAGATGTTTGCCGATCTCGTATGGCTGAACGCTCTTATTGCTACAGAACTTATACAGGTGACAGAGAACACATCAGAGATCCTAAGAAAATCCCCGCCTCCGGCAAGCTGCCTGCAGGAGCATGCCGCACTCCGCAAAACAGCGTTGCTCATGGCAGAGAAATACCGTCCCGGCACCAGGCTTGCACAGCACCTTAACCAGCACCAGTAATGTTATTGGGAGACTCCGCAAAAAGTACTGCAGAGCACCTGCCGGATTGCCTGCCTGAGTACGAGTACCACGTCAGGCCATACACCATCTTCTGGATAGAGGACCGACCCCAGTCAGCAATCGATACCAGACCCTGCGCATCATGACCAACCCGCCCGATACCAGCTGGAGCATTGTTATTCCTGCTTATAATGAGGAACAGCGGATCTCGCCATTCCTTGATGCCATACAACAGTTTGACGGGGAGCTCATTGTCGTCTGTGACGGGACAGATAGTACTGCTGATATTGTCGAAAGGATTGCAGCCCGCAGGCAGGATCTGGCTATCCGCTGCCTTCGGTTTGACCACCGGCTTGGAAAAGGCGGCGGGGTCATTGCTGGTCTCCGGGCAGCTGGATCACCCCGTGTGGGATATTTCGATGCTGACGGCTCCACGAGCATCGGAGAAATGAAGCGACTGTTTTTAACGCTTTCCACTGCTGATGGCGCAATTGGTTCACGCTGGATACCGGGAGCAACCCTTAAAGTGCGCCAGAGCGTCCTGCGACAACTGGAAAGCCGCGCATTTAACCTGCTCATCAGGATCCTGTTTGGTCTGAACTATCACGATACCCAGTGCGGAGCAAAGGTATTTAAAAAATCAGCTATTGATGCAGTATTGCCCATGATGATCGCACGGGGATTTGAATTCGATGTCGAGCTGCTCTGGAGGCTCCACACGGCGGGGTATTCGGTTGACGAAGTCCCTATCGAATGGCAGAACAAAGGTAACTCCCATGTCCGGAAGAGGGATATGATCAGGATGCTTGCAGGTCTTTTTGCGGTCAGGTTTGGTTTCCGGCGACCATGATCCCGGCACCGCGTGAAGAACTGAAGAAAGAAGCGTTCAGGCTTTTCGAAGACGGGCGGTACCAGGAATCCCTGCAGACCTGTACTATCCTTCTTGAGAGTGAAAAGGATTCATCTATTGAAGTGCTCGCTGCCACAAACCTCTACTATACGGGTAAATTCGAAGATGCTGAAGTTTTTTTTCGGGATCTAGCCCAGAGGATGCCGGATTCGTCGTATGTACACAGTTATCTGGCAAAAGTACTTGAGGCCCAGAAGGATGAGGGAGCGATCACTGAGTATGCCGCTGCCGTTCACCTGGATCCTACCAACCAGGACGCCCTCAGGAGCTATGCAGGCTACCTCATCTCCCAGAAAGACTATAGGGGGGCACTCCCGGTTCTCAGGTCCCTTGTACAGCTCGGGAAAAAACCTGGTGATGTTCAGAAACTGATGCGGGCCCTTATCGAGATCGGCGAGCCGGAAGAAGCACTTGCCACCCATTCCCTGTTCGGGGGTGATTTGGCAAAAACCCAGGAATACATTGACGCACTCATCAGGACTGGCAATTTTCAGGCTGCCGCTGAGTCTGCGCACAGAATATACCGCGATACAAAAGATCGCAAGGTACTCCGTGCCTATCTCGATACCCTTTCCCGGTATGATGTCAAGGCATCGCTTGATGCGTATACCTCTTATATCCGGGAATTCCCCGATGCGGAAATCCTGTTCGATTATGTCCTGCTCCTGAGATCCAACAGGGATTACGCTGCGGCTCTTGCTGCTGTAAAAACACTTCTTGAATACATTCGCGACCCGCTCTACCGGCTTGTCGAATGCGATCTCCTCGCAGCGATGGGCCTTGAGCACCAGGCGTTTGCCGCGTATGAAAACCTGATCCGGGAGGAGCTGGTATCAAAAAACGATCTGGAAACGCTCGCCCTCATCATCGGCACGTACCGCACGTATCTCCAGGAACACGTGAGAGGGGAGCAAGCACTCCACCGGTTCCTTGAAATCGTTTCACGGGATGTGAATGTTGTAAGTCTCCTCGAGACGGCACGTTTCTACGAGGATCTGGGTAATATGGTTGAGGCACGATCATGGTATTACCGTGCGTACCGGGCTGACTTTTTAGCCGGCGGCCTTGACTATGCAAAATTTTTATTGTCACACGGGGAAGAGCGGGAATGTGAAAAAGTGATGCTCTATATCCTGTCCAACGTGAAAAAAAGTACAGATATCGGGCGTGTGGCCGCTGTGATCCTTGATGAGAAGGGGAAGATGCACCGCCTGAAGAGGCTCATGGAACACCTGGTAAAAAAACTTGAAGAGCGTAAAACGACGTTGAACTCAGATGGCCTGGAGCTGCTTTCCATCGCATTTTTCATCGCTGCAACCAGTGCACACGACGAGATGGATTATGCCTCCTGCAAGTATTACTGCCTCTGTGGTATGGACGTGATGCCGGCATACCCTCGCACCATCAGGCCCGAGAATTATCTCCAGCTGATGCAGACATGCAAGGAGCGATCCATTGCTGATCGGCCGATAATGAATGCACCACTGACAAAAAAACGTCCGGTTGCAGTCGCCCCGGCGCAGATAATCACCGAACAGCTTGGGCTCTCAGAGCAGGAGAAGAAGATCGTTGAATTCCTCCGCTCGCACCGCAAAGCAAGCGAGATGGATCTTCGCAAAATGCTGGGAACCCGCAGGGTGGCAGGAGTTGTGAACCAGTTGATCCAGAAGGCATCGTTAAGGGGGATGAATCTTATCAGCAAGAAAGGGGTTGGAGAGGATGGAGAGGTCTATGAATATACCGGAACCTGAACCGATGGACCGTCGCCGGCTCGAAAGTATCAACATCATCAACGCATTACGACGGGGAACGGTTCCCGCAAGCGGACTTGAGCGGATCGCGGTAGGGCTGGATGTCGAAGAGAATGTAATCGGGAAACAGCTGGATTACGTGGCCCAGGGAGGCGGGGATACAAAATTTATCCGCGGCGAATACGGAAGCGGCAAGACCTTCCTCGTTGCACGGGCTCTTGAGATCGCACGCAACAAGGGTTTTGTCACCTCACATGTGGTCATATCCTCCTCAACACCTCTCTATAAACTCAAGGGGATATACCAGCAGATCTGTTCGAACCTCAGGACGAGCGATGAAGAGCATGTAATCAAAACCATCATCGATACCTGGCTCTATTCCATTGAAGAACGCCTCATCTCGGTCAGCGGGAGCTCGGTTGAGGACGCTGCTCTGGAAGCGGCGACCGAGCGGGAGATTGAGGCCGCCCTGTCAGGCATCAGCGAAGTAAACACCGCGCTTGCCGCCGCATTGCGCACGTATTATAAGGCAAACAATGCCGGGGAGTTCCAGATAGGCCAGTCTGCCCTGGGGTGGATCTCTGCTGAACCCAATATCGGAAGGGACTTCAAGCAGAAGGCCGGGATCCGTGGCGATATCGATGA
>Ga0326726_10003258_pt1 | contig 14897 bp, 14 predicted proteins | sample MHFenrmetagenome_2_FD_207603 | JGI IMG/M metagenome (GOLD analysis project Ga0326726, IMG submission 207603) | Lab enriched peat soil microbial communities from Michigan Hollow, Ithaca, NY, United States - MHF15MN | ecosystem: Environmental > Terrestrial > Soil > Wetlands > Peat | place: USA...
TGCGGGTCGTCCCCGAGGCGGTCGCGCAGCGCGGCGAGATGCGTCTCGACCGTGCGACTCCGCGTGCCGGCGGCGTACCCCCACACCTCGCGCAGTAGCTCGGCGCGCGTGACGACCCGGCCGCGATGCCGAACGAGCGCGGCGAGGAGGTCGAACTCCTTGGGCCGAAGGGGCAGCGTCTCCGAGCCGCGGCGCACGACGCGCGTCGCGAAGTCGATGTCGAGCTCGCCGAGCCGCAATGCCGCGCGCGGTTCGGCTCCGCCCGTGCTCCGCTTGAGCAGCGCCTTGACGCGCGCGAGGAATTCGCGCAGCCCGCACGGCTTCACGATGTAGTCGTCGGCGCCGAGGTCGAAGCCGCGCAACTTCTCCTCCTCGGTGCCGCGGGCCGTCATGATCAGCACCGGCGTCTCGCGTCCTTCGTCGCGCAGCCGCTGCAGCACGCTGTAGCCGTTCATCGTGGGCAGCATGAGGTCGAGCACGATGAGGTCCGGCTGGTACGTCTTGGCGTCGGCGAGACCGGCAGCGCCCGTGGACGCGACGGCGACCTCGTACCCCTCCCGTTCGAGATTGCTCGCCAGGGTGGCGGCGTAGTCGTGGTTGTCTTCGATGAGCAGAATGCGGGTCATGCGACGCCCGACGTCTCCGGCGTGCGCGCGGGAAGCGTGGCCGCCCGCAGCTCGATCACGGCGCGCGTGCCGATGGGCGACCCGTCCTCGAGCCACGCGTCGCCCCCGCAACTGCGCGCGACGTGGCGCACGACCGCGAGCCCGAGGCCCGAGCCGGTTCGCTCCGACGTCTGATCACGCGCGAGGCGCTCGTACGCTTCGAAGAGACGCGCGCGTTCGGCGGCGGGGATCCCCGGCCCTTCGTCTTCGACGCACAGACGTACCGCGTCCGAACCGTGCGACGCTCCCGAGAGCCGAATGCGCGAACCGCGACCGCCGTACTTGAGCGCGTTGTCGACCAGGTTCACCAACGCCTGTCGCACGAGCTGGCGATCGCCGGACACGGCGAGCGACGGCGGGGCGTCGACCTCGAGGCGTTGGCCGGCGTCGTCGACGGCGAGCTGCACGGCGTCGACCACGTCCGCGAACAGCGCCTGCACGGACAGCGGCTCGAGGTTGGGCGTGAACTCGACCGCCCCGGAGCGCGAGAACAGGAGCACGTTCTCGACGAGCGCGATCAGTCGCTTGGTCTCGCGCACGATCGAGGTCGTCATGCGGCGCCGCTCGCCGGCATCGCGCTCGCGCTGCATCGCGAGCGTCTCGCTGGCCAGCAGGATCTGCGCGAGCGGCATGCGAAGGTCGTGCGACACGCCCGCGATGAAGTCGGAGCGGGCGCGAGCCAGCGCGAGCTCGCGGCGCGCCGATCCGGCGGCGGCGGCGATGACGAGCATGGTGCAGACCATCAGCATCCCGAGGTGCCACAATTCCATTGTCGGCGCGAACGCCACGAGCTGTCTCGGAATCTGCGATTGGGTGATGCCGACGTTGACCACGAGTCCCTCCAGCGGGCCAATCGGCCGGACGGTCGCGCGAAAACGACTTCCGTCGCCGATCGACCCGAAGATCACGTGGCCGTCGGCGGCATGAACCTCGAGCGACAACGTGTCGAGCCGCACGAGGCCGATCGTGGTGTCGACGACGGGCGGATCGAGCACGACGCGCCCGAAGAGCAGGCGGGCGACGTCGCGCGAGCGAACGACGAGCCCATTGACGACGAGAGGAGCGCCGGCCGAGTCATAGTCGACGGCCGTGAGGACGGCGCGATCGCCGAGTCGTGGATCGGTTGCGAGGTGAATCGTGAACCGGCGCGGCGCTCTCGCCTGCGCCGTGGCGCCAAGGGCAAGCTCGGTCAGAAGCTCGTTCGCCGGGGGGCGCTGGGCGCGGTCGGCTGCGACGTCGGCGACATCGAGGCGCTTCGTCGCGACATCGAGCCGAAAGAACGCCGACGCGTCGATGAAATCCGTTCGGCCGCTGCCCGCGACACGCTGCTGAATCGCCGCCAACACCCCGACGGCGGCGCCGCGGGGGCTCAGCGCCGCGGGGGGCAGGTGCGCCAACACGGCGAACTGCGTGAGCCCGGTCACGTTCAACCGTTCGCTGGCGAGTGCGACGACCTGCTCCGCAGTCGCGCGTGCCACGATTCTCGACGCGGCGCGCTGGCGGGACGTGTCGTGGATGATGGTCGCCGCCGATACGATCGTCGCTCCGCCGAGTACCGTGGCGAGCACCCACAGCAGCGGGCCGGGCATGCGGCTGCGTCGCGGCGGAACCGGGTCGTGGCGATCGCTCATTCGGAGAATGTACTCGCCGCCGCCGCGCGTTCTGTCAATCGCCGGCCGGGTCCGTCGACTTCTTATCGTCCTCTGACAATCGCCACCCGCGGCACATCCCATGGTAGATCATGGGATCGAACTCATTCTTCACGCGGCTGGTGATCATGTTCTTCATCGTCGCCGCGGTCATCGGCCTCGTACACCTCGGCGGCGGCTCCGCGACGAGCTTTCTGATGAAGATGCACGGCAGACACTAGGCACCCGGGTTTCATTGGAGCCCGGCTAGAAGAAGAACATCATCCCGCCACCGTCGCGGCCAAATCGCGGGTTCACGATGTTGTTGAGCAACGACCCGAACGTGTAGTTGATTCCAAAGAACACGAAGTAGGAATAGCTGGTCGCCAGCTGCCGCTGCTGGAGCAGGATTTCCTGCTCGGTGGCGCCGCTGCGCGGCAGAAAGATCTGGTTGCGGATGGCCGAATAGTTGCCGCTCAGGCTCACGTTGAGCCCCTTGTAGACGCGCACGTTCGTGCCGAGAAAGACCCCGGCCGAATTCAGATTCGTCGCGTCGAGATACTGGCTGCCGTTGACGCCCAGGTTCACGTTGCCCCACGGCTGATTCTGCGACAGGTTCAGGCTGAGCGTGTGCAGCGGGTGGGTATCGGCCAGCTTGTCGTAGATCGACTCTTCCAGATAGCGAAAGCTCTCGACGCCGACGGCATACTGCAGCGTGAGCATGCGCCGCGTGGATTCGGCGTAGGGAAAGATGTCGTACTCCACGGCGGGGGCCACGCGGATCGAGAACTTCTTGTTCTCGAACGTCGACGAACCGAGGGAGCTGGTGACGCCCGCGGACCAGCGCGGGCCGAAGCTCCGCACGGCGAGCTGGTCCAACGAATACGATCGGCGGATGAACGTCGACGTCGCCGAGTCGATCGTGAAATCGCTCTGATTGTAGTTCTCTCGCAGGTTCAGACTGATCTTCCACTGGTCGGTCGTCCGGCGCGCGTTGAGACTGCCGTTGAGGTTCGTGAATACGTTGTTCCGGTCGCCGTTCCCGTTGCCGTTGAGCGACGTGGTGAAGACCCAGAAGTTCCACGGGTCGTGAATCACCGCCCCCGCGGGGGCGGCGCCACTGTCGCGCGGGCTCACGGACACGTCCATCCGCTCGAGCAGCGTCGTCCGGGCCAGATACGGCACGAGGCCGACCTTCATGACGCGCACCAGGCCACGGCGAGTCTCGTCGGACGTCGCGGTCGGGCCGGCGGCGTAGTGGAGCGTGTCGCCGCGGCCGGCGAACCGCTGCTGGCCGAGAAACGCGAGCGTAAACTGGGTTCCGCCGCCCCCCGTTCCCTCCGTCGTCACCAGCAGGTGGACGCTCGCCGCCGTACGGTCACGCACCCAGTCGACGTACGTGATCTCGGTGTGAATGAACTCCTCGTCGCACATGAAGCCGCAGTCGAGGAACACGGCGATTCCCGGCGGCGCCTCGGGCCTCTGCGCCCGAATCGGTGGAGCGGCGAAGCACAGTGCGAGGGCGGCGAGGCAGCTGAAAGTGCGGGTGGAGCACTTCATCTCGACTCCGGCGAGGGTGGCGCGGGCCTTGGGCGGGCCCGCCCTCGCGCGGCACTGGTCATGCGCGAGGCTGCGGCTTGACGGACTTAGACGCCAAACGCAGTCGATTGTTTCAACGGCGCGTCCGCTCGTCTTAGCGCCGGGAGCCTTCGTCGTGTAAGTTCGAGCCGCCTGTCCGATCCTGGGACGCCACCGCCCCAAGAAACATCTACCCGGACGCACCCCATGAGACTTCTCTCGATCCCCGTCGTCGTCGCGCTCGTCACCTCCTCGGCGCTGGCGCAACAGCCGGTGCCGGAGATTCGCTTCGAGGGCACGACCGATTTTCTCAAGCTGCCGGCCAACGTCTACTTCGGCGAGGTGGCGGGCGTGGCGATCGACGCGCGGCGCCACCTGTTCGTGTTCAGCCGAACGGGCGTGCGGAGCACGGTGCACGGCCAGTCGTCGGCCCAGCTCTTCGAGTTCGGCCCCGACGGCGCGTTCATTCGGGAGATCGGCAAGGATCTCTACGGCTTCGCCTTCGCGCACACCGTTCGCATCGACCGGGACGGCAACCTCTGGGCGGTGGACGAAGGCACGAACATGATCATGAAGTTCAATCCCGCCGGGAAAGTGCTCATGGTCCTCGGCCGGCGCGCCGAGGCGGTCGAGGAAGCCGCGCCTGCGCCCGCGGGTGGTCGAGGGGGCACGCCGCGGCCGGGGTGGGGCACGTTCAACCGGCCGACGGACGTCGCGTGGGACCTCGCCGGCAACGTTTTCGTCGCCGACGGCTATAACAACTCGCGCGTCGTGAAGGTCGACAAGAACGGCCGGTGGGTGAAGACGTGGGGCGATCGCGGCACGGACACCAGTCAGTTCAACATCCTGCACTCCATCGCCAACGACGCGAAGGGCAACATCTACGTGGCGGATCGCACGAACCGTCGCATTCAAGTGTTCGATCCCGACGGCAAGTTCCTTCGCCAGTTCACGATCGACGTGCCGTTCACGAAAGAGGTGAACGTCATGGCCGGCGGAGCACCGGGCCCGAACTCCCTGTCCGTGTCCGGCGCACCGTGGGCGATCTGCATCACGCCGCCGCCGAACCAGGTGCTTTACAGCGCCGACGCCGTCCCCGGCCGCATCTACAAGCTCACACTCGACGGCAAGGTCCTGGGCGTGCTCGGCGAGGCGGGGAAGGAGCTCAAACAATTCGGGTGGATCCACGAGATCGCGTGCCCGAGCGAGAACGAGCTTTACGTCGCGGAACTGCTCAACTGGAGAGTGCAGAAGCTCACGCTGCACCCCTGATCGTCGCGGTTTCGTCGCCAACCATGTCTTCGCGCGTCAAGGTCTATTCGCTCTACATCGACGGCAAGTTCGTCGACTCCACCTCGCATCGTTGGATCGACGTCATCGATCCGGCCACGCTCGAGCTGATCGCCCGCGTTCCCGAGCCGACCGACGCGGAGCTCGGCTCGGCGGTCGCGGCTGCCCGGCGCGCGTTCGACGCCGGACCGTGGAAGGACGTCACCGCGCAGGAGCGGGGGCGCATTCTCTTTCGCCTGGCGCAGATCGTTCGCGATCACGCCGCGGAATGGGCGGAGCTCGAAACGCGCAACAACGGCAAGCCGATCGTCGAAGCGGAATTCGACATTGCCGACGTCGCGACGTGCTTCGAGTACTACGGCGGGCTGGCGACCAAGATCCACGGCGACGTCGTGCCCGTCCCCGACAATGCGATCAGCTTGGCGCTCCGCGAGCCGATTGGCGTCGCGGGGCAGATCATTCCGTGGAACTACCCGCTGCTCATGGCGGCGTGGAAGCTCGCGCCGGCGATCTGCGCCGGATGCACGATGGTCCTCAAGCCGGCCGAGCAGACGCCGCTCACGGTGCTCGAGCTGGCCGCGCACTTCGAGGCGGCCGGCCTGCCGCCGGGCGTCGTCAACATCGTGACCGGCTACGGCCCCACCGGGGCGGCCCTCGTCGCGCATCCCGACGTCGACAAGATCGCGTTCACCGGCAGCGCCGAGGTCGGTAAGATCATCATGCGGAGCGCCGCCGACACGCTGAAGAAGATCTCCCTCGAGCTTGGCGGAAAATCGCCGAACATCCTCTTCGCCGACGCCGACTTCGAGGCCAGCGTCGACGGCGCGCTGTTCGGGCTGTTCATCAATCAGGGCGAGGTCTGCTCGGCGGGCAGCCGGATTCTGGTCGAGCGCTCCGTCTACAAGAAGGTGCTCGACGCGATGGTAGAGAAGGCAGGGCACATCCGGCTCGGGCCTGGCGTGGATCGCGCGACGAAGATGGGGCCGCTCGTGAGCCGCGATCAGTTCGAGCGCGTGCGGGAGTATCAGGAGATCGGGAAGCGCGAGGCCAAGCTGGCGGTCGGCGGCGGCCAAGCGCGCGGCGACGCACTCGATCGCGGACTCTTCGTTCAGCCGACGATCTTCTACGACGTGGACAACAGCGCCCGCATCGCGCGAGAGGAGATCTTCGGCCCTGTCGCCGCCGTGATTCCGTTCGATAGTGAAGAGGACGCCATCCGCATCGCGAACGACTCGGATTACGGCTTGGCCGCGGGCGTCTGGACCCGCGACCTGTTTCGAGCGATGCGAACGGTCAAACGCCTGCGCGCCGGCATCGTGTGGGTGAATCACATGCAGCCGACGTTCGTCGAGGCGCCCTGGGGCGGCTACAAGCAAAGCGGCATCGGCCGGGAGCTCGGCGTGTGGGGAGTCGACGAGTACCTGCAGGTGAAGCAGGTGCATATCAACCTGAATGAGCAGCCGATCGCCTGGTATTGATGGGGAAGGGGTGGGGGGTGGCGGGCCGAGCGCGGAGCGCTGCCGCCCTTGACAGAAGGTGCACTGCGAACGAACCCTGATTGGCGCACGAAACGCCGAATCTCCGCACCGCTCCCCTCTTCCTACTCCCCAAAATGACTACTCGCCGGTCTTTCATCTCCACCGTGGGCGCCGGGGCCGCCGGGATGGTCGCCTCGCCCATCATCAACTGGCGCGGGCACGAGGCGTTGTTCGCCCAACAGGCGCAGCAACCGGCGCAGGGTGGGGCTGCCGGCCAGGCCGACCGTCGCGCCGATCGGCTCCTCGCCGAGCGGCCGGGCATGATCCGGATCGATAGCAACGAGAACCCGAACGGACCGGGCAAGCACGTCTACGACACGATCATCAGTCACGTCGGCTCGTCGAATCGCTATCCGATCAAGATCGAGGACGACCTCATCGCGATCATCGCCAAGCTCCAGGGCGTCGCGCCGGCCAACGTGATGCTCGGGTGCGGGTCGGGTGAGCTGCTTCGCGCGGCGGTGCAGGCATTCACGTCGCCGACTCGCGCGCTCGTGAGCCCGGAGCCGACCTTCGAGGCGCCGGCGAACTTCGCCAAGTTCGTCGGTCATCCGATCCTGTCGCCGAAGGTCGACTCGAAATTGCAGCTCGATCTCAATGCGATGACGGATGCGGCGCGCGGCGCCGGTCTCGTCTACTTCTGCAACGCCAACAACCCGACGGCGGCGGTGCACGGGAAGTCCGACGTCGCGATGTACGTGGAGCAGGTCAATCGTGCCTCGCCCGACACGACGATTCTCATCGACGAGGCGTACCACGAGTACGTCGAGGATCCGTCCTATGGCACCGCCATCCCCATCGCGATCAACAATCCGCGCGTCGTCGTGACCCGGACGTTCTCGAAGGTCTTCGGCATGGCCGGTCTTCGCCTCGGGTACGCGGTCGGGCATCCCGATACGCTCAAGAAGATGTCGAGTTGGCTCCTCGGCTCGAACACGAATCAACTCGTGCTTGCCGCGGCGATCGCGACGGTGGGCGACAAAGCGCACATCGCGGAGGAAGTGCGCAAGAACAACGAGGCCCGCGCATTCTCACGCAAGTTCTTCGAGGCGGCAGGCTACACGGTGCACGCGGCCGACGCGAACTTCTTCATGGTCGACGTGCGTCGCGACGCCAAGGCGTTCAAGCTCGAGTGCATCAAGCACAACGTCGCCATTGGGCGCCAGTTCCCGGCGCTGCCGAACTATGCGCGCGTCTCCGTCGGTACCATGCCGGAGATGAGAAAGGCGGTCGCGGCGTTCAAGACGGTGCTTGCGTCGAACGTCTCGACGTCGCAGCAGCACTAGGGAAGCGAAGGATCTGCTTTTGGTAAGAGGGCTAGGCGCGAGTGGGTGCGTGCGGCAGATTGGCGCATGCGCCCACTCACCGTTTTCGCCCTCGTCGCCGCGGCGATGCCCGCGCTCGCTCAGCCCCGCACGAGCGCCGGCACCGTCCTCGTCGCCAATCAACAATCGGCGAGCGCCACGATCGTCGACGTCGCCACGCAGGCCGCGACGACGATCGACGTCGGCGCCGGGCCGCACGAAACCGTGATCTCGCCCGACGGGCGGTGGGGCGTCGTCACGATCTATGGCCTCGGCGGCGCGCCGGGCAACAAGCTCGCCGTCGTCGATCTCGCCGAAAAGAAAGTCGTGCGAACGATCGACCTCGGCGAATACACGCGGCCGCACGGCGCGTCGTTCGTGCCCGGATCGTCGAGCCGCGTCGTCGTCACGTCGGAGGCCACGCAGAACGTCGTGCTCGTCGACATCGCGCAGGGTCGCGCGCTCGCGGCGATTCCGACGAAGCACCCGGGCTCGCACATGCTCGGCGTCACCGCCGACGGCAAGCACCTTTTCACGTCGGATGTCGGTTGGGGCGGCATCAGCGAGATCGATCTCGAGAAGATGGCCTTCGTGCGCGACCTGCAGGTGTCGGCGCAGACGGAGGGCGTCGCCGTCTCGCCCGACGGATCCACCGTGTGGCTCGGCGCGAATCAGGCCGGCACCGTGAGCGTGATCGACACGAAGAGCTGGAGCGTCGTGGCGACTCTCACCGGACTCGGCATGCCCTATCGCATCGGCATCTCGCCCGACGGATCGACCGCCGTGATCTGCGATCCGAAGGACGACAAGATCCACATTGCCGATGTGCGACAGCGCAAGGTGACCGGTGAGGTCGCGTCGCTCGGGTCGCCGCGCGGCGTCAAGATCGCGCCCGACAACCGGACGGCGTTCATCACGCTCGGCGCCGAGAACGCGGTGGCCGCGGTCGACCTGGTCGACCGCAAAGTGCTATGGAAGGCACCGGTTGGCACGTCGCCCGACGGCGTCTGGTACGGCCCCACGCGTCCTTGATGACATTGTCAGGCCGGTCGTCGTTGCGGATTCCACGTGTGGGTTTCGCTCGACGCATGACGGCACCAGGCGTAGAGCGCGTCGTACATCACGAAGCCGTGGCCGATTTGCGTGAGGTCGTCATCGAACATCGCGGACAAGCCGAGTGAGATGGCGAGGAGGCCGGCCGCCTGTGGCGCGAGATCGAGGCGCGCCGTGTCGGCACCGCGAACGATTGTGGCGATCGTTTGGAGCGCCGTGTTCTCGCCGAGCGAGTACTTGGCGATGAACGCGTCGAAGCTGCACAGTGGCCCTTCGTGCGACAGCTCCACGCCTTCGACATCGAACGGGATGGCGCCGGTCTCTTTGGCCCGCGGGATCACTTCCTCGGGCGTCACGAAGAGGAACTCCGGCTGTTCGTCGATGAATCGGGCGATGAGCCACGGGCAGGCGACGCGGTCGATCTTGGGGCGGCGCCGGGTGATCCATTTCATCTGACCTCCTGGTCGGCGAGCGTGATTCGTGTGCCGACGCCTCGGTCGCACGCTCGCTCGTACGCGAGCGCCGCGGCCGCGACGTCCTGAAGTGCGGTTCCGGTGCTGTCGAAGATCACGCGCTCGGCCGGCGACGTTCGCCCGGGTCGCGTTCGGCTCACGACGGCACCCAAGTCGGCTCGGACGTCCATCAGCGTCATCACGCCGGCCTCGAGCGCGTGATGCAGCTCGCCGATCGCGGCGCACTGCTCGACGATGTCGGCGACGACGACGGACTCCGCGAGCGCGTGAACGTCGAGCTCCTGCTTGTCCTCGCTGTCGGCTCCGACCGCGGCGACGAAGACGCCGGGCGGCAGGTCGCGCGAGTGGAGAATCGGCGCGCGCGCGGGCGTGCACGTCACCACGATGTCGCTCTCGCGCACGGCGCGGCGATAGTCGTCCACCGGCGTGACGTCGATGCCGAAGGTGGACCGCATGGTTCGCGCGAACGAGTCCGCGCGACCCTGCGCCGCGTCGAACGCCAGGACGCGCTCGATGCGCCGCACCGCGGCGAGCGCCCGCACATGACTCGACGCCTGGGCTCCGCACCCGATGATCGTCATCACTCGCGAGTCAGGCCGGCTCAGATGCTTGGCCGCGACGGCGGACGCGGCCGCGGTGCGGAGCCGCGTGATCTCGATGGAGTCCATGATCGCGAGCGGCGCGCCGCTCGACGCGTCGTAGAGCAGCACGACGCCCTGAATGCTCGGGAGGCCGCGCGCCCGCGGGTTGTCGGGGAAGTTGGCATTGACCTTCGCCGCGTAGTAGGCGCGGTCGCCGGCGAGGCCCGCCGTCTTGACGTGGAACCCACCGCCGTCGACGTGGGTGCCGAGGACGCCCGGCTTCACCGTGCGTCCCTCGCCGTGGAGACGAAATGCGCGCTCGACGGCGTCGATGCAGCTCGCGAGGTCGAGCAGTCGCACGACGTCGCGCTGCGTGAGCAGCCGCGTGTCGGTGCTCACCGTCGTTCCCGGAACTGGGCGTGCAACCCATCGAACACGCTCGAGGCGAGCTGAACGCGGGCGTCGTCGTCGCCGGCGGCCTCGCGGATTCCGCGCAAGACGGCGACGATGCCGTCGACTTCGGGGCGGCCGAACTTGTCGTCCTTGAGATCGATGTCGTGGACGATTTCCCCGATCGCCGCGAGCCCGGCGTCATGCAGTCCGAAGCGGGCGCACAGCACCTCGAAGGTGCAGCGGTCGCCCTCATGCGTGTATTCGCCGCGCGCCATGTCGAACCGGATCTCGCCCTCCCTCGGCGAGTAGCGGACCGCCGGCACGAACTTGAAGTGCGCGCGGGGATCGATGAACCGGCGGATGAGCCACGCGCTCGCAAGCCGGTCGACGAACACGTCGGCGCGCGTGACCCAGACGCTCCCGCGACGCGGCAGTGGCTCGGGCCCAGCCGCGGTCTCGGATTCCGCGTCGGACGGCGGCTGTGCGGCGTCGCGAAGGGCATCGACGGCGGCGCTCGCCGCGCCGCGAGCCGCGGACCCGAAGTGGTCGATCCGCGCGGCGTCGGCGAGCTGCTTGGCGGCGCGGGCATGTTCGCGGCGCGCGTCGGCACGCCCGTCCGCGGCGTGATCCTTCGACCGAACGTTCTTCAGCGCGTCCCGCGCCGAACGCTCTACCTCGGCGTACAGAGTGGCGGCCTGGTCGTTGAACTGTGCCACGAGGTCGTCGTCGCTCGCCCCGTCGAGCACACGCGCGTCGCAGAGCACCGCCTCGCCGCCGTCGGCGCGGATCTCCGCCGCCAGCCACTGGAAGTCCTCGAGCGCGTCGCGGCGGTTCGGCAGGACGTACACCGAGCTCTTGAGCGGCACCGCCCCGAGCTTCGCCAACCGCCGGCGCAGCTTGACCCGGACGTAGGCCGGCTCAGGAGGAAGCGAATGGATGAGAACGAGCCAGGATCGCATGCCCAGCCGACGATTCTGTTGAATCCAACGAATGATTCAACAGTATCATCGAACTGGCCGTGCGTCAACCTCGATCCGTCCGGCCTACTTCTTCGAGTTCGTCTTGTCGAGCGCCGCGCGGAGCCCCTTGGCCAGCCCGACCGCGTCGGCGTTGGCCCAGAAGTGCATGAAGTAGAGGCGCGGGTCCTCGTCCAGCATGTGGCTGTGGATCGCGGTGACGTCGATGCCGTTGGCGCGGAGCGCCTTGGCCACGGGATTCACCTCGGACGCGCGAAGCACGAAGTCACCGGTGATCGCGGCTTTTCCGCCGCCGGTCGGCTGGAAGTTGATCGCCGTCGCGATCCCCATCGACGGCGGAACCGGGTGACCGTTCTCGGTGATCGGTTCGGCCCGCGGCACCGCGACCTGGTAGACCGGTCCGTTCATCTTGCCGGTGACGCCCACCGCCGCGGCGACGCCCGCGGTATCCAGCTCGACCGGCGCCGCGGCGGGCGGGGCGGGCGGACCGAGCGGCGTCTTGGTCTTGGACAGTGCGGTCTTGATCGCCGTCGCGATCGCGCCCGCATCGCCGTGCGCGCGAATATGCATGTACATCACGCGCGGCGTTTCGCCGAGGACGTGGTTGTGCAGCGCCGTGGGCTCGACGCCGCCGTCCTGCAGCGCGCGCATCACGTCCTCCACTTCCGACTCCGCGAGCACGAGGTCTCCCATCACCATCGCCTCGCCGGCCGACACGTCGGCGAACGCGACCCAACTGCCGAGCGCGAATCCCGGCTTCACCGCGATCCCGCGCACGGTGACCGACATGTCGCCTCGCGGAAAGGCGAACTTGAGGGCGCCGTCGGGCTGCGCTGCTCCCTTGCGGCCGAGCGCGGCTTCGACCCGCGCGGCGCTCGAGAATGCTTTGGGCTGCTGCGCGCCGGCCGGCGACGCAGCCACGATGACGAGAGCGGCCGCTGCGGCGGCACGCGAGAGCAACGCGGTCATGATCCCTCCGTGAAAGACCGGCGCGACGATTGGCTGGTGCCAACCGTCGCGCCGCGATTCATCAAACGTAGAGAGCGAGCTATCCCTTGTACCACTCGGCCACGCCGCCGTGGCTCGAGCAAGCACCCTGCTTTGTCGCGGCCTTGGTGTACGAGCCGTCCTTGCATTTGCCCGATGCGTCGGCGGGTTTGCCCGCCGTCTTCGCCGCCGTCTTGGGTGCGGCATCAGATTTCGGCGCGGACTTCGTGGCGCCCTTGGCGTCCGCGGACTTCGTCGCCGACTTCGTGGCATTCGCCTTCTTTGGAGCGTCCGCCGTCTTCGCCGCCGCGGGCGTCGTCTTGCCGGCCGGCGTCACGGCCGCCGTCGACTTGGCGGCGCCCTTCTTTGACGTATCAGCTTTGGTGGCGGACTTGGTCGCCGCCTTCTTGTCCGCTTGCGCGCCGGCGGAATGTACGCCGAGGCTCGTGACCAACACCAACGCCAACGCTGTCCACAATTTGCGCATGCGCATGAATCCCCCAGGAGGGTGAGAGGTTCCGACCAAGAACAAGACCAACGATTCACGTCTACAGTCACGCAAACGCGCAAACCCTAGCGCGCCTCTTTCGCGCGCGGTAGCGTGGTGGTCAATGAACACGCGTGCGCTCATCCCCGCGGCGGTGCTGCTGATCGGGTGTAGTCTCCATCGCCGTCCGGCGGAGATCGAGCCTGTACGCGGACCAGCGCGCGACAGTCTGCTGAGGCTCGACCAGGCGCGCGGCGATTCCGTCGTGGCGCGCGGGCGCGTGACCGGCGCGCTTGCCCTCATCGGCCCGGACGTGGCATATCTGCGGGCCGGGATTCCCGCCGTCTATGGACGCGATGCGGCGCGTGCGCTGTTCGATATCGCGCCGGTCGTTCCAGGCCCGCTGCCCACCTGGCAGCCGCTCGGCGGCGGTGTGTCGCGCGATTTGCGTTCGGGCTACACCTTCGGGATCGCGGCGCACGTCGACACGCCGAAGGGTTCGCTGCAGGTGGATCGTTACATCGCCTTCTGGCAACGCGCGGGTGGCCAGCCATGGCGAATCGTCGCCTATGCCGAGGTGAATGGCCCGGCGGCCGAGGAGCTTCGGTTTTCCGCCGGCCAGCTTGCCCCGCCCACGCCCGCACCGTCCCGATCAGTCGTCGAGACCGCCGCACGGGTTCGCGCGGCAGACAGCGCGTTCGCCGATCTCGGCGATCGCATGGGCAGCGCGTTCGCGTTCTCGACCACGATCGCGCCCGATGGCGCCATCTTCGGCGGACCGACGCTCGTCGTCGGGTCCAAAGCCGTGAGGGAGTTCGAGGAAGCCCAGGGCGGCGGCACGTCGCTGACGTGGCGGCCAGTCTACGCGCTTGCGGCGGAATCGGGCGATCTCGGCTTCACGGTCGGCGAATATATCGCCACCGGACGGAGCCCCTCAGGCGCCGCGGTTCAGAGATTTGGAAAGTATCTCACCGTGTGGCAGCGGCAGCCGGACGGAGGGTGGAAGTTCGTGATGCACGGGGGGAACGCAACTCGATAGGGAAGGAGAGGGAAGAGGAAGCGGGTTTGGTTACCAGTCACCCCGTTCCTCTCCCTTTCGGTACGCGCGCGCCAGCGTGAACGAGATGCCGCCGTACGTGATGACGTACGCGCCCCACTTGTAGATCTCGGCCCAGCCGGCGTCGGTCGTGTGAAACGCGAAGGCGTAGCACACGAGCCCGAGGAACGCCCAGAGTAAGCACGAGAGACAGCTCACCACCAGCGACCACCGCCGATCTCGCTCGGCCGCGTGGTGCTCCGCTTCGCGCTTCACCTGCATCTCTTCGTACAGCCGCTTGTTCATCGGCACGAGAGAATGCTCCTGGACGAACGGTGGTCGGAAAACGAACAGGGGCAGACTTGGCAACGCCGAGTCTACCCCTGTTCCGTCTTCCGGTTTCCCCGAACCCCCAACCCCAACCCCCAGCCCCTAAGGTCGGTCCTTGAACTGCGCATTCAACTGCGTGTGCTTCGAGTCGAGCGGGACCTGACGTCCGTCGATGAACAGGTACTTCGTGTCCGTCGTCGCTTCGAGGATGTCGCCGGTGGTGACGACGACGTTGGCCATCTTGCCCACCTCGAGCGATCCCATCCTCTCGCCGACGCCGAAGATCTGTGCGGGCCAGAGTGTGACCGACTTGAGCGCGTCCGCCTTCGACAGGCCGTGCGCGGCCGCCATGCCCGCGTTGTACGGCAGCGTCCGAACCTCCGAGCCCCTATCACCCGTCGAGATCGCGAAGCGCACGCCCGCGGCGGCGAGCTTGGCCGGAACCGAGAAGTTGACGTCGTATGGATCGTCCTCGCGCGACGGCAGCTTCATGACGGCCGTGACGATCACCGGCACGTTGTGCTGCTTGAGGAACGCGGCGACCGCCGGCGCCTCCTGGCCGCCCATGATGATCGGC